>Ga0049108_10000047_pt1 | contig 73567 bp, 62 predicted proteins | sample WorMetilPIANOSA2_FD_60020 | JGI IMG/M metagenome (GOLD analysis project Ga0049108, IMG submission 60020) | Marine gutless worms symbiont microbial communities from Max Planck institute for Marine Microbiology, Germany - Olavius ilvae PIANOSA.2 | ecosystem: Host-associated > Annelida > Digestive... | reverse complement strand
AGAACCTCGCCCGCGCGGAAACCCCAAAATGATTCCGCCTACGGGAATCCCGCTCTAGGTGTCGGCAGGGGATCGCGTCACCGAACTTAGTGCCGGAAGTGCCGCATGCCGGTGAACACCATCGCCACGCCGGCCTTGTCGGCGGCGGCGATGACCTCCTCGTCGCGGACCGAGCCGCCGGGCTGGATGACCGCGGTGGCGCCCGCGGCGATCGCGGCTTCCAGGCCGTCGGCGAACGGGAAGAACGCATCCGAGGCGACGACCGAGCCGTGCGTGCCGACGCCCGCCTCGGCCGCCTTCTGCGCCGCGATGCGGGACGCGTCGACGCGGCTCATCTGCCCGGCGCCGATGCCGACCGTGGCGCCGTCGCGGGCATAGACGATGGCGTTCGACTTGACGTGCTTGGCGACGCGGAAGGCGAACAGCAGGTCGGCGCGCTCGGCCTCGCTCGGCGCCCGCGCCGTCACGACGCGCAAGTCGGCGGCATCGATACGGCCGGCGTCGCGCGCTTGCACCAGGAGGCCGCCGGCGATGGTCTTCGCCGTGATGCCGCCCGCCGCCGGGTCGGGCAGCGCCCCCGTCAACAGCAGCCGCAGGTTCTTCTTGGCGGCGAAGACTTCCAGCGCCGCGTCGTCGGCGTCGGGCGCGATCACCACCTCGGTGAACACCTGCGTGATCGCCCGCGCGGCGGCGGCGTCGAGCGGCCGGTTCGCGGCGACGATGCCGCCGAAGGCGCTGGTCGGGTCGCAGGCCAGCGCCCGCGCGTGCGCCTGCGCCAGGTCATCGCTCAACGCCACGCCGCACGGATTGGCGTGCTTGACGATGGCGACCGCCGGCGCGTCGAACTCGGCGACCAACTCGAACGCGGCGTCGGTGTCGTTGAGGTTGTTGTAGCTCAGCTCCTTGTCCTGCACCTGGCGGGCGCTCGTGACGCCCGGCCGCGCCGCGGCGGTCGCGTAGAGCGCCGCCGCCTGGTGCGGGTTCTCGCCGTAACGCAAGGTCTGCTTGAGCGTGCCGGCGAGCGCCAGCCGCGCGGGGAAGCCTTCGCCGGTCTGATCTGCGAACCAGCGGGATATCTCGGCGTCGTAGGCGGCGGTGCGCGCGTAGGCCTTGGCTGCGAGGCGCCGGCGCAGGGCGTCGGATACGACGCCGTCGGCCGCCATGTCGTCCAGCACCGCGGCGTAGTCGCCGGGCTCGACGACGACGGTGACGAACGCATGGTTCTTCGCCGCGGCGCGGATCAGCGCAGGGCCGCCGATGTCGATGTTCTCGATGCAGTCGTCGAAGCCGGCGCCGGCGGCGACCGTGGCCTCGAACGGGTAGAGGTTGATCGCCACGAGGTCGATGGGCGCGATGCCGTGCTCGGCCATGGCTGCCTGGTCGCCCGCGTGGTCGCGGCGCGCCAGGATGCCGCCGTGCACAGTCGGGTGCAGCGTCTTGACGCGGCCGTCCATCACCTCCGGGAAGCCGGTGTGCGCGGCGACGTCGAGCACGTCGAGGCCGGCGTCGCGCAACGCCTGGGCGCTGCCGCCGGTCGACAGCAGTTCAACGCCGCGGTCCGCGAGCGCCGTCGCGAAATCGACGAGGCCGGTCTTGTCGGAGAGCGACAACAGCGCGCGGCGGATTGGCGACGCACCGGGCATCGTCAGGACCTCCGGCCGGGGTGGGATCAGTTGGCCGCCGCCGCGGGCGGCGCCGGGCGGACCTGGCCGCGCATCTCCGGCACCAGGCGCTGCAGCAGGACCCGGGTGCGGCCGTCGTCGCCGGCGGCCGCGGCTTCGGTCAGCTCGGCGATGGCGCGGTCCAGCACGGCGAGGTCCGCGGTGCGGGGCGCCGCCAGGCGGATGTCGGCGATCTTGGTGGGCGTCAGCGCCTCGCCGTCGTGGAACAGCTCCTCGGTCAGCTTCTCGCCGGGGCGCGGGCCGGTGAAGACGATCTCGACGTCCTTGTCGGGGGTCTTGCCGCTCAGGCGGATCATCTGCCGCGCCAGGTCGAGGATGCGCACCGGCTCGCCCATGTCGAGCACGAACAGGCGGCCGGCGTTGGCGTCGCCCAGGGCCGAGGCCTGCAGCACCAGCTCGACCGCCTCGCGCACGGTCATGAAGTAGCGCGTCATGTCCGGGTGGGTAACGGTCAGCGGCCCGCCCTCGGCCAGCTGCTTGCGGAACAGCGGCACGACCGAGCCGGTCGAGCCCAAGACGTTGCCGAAGCGCACGGTCTGGAACCGCGTGTCGGTGCCGGCCAGGTCGAGCGCCTGGCAGTAGCTCTCGGCGACGCGCTTGGTGGCGCCCATGACGTTGGTCGGGTTGACCGCCTTGTCGGTGGAGATCAGCAGCATGGTGGCGACGCCCGCGGCACGGCAGGCGTCGGCGACGTTGCGCGTGCCGATAACGTTGGTCAGCACGCCCTCGCAGGCGTGGATCTCGACCATCGGCACGTGCTTCAGCGCCGCGGCATGGAACGCCAGCTCAGGCCCGGCCTCGGCAACGACGGCGGCGATGCGGTCGCGGTCGCGCACGTCGGCCAGCACCGTCGTCCGCGCCAGGTCCGGATGGCGGCGGCCCAATTCGAGGTCGATGGCGTAGAGGTTGAACTCCGAGTTGTCGAGCAGGGTGACGTGCGCCGGCGCGAAGTCGGAGACCTGGCGCACCAGCTCGCTGCCGATGGTGCCGCCGGCGCCGGTGACCAGCACGCGCTTGCCGGCGATCAGGCGCTGCATGGCCGGGCGGTCCAGCACCGTCTGCGGCCGGCCCAGCAGGTCCTCGACCGCGATCGGGCGCACCTCCAGAGGGGCGCTCTCGCCGGCCTGGAAGTCGGTGAGGCGCGGCAGCCGGGCGACGCTCATGCCGCGCCGTTCGGCGGCCTCCAGCAGCTTCGCCATGTGCGGCGTGTTGATCAGGTCCTTGGCGACGACGAGCCGCTGGGGCCGCTCGTTGCGCCCGGCCAGGCGCTCCAGCACGGCGTCGAGGGCGTCCAGGTCGCCCAGCACCGGCGTGTGGTGGATGCGCCGGCCGACGCGTTTGCCCTTCTCGTCCAGCACGCCGACGACGCGATAGCCGCTGGCGGTGCTGCGCGCGTTGGCGCGGATGAAGGTCTCGGCCTCGTCGCCGGCGCCGACCAGCAGGATCGGCACGCCGGGCTTCTTGCCTTTCTCGTACGTGAGGTCGACGCGCCGGTCGCGCAGCAGGCGGTAGATGAAGCGCGGCCCGCCCAAGAGTGCCAACAGCACGAACCAGTTGATCGCCGGCAGGGAGCGCGGCAGGTCTACGCCGCGGGTCAAGACGAACGTCGCCGGCACGAACAACAGGATCACCAGCGTCACCGCCTTGGTGATCTGCACCAGGTCGTTGACCGAGGCATAGCGCCAGACACCGCGATAGAGCCCGATGGGCCAGAACACGAATGCCGCCGCGACGGTCAGGATCGCGGTGTTCTCGACGATGAACTCGGTCGGGTAGCCCCAGGCCAGTTCGCCGACGCGCAGGTACAGCGCTATGACGAACGACAGCGCCGCCATGATGACGTCGTGCACGTAGGTCAGGCTGTGGCGACGGAAGATTTGCATGGGCGGTCCCGCTGGCGCGTTCGCCTGCGTCATATCACAGGTGCCCGCGCCCGCGGTACGGGCGAAATGTGGCGGACGCTCAGCCGCGCAGGTGGACCAGGAACGCCAGCACGACGACGGCCGCCGCGGCCAGCGCCGCCCACGGCGCCCAGGCCGGCGGCGCCAACGACGCCAGCGCCAGCAGCACCAGCACCGCGTTGCAGCCGGCGACGCGCAAGCTGACCGCGGCGTGGCCCAGGCCGCGCTGCACCGCGTGCTGATAGAAGTGCTCGCGGTGGGCGCGCCACACGCGCTCGCGGCGCAGCAGGCGGCGGATCAGCGTCAGCGTCGCGTCGCCCAGATAGTAGAGCGGCAGGATCGCCGCCGCGGCCCAGGCGCCTTGGCCGGCCAGCGCCAGGATCAGGTAGCCCAGCAGGAATCCCAGCGGCACGCTGCCGACGTCGCCCAGGAAGACCCGCGCCGGCGGCCAGTTCCAGTAGAGGAACGCCAGCGCGGTGGCGCTCAGCAGCAGGCCCAGCGCGCCCAGGGTCGGCGCGACGCCAGCCACCGCGACGACCAGGAACAGCCCGCCGCCGATGGCGACGGTCTCGACCGCGCTGATGCCGTCGATGCCGTCCATGAAATTGAACAGGTTGACGAACCACAGCCAGGCCAGGCCGGCGAGCGCGAAATCGAGTGCGGGCGGCAGGAATCCCTGGAATACCGGCCCCGGCAGCGCCGCGAGGCCGGCGGCGACGGCGGCCGCCTGCACCGCGAAGCGCACGCCGACCGGCAGCCCGCGCAGGTCGTCGAGCGCCGACACACCCGCGAGCGCCAGGGCCAGCGCCGGCACCAGCCAGGCGCGCGGCAGCTCGGCGGCAAACGGATCGAGCAAGACAAGCGCGAGCCAGGCCGGCAACGCCACCGCCAGCACCCCGGCGCCGCCGCCGCGCGGCGTCGGCACGCTGTGGCTGGACCGCGCATTGGGCTCGTCGTAAATGGCGCGCCGCAGCAGGACGCGCCGCACGCCGCCGACCGCCGGCACGGTCAGCGCGAAGACCGCGACGAATCCGGCGATCAGGACCCAGGATGGCAGGGCGGTCGGCATCGCCTGCTCATAGCGCGATGCGTCGCGGCACGGAAGGGCGTCGCCACGAAAACGGCCGCGCGCCCGGGGTCGGACGGCGGCCGTGAACGGGCCCGCGCTGGCTGTGGCCTATGTCGCCGTGGCCTCCGTTTTCCCGACACCTTCCGGGGTCAGCGCCAGGGTCAGCACCCCGGCGAGGCCCAGCGCCGCCATCCACCAGCCCTGCCAGATGCCGAAGCTGAGCTGGGCGACGACCAGTGCGCTCGCCAGAACCGCCAGCCGGGTCGCCAGCGCGCCTCGGCCGACGGTCGTGACAGCCGGGGCGCGCACGAGGAAGCCGAACATCAGCGCCGCGATCAGGAGACCCGGCAAGCCGAGTTCGAGCCAAACCTGGATCAGCGCGTTGTGCGGGTGCAGCGTCAGCGCCGCGCCGGTCACGACCTCGCCGGTGGCGGTGCGGTACAGTTCCAGCGCGACCTCGCGCCCGGGCAGGGCGCGGGAGGCGTCGAGCCCCCAGCCGAAAACCGGCTGTTCGGCGATGCGTTCGGCGGCGAACTGCCAGATCGCCAGGCGGTGCACCTGGCTGGTGGGGCCGTCGGCGATCGCCAGCAGGGCGTCGCGCGCTGGTTCATAGAGCTCGCCCATGAACGGGATCGCCGCGACCATGGCGACGAACAACCCCGCCAGGGCCGGCGGCGCGAGACGCGGCGCGAGCCACGCGAGGCCGAAGACCGAGCTGCCGACCGCGAGCGCGATCGTCGGAGTCCGCGGGTTGAGGCCGACCAGTACTGCCGCGATCGCGATCAGCGCCGCGAGCGCCCACAGGCGACCGTAACGCCGCGCGACGATCATCGCCAGCGGCCAGGCGACGATCGCCAGGACCGCCGTGCCGCGATTGAAATGGGCGAGGAACTCGGCCTGGTTCGCGCCCGTGTCGAGCCCCAGGCCGCCGGCAACGTCGCGACCGACCAGCAGCGCGAGGGCCACGCCGACACCGGCGATCGCGGCGCCGATCACGAGGGTGTTGGCCAACCGGGCGAGGGCGGCCGGCGTCAGGCGCTGCGCCGCGTCGGCCAGCACCGCGATGCCGATGCCGAAACCGAGGAAGCGCAACGCCAGTTCCAGGCTGCGGTCCGGCGCCGGCGCCCACAGCGCGGTGATCGCCCCCCAGACGGCGAGGACGGCCAGCAGCAGCGCCGGAACGACCGGCCGCGGCCAGCGGCGCTCGGCGCGGTCCGCCGTCGCCTGTCCGAGCAGCAGCACGACGGCCGCCAGCCCGGCCAGCGTGACGACCTGCAGCGGCGCCGCATAGGCGACCGGCAGCAGCAGCAGCGCGGTACCCTGCAGCACCAGTGCGCTCAGGCGGTCGGCGCGGCTCACGCGTCGAGGCCCAGGTGGGCGAGCTGCCTCGCCACCACCGTGCGCTCGTCGTAGCGCTCGCGCGCGCGGGCCAGACCGGCGGCGCCCTGGCGGGCCCGCAGGTCGACGTCGCCGACCAGCCGATTGAGCGCGGCGGCCAGCGCGGTCGGTTCGCCGACCGAAACCAGCGCGCCCGTCTCGCGATCGACGACCTCTTCGCGGCTGCCACGGATGTCGGTGGCGACGACCGGCAGGCCGGTCAGCATGGCCTCGATGATCGAGCGCGGCATGCCCTCGCGGTGCGACGGCAAGGTGTAGACGTCGGCGGCACGCAACAGGTCGGGCACGTCGGCGCGATAGCCCAGCAGGCGCACGCGCGCGCCCAGCACCGCGTCGTCGCGCGCCGCCGCGAGCGCGTCGTCGATGCCGCCGGCGTGGTCGCTTTCCAGGCGCTCGCCGATCACCCAGAGCTCCGCGTCCACCTCGCGCATCGCCGCGATCAGCTCCGGGATGCCTTTTTCCGCGACCAGCCGGCCGACGCAGACAATCACCGGGCGGTCCGCGGGCGTGCCCAGTTCGGCGCGCACGCGGACGCGGTCCGCGCCGTCGGCGTCGGGACGGAAGCGTGCGGGGTCGCTGCCGTTGCCGATCGCCACCACGTCGCCGGTGCGGCACAGGCGCAGGCGGCGCGCCGTCGCCGCGTCCTCCTCCGACTGGGTGAAGAGCGTGTCCGTCATCCGCCCCAGCAGCCATTCGAGCGCGATGTGCGCGGCCCGCTTGGGCCACGGCATGCGCTCATGGAAGTAGAAGCCGTGCGCCGTATAGACCAGCCGGCCGGGCCGCGCGAACGGCGCCGCCAGGCGGCCGATCAGGGCGCCGATGGGCGTGTGCACGTGCAGCAGGTCGACCCGCTCGCGCCGCAGCAGCCGGATCAGCGCGACCAGCGCCGCGAGGCCGTGGCGCGGATTGGCGCTGCGCTTGAGCGGCACGGTCTCGACCCGAAAGCCCTGGGCGCGGACCTGGGCCAACAGCGGCCCGTCGGCGCAGACGCCCACCACCTCGTGGCCCGCGTCGCGCATGGCGATCATCAGCGGCAGAAGAAAGTGGGCGAGCGTGAAGTCGACGGTGCAGAGCTGGCAGACCTTCATGGCGCGGCGAGGACCTCGCCGATCGTGCGCGGGCCGCCGTCCAGCAGCGCGCGATAGAGCCGCACATAGGCGTCGACGCAGCGGTCGAGGTCGAACGTCGCCAGCACGCGGGCGCGGCCGGCCGCGCCCATGCGCTCGCGCAGTTCCCGGTCGTTCGCGAGTTCGACGAGCGCCTCTGCCAACATCCCCGGGTCGCGCGACGGCACGACGCGTCCGGACTCGCCGTCGACGACGGCTTCCGGGCTACCGCCAACGTCGGTGACCAGCATGGGCAGGCCGCAGGCCATGCCCTCCAGGACGGTGTTGGGGAAGCCCTCCTCGTGCGAGCACAGCAGACCTACGTCGCTCGCGTGCACGAACGGCAACACGACCTCTCGCTCGCCCAGCCAGCGCAATCGTGCGGCAATGCCCAGCCGGTCGGCCTGGGCCCGCAGCTCGCTCTCCGCCCCGGCGTCGCGCCCGACCAGCAGCAACAGCCAGTCGGCGGGCAGCCGGTCGCCGGCGCGGGCCAGCGCCTCGAACAGATCGGCGTGGCCTTTGTAAGGGTAGAAGTTGGCGACCGTCGTCAGCACCAGCGCCTGCGCCGGCAGGTCCGCGGCGACGCGCGCCGCGGTGCGGTCGCCCGGCCGATACAGCGCCGTATCGACGCCGTTCGGGATCATGCCCAGCTTGTGTTCGGGCACACCTTCGGCGCGCAGGTCGTCGCAGACCGCGCGGCTGTTGCCCAGGATCGCCGTCATGCGCCGGTGCAGCCAGCGCTCGACTCGGGCGCCGACGGGGTGGCGCTGCTGATAGGCGTTGAGGCTACGGCGGCTCATCAGGCGCAGGTCCGGGCCCGCCCGGGCGGCGACCGGGCCGCCCAGCAGGTACGCCTCGGGCGCAAAGAAGTGCACCAGGTCCGGGCGCAGGCGGCGGAGCATACGCCACACGTGCGCGATCGCGCCCGGCGCCCCCAGACCGCGCGAGCGATCGCTGCGGCGCACCAGCACCTCGACGCCGCCCTGCCGAAAGGCGTCGTCCAGCCGGGCGGCGCCGCCGGTGGCGCAGACGCTGACGCGGAAGCCGCGCGCGACAAGCTTTGGCAGCACGAACAGCAAGTGCCGCTCCGTCCCGCCGACGGCCAGCCGCGGCACGACGATCAGGACGTGCGGCGAAGCGCTGCCCACGGTCTCGGTCATGGCTTTGGCGTGCGCGAGCGCAACGGCGCGCGGGGCCGACGTCGCCGGTCCCGCCTCAGGCCGCGCTGGCGCCGGTCTCCTTCAGCGCCGTACGCACGGCGGCGACGATGCGGTCCTGGGTCGCCGCGTCCAGGTAGGGATGCATCGGCAGGCTCAGCACCTCGTTCGCCAGCGCCCGCGACACAGGCACGCCGCCGGGCGCGGTGAGGGCGGGCACGAAGGCTGGCTGGTCGTTCAGCGCGCGCGGATAGTAGACCGCCGTCGGGATACCCTGGGTCTCGAGCGCGGCGGCCACGTCGTCGCGCCGCGGCGTGCAGATCGTGTACTGGGCCCAGACACTGGTGCAGCCGGGGGCGAGGCGCGGCACCGTCACGAGATCGCCCAACGCCGCGCCATAGCGGGCGGCGATGCGGTCGCGCGCCACGATCTCCTCGTCGAAGATGGCCAGTTTTTGCAGGAGGATCGCCGCCTGCATCGTGTCCAACCGGCTGTTCATGCCGACCGCGACCTGGTCGTAGCGGTGGGTGCCCGCGCCGTGGTGGCGCAGCGAGCGTAGCTGCGCCGCCAGGTCCGCGTCGTCGGTCAGCATGGCGCCGCCGTCGCCGTAGCAGCCCAGCGGCTTGGCGGGGAAGAAGCTGGTCGCGCCGACGTCGCCGAAGCTGCCGCAGGCGCGCCCGTCGCGCATGGCGCCAAAGCTCTGCGCTGCGTCGTCGATGACGATCAGGTCGTGGCGCGCGGCGACGCCCGCGATCGCCGCGTGGTCGGCGGCCTGGCCGAACAGGTCGACGGGGATGACGGCACGGGGCGTGAGATCGCGCGGCGTCTCGGCGATGGCCGCGGAGAGGCTTTCCGTGTCGAGGTTGAACGTTGCGGCCTCGACATCGACAAAGATCGGCGTGGCGCCGCACAGCACGACGACCTCGCCCGTGGCGGCGAAAGTGAAGGCCGGCACGTAGACGGCGTCGCCGGGCCCGACGCCCAGCGCCAACAGCGGCAGCAACAGCGCGTCGGTGCCGTTGGCGCAGGCGACCGCGTAAGCACAGCCGGCGCGTTCCGCCAGCACGGTCTCCAGTTCCGCGACCTCCGGCCCCAGGATGAAGCGGCCGTGCGCCAGGACCCGCGCGATCGCCGCGTCGATGCGGTCGCCGAGGCGCCGGCGCTGGGCCTGCAGGTCGATGAAGGGCAGTGCGCTCAAGTCGTGCCTCCGCCGGCCGCGTGCGCGGCCGTCCCGGTGTCGTCGCTCAGCATAGCAGCGCCGGCGTCGCGCCAGGCCTCGAACACCAGCACCGGCCACAGCCGGTACTGGTGATTGTGCCGGCCGGCTAGGTGCTCGTGCCACACCCGGCGCACCGTCGTTGCCTTGAACGTGCCCGCCTCGGCGAGGCGGCGCTCGTCCAACAGCGCCTCGGCCCAGTCGCGCAGGTCGCCGCGCAGCCAGTCGCCGATCGGCACGCCGAAGCCCATCTTCGGCCGCTCGAACAGCGTGCGTGGCAGGTAGCGGGCCAGCACCTCGCGCAGGATCCATTTGCGCTGGCCGTCGCGTACCTTCAGGCCGGCGTCCAGGCGCCAGGCGAACTCGACGACGCGGTGGTCCAGGATCGGCACCCGGCTCTCCAGGCTCACCGCCATGCTGGCGCGGTCCACTTTCACCAGGATGTCGTCCGGCAGATAGACCAGCGTGTCGAGCAGCATGATCTGTTGCGTGAAGCTGTCGAGCGCCGGCCAGCGCGCGGGCTCGCCCAGGATCGTCGCCGGCTCGCCCGCACGAATCAGCGCCCGGCCCGGCGCCTTCCACTGCGACACTAGCCGCAGGTACATCTCCTCCTTCGTCGGTACGGCGAGGATCTCCGCCAACTTGTGCAGCTTGTCGCCCAGCTGGCCCTGGCGCAGGCGGCGCGGCAGCAGCGGTGCCGCGGCGGCGCCCAGCGCGTCCCAGGTCGACGGCCCCAACAGCTCCAGCCCACCGCGCGCCGCGCGCCGCAGCGGCGCCGGCACGCCCGTCAAGCGCGCCAGCCGCTCGGCCAGGCCATAGCGGTTGTAGCCGCCGAACACTTCGTCGCCGCCGTCGCCGGAGAGGCTGACGGTGACCGAATGGCGCGCCAGCCGCGACACCAGGAACGTGGGGATCTGCGACGAGTCGGCGAACGGCTCGTCGTAGATCGCCGGCAGTTGCGGAATCACCGCCTGGGCGTCGGCCGGCGTCAGGTAGAGCTCGGTGTGGTCGGTCTTCAGGTGCGCGGCGACGCGGGCGGCATGCTCCGCCTCGTTGTAGCCGGGCACGGTGAAGCCGATGGAGAACGTCTTCACGGGCCGGGCGCTCTGAGCCTGCATCAGGGCCACGACCGTCGACGAGTCGATGCCGCCGGAGAGGAACGCGCCCAGCGGCACGTCGCTGACCATGCACTGCGTCACGGCGTCGCGCAGCAGCGCGTCGAGCGCCTCGGTCGCGGTCGCGGCGTCGGCGTCCAGCGGTGCGGCGAGGCCCGCCTCGGCCGCCGCGGCGGCAGACCAGAAGGGCGCAGGCTCCGGCAGCCGGCGCGCGATGACGTCCCGGGCGTCGAGTGTCAGGATGCAGCCGGCGGCCAGCTTCCAGACGCCCGTGTAGATCGTGTGCGGCGCCGGGATCATGGCGTAGCGCAACAACAGCGCGGGTGCGCCGGGGTCGAGCTCGGCGGCGAAGTCCGGCAGCGCGCGCAGCGCCTTGAGCTCGGAGGCGAAGGCCACGTCACGGCCGGCCCAGCCGTAGTACAGCGGCTTCTGGCCCAGCCGGTCGCGCGCGAGGCTGAGCGTGCGGTCCTGGCGGTCCCACAGGGCCAGCGCGAACATGCCGTTCGCCCGGCGCAAGGCGTCCGCGAGGCCCCAGCGGGCGATGGCCTCCAGCAGCACCTCGGTGTCCGAACCGCCGCGCAATTTGACCCCGGCGTCGGCGAGCTCCCGCGCCAGTGCCCGGTAGTTGTAGATCTCGCCGTTGTAGGTCAGCACGTAGCGCCCGTCGGCCGAGATCATCGGCTGCGCGCCGGCCGGCGACAAGTCGATGATGGCCAGGCGCTGGTGGCCGAAGGCGATGCCGGCCTCCGCGTCGCGCCAGACGCCGCTGTCGTCGGGTCCGCGGTGCCGCAGCGTCGTCGCCATGGCCCGGACCAGCTCGGCCGAGACCGCGCCGTCGGCGCTCAGGACTCCGGCAATGCCGCACATGTCAGGCGATCCCGTAGATGTCGGCGTAGCGCGGCAGCAGGTGCTGCTTGCCCAACAGGGCGCGCGCCGCCGCGGCGACGCCGGCCCGGTCGGGCGGCGGCGGCCAGGCGATCCGCGTGCCGTTGACCAGCGCCAGGTTGCCCAACGTCCGCGCCGCGTCGACCGCGTCCGGCACGGCGTCGGTCATGGCCACGGTCAGCCCGGCCAAACAGTACTCGGCGAACTTGGTCGGCGAGGCGACACGGTTCACGCCGGTCGGTTCGCGCAGCATCAGGGCCACGTCGGCGGCGTTGAGGTGGTCGTTGACCTGGCTCAGCGGCACGGCCGTCACGTGCACGCGCGCGGGGTCCAGGGTCGAAACACGGCACGTCGCTTCGGCGACCGCGGAGCACAGCACCAAGAGACGCGCGCGGTCGTCGGCGGCGGAGAGGGCCGCGAACAGCGCCACGGTCTCGTCGAAGCACTGATAGGGCGCCAGGCTGCCGCTGTAGACATAGACACGGGCGTCGTCGCCATAGCCCAGGCGCTCGCGCATCTGCGCACGCAGCGCCGGGTCGAAGAAAAACCGGTTCTCGGCGGCAGCGCAGGGCACAACGGCCGCGGGCTTGTCCCGCAGCAGCGGCGCGCACAGCGCACGCAGCGGCCGGCTGACGAACAGCGCCCGGTCGCAGGCGCGGGCCGCGCGCCGGCGGGTCGCCGCGGCGCTGCGCTCGCGTGCCTTGGCGAGCCGCCGCTTTGCCCCCCGTTCGGACGCGGCTTGCGCGGCGATCTCGGCCACTGCGTCGCCGCGGCAGTCCCAGATCAGCGGCCAGTTGCGGGCGCCGGTCGCACCGCAGACCGCCGTCGAGAAGTCCGTGCGGGCGTGCAGCGCGTCGAACGCCGGGCGCCGGCGCAACAGGTGCAGGCCGAGGAGCAGCCCGTTGAGCCAGGTCGAGAACGGCACGGCGGGGCGTACGCCACGAAACACGTACACGTCGCTCGCCGCCATCTCGCGTGCCGCCGCCTGCTTGTCGCGCGACTTGCGAACCAATGCGCCGGAGCAGGCGAAGGCCCAGATCTCGAACTCGGCGATGCCGGCCTCGGTCAGTTGCCGGGCGTGGTCCAGCACCTGCGAGTCGACGACCGTGTCGGCCAGGCCCTCAAAGAGCACGAGCAGGACGCGCGGACGTTTTGCCATAGCCAGGGGAGACAAGAACCGGTGGATCCCAGGCGGCAAGCGGGCCGCCGGGCGAGAGGTCGACGAGGGTAAGCCGCGCGTCGTCCAGCACGACCGCGCGGAAGACGTGCCAACCGTCGCCGTCGGCGCGGCCGACGAAGCCGCCGTGGCCGAAGTAGAGGCAAGTGCCGCGCGGCAGGCCGGCGATCTCGAACAGGCCGCGGTTCAGATCGGCGCCGACGGCGCCCGCCGGCCGCGGCACGCTGTGGGCGGAGGCCGCCCGGTACGTGTTGCGCGCAACCGGCAGCGGCGTGTACGCGTACGACCCCGGGTCCGACAGCAGCGCGCGGCCATCGACCTCGAGTTCAATCGCCAGAGCGTCGTCGTGCGCGTGCCCTTGGGGACTATCGTGCGCTGGGCAGCGCGCCGCCAGGAACAGCCGTGCGCCGCGCAGCACGTAGACGCCGAAGTGGGGACACGCGACGAGGTCCAGGTCGGCGGTCGCGTCCGCGGGCAAGGGGAGCTCAATGATCCGGCGGGTGTCCGGCGGCGCGGCGCGGGCCTGCGCCAGGATCGTGGCTGGCGCGGATTCCGTGGGGAACGGCGGCGCGGCGGGCGCGTTTGAGGCTATGCTTCGGCCGCCGGCGAGCGCCCGCACCACCGCCGACTCGACCCAGTCGCCGGCCCGGGCGGCGAGCGCCGGCTGATCGGTCAGCGTTGCGGCGGCGGCAACGAACGAGCGGTGGTCCAGCACGTTCTCTTCCGTGTCGTTCCACTCCAGTTGCAGCTTCAAAAATCGCCCGCTGTCGGTGTCGCCGATCTGCACAACGCTGCCGTCCGGCTTGGTGACATCGCGGGTGAAGCGGGCCGCTTTGGCCAACGCCGCAAACGTCGCGTGCGGCAGCAGGTCGGCGTCGAGCGGCGCCGGCGGCGGGCGAACGTCGGGCCGCTTGGCCGCCGCGATCGCGGTCTTGTCTGCGGCGGTCAGGCCCAGCAGCAGGGCCGCGGGATACAGCACCAGCTCACCCGAAAGCCGGTGGTAGTTGGTGGAGGCCTCGAAGTTGCCGCCGTCGTCGAGGAATTGGCGGTCCGCTTCCAACGCGAGCTGTTCCGCCGCGAAGCGCAGCCAGCCGCGGGTCTCGGCGCTGTCGGGCAGGTAGGCGCCGGCGAAGGCGACGCCGGCCAGCTCTGCGAGGTAATGATTGCCGCGCGACTCCTCCGACCATTCAAGGTGCGCCAGCACGTGCCAGGCGTGCTCCACGGCGGCGCGCTTGACCGTGTCGAGGAACGCCGGATCGAACGCGACGCCCGCATCGCGGAACAGGTCCAGCGCCAGGAGCACATTGACGATGCGGATCGCCACGTCCATCGGGCCGGCCCAGTTGACGCCGTAGCGCGGCGGATTCGTCGCCAGGAAGTCGAGGACCTGGTTGCGGAAGGCTTGCGCGGTGTCGATTCCAACTCGCTGGGCGAGGGCGAGTTGCGGCAGGTGCTGCAGGCGCGCGAGCTCCCACGGCACCTTGACGTCGGCGCCGGCCTCGTCGCCGAAGCGGATGTCGGTGCTGTGCGTCGTCTCCGACCAGCGAAAGCCCGAGCGGAAATCGAGCTGCCAGTCGATCGGCGTGTGGGGGCCGTCGATCAGACCCCACAGCCGCCGGCTCTCGGCCAGGTTCGCCGCGTGTACGCGGCCGGCCAGCCAGGCGCCGTCGGAGCCGGCGTCGACCCGGGGGCCGGGCGCAAAGCCGTGACCCCCGAATCCGGCGCACGTTATGCCGTGGCGCACCTCGACCCAGCCCGAGCCGAGCAGGTCGAAGCGGTGGTCGCGGTAATGCGCCGTCGCGTCGGCGAGTCGCGGAAGGTATTCGTCCCCCACCGCATTGTCCGGCAAATAGATTCGGCGGCGCAGCTCGCCGGGCGGCGGCGCCGCGAGGTACGTCGATGCGCGCTCGTCGCGGCGGCGCTGGCGCTGGCGCGCCAGCAGACGCCCGCCCAGGCCCAGCGCGCGACGCGCGGCCTCGTGCGGCGGCAGGCTCAGGCCCCGGCGGACGTAGGAACTCAGCGCGGTCATGGTTCGGCGCGTTTCGGTTGATCGCCCGTGACACCGACGGCATGGTGGCCGCCCATACCCGTCCGATCCCGCCCGCGATGAAAGCGTTCCTGAAGTCCGTGCTGCCGCCCGGCGCCGTCAACCTGGCGCGCCGCTGGCGCCTGGCGCTGGGCGCTTTGGCACCGGACGCCAAGAGTTCCGCCGCGTACTGGACGCAACACCACGTCGACGCGCCGGAGGCGGGCTTCGCGAGCGTCGAGGCGTCGCTCGCCCACCTCGACTGGCGCAACGCCATGTACCCCGGCACGCTCGCGCTGATGCCGCTCGACGATGCCGACGAGCTCACGGTGCTCGACTATGGCTGCGGGCCCGGCAACGACACCATCGGATTCGCGCACCACAGCAATCCCGCCGCGCTGCACGCCGTCGATGTCTCGTCCACGGCGCTGGCGCTCGCCCAGCGCCGGGCCGAGCTGCACGGATTCGACGTGGACTTCCAGGAGATCGCCGAGAGTCCGGTGACGCTGCCCTTCGACGACGCGTCGTTCGACCTCGTGCACTCGGCGGGCGTGTTGCATCACACGCCGGACCCAGCGGCGATCCTCGCCGAGTTCCACCGCGTGCTGAAGCCCGGCGGCCGCGCCCGGATCATGGTCTACAACCGCGACTCGGTGTGGATGCACCTGCATGTGGCCTATCGCTCGATGATCGTGCAGGGCCTCTACAAGGGGGCGACCAAGGACGACGCCTTCCGGCGCACCACCGACGGCGACCGCTGCCCCATCGCCCGCGGCTACGTGCCGGAGGATTTCATGGCGCTGTGCCAGGCCGCCGGATTCAACGCCACGTTCGCCGGCGCCGGCGTGTCGCTGCTGGAGCTCGAGTGCCTCGACCTGCGCTTCAGCGCGTTGCGAGACCAGCGGTTGGATTCCGAAAGCCGTACGTTCCTCGGCGCGCTGACGTTCAACGACCGCCTCTGGCCGCTGTTTCGCGGCCACATCGCCGGCATCAACGGGTGTTATCACTTGCAGCGCGCGTGAGGGTCAGGCGCGGCGCGCCTCGAAGTGCCAGGTCGACACCATCCAGGCCGGCAGCGCGTCGGCGATACGCGCGTTCGCCGCGATCAGCCAGCGCGGCCGCAGGACGGTGCTGCCGGACAGGTCGGCGCCGACGAAGCTGCCGTTGGCAAAGCGCGTGATGCGCAGGCCCGCCGCCTTCAACGTGCGGCACAGGCTGCGGCGCGTGAAGAAGACCACGTGGCCGGATTCGGTGTTGAACGGCACCGCCGGCGGCGGCGGTTGCGGCCGGCCGCGCAGGCGCCGCACGCCGCGCACGATCCCGCGCAGCCCGTCGGACACGTGCAGCAGCCGATCGACCCGGCGTTCGTTCTCGAAACCGCCATAGCCGTTGGGGATCGAGGCGACGACGACGCCGTCGGGCGCGAGCTGGTCCAGGTGCGCGCGCAGCACCGCCGCCGGGTCGTCCAGGTGCTCCAGGACGTCGGCGTAGACGATGACGTTGAAGGTCAGGTCTTTCGGCAGGTGGTCCTCGAACCGCGCACCGGCGCCCGCGAAGTGTTCGCGGGCGTAGGCCAGCGACGGCGGGTGGATGTCGACACCCAGATAGTCGACGTCTGGGCCGATCAGGTAGCGCGCGACGGCCTCGCCGCTGCCGCAGCCGAAGTCGAGCACGCGCACCGGCCGGTCAGAATGCTGGCGCGCCACCGTCTCCTGAATGAACCCCACCTTCTTGCGGTGGCCGTAGACGTTCTCCGGCGGCAACGCCGTCATGAGGCGAGCGCGGGCTGCGGGGCCGCGGCGGGCGTGGCGATGGCGTGCTCCCACCAGAGCGCCAGATTGAAGAGCGTCCAGGCGTGCACCCGGCCGCGCGGGTCGGTGACCAGCTGGCGCACGGCCGCCGGGTCCAGCAGCTCGGTGTCGGCGAGGAATCGGTCGAGCGGGCCGGTGACCGTCTCGCCCAGGCCCTCCAGCAGCCATTCGTGCACCGGCACGCCGAAGCCTTGCTTCGGCCGGTCGATCATCTCGTCCGGGATCAGGCCGCGCACGGCGCGCTTGAGCACGGCCTTCAGCGTGCCGCCCCGGGTCTTCACCGCCTCCGGGATGTTGAGCCCGAGCTCGACGAACCGGTGGTCGAGGAACGGCACACGGGCCTCCAGACTCACCCCCATGCTCATCTTGTCGACGCGCATCAGCAGCAGCTCGGGCAGCCGGAAGTTCAGGTCGAGGTACGTCATCCAGTTGAGGGTGGTGTGCTCGGGGGCCTTCGCCTCCCAGCGCGCGCGGATCGGCGCGATGGCCTCCCACGAGCTGCGCTCGGCGAATTCCTGCCTGAGCGGCGGCGCCAGCAGGTGCAGCTTCTCGGCGTGGGTGAAGGTCTCCGCCCCACCCCAGAAGATCGGTTGGCGCGCGCGGGCTCGCGCCAGCCAGTCGTAAGGCTGATGGGCGTCCTTGCCCCAGGCGCGCAGGCCCGCGAGGCCGAGTTCCTTGGCGATGCCCGGTATCGGGAACAGGTCGTTGAGGCGCTGCAGGCGCCAGGCGCGGCGCCAGTTGGGGTAGCCCCAGAACAGTTCGTCCGCGCCCTCGCCGACCTGGCAGACGATCACGCCCGCGTCGCGGGCCAGCTTCGAGACGTAGTAGAGCGGCACGCAGACCGGATCGGCGATGGGCTCGTCCTGCAGCGTCACCATGCGCGGCAGGAAGTCGATCAGGTCCTGGCGCGCCAGGCGCCGTTCGCGGTGGTCGGCGCCGATCGTCGCGGCCATGCGGCGGGCGTAGTCGAGCTCGTTCTTGGTACTGCCGTAATCGCGGTCGTAGCCGATGGAGAAGGTGTGGATCGGCCGCGTCTCGCCCTCGCTGAACAGCGCGGCGTTGGCGCTGGAGTCGATGCCGCCGGAGAGGAACACGCCGACCGGCACGTCGCTGACCTTGCGCAAGGCAACGGCGGTGCGCAACTCGGCCAGCACCTGCTCGGCGATGGTGCCGTCGTCCGTCGGCACGTCGGGGCGGGCGTCGAGCGCGTCCCACCAGCGCCGCTCGGTCATGCGCCCGTCGGCCTCGACCTGCAGCAGCGTGCCGCCGGGCAGTTTCCTGATGCCCTCGAACAGCGTGTCGGGCGCCGGCGTCGTCAGGAACGACAGGTAGTGGAACAGGGCCTCCTCGTTGACCGCGCGCGGCAGCGTCGGGTCGGTCAAGAGCGCCTTGATCTCGCTGGCGAAGCGTAGGCGGCCGCCGTGCACCGCGTAGTAGAGCGGCTTGACGCCGATGCGGTCGCGCACCAGCCACAGGCGTTTGGCACGCGTGTCCCAGAGGGCAAACGCGAACATGCCGCGGAAGCGGTCGAGGCAGCCGATACCCCACTCGCGGTAGCCGTTGACGACCACTTCCGTGTCGCTGTGGTCGGTGCGGAAGCGATGACCACGGGCCTCGAGCTCGCGGCGCAGTTCCGCGTGGTTGTAGATCTCGCCGTTGTAGACCAGCTGCACGGTGCCGTCGGCGTCCGCCATCGGCTGCGCCGCGGCGTCGCTGAGGTCGACGATCGCCAGGCGCCGGTGGCCCAGGCCGATGCTGCCGTCGGGCGCTAGCCACAGCCCGGCGCCGTTGGGCCCGCGGTGCACGATGGCGTCGCACATGGCGCGCACCTCGTCCTCGGCGACGGGGCGTGTGTTGCCGAACGCCAGGATGCCGGCGAGGCCGCACATCAGCCGATCTTCTCCTCGACGTCGAGGGCGATGCGCGCGGCCTGCAGCTGCTGCCACAGCGGGATCGGCCAGTCGCCGCTCTGCACGCCGTCGGCGAAGGCGACCAGCTCCTCGCGGTGGCCCTTGGCGGGCGCGCGCGACGACGGCCCGGTCGTGGAGCCGGTGGTGCGGAAGGTCCTGAAGTCCTCGATCTCCAGAACCGCGCCGTCGCAGTACACCTCGATGCGCTCCTTCGGGTGCGCGGGCGTGCCCAGCGCCGTGTAGGTCAGGCTGCCCAGTGAGCCGTCGGCGAAGCGCAGCGTCGCGACGAAATTGTCGGACGCCAGGTAATGGCCGGTGGCCGGCCGCAGCGCCTGGGCCTCGACCGCCGCGACCTCGGCGTCGGTGAGGAACGTCATCAGGTCGTAGAAGTGGCAGGCCTCGCCCCGGTTGCGGCCGCCGCCCTCCGGCCCATGCACCCAGTGCTCCGGCGGCAGGTGCCCAGCGTTGACGCGGTAGTCGATCATCATCGGGTTGCTGCGAGTCGAAACCGCCGCCGCCAGCGCCTGGGCGGCGCGCGAAAATCGCCGGTTGTAGCCGGTCAGCAGCAGCGGGGCGGACTCGGCGTCGCGGTAGAACGCCTCGATCGCGGCCAGTTCGTCGCGCGTCAGGGACAGCGGTTTCTCGACGAAGACGTGCTTGCCGGCCTCGAGCGCCGCCAGCACCAGGCGCGCGTGGCTGTCGTGCCGCGTGGCGATCAGCACCGCGTCGGTGTCGGGATCGCTGAGGACGTCCTCGGGATCGGTAGTGGCGAACGCGGCGCCGGTCTGGCGCACCACGTCCGCCGCCGCGTGGCCCCGCCGCGCCGCAATCCCGCGCCAGGCGAAGCGGTCGGAGAGCGCCTGCAGGTTCGGCAATAGCGTGCCGGTGAAAAAGCTGCCGGGCCCGATGACGGACAGGCGCACCGCGCCGGGTCGGCCGGGGCGAGCCGCCGGGTTGCTGACCTGCCGCGTGATCGGTGCCTGGTCCGGGTAGTCGAGCAACGCCGCGAGCGGCCGGTCGTCGGCGTCGAGCGCCGCGTAGGCCTGGGCCGCGTCGTCGATGCCGAACCGCGCCTCGATCAGGCCGTCGACGCGCACGTGGCCGTCCGCCATCAGGTCCAGGTACGCCTGCATGTTGCGGTTCTCGGTCCAGCGCACGTGACCGACCGGGTAGTCGAGGCCCGCTTCCTCGTACGTCCGGTCGTAGCGGCCGGGGCCATAGGACGTGGAGATCCGGAAGTCGAGTTCATTGGCGTAGATTTCGGCGCGGTCGATGGCGATGGGCACGTCGCCGACCAGCACGACGCGACCCTTGCGCCGGGTCATCCTGAAAGCGCCGTTCAGTAGGTCGGGCGACGGCGAGGCGGCAGTGACGATCACCGCGTCGGCGCCAATGCCGTGGGTCAGCCGCGCGACCTGGGTTTCGTCGTCTGTCTCGGCGGCTTCGTCGAGGCCGTGGGACTTGGCCAGCGTCACGCGCCGGGCGTCGGGGTCGATGCCGACGGTGCGGCAGCCGTTGGCCTTCAGGAGCTGCACGGTGAGCTGGCCGATCAGGCCCAGGCCGACGACCGCGACCGTCTCGCCCAGGGTCGGTTCCGCGCGGCGTACGCCCTGCAGCGCGATGGCGCCCAGTGTGACGGTCGCCGCGTCGGCAAACGGCACGTCGTCGGGCACCGGCGCGACCAGGTTGCGCGGCACGCAGACGACCTCCGCGTGATGCGCCGCCTGGCTGCCGGCGCAGGCGACCCGGTCGCCGGGCGCCAAATCGTCGACGCCGTCGCCGACTTCGATCACCGTGCCGGCCAGCGAGTAGCCGGTCGGGTGGTGTGCGGCCAGGCGGCTGTCGACCGCCGCGCGCGTGCGCGCCAAGCCCTCGGTCCGCACCATCTCGACGACGCGGCGCACCTGGTCGGGGCGCGCCATCGCGCGCTTCCACAGTGGCAGGTTGGAGGCGCGCACGCCGCTCATCTCGGTGCCGACGGAGATGCAAGACGCAGCGACGCGCACCAGCACCGCGCCAGGGACCACGCCCGGCGTCGGCACCTCGTCCACGCTGACGCCGTCGCGGCCGATCGTCACCTGCTTCATTGCGCGACGGCCTCCGTTGCCGGGCTCAGGCCGGGGGCCTCGGCGAGCCGCGCCTGGAAGCGCGGGCGCACTGTCGAAGCGTCATGGTTCGCGGCGGCGGCCTCTTTCGCTGCCGAGACGACGCGGCGGCGCAGCACGTCGTCGTCGAGCGCACGCGCGATCTCCTTGCTCAACTGCGCGACACCGGGGCGGTCGACCACTTGCGCCCAGCCGGCGTCGCGGGCGTAGGCGATCTGCGCCGTCAGCTCAGGCCCGTAGGCCAGCACCGGCGTGCCGCTCACCAAATAAGCGGGCACCTTCGTCGGCATGGAGTAGCGGATGAAGCGCACGGTCTCCGCGTCGAAGTTGACCGGCAGCAGCAGCAGGTCGGCGGCGGCGATGCGGCGGAAGAAGGCGTCGTCGTCGGTGATCGTGTCCTCGACCGTGACGCAGTCGTGCACCTCCAGCCGCTCGCGATACCGCGCGCCGTGGCCGGACGGCGTCGAGATGTTGAGTCGCACGTCCCGGCCGGCCCGCGCCAGCACCGCCACCGCGTGGGCGCAGTCGATCAGCGCGTCGAGCTGGGCATTGGAAAAGACCGAGCCGACATAGAGGATCTCGGTCGGCGTCGCCGCCGCCGGGTCCGGCGTCGCCAGGTCCGACCAGCGCGCGACGTCGAGCGTATTCTGGAACGCCTCGAACGGGCGGCCGAAGTCGCGGGTGTAGGCCGTGGCCATGGCCGGCGAGATCGCGAGGCACGCGGCGGCGTCGGCGACCAGGCGCTGCACGAGCGCGAGCATGCGCCGGCGCTGCCACTGGCCGATCAGGCCGCCGCGATAGGCGGTCGCCGGCCAGTCGTCCATGAAATGCACGACCAGCGGCAGGTCGAAGCGGCGCCGGATGCGATCGACCAGCTGCATCATGCCGATGGTGCCGAGGATCGTGTAGAGCACGTCGGGGCGGAAGGCCTCGATCCAGGCCTCGAGCTCGGGCGTCAGCCGCCCGCGGTCGGGCAGCACGTCGCCGGTGACGCCCAGCACCGCGCGTCGGGCGAGGCCGGTCGCCGGGGCACTGCCGCCCGCCGTTCCGCCGCCGGTCGTGGCACCGCGGCGCGCGGCCGACAGCGGCCAGACGCGGTCGAGTTCGGCCGGGCCGAGACGGTAGTACTGCCGACACACGTCGTCCGTCGTCGGTTCCGGGTCGTTGTGCACGGTCGCCAGACGCTCCGCCGGCCAGCCGCGGAACAGGTTGGAGAACGTGATGCCGCCGCCCGTCACCGCGTTGAACGCGTGCGGCGTGACGAACAGGACGCGGGGGTGGGCGTTCATCGCGCTCGCTCCCGCAGGATGTCCTGGTAGAGCGTCTCGAAACGCTGGGCTTCCAGATCGGCGCTGAACTCGCGTCGCGCCAGGTCTAGCGCCGCCGCGCCCAACCGCTGGCCCCGTTCCGGGTCGCCGAGCAGCCGTTCGAGCGCCGCAGCCAGCGCCTCCGCATCGCCGGGCGGCACCAACAGGCCGGTCTCGCCGTCCCGCACCGCGTCGCGGATGCCGCCTGCGTCGAAGGCGACGACGGGCCGCGCGCAGGCGAAAGCCTCGACGATGCCGTTCGGCAGGTTCTCGACGGCCGACGGCACCACGACCACGTCGGCGGCCGCGGCGGCGGCGGCGATCAGCCGGTCGTCCTTCAGGTAGCCCAAGGGCACGACGCGCTGCGGCACCCGGCCGACCCAGTTCTCCGCGCCGACGCCGGCGACCAGCAGCATCGCATCGTCGCGCGGCCCCAGCTGTCCCAGTGCCGCCTCCAGTACGTCGCTGCCCTTGCGCGGGTTGTCGCTGGCGACGTGGGCCGAGAACAGGATGGCGCGCGGCGCCGGATCGAGCCCCAGCACGGCCCGTGCCGCGGCCCGGTCGATCGGCCGGAAGACGTTGAGATCGAGGCCGTTGGGGATGCGGTGCACGGCGGCACCGGCGAACAGCGGGCTCTCCCGCGCGACCGTCTCCGACCAGCTCGACGGGGCGACGACCGTCAGGTTCGCGCGGCGATAGAGCCGGCGCTTAAGCCGCCAGAGATAGGCCGTCCTGTCGCGCTTGATCGGCGGGTAGCCGGCCAGGTCCGGGCAGGCACCGCAGCCGGTACGCCAGCGCTCGCACGGACCGGCGTAGGCGCAGTGCCCGGTCGCCGGCCACATGTCGGAGAAGCGCCAGATCACCGGCGCCCGCGCCGCGAGCCACGGCAGCAGACGCGTGCCGAAGTAGCCACCGTGGGTGTTGTAGAGCTGGATGATGTCGGGCGAACTGAGCCAGGCGTGGCGCTTGACCCGGCCGGTCGACGGCACCGCCAGGTACTGCAGCCCCAGGCGGCCGGTGGCGAGGTCCGCCGCGCGGTCGGCCAGGCGCAGCAGACGGCCGCCCGAGACCGTGTCGACGTCGGGGTCGTCGGTCACGCGGTAGCCGACCAGCATGCGTGACCGGTGCCCGCGGCGGCGCAGCCCGTCATGGATGCGCCAGGCGGAGCGGCCCGAGCCACCCTCGCGGTCGGCGGTCGAGAAGTGCACGACCGAGAGGCTCACAGCTCGGCCAACGCCTCCGCCGGGGCCGCCGCGGGCAGGCCGACGGCGCCCTCGATGAAGCGGCGATGCCACAGCTGGAACATCAGGGCGGCCCAGACCGTGCGGGTGTGGTCCGCCTCGCCGGAGAGGTGGGGCCGGACCCAGCGCCCGTGCAGGGTTGCCGTGAAGAGGCCCTGTTCGGCGAGGCGCTCGGGCGCCAGCAGGCGCTCGACGACGGGCCGCAGCCGGCCACGCATCCAGGCGCCCAGCGGAATCACGAAGCCGCGTTTGGGCGCGGTCAGCAACGGCTCGGGCAACAGCGGCGCGACGGCGCGCCGCAGCAGAGCCTTCAGGTCCGTCGGCCGCGTGCGTGCCGCGGCGGGAATGCGCAAGGCGAGATCAACCATGGCGTTGTCGAGGAACGGCGTGCGGGCCTCCAGGGAATGGGCCATGGAGAACCGGTCCGTCATCGCCAGGAACTCGTCCGGCAATTGCGTCGTGAAGTCGATGGCGGCGACCCGGTCGCGCACGTTGGGGCTGGGTGTGGCGTCGTAGTGCCCGAAGAGCCACTCCGTCGTCGTCGTCATGCCGGCGCCGGCATCGGCCAGCACGGCACGCTTGTCGGCGTCCGGAAAGTAGAAGTAGCGGTCGGTGAAGTCGCGCGTGAAGCGGGCCATGTCGACGCCGTTGGCGCGGCGCGGCCCGGCGATCCGCGCCAGCCGGCCACCCTCCAACGCCATCCACCGGCCATAGTTGCCGAACAGCTCGTCGCCGCCGCTGCCGGTCATCGCCACCTTGACCGTGCGGCTCATCCGCTCGAACACGCTCCAGGACGGCAGGCCGCCGCCATAGGGTTCGTCGAGGCTGTCGACCATGGCCATAAGGTCGTCGAGCAGCGCCTCCGGTTCCAGCACGATCTCAGAGTGGTCGGTGCCGTAGCGCTGGGCGACCAGACGGGCGTGCGGCAGCTCGTTCCAGTCCGCCTCGCCGGCGCCGGTGAAGCCCAGCGAAACGGTCTGCACGCGCCCACCGGTTTCGGCCAACAGCCCGACGATCGCGCTGCTGTCCAGGCCCCCCGACAGCGAGCATGCGATCGGCACGTCGGACTGGGACCAGCCCTTGACCGCGCCCGCCAGCGTCTCGCGCACCAGGGCCGGCCAGTCGCCGGGCGCGACCGTGTTATCGGGCCGGTGGACCGGGCGCCACCAGCGTTCGACGCGCCCCTGGCGCGCAGCGACGTCCCAGACAAGAGAGTGGCCCGGCTGCAACCGGTGGACGCCGGCCAGGATGCTGTCCGCCCCGGGCACGAACTGCAGGGTGAGATAGTGGTAGAGGCTCTGGCGGTCGATCTCGCGGCGCAGCCAGGGCAGGTCGATCAGGCTCTTGAGTTCCGAGGCGAAGGCCAGCCGCCCGCTCTCGGCCGTCCAGTAGAGCGGCTTGATGCCCATGCGGTCGCGCGCCAGCAGTAGGGCGCCTTCGCCACGGTCGTAGAGCGCCAGCGCGAACATGCCGTTGAGGTGCGGCAACGCCGCGGCGCCGTCGCGCATCAGCAGGCGCAGCAGCACTTCCGTGTCGGAGTGGTCGCTGACAAAGGCGACGCCGGCCGCTTCCAGTTCAGTACGCAGTTCCGGCGCGTTGAAGATCTCGCCGTTGAAGACCAGCGCGTAGCGGCCGTCGGTCGAGACCATCGGCTGCGCCCCGCCGGCGACGTCGATGATGGCGAGTCGCTGCATGGCGAGCGCGACCGCGGCGTCCGGATCGGTGAAGACGCCGTGATCGTCCGGCCCGCGATGGACCTGGCTGGCGTTCATCCGCTCAAGATGCTGCGCCAGCCGTTCGCCATCGGACGCGTACCCACACAGGCCGACGATGCCGCACATCGCGTCAGCGGGCCCCCGTGCGCGGCCGACGGTCAGCCCGGGCGGCGGCCATTGCCGACGACGCCGTTGCCGCCCGGGTGCACGTCGATCTCGATGAGACCGGCGGCCGCAAACCAGCGCACGACGTCCTCCAGCCGGGCCGGGATGTCGTAGGTCGGCGCCAGTGCGTCGAAGGTGTCCATGATCGCCCACTCAACCAACTGGTCCTTGGATAGATCGGTGTGCATGTAGTTCCAGCAGGGAACGATGGCGCCGAGATAGCTGCCCAGCCGCGGCACGCGCTTGATCGCGGTGTCGATCGGCAGCCATTTCGGGATGTACCACTCCAGCGCGCGCAGCAGCGTTTCCTGCTTCATCCGCGTCGTCAGCCAGCGCCACAGGTACTTCGACTTCCAGGGCCGAATCAGGCCGTCCTTGCGGTAGACGTCGATCGAAATGCGGCCGCCCGGCCCCACCATGCGCACGAGGCGGTGGAACGCGGCCTCCGGGTCGGGCGTGTGCTGCAGCACGCCGTGGCAGAACACGAAGTCGAAGGCGCCGTCGCGAAAGGGCATGTCAAAGATGTCGCACTGGGCGAACAACACGTTCGGATACTGCGCGTTGTTGTCGCGCGCGACGTCGACGGCTCTGGAGTAGTCGAACGTCACCAGCCGCGCCCCCGCCGCCGCCATCAGCCGCGTGAACCGGCCGGCACCGCAGCCGGCTTCCAGCACAAATTGCCCGTTGAGCGCCTCCGGCGCGAGGCCCGTCTCCGCGAACCGCTTGCGGGACAGCGCGGTGCCATTGACCTGGTCGAGCTGGTTTGTGCGGAACCGCCCCCACTGCAGCGCGAAGCTGTCGTTGTAGCCGTCGTCGGCGCGGAAGCGCACGACGCCGGCCCGCACCGGTACCGCGCGGTCGCCGTAGCGGACCGCGTTATCCGCGAGCTCGGCGTCCGGCGGCAGCGTCGCTGCCAACAGCGCGCGCGCGTCGCGGCCGAGGCCGTCGCTATCCGGGCACCCTGGCGTCGTCATCGCTCGGCGCTAGACGGACGCCACAACGGCTGCCGGCATCGAGGCTTTGCTGGCGCCGCCGCCAGGCGCATGCCTGACCAGGTGGATCGGCCGAGTTGCGACGAAACGGTGCATGCGTTCACTGACAGCGAGGGCCGAAGACACGTTAGGCGGTGGCGATGGCGACCAGTTTCGGCTGCTGCTCTCGCCGAATGACAAAGCGGCGGTGCAGCAGGCGCAGGAACCCTCTGGGCGAGCGCGGATTGCCGACGGTCGGATCGGTCTCGCGAACCTCCAGAACCCTCAAGCCGGATTGCTCCAGCCGCGCCCGCAGGGTCTCGGCGGTCCAGCTTCTGACATGTTGCCAACGATGAAAGACCTCGCCGGACGCAGGACAAATCACGAAACTGTCTTCCAGACGCTCGTTGTTCGGGGTTGTCGCGACGAAGCGCCCACCCGGCGCCAACAGGCGCTTGACGTTGGCGAGCATTTCTTCGAGCGCTGGGTCGTCGAGATGCTCGACCACTTCGATCGACAGGATCGCGTCGAACTGCCTTGCGCTCGCCAGCAAGTCCGAGATCAGCGAGATGTTCTCGGCCGGGACCGCGTCCGAGGCATGCCGCCGCGCCGCGTCGACGCTGTCGGGCGAGTAGTCCGCGCCGTACGCCTCAATTCCCGCACGCGAAATGTGCGGCAGAAGATAGCCAGTGCCGCACCCGTAGTCGCAGGCGTTCTTCGCCGACCCCAGATCCGCTCGCAGTGCCGCGATCAGACGGTCACCGTACTGATAGGTGAAGTAGACTTCGGGGTACTGTGACTGCCAGTCCCAGAACAGCCGCACCCGCTCCTCGGTCCATTGCAGCAGCGGGTAGTCTGTCGCGTGACTCATGATGAACACGGGGCACGATGCTGCCCTCTCCGGTCAGGCCGGCGCGCGCCTGTCACGTCAGGGCCTGTCGTTCCGGGGCGGCCGCCGCGGCCCGGGGCGGTTCCGGCGCGACAGCCGGCGCTGCAGGGGCGGTCTCGATCTCCATGCCGTGCAGGTCCTCGTCGTCGGACGCCAGCCAGTCGGCCAGGCGGGCGATGTCCGGACAGTCGGCCAGGGCGCGGTCGTCCGGCAGGTCGAGGCTAAGCTCGAGGCTCGCGGCCGCGTCCTGGGCATAGCGGAAGCGCAGGGTCGTCGTTTCCAGCGGACGGGTCACGAACATGCCGTAGCAATAGCGTCGGGCGGTCTCGGTGGCGCGGGCGTCGGGCGGCGCGATCGTGTGGATGTCGGCAAGGCGGGCGAGATATTCCTCGCGGCTGCGCGAATCGATGGTGAAGCCGAAGCCGTCGTAGCGTCCGGTGCCGGCCGTCAGCACCGGGATGCCGAACATCGCCGCCTCCAGGCCCACAGTGCCGCGCACCGTCAGGCAGACGTCCATAACGTCGTAGAGCGACAGGGTCGACACCGGGCTGTCCGGCGGCAGCAACTTGATATGGTCCGGCAGCTTGCCCAGCACCTCTCGCGCGGCGACGACCTCGGACGCCTCGCCGGCGATGCCGTCGCGGGCATTCTTGACCAGGTTGGCCGGGTGGATCTTGACGATCCAGTTCATGCCCTCGTTGGCGGCGGCCGCCTCCAGCACCCGGCAGAACCAGTCGCGGTAGTCGTCGAACAGGTCGACGCCCCAGAAGAAGGTGGCGTCCCAGAACATGTGCGGGAAGACGACGCCGGTCTTGCGCGCGGGGTCGAGGCCCAGGTCGCGGATCAGCTCAGGCCCGGTGAGCACGCGCTTGTCGACCTGGGTGCCGACTTCGTCGAACCAGGTACCCGCGCGATAGGCGCCCTCGACCTCCGCGCGCAGGGCGCGCCAATGGGCGTCGGTCCAGTCCATGCGCTGCAGCGCCGCCCAGGTCGCCGCCGACGGCGCGCCGAAGTGGCGATCCTTGTTGGCCGGGCCGTAGCGCTTCGAGATCAGGAAGCCGCTCTTGTGGGCGGCGTTCAGGGTCGTCGGCCGGGCGCCGGTCGCCAGCGCCGCCTCGAACAGCTCGCCGTCCGGGGTGTAGCCGCGGTCGTAGAAGCAGACGAGCTCGGGCGCCGTCTCGGCGATCGCCGCGTGGGCGATGTCCGTGGCGGCGACGGAGGCGGCGATGCGTTCGGCGACCGCCTCACGCATCCCCGGCGCGCGCGGATCGACGTTGCCGACGCGGTACCGGCGCATCGCGGTTGAGGCCACGAAGCGGCCGATGGCGACGCCGCGGTACTCAAGCGCCAGCACGCTCTCCGGATCGGTGGCCGCGGCGCACAAGCGGCGGACCGCGGCGCGGTTGAGCGGCGGCGCCAGCGTCTCGGTCTCGGCGATCGCGTTGGCGCCGATCGCGCGATAGAAGTCCGCGCTGGCGTCGTGGGCGAAGGGCAAGAGAACCGTCGTGTGAAAGCCCGCCAGTCTGAGCGCCAGGATCAGAGGCAGCTGCAGCCCGGCCATCTGGGGATTGTCGAAGCCGACGACGAGCGCCCGGCGGGAGACCGGCAGGTCGCCGATCTCGGCCTGCAGCCTCGCTTCGGCGCCGTCGAGGAACGCGGCGTGCGCCGTGCGCAGCCCGGCCTGACGGCGGCGCCAGCCCGGCAACAGCCGGCGCACGCGCCGGGCAGTGCCGATGAGCCCAAGGCGTTCGATCAGGAGCTTTGCAATGTCACGCATGTCGTCACAGCCGGGAGCCGGCGATCTGCCCCACCGTCGTCGACGGGCGTTGCGTCCCCGAGGCCATCGTCACCAGACCCGCATCGAGCCCGATCGGGGCGTAGCCGGGGAAAGCGTCACGCAGGCGCGCGATGTTCGCGACCGAGTGGCGGATGTCCGCCTGGCGCTGCGGCAGGTGGCGGACGGGGAGGTCGTCGCTGCGCCCCGTCGTCGCGCGCGCGATCGCGTCGCGCAGGTCCAAAAGCTCCGTTGTGCGGCCGCTGCCGACGTTCAGGATGCGCGGCGTGGCGACGGTATTGCGCAGCAGGAAGGCGAAGACGCCGGCGGCATCTTCGACAAAGACGAAATCGCGGGTCGCCCGGCCGTCGCCGTAGATCTCCAGCGTCTCGCCTGCCTCGGCGGCGGCCATCCAGCGCGCGACGACCGCGGCGTACGGGCCGTCGGCCGCCTGGCCGGGACCGAACACGTTGAACATCCGCAGGCCGACCAGGGAGAACCCCGGGCTTTCGAGCGCGGCCGCCGTGCGCTCGTTGGCCAGCTTGCTCCAACCATAGACGCTGATCGGGCGCGTGGCAGCCGTCTCGACGATCGGCGCCGCCGCGGACTCGCCGTAGACGGCGCTGGTCGTCGCATAGACGACGCGCGACGCGCCCAGCTCGCGCGCCGCCGCGGCGACGTTGGCGAAGCCGACGACGTTGGCCGCAATCGCCAGATCGGGTTGCTGCTCCAGCATGGGCACCGACAGCGCCGCGGCGAGGTGGGCGACGCCGTCGAGCGCCCTGCCGGCGGCCGGCGACATGGCCTTGGCGACGCCGTCGGCGTCCCGGATGTCCGCCTTGCGAAAGGCAAAGCGGTCGCCGCCGAGCTCGGCCAGGCGCGCGACCGTCGCCGGGCTGCCCGTCGACATGTTGTCGATGCCCAGTACGCTGACCCCGGCGGTGAGCAGCTGCCGAGCGACGTGGCCGCCGATGAACCCGGCGACACCCGTGATCGCGACGATGCGGCTCAAGAGACGGATCCCTCGGGCAATCCGGCCAGCGCCGCGGCGTGGCCCGCGACGAGCCCGGCGGCGATCACCGCTTCCGCCAGGGCGAGGTCGGTAGGCACGTTGATGTCCAGCGCTTCGATGGGCCCGATGGGCAGGCCGACGACCCGGTCGCCCAATACCGTGCCGCCACGCGCCAGGGCGGCGACCCGCGTCGCGTAGACCGCGCTGTTCTCGATGAACAGGGGCGCGCGATCCTGCTGGCGCCGCGGGGCGTCCGGAAACAGGCGCGACAGGCTGCCGTCCTCCGCCTGGCGCCAGAAGTCGTCCCGGGTCTCCGTCACCGACATGACGCAGTCGACGGTGTCGCCGAGCTCCGCCGCCCGGTCGAGCACCGCGTTGATCGTCGCGGCCGAGCGGAACGGCGAGGTCGGCGGCAGCGTCACGATCCACTCGGGGCGCCGGCCGTCCGCGGCGACGGCGTCGAGCGCGTGGCGCAGCGCGGACTCGGTCGAGGCGGAAGGCCCGGCAAGTTCGGCGGGCCGCGGGATGACAGTCACGTTCATTTCACGCGCGGTGTCGGCGATCTCGGGCTCGTCGGTCGAGACGACGGTGACGTCGAGCAGTCCGGCCTCGCGGGCCGCGAGAAGGGTCCAGTGCAGCAACGGCATGCCGCCCAGCGGCACGACGTTCTTGCGCGGGATGCGCGTCGAGCCGCCGCGGGCCGGCACCACGACCAGGACCGTGCTGTCGCGCCCTGACCTCACGGCCGCTCCGCCAGCCACTTCAGCACTTCCTGCAGCGTGATGACGGCCGACAGGCGGAAGTCCGCGTCGACCACGGGCACCAGACTGATGTTGTGCTCGACGAACAGAGCGAGCGCCTTGTCGAGGTCCGCATCGTCCAGGTACCTGAGTCCGTACTTGATATGGTCGCGCAGGGGCGCGTGGATCTCCGCCCCTTGCAACAGCGCGCGCAGGATGTCGCCCTCGCTGATGACGCCCACGACGCGGTCGTCGTCCATGACGACGATCGCGCGGCTGCGGTTGCGCACGATCGCCTCCGCCGCGTCCAGCAGGCGCGCGCCCGGTTGAATCGTGAAGTCGGCCAGGTCCTCGCGTGACATCGCTACTCTCCCTCCGCAGGCGCGTGCGGGCGCGCTCTTCCCGGCATCGTCAGTACGTCAGCTGCTTGACCAGCAGCCGGTCGTCGATCGGCGTCGCGGCGAGGATATCGAGAATGCGCGCCGACGACTTGCCGTCGCCGTACGGGTTGACGCAGTCAGCGAGCTGGGCCTGGAACGGGGCCGAGCAGGCCCGCTCGATGGCCTCGACAATGCTGTCCGGCTCGAACTCGGTATTGACCACGTTGCTGGCCTGCACCCGGTCCTGCTGCCGGCGGCCGATGTTCACGGCGGCGACCTTGAACGTCGGCGCCTCCAGGATGCCGGAACTGGAATTGCCGACGATGCAGGCGCTGTGCTGCAGAAAGCCCAGATAGTCCCGCCGCGTCAGGTTGGCGAAGACGTGGATGTCGGGGCTGCGCGAGTGCAGGATCTCGTTGCGCACCGCGTTCGCGCCGGCGTCGTTGTTCGGCAGGATCCAGATCTTGCCCATGTTCGTCGTGCGCAGCGCGGCGATCAGCGCCTGGACCTGGTCGCGCGCCATGCCGAATTCCTCGGTGACCGGGTGCTGGACGACCAGGAGGTAGGGCTCGGAGAGATCTACCGAATAGCGCCGCGCCAAGTCCTCGCGGCCGCTCACCGGCTCGCTGACCAGTTCGTCGAGCTGCGGCGCGCCGACGTTGTGGACACGCATCGGTTCCTCGCCGAGCCGGATCAGCCGCTCCGCCGCGTCGCCATTGGCGGCGAAGTGCAGGTGCACGTACTTACCGATTGCGTGCCGCGTCATGCCGTCGATGTTGCCGGAACGCTCGCCGGCCTGGATATGCGCGATCGGCATGTAGCTGAAGGCGCCGGCGATCGCCGCCATCATCATCTCGCCGCGGTCGCCGGCCAGCACCACCCAGTCGGGGCGGACGCGGGCCAGCGTGTCGACGAACGACGACAGGAAGACCCCCAGCGACTTCGCCATGGAGAGCTGAGTGTGGCCCTCCAGCGACATGTAGATCTCGTCGGAGACGTGGAAGCCTTCCGAGCGGATCTCGTTGATCAGCGAGCCGTGCGACGGCAGCAGCACCATGTTCGTGGCGCAGATGCCGTAGTCGATGCCGCGCTCTTCGCAGAGCCGCAAGAGGGGCCGGATATAGCCCCACTCCCCGCGGGAGCCGTTGACGAACAGGAGCTTCATCGGTTCGGCTCAGCCCGGCTCGCCGCCTTCGATATCGGACCAATCGAGTAATTCGTTCCGCCCGATGGCCCGCGTCGTGCGGCGGCCGACGACCTTGTCCATCTGCCACGCCGGGATGCCGGTCCCCGGGCGCTTCGACCAGACCATGTCGTCCGTCAGCGCCGCGCCGGCAGCCACTTCGCAGGTGGTCACCAGGCTGCGGAACGCCCAGGTGCGGATCTGTTCCTCGCGCGGATGCACGCGCTTCTCGTCGCCCAGCGACGCCTCGATGCGCCGGATGCCGTCGACCAGCGCCGCCAGGTCGCGGAAGTCGATCGAGACCGACTGGTCGGGGCCGGGCGTGCGCTTGTCGAGGATGACGTGCTTCTCGACGATCTTCGCCCCCAGCGTGACGGCGGCGAAAGACGTCTCCAGCGTCGGCGCGTGGTCGGAATGGCCGATCACCGCCTCGGGGTAGCGTTCGATCATCTGCGGGATGACGCCCAGGTTCATGTCCTCGTAGACCGGCGGGTATTCGCTGACGCAGTTGAGCAGCGCCAGCTTGGCGCCGCGGGCGGTCAGCGCCTTGTAGGTGCGGTCGATCTCGTCGAACCGCGACATGCCGGTGGAGACGACCATCAGCTTGCCGAAGCCGGCGATGCGGACCAGCGTGGGCACGTCCGTCATCTCGCCCGAGCCGGTCTTGAACAGCGGCAGGTCGAAGGCCTGCTCCAGTTCCTGCGCCGCCGCCCAGCTGAACGGCGTGCACATGTAGATGATGCCGATCTCGTCGCAGTACCGCTTGATTGTGCGGTGCTGGTCCAGCGTCAACGCGTGGTTCTTCAGGAACTCGTAAAGCGGCTCCTCGAAGTTGTCCGACATCGGGATGTCGGGCAGCATCTCCTCGTCCGGCAGATGGTGCTGGTACTTTGCCGCGTCGGCGCCCGCCAGCTTCGCCTGGCGCGCCATCTCGATGGCGTCGTCGGTGTCGCCCATGTGGTTGTCGCAGGCCTCGGCGATCACGAAGCACGGGTGGTCGCCGCCGATCGGGCGGCCCTGGACCGTATGGACGGTGGCAGCAGCGGACATCGGCTATCCTTCGTGGCTTGAGTGGCGCAGGGACGCGGTCGCGGCCGGCGCGCGGCGCGATCGGCCAGCCCTTGCATTCCGCGGAAAGCAGGCCAATTCCGTGTGCAGCCCGGCCCAGCCGGACCATTTGCGGTGGACCCGGCCCCCGGACTTCGGTAGGGCAGGGGCGCGGCGGACGCCAAAGCGACACTGGAACGGAACCGTCCCGTGAAAATCTGGCTCGCGGACCTGACCTACACCCAGCAGACGATCTCGTCGGACATCGCGCCGGCGGCGGTCGGCATGATCGCCGAGTTCGTCGAACAGAACCTGCCCGGCGCGTCGGTCCGCATCTTCGAGTACCCGGAGGACCTTTGCGACGCGCTGGACGACGGGCTGCCCGACGTGCTCGGCGTTTCGAACTACGTCTGGAACGGCCGCCTGTCGTCGGCCTTCCTGCGCCGCGTGAAAGAGGTCGCGCCGGACACGGTGACGGTCATGGGCGGGCCGAACTTTCCGACCGTCGCGCACGAGCAGGAAGCGTTCCTGCGCGCCCATCCCTGGATCGACTACTACATCGTCAAGGAGGGCGAACTGGCCTTCCTGCGGCTGTTGGAGTGCCTGGCAGAGACGGGCCTCGGCGCCGTGCCGGCGGACCGGGAGGTGCCGAACCTCTGCTACCTCGACGACGCGGGGGCGTTCGTTGTCTCGCCCAAGGTCGAGCGCGTGATGGACCTGACGAGCATTCCGTCGCCCTACGTCTCCGGCCGCATGGACCCCTACCTCGACGGCAGGCTGTTGCCGATCATCCAGACCAACCGCGGCTGCCCCTTCAGCTGCACCTTCTGCACGGAGGGCCAGACCTACTGGAACAAGGTGCGGGCAAGAGCGCCGACACGATCTCCGCGGAGATCAAGCGCATCTCGCAGGCCATGAGCGCGTTGCAGGTCGAGGAACGGCGCAACGACCTGCTGATCGCCGACTCCAACTTCGGCATGTTCAACGAGGACCTCGACACCTGCCGGGTGATCGCCGGCGAACAGGCCGAGCACGGCTATCCCAAGTACATCAACGTCGCGACCGGCAAGAACAAGAAGGAACGGGTGCTGGAGGCGGCGAAGCTGGTCAACGGTGCCATGAAGCTGGCGGGGTCCGTGCAGAGCCTGGACCCGGGCGTACAGGAGAACATCAAGCGCAGCAACATCTCGGCCGACCAGATCGTCGAGATGGCGCTGCGGGCCAGCGAGATCGGCACCAACACCTACAGCGAGATCATCCTGGCGCTGCCCGGCGACACGGTCGAGGCCCACTTCGCCTCGCTGAAGACGCTGATCGAGGCCAACTTCTCGACGCTCTCGATGTACCAGCTGATGATCCTGCCGGGCACCGAGCTGGGCCTCGAGAGCACCAAAGAACGCTACGGCATGGAGACGAAGTATCGCGTGCTGCCGCGCTGCTTCGGCACCTACCCGATCCTCGGCGAGGACGTCTCGGTGGCCGAAATCGAGGAAATCTGCGTTTCGAACGACACGCTGCCCTATGAGGACTATCTGCGCTGCCGCCGCATGAACCTGATCGTCAGCGTGTTCTACAACGACGGGGTGTTCCGCGAGCTGATCCAGCTGCTCACGGCCCTCGGCCTGTCGCGCTCGGACTGGCTGTACCGCATCTACGAAGACAGCCGGTCGGAGCGCTTCGACGGCATGGTCGCGGACTTCCTCGGCGACACCGAGGGCGAGCTGTGGGACCGCTTTGCGGACCTGGACGCCTTCACTGCCGACCCGGAGGTGATCGAGCGCTACATCGAGGGCGAGTTCGGCAGCAACCTGATCTTCCGGTACAAGGCGGTCTCCATGACCGAGCGTTTCGACGCCGTCTGCGACGTTGCCTTGAGCACCATGCGCGACTACCTGCGCGAGGCCCTGCCGGGTCGCGACGACGTGCTGGAGATCGCCGAGGACATCGTCGCCTACAAGCGCTGCCAGATCGAGGCGCTGTTCGAGGACCAGACGCCGCGCGACAACGTCTTCCGCTACGACGTCGCCGGTCTGTTCCAGACCGGGGTCAGCGACGACCTGGAGGCGCATCGTCTCGCCCGGCCGGCGCGCGTGCGGTTTGTGCTGGATCACGATCAGAAAGAGACGATCGACAGCTACGTGCGGATCTTCGGCAACGACGTGCGCGGCCTCAGCCGCATCCTGTCGCGCGTGTTCCTGCAACAGCTCATGCGCCAGCCGGCCGAGCGCCTGACCGAAGCCGCGTAGGCCCGCGGGCGCCCGGTCGTCAAACGACCGACACCTCGGGGACCGGCAGAATGAACTTGCCGCCCCGGCTGCGATACTCGGCCTGCTGGGCCATGACCTCGTCGGCGAAGTTCCACGCCAGCAGCACGACATAGTCGGGCTGGTCGTCCAGCAGCTGCTCGGGCGGCACGATGGGGATGTGCGCGCCCGGCGTGAACCGGCCCTGCTTCAGCGGACTCTTGTCGGCGATATAGGCGATGTTCTCCGGGCCGAGGCCGAGGAACGTGATCAGCGTGCTGCTCTTGGCCGGCGCGCCGTAGCCGGCGACCCGCTTGCCGGCCGTCGCCAGGTCCCGCAGCATCTGCGCCATCGAGTCCCGCAGGCCTTCGACCTTGCGCGCGAAGCGCTCGTAGGTCTCCAGCCGGTCGAGGCCGATCTCGCGCTCTTCGGCCAGGGTCCGCGCGACGCTGTCGTCGACGAGCCCGGCGCCCTGGCGGCGCACCGTGACACGGATCTGGCCGTGATGTAGCGGCAGGCGCTCGACGGCGACGGGCTCCATGCCGAAGCGCTCGAACAGCCGCTTCATCGGCCCCAGCGCCCAGTACGAGACGTGCTCGTGGTAGACGGTGTCGAAGGCGTTCTGCTCCAACAGGTCGCGCAGATAGTGCGCCTCGATCACGATCGCGCCGTCCGGCGCCAGCATGATGTCGAGGCCCTGCACGAAATCCTCGAGGTCCGGGATGTGGGGGAAACTGTTGGTGCTGGTGATCAGCGCCGCCGGACCGTGCCGCGCCACCAGCTCCCGCGCCGTCGCTTCGCCGAAGTAGCCGGTCACCGTCTCGACGCCGTTCTGTCGTGCCAGTTCGGCCAGGTTCTCGGCCGGATCGATGCCCAGCGTCCGCGCGCCCTGCGCCCGGAAGCCGGACAGCAACGTGCCGTCGTTGGAACCGATGTCGAGGACCAGGGAGTCCCGGCCGAGGTCGAGGCGCCGGGTCATCGTCGCGGCAAGGTCGTGCAGGTGACGCTTCAAAGTGTCCGACATCGACGAGACGTAGAGGTAGTGATCGAACATGGCGTCCGGCGCGACGTGCTGGGTCAGCTGCACATGGGCGCAGTCGGGGCAGAAGCCGACGACCAGCGGATAGGTGGCCTCTTGCCGGTCCTTCTCCTCGCGCGTCAGGAACTTGTTGGCGAGGGACATGCGGCCGAGATCGAGGAAGGGCACGACCCCGTCGCCACCGCAGACAATGCATGTCGTCACCACGTTCCTCCAGGTTCGGTTCTGTCGTTCGCGGTCGCCATCAGGCCGCTGCCGCCGCGAAGGCCGGGTTCTGGCGGAACCAGTCGATCGTCCGGCTCAGCCCGTCGTCGAAGGCGACCCGCGGCCGCCAGCCGAGCAGCCGCTCGGCCGCGCCGATGTCCGCCGAGATTTCCCAGATCTCGTCCGGCCGCGCCGGCTGGTTGCCGACGACCAGCCCGACGGGGTCGCCCATCAATTCGAGCACGCGGCACGCGACGTCGCGGATCGAACGGCCGACGCCCCCGCCGATGTTGATGGCGACACCCGATGCCGTGGCGCCTGCCGCCAGCAACAGCGCCTCGACGACGTCGTCCATGTAGACGAAGTCGCGCTGCTGCCGGCCGTCGCCGATCCGCATGTCGCGTCCCGCGAGCGCGCTCAGGATCGTCGACGGGATCAGGCGGCGCGTGCTTTCCCACGGGCCGAACGGCGTGAACAGGCGCAGCTCGATGACGCTCAAGCCGTGTCCGCGCCCATAGTGCCGCATGACGGAGCCGGCCGCCGCCTTCGTGACTCCGTACATCGACTGCGGCTCGACGGCCGCGTCTTCGGTGAGCCGGCTGCCACCGGCGTAGATCGCACAGGTGTTGGCGTTGACCAGGCGGACGCCCTCGATGTGCTTGACCGCCTCGCAGAGATTGACTGCACCCAGGGCGTTGATGCGCATATGGCTCGCGGCGGGCAGATCGGGCGGATTGAAGTAGCTGCTGGCCAAGTGGAACACGACACGCAGATCGGCCGCCGCCACGGCGTCGCTCACCGCCGCGGCGTCCGCGATGTCGCAGGGCAGCGGCACGATCCGGTCGGCGTGCTGCGTAAGTCGCCCGCCGCGCGCCGGATCGCGCGCCAGCACGAACGGCCGGCTGCCGAGCGCGATCAGCCGCGCGACCAGGTTCGCACCGATCATGCCGGAGCCGCCGGTCACCAGGACGCGCTCGTTCGACCAATCTGTCGGCATCGGCCGCGGCGTCAGTCCGCGTAGGGCAGCAAGAGTTGCGTGCCCGCCGGCTCGAACGCAATCGGCACTTCGTGCAGGTCCTCGAGCGCCGCCCGGATGGACGCGTGCTTCTCCGGCTGCGAGATGAACAGTAGGAAGCCGCCGTTGCCGGCGCCGCACAGCTTGCCGCCGATGGCGCCGGCGGCGCGGGCGGCGTCGTACCAGCCGTCGATACGCTCGTTGCTGATCGCGCCGGCGAGGCCGCGCTTGAGCTGCCAACCGGCGTCCAACAGGCGGCCGATCGCTTCGATGTCGGTGCTCTCGCGCAACAGCCGGCTCAGCGTCGCGGCCTGGTCGCGCATGTCGTTCAGGTCGTCAATTCGGCTTGCGATGTTGCCCTTCTGCTCGCGCAGCACTTCCGCGCTGTCGCGCGACATGCCGGTCCAGAACAGCTGGAAGTGATCGAACACCCGATCGAGCGCGACAGTGGTCGCGGCATGCGGCGTGACCTGGATGGCGCCGTCGGCGTCGAAGCGGAAGTAGTTGAAGCCGCCGAATGCCGCGGCGACGTGGTCCTGCTTGCCGATGGGGCGCTCGAGAACGTCGACTTCCACATGCGCCGCCTCTTCGGCGATCTGCGCCGCCGCCACGCGCTCTCCGCGCATGGCGTGCAGCGCCTTCAAGAGGCCGACGGCGAAGCTGCTGGAGCCGCCCAGTCCCGACGCCGCGGGCAGGTCGCCGACGACGCTGATGTAGATCGGCGGCTCGACCGGCAGCAGGCGCAGGCACTCCCGCGCGATGTCGTTGCGGATGTCCTCCAGCGAGGCGACGTTCTCCGCCTCGTGGTAGTTGAGGCGATACTGCTCGGAGAACACCGCGCCGTGCCGCTTCACCGTGACGTAGACGTACTTGTCGATCGTCGTGCTCAGCACGGCGCCGTAGCCGGTGCGGTAGTAGTCGGCGATGTCCGTGCCGCCGCCGGCAAAGCTGATGCGCTGCGGCGTCCGCGTCATGACCAGGCTCGGCCCGGCGTCAGCCATGCTTCAGCGACCAGTCGTAGGGGATGTCGTTGTCGAACGGGTCGATGTAGATCAGCTCGTCGGGGTCGTGCGGCATAGTCGCGCAGTTGGCCAACAACGCGAGCCTGTCGCCATAGGCCTTGTAGCCGTTGGTGATGCCGTGCGGGATCTGGACGAGGCAGTGGTTGTCCTCGCCGATGAAGCACTCCATCAGATGGCCGCGGGTCGGCGAGTCCGGCCGGCCGTCGTACAGCACCAGCTTGATCATGCCGACGATGCAGCAGTTGTTGAGCGTCATCTCCTTGTGGATGTGCCAGGCCTTGACCACGCCCGGGTAGCCGCCGGAGAAGTAGATCTCGCCGAAGTCGAGAAACTCCTCGTCGGTCGATTTCAGCATGTGCATGATCTTGCCGCGCTCGTCGGTGATGCGCCGTTTCGGCACCACCTTCACGCCGTCGATCCAGTCGCCCTTGATGCCGTCGATCTTGGCCATCGCGCCCGTCCTTTGCGTCGTCAAGCGCCGTCGCGCACGCGATCGCGCCAGTAGTCCAGCGTGTCGGTGAGAATCGTCTCGAAGGAGATCTTCGGTTCCCAGCCTGTGGCGTCGCGGAACTTCGCCGTGTCGGCGATGAGGCGCGGCACCTGGGTCGGCCGGACATATTGCGGCACGGTCTCGTGGGTGATGCCTTTGACCGTCGACATGTCGATCAGCCGCTCCAGCGCTTGCCGGAAGGTGTGGATGCTCTCGGGCGCTTCCGAGCCGACCAGGTACAGCTCGCCCGGCGTGCACTTTTCGGTCGATAGCCAGTAGGCCTCCACCATGTCGCGCACGTGGGTGAAGTTGCGGTGGTCGTCGATGGCGCCGACCTCCAGCCGCGGCGCCTGCTTGCCCGCCTCGACCCGCGCGATCTGATAGGCGTACCAGGGGATGCCGAAGACCTTTTCGCGCCGCGGGCCCTCGTGGTTGAAGGCGCGGGTGCGGATGACTTTGGTGCCGTAGGACTGGTGGTAGACGAAGCCGATCAGGTCCTGCGCGATCTTGGTCACGGCATAGGGGTTGACCGGCTGCAGCACCGTCTCGGGCGTGATCGGCAGCGCCGCCTCGTCGACGTGGCCGTACTCCTCGCCCGAGCCCGGGATATGGAACGGGCAGTCGAGGCCGCGCACGGTGATGGCGTCGAGCAGGTTGACCGTGCCGTGATAGTTGACCTGCATGTAGCGGTGCGGGTTCTGCCACGACGGGCTGACGAAGCTCTCGGCCGCGCAGTGGAACACCCGGTCCGGCTTCACCTCGTCGATCATGCCGCGCACCGAGATCGGGTCCGTCAGGTCGCAGTCGACGAGCGTGACGTCGTCGAGCATGTGGCGCACGTTGTCCAGCCGCGACAGGTGCCACCGCTTGGTGCCCCAGACCCGGTAGTTGGGCCCCAGCGAGAGCACATAGTCCGCCAGATGCGAGCCGACGAAGCCGGTGATGCCGGTGATCAGGATGTTTTCAGCCATTCACGCTGCCGTTGGTGTGGATGATGCGCTCGGCGACCAGAGAGAGCGGTACGTCGCCGTCGTAGGGCACGAAGCGGCAGCCGGCCGCGTCGGCGGCCTGGCCGTCGCGCACGTCGTCGCCGACGAAGCTGGTGCGAGAGAGGTCGAGATCGAAGGCGCGTTGCGCCTGGAACAGCATGCCGGGCTTCGGCTTGCGGCAGTCGCAGCCGTCGTCCCAGCCGTGCGGGCAGTGGTAGATGGCGTCGATGCGGCCGCCGGCGGCGCCGGCCTCGGCGACCATGCGCCCGTGCACGTCGGCCAGGTCCGCCTCCGACATCGCGCCGCGCGCGATGCCGGCCTGGTTGGTCACCACGATGACGCGCCAGCCGGCGTCGGCGAAGCGCGCCAGCGCGTCGAGCGCGCCGTCCTGCCAGCGCCAATCGGTCCAGTTGCGCACGTACTCGGCGCGCGGCATGCGCTCGTTCAAGACGCCGTCCCGGTCCAGGATCACCGCCGGCGCGCGGTTGAGAAAGGCCTCGGTCAGTGGCAGCCGGGCGGGGCTGCCGATCGAGTAGTAGCGATGGCCGGTGACGAAGGCGGCGAGCCGGCGTTCGGCGACCAGGCGCGGGTAGACGCTGGCCTCGAACGAAGGGTTGCCGGCCGGCAGCAGGTCGATCAGATCGCGCCGCACGATCGCGTAGCCGATGTCCACGCCCTTCAGACCCGGCGTGGTCCGGCTCTTGTCGTAGACCGTCACCAGGCCGTCCTCGACCTTGAGGTTGTCGCGGGTATAGCCGTCGGCGTTGTCGTAGACGACGATCTGCATCGGTGCGCCCGCGGTCTCGTAGGCCTGCGTCAGCCGGTCGAGCGGCAGCGGCCAGTAGTTGTCGCAGTACATCAACAGGAACGTGTCATCCAGGCGGTCGCGGGCACGGCGCAGGCGGGTGCCGGTCTCGTCCTCCACCGGCGACGTCACGGTGTCGATCGCGAGACCGAACCGGCCGCCGTCGCCCAGGTGCGCGACCAGCATCTCGGCGCGATATCCGAGCAGCAACAGCACGCGCGCGATGCCCTGCGCCTTCAGCATCTCCAGCAAATGGTCGATGAACGGACGCCCGCCGACTTCGTAGAGTGGCTTCGGATGGGTGTCCGTGAAGGGCGCCAGGCGCGTGCCGCGGCCGCCGGCGAGGATCACCGCCTGTTGAATTGCTGGCATGACAAGAAGCTCGGAAGCGGGCTCGGGTCGGCGCCGTCAGGCCCTGTGCTCGATCATGTCGCCGACATAGGCGGCACAGTCGAAGATGTCGTGGAGGCCCAGCCGCGCCGCGTCGACCTCGCCGGGCAGGCGCGGCGGGCGCAGGCGCGCGACCAGCCTGCTGACCGTTTCCCGGGCTCTCTGCACCGCGCTGGGCGTCGTCGCCTCGGCCGCGATGGCCTGCCGGGTGGCGGCCTGCACGTCGCCCGGCATCTTCACCAGCGCTTCGTCGAAGTGCGCGCGATAGACCGTGGTGTCGAAGCCCTGGCCCTCGATTTCCTGGATGAACAGCTCGCACGCCAGGAAGTAGTTCACATAGTTGACCTCGTACCGGCCGAGCAGCTCCGGCAGCGCCTGCTGCGTGCGCAGCATGGAGTCGGTCTGGGCGGTCGGCATCATGTTGAACAGTTTGATCGGCGCGAGCTCGATCTTCGGGCTGGCGTGCGAGGTGTCCATCGTCTCCGGGTCGACGACCCAGCCGGCGCAGGAGTCGACCGTCAGCCCCAGGACGCGTAGCGGCAGGTCGATGTGCAGCGATCGCTTCGAGAAGGCGAGCGTGGCCAGCGCCCCCGACGTCATCGGGCAGTAGCGGTGGAACAGCCGGCCCTGGCGCTCGCGGATGGCGTCGAGCACGTCGCGCCGCACGGCCGTGCGCGGAAAGAACGGCAGGCGCCATTTGACGCGGAACAGGCCCGTGCCCGACGCGAACATGTCCTCCAACAACGCGGCGGAATCGTAGACGGTCAGAGTACCGGTATAGGGCGAGACGCCAAGTCGGCGGTGCTGCATAAGGTCACCCCAGCCTGCGTCGCCGATATAGACGCCCTGGTTCCAGGAGACCGACTCGACGTCCGAGTGCGCCGCCAGCCGCGCGTCCACTGCGGACAGCAGGTTTGGCGTCACCGCATCGTCGTCGCACAGCAGCATGTGCCAGTCGCCGCGCGCCTGGGCGAACGCAAAGTCCCAGTGGTCGACGAGCGGCAGGTGGTCGTCCGGACGGACGTAGCGCACGCGCGCATCGCCGATCCGCTCGGCCAGCTCGCGGCAGCCCTCGTCCGAGTTGTCGGACACGACGACCTCGTAGTCGTCATAGTCCTGCGTCACCGCGGACCGCAGCGCGTAGTCCAGCAACCGCGGCCGCGTCGTCGTGATGATGATCGAATATCTCATGCGTCCGTCGTTGCCGTGCTCTCGTCGATCAGCACGCGCTTGGGTTCGTTGTAGAGCACCATGCAGCCCGAGCAGATACCGAGATTGCAGCGCTTGCCGGCACCGTGCAGCTTGCGGATCTTGTTGAAGCGCGCCGAGTTGAAGACGTCGATCGGGTCGTCCTCGAAGGCGTTGCCGAAGCGGAACTGCGCCTCCAGGATGTCCTCGAAGCACAGCGCCACGGCGCCGTTGGCGAGGATCACCAGCTTCTCGTAGATGTGGTGGCAGGGGTCCCGGTCGATGACCGGATCGCGCCAGTCCTCGTCGTTGAGCGCCTTGCCCTCGATCTGGTCGGACCAGTTGTGGACGTCGTAGCGGATCAGGACGTCGCGCCGGTCGAGCGACAGCACGTCGAGCCAGAAACGGCGGTAGTCGTCCCATTCGTGGGCGTTGCTGGGCTGGCGCACGAAGCGCACGACGAAGCGCGTCTTGTAGCCGCCGGCGTCGCGCTGGCGGATCATCTCCAGGCAGTTCTGCACCACGCGCTCGTACTTGGTGCGGACGCGCACCGCCTCGTGGGTCTCCTTCGAGAAGCCGTCGATGGAGAAGATCACCGTGTCGAGGCCCGCCTCCAGCAGGTCGCGGGCCTTCTCGTCCGACAGCAGGTGCGCGTTGGTCGAGATCGACGTGTTGCGGAAGCCCGCGTCCTTCACGTAGCGGATGCGCTCGGCCAGGAACGGGTCGATCAGCGGCTCGCCGAGGCCGAACAGGTCGAACATCTCGACCGCCGCGCGGTGCGGCTTCAGCGCGTCGATCAGGCCGGTAAATTTGTCCATGGGCATGATGCCCTTGGCGCGGTCCGTCGGGTGGTTGATCACGCACATGCCGCAAACGGCGTTGCAGCCGAACATCGTCTCGACGACGATGCGCTTGGGGATCAGGCGCTCGCCGGTCCACATCGGATCGTAGGGCTGCGCCCCGTCCTGCGCGGCCGGCGCAACGGTTGTGGCTGTTTCGGACATGACCCGTCGTCAGCTGGAAATGGCGTAAGCCGGCCCGTCGGTGTCGTCCGGCAGGCGGCCGGGCACCAGGCGCGGGATGTGCTTGTTCTTGAAGTCGGCCGTCTCCAGGTCGCGCGTCGTCAGGCCGAAGGCGCGCAGGCGGTCGTTCCAGTACTCCGACTCGCCCAGCTTCCTTGTCAGGCGGGCGATCAGGGCCGGGTCGATGCGGCCGTCCAGCTGGTGCTGGATATAGCCGGTGAAGTAGAGCGCGAAGCCGTGCTCCGGCGAGATGACGTCGCCCAAAGCGCTCAGGTTCATGAGCTGTTGGCGCAGCTTCTGCTCGCGGGTCTCCTCGAACAGGCGATGAAAGTTGAGGTGGTAGTTCATGTAGAACCAGATGTCGTTCAGCTGGTCCGGCCGCGGCACCTCGTCCATCGGGATCGAGGCGAAGGCACGCGCGAAGTCCTGCGACGCCAGGCGGAGGCCCAAGTCGTACTCGTCCTGTTTGCCGTAGCCGCCGGCGTTGAAGCGCACCTCGGTGTTGCCCACCTTGGGCTGGATCAACCCCTGTTCGACCATGGAGTCGTAGATCGGCGTGTTGGGCAGCGGCTGCAGCACCGTGATGCCCGACCAGTCCATGTCCATCTCGCGCGAGACGTTGATCGTGTCCTGGATCATCGCCAGCGTCTCGCCGGGAAAGCCGATCATCAGGAAGACGCGGGCGTGGATCTCGGGCGCGGCGCGGAAGGCCTCGGCCGCCGCGACGAAGTTCTTGACGGTGCCCGGCTTGCGGATCTGGCGCAGGATCGCGGGATTGCCGCTTTCCATGCCGATGCTGACCGCGACACAGCCGCTGTCGGCCATGGCGCGCACCATCTCCTCGGTGCAGGAGGCGGCGATCAGACCGTTGGTGGCATCCCAGGTCAGGTCCAGGTTGCGCCGGACCATGCCGTTGAACAGTTCGAAAGCGCGGCGATGGTCCTTCAGGAGGTCGTCGTCCAGCCAGACGATGTGGCCGATGCCGTAGTCGTCGACCAGCATCTCCATCTCGTCGAGCACGGAATCGACGGACCGCTGGCGCACCGCCATGCCGTTGAAGTTGCGCACGCTGCAGAACGTGCACTGGGCGCGGCAGCCCCGGTTCGACAGCACCGTGGCGAAGCGCGTCTCGCGCGGCTTGAAACCGTGGAAGTTGCCCATGACGCCGTGGCTGGAGAGCTCGGCGGTCTCCATGATCTCGTAGGCCGGGATGACGTCCATCTCCTCGGCGCTCGGCCGCGCCTCGGCCAGGAAGCGCAGGCGGTCGCCGTCGCCGGAGAGGATCACCTGGCGCAGCGCCGAGGGGTCCTCGTCGCCGGCGACGACCTGGCAGAACAGCTTGATGGCGACATCGGCCTCACGCAGGAACGCGAAGCTGGCGGCCGGGATGTCGTCCAGCACCTTCTCGACGTCGTTGGTCACGTGCACGCCGCCGAGCGCGATCGGCACGCCGAAGTCTGCCGCGTAGTTGCAGACGCCGCGCAGCGACGGGTGCGTCATCGTGAACATGCAGGTGACGCCGATCAGGTCGGGCGCGAAGTCGTCGATCTTGTCGCGCAGCGCGCCCTGCCACGTGGCGTCGAAGTCGAACGCGGCTTCGGGCGGGGCCTCCCGGCACGCCTCGAGCACCACGTGATTGAAATTGATCAGGTGCACGTCCACGCCGACGGTGCGCAAGTGCTGGGCGATCACGCCCAGCCCGTAGGCCGGGTAGTTCGGATAGCGGCGCCGGTGCGCGGTCGCCGGTCGGAACAGCTCGGCCGAGCCGTCCGGCGGCGTCACCAGCAGCACCCGCCGGATCGCGCCCTCGGGGAAGGCCTTGTCGAGGAACGCCCGCGCGTGGGCGGCGAGTTCCGCCGGCGGGCGAATGTCGACCACGTTAGTCGTTGCCATCGATGGTCACCTCGGGTGCTCGTTCACGTGCATGGTACAGGGCCTCGGTCTCGCGCAGGACAATTTGGGCCGACGTCAACTTGGGGCAAAACCCGATGCCGGCACCGTCGCCGGCCGAAACGCCCTGCGCTTCCTCCAGCCGGTCCGGCTCGCCCCCGTCCACGCTGAAGCGCAGGCCGTAGCGGTCGTGCAAGGCGTCCAAAATCCCGAACTTCGTCACCGGCTGGGCGCTCAGCGCGTTGACGGCGCGGATCGGCGTGCCGCTCTCGTATAGCGTCGCGATCAGTCCTGCAAGATCGTCCGGGCTGACATAGTCGCGCACGAAGTCGGCCGGGTGGGTGTGGAATTCGTGCCCGGCGAAAAGGTGGGCCACCGCCTGCGCGGCGAAGAACTGCGCACGCAGATCGATGTGGCGGCTGAAATAGCCGAAGACGCGCAGGTCGGCGATGCGAAAGTCCGGCAGGTTCCGGTGCTTCGCTTCGGCGTTGAGCTTGGCCAGCACGTACGGATTGGCCCGGGCCAGGTCGTCGAGATCGAGCGTCAGCCGGGACCCGCGCCGGTCGCCGTCGGCGTCGCAGAGCGCCCCGGTCGACAGGTTGAAATAGGCCGTGTCCGGATGCGCCGCCAGATAGTCGAGCGCCAGGTTGTCGAAGGTCTCGGTGACGCGGAAAATCTCGGCGCCGATCGTGCGGTGCGTGCCTGGATCGCCGGGGCCCGCGGCGTTGATCACCAGGTCGACGCCGGCGCTCGCGAAGGCGTCGTAGGGCCGCAGCGGAGCGTCGCGCGTCGCGGCCTCCGGGTAGCCCGCATCGGGGCGGCGGCTGAAGAGGCGCAGGTCCCACTCGTGCGGCAGGTGCTCGACCAGACCGCGCGCGATCTGGCCGTGGGCGCCGAGGATCGCCGCCGTCGTCATGCCGCCAGACCCAGTCCCAGCTTCGCCAGAATTTCCGGCAGGTCGAGCGCCAGTTCGTCGGTGTTGGGGGCCGCCGCGTCGGGCGTCCAGGCCCGCGCGATCTCGACGACCTGGAGGTCGGGGATCTGCGCGCGGGCCGTGGCGATCAGCCCGGTCGACGGCCGGTTGACGGACTTGCCGTCGTCGATCACGACCAGGCGGCGGTTGCGCGCGGCGTCGGCCAGGATCGCGTCGGTGTCGTCGGCCAGGGTCGCAGGCACCGAGAACAGCGACGCGGCACGGCCGGTGCGCGCCAGCTCCCGGTGCAGCATCATGGCCTGCGGGAAAGCCAGGTTGAACGCGACGATCGTCGCGTCCGCGCCCTCCGCGTAGCGGATCACGCCGGCGTCGGCGCCCAGGGCTTCGGGCGCGCCGTAGTCGATCGGCGGCTCGCGGAACAGCCGCTGGGACACGCCGAAGATGCGCAGGCCGGGCGCCGTCGCATGGCGGTCGATGACCGCCTCGGCTTCCGCGCGCGTGGCAATGGAGAACCCGGGCACGCGGCTGATCGAGGAAAAGTCGGCCAGGTGGTTGAGGCACGACTGCGGGCCTTCCCAGCCCGAATCGACCGTGATCGCGACGACGTTGTAGGGGACTGCGAGCGGGCGGTGGCGGATCGCGTTCCAGGTGTCCGTGAGCTGCTCGATGCCCAGCAGCAGGAAGTCCTGCTGCTTCATGAAGAAGAACGACGGCACGTTGCGCAGGATCAGGCCGAAGCCGATTCCGACCAGCGTCGACTCGCTGTTGGTCGTATTGATGACCGTGCAGTGCTCCAGCTTGTCGAAGCCGCGCGACAGGCCGGAGAGGCACGACCCCGTCGAGACGTTCTGGCCGTAGACCACGGTCGGCGTGTCGCCGGTCGCCGCCTTGAAGCGCTGGTTCAGGAACTCGACGAACGTCATGCGATCTCGTCCTCGAGCGCCGCCAGCATGGTTTGCGCCTCGGCTCTCAGCGTCGCTTCGGGCAGATGTTCGCACAGCACCACCAGCGGGTCGTCCTCGCCGTCGCCGAGCAGCGGCCATGCCGCGACCTCGACCGTCGGCGCCGGCCCGGCGTGGTAGTTGATGTACTTGCCGTCGGGGAACTCCGGCGTCGGCAGGCGCCAGTCGCCCAGCGTCCTGAGCGGCACCTCGACGACGATGGGACGTCGTTCCGCGGCGCCGGCCGCGCGAACCTCCTCGACCGCGTCGATGTAGGCGAAGACGTCGTTGCCGGCCAGGCGGCGATAGCCGGCGCCGCAGCCCGTGGCGACGCGCTCGAGATCGATCGGCCCGCGGCGCTCCTCGATGCGCGAGGCCAGCGACCACCCGTTGTTCTCGACGACGATCACCGCGGCGAGGTCCTGTCCGGCCATGTGCAGCAGCGTCTCGTAGAAGGCGCCCTCCTCGATTGCGCCGTCGCCGGTGACGACGAAGCTGACGGCGCCGCTGTCGGTCACTCTCTCGGCCAGCGCGACGCCCGCGGCGACGCTGAGGTTGTTGCCGAGAATGCTCGACGCATAGAGCACGCCGGCGTCTGGATTGATCAGGTTCATCGACCCCAGCTTGCCGCCCGCGAGCCCGTCCTCGCGCAGCAGGAACTCGTCGACGACGGCGCGCAGCGAGCGGCAGCGCGCCAGGTTGTAGTGCAGGTTGCGATGCGACAGCACCAGCTGGTCGTGCGGCCCCATGGCCGCGGCGACGGCGACCGCCAGCGCCTCGTGGCCCAGCGCCAGGTGGATCGGGATGCGGAACTCGCGCGCCTTGTAGCGCTCGTTGATCAGCATCTGCGACAGGCGCAGGCGCAGGACCTCGCGCGCGGTCTCGAGCTCGTCGGTCATGGGGCCTCCGCCAGCATTGCCCGGAGCGTCTCGCGGACCTCGGCGAACGGCGGGTAGGCCGCATGGGCCTCGGAGATGATCGGCGCGCGCCCCTGGAGCGGCCAGTCGATGGCCAGGTCCGGATCGTCCCAGGCGATGCCGACGCTCTCGGCCCGCGCATGCGCGTTGTCGGCGAGCAGCAGCAGATCGGCGTCGTCGCTCAGCGACAGGCAGCCGTGCGCGAAGCCGCGCGCGATCAGGATCGCGTCTCCCGGTTTGAGATGCGTGCCCTCCCACCGCGCGAACGTCGGACTGTCGGGCCGCAAGTCAACGACGACCCACCAGGTCTCGCCGCGCAGGCTGGCGACCAGCTTGCCCTCGGCATAGGGCGGCAGCTGGATGTAGAGACCGCGCACGGTGTTGGCGCGGTCGGTGTGCGACTGGATGACCTGGTCCCACCGCGGCGTGATGCCCGCGGCGGCGAAGTCGCTCGCCTGGTACGGCTTGAACAGGAAGCCGCGCTCGTCGGGCAGGCGCGGCGTCGCCACGTCGAAGAGGCCTTCCAGGGCGCGGGGACGGAGGTCCATGGCGTCAGGCCGCCGCGGGCACGAGGCCCAGGTGGCGCGCCACGTCGGCGAGGCCGTCGCCGAGCGCGATCCGGGCGGTCCAGCCGAGATCCACCGCCGCCTTGCGGTTCGAGACGGCCCGGATGCTGGGCGCCTCGGGCGCGGTCTCGACGATCCGCGGCGCCCGGCCGACGATCTCGCTGGCCGCGTCGAGCACGTCGCCCAGCGTGACCAGCGCCGGCCCCTGGATGTTGAACACGTCGTAGGCGCGCGGCCAGCCCAGCGCCGCCAGGATGCCCTCCGCAACGTCGTCGACGTGAATGAACCGCCGCGCCGTCGCGCGCGCCCCGATCGCCACCTCGTCCTGCGTCGCCACCGCGTTCAGCAGCGCCTCGACGGCCGACCAGTTGCTGCGGCGCGGCCCGTAGACGATGCCGAAGCGCAGAACGGTCGCCGGGCAGAAGCCGTGCGCCGCCTGCTGGCGCAGGTTGGTCTCGCTGACGAGCTTCGACAGCGCGTATTCCGAGGTGAGCATTGATGCGTCGATCGGCGCATCCTCGGTCTTCTCGGTGCCGGGCGCGAAGCTGTCGTAGACCCATTCGCTGGAGGCGAAGACGAACTGGCGCGCGCCGCGCGCCCGCGCCGCCTCGATCAGGTTCAGCGTGCCCATGACGTTGACGTCGAAGCATGCGGCCGCCTGGCCGCGGCAGTCGGCGTCGCGCGACAGCGCCGCCAGGTGCACGACGGCATCGGCGCCCTGGGGCATCAGGTCGGCGATCGCCGGGTCGCGGATGTCTGCCCGGTGCCGGCCAAGCTCGTCCGTCGCCTGCGCGTCGACGCCGACGACGGCGATGCCGCGCGCGGCGGCGGCGCGGGCCAGCGCGGTGCCGATGAAGCTCTCGATGCCGGTGACGAACAGGGTCATGGGTCGCGCGTGCAACGCAGGAAGCCGTCGAGGCAACAGGTCAACAGCAGCTTTGCCTCCATATCGCTGTCGATCTCGAAACGGTCGTTTTCGGCGAGAAAGGCGTGGATCGCGGTGCGCGGGTTGTTGCCGGGCCCCCACGGGCGGCCGGGAACGTGGTCCGCGGGCAGTCGGTCGATCACCGAGTCGTAGACGACGATGTAGGACCCCTCGCCGACCAGCGCGCCGTAGCGGCGCAACTCGCCCAGCACGTGCTCGTGCGTGTGGTTCGAATCCAGCACGACCATCACCGGGCGACGCTCGCCGACATGGGCGCGCACCGCGTCGATTGTGGCGTCGTCGATGGACGAGCCTTCGACGAGGCGAATGCGCTCGGCCATCGGGTGGTTCTCGATGGCGGCCCGATTGTGCGCGCGGATGTCGATGTCGACGCCGACGACGATGCCGTCGCCGCCGAGCAGCGCCAGCATCGAGGCGTAGAACACGATCGAGCCGCCGCGCGCGACGCCGGTCTCGACGATCGCCGCCGGCTTGATCCGCCAGATCAGTTCCTGGGCCGCGACCAGGTCCTGCGGGAACTGGATGATCGGCAGGCCCATCCAATCGAAGTTGTACTGATAGCGCCCGTCGACCATCTCGGCGAACAGCGCCTCGGAGCGGGCGCGGAGATCCGCGTTCGCGCGCAGCGCCGCGACGGCGTCCGCACGTTCTCTGTTGAATTGCTCGAAATCGGAGCTCATGGCGTCAGCCCGCATGGCCCGCGGCCTTGCCGCGCGCGACCGATTGCATAGAGTGGGGCGTCCCCCGCAAGCGCTGTAGGCCCATGAGCGAGCGTTTCTCCCGACACACCTACGTGTCCATCGCCGACTATTTCGACGACTACGCCCGCGAGATCGCCGCCGCGGCCGCCGGCGTCGATCGCGACCGGCTGGTCGCCGCCGAGGCCCTCTTGGCCGACGCGCTGGCCCGCGACGCGCAGATCTTCTGCTGCGGCAATGGCGGCTCGGCGGCGATCAGCGACCACCTGGTCTGCGACCATGCCAAGGGCACCCGCGTCGACACCGATTTGCGCCCGCGCGTCGTCAGCCTCAGCGCCAACGTGCCGATGTTGACGGCGGTCGCCAACGACATCGGCTATGCGGACGTGTTTTCCCACCAGCTTCAGGGCATGGGCCGCGCGGGCGACGTGCTGATCGCGATCAGCTCCTCGGGCGCGTCCGAGAACATCGTGCGCGCCCTCGACTGGGCGCGGGCGAACGTCCTTGCCACGATCGCGATGACCGGCTTCGACGGCGGCCGGGCGGCGCAGCTGGCGGACGTGAACCTGCACGTGCCGGCGCACAATTACGGCATCGTCGAGGACGTGCACCAGAGCCTCATGCATGTCCTGGCCCAGTTCATCCGCCAGGCGCACATGCCCGCGGAGCTTGTTGCCGAGCGCAAGTTCTAGCCGCACGTCTGCCACCGCTTCCTAGCTCGCCAGGCTGGCCTGGGCCCGGAACAGGTCGGTGTAGACGCCGCCCTCGCCCATCAGCGCCTCGTGCTTGCCTTCGGCCATGATGCGGCCTTCCTGCATCACCAGGATCCGGTCCGCCCGGCTGATCGTCGACAGGCGGTGCGCCACCACCAGGATCGTCACCTTGCCGCGCAGGTCGTCCAGCGTCTCCTGGATCGCCTGTTCCGACACGGAGTCCAAGGCACTCGTCGGTTCGTCGAGCAGCAGCAGCGACGGCTCGTTGGCCAGCGCGCGGGCCAGGGCGAGGCGCTGGCGCTGGCCGCCCGACAGGCGAACGGCGCGCTCGCCGATCAGCGTGTCGACGCCTTTCGGCAACGCCTCGACGAAATCCAGGCAGTGAGCCCGCTTGAGCACCGAGCGGATTTCGTCGGCGTTCAGCGGTTCGGGCAGGCCGTATTCGAGGTTCGCCCGGATCGTGTCGTCGAACATCACCGGTTCTTGCGGCACGAAAGAGACCTTTGCCCGGTAGGAGGCGAGGTCGTAGTCGCGCAGGTCGTGCCCGTCGATAACGATGCGGCCGGCGACCGGATCGTAGAAGCGGCACAGCATGTCGACCAGCGTCGACTTGCCGGCGCCCGACGGCCCGACCAGGCCCACCGTTTCGCCGGCCGGCAGCGTGAAGGACACGTCCTCGATTGCCGGGCAATGCGCGCTTTCGGCGTAGTGGAACGAGACGTTCTCGAAGCGAATGCCGTCGCCGACGCCGGTGAACGCGCGGTCGCCGGCAAGAACGCGCCGGTGTTCGTGCGCGCGCCGGATCATGTCGCGCACCCGCTGGGGACCCTGCAGGTAGGTCGGGATCTGGCCGCGCAGCACGCCGAGACGCGTGAAGACCGGGACCAGCCGTGTCGTCGTGAAGACGAAGGCGATCAGGCTCGCCAGCGTCGCGTTCAGCTCGGTCAGCGCGACGAAGAACACGAGCAGGATCGTTGCCAGGAAAAGCGGCCGCATCGTCGAATCGAGCGCCGCGGTCAGCCGGTCGCGACGCCAGTTGGCGTCCGCGTAATCGTGGCAGGGTTCGGCAAGCCGTACGGCGGCGTCGACTTCCTGGGCGCGGACCTTGACGAGGCGGATCGACTGAAACGTCTCGTTGTTGCGGATGCTGAACTGCTTGGCGGCATCCAGGATGGCGATGCCGATCCCCCGCATGCGCCGCATCTGGGTCCGGAACAGCGGCAGGGCCAAGAGGGCGCCGCACAGGATCATGACGGTCAGCTCGGGCGAAAGCACGGTCAGGATCGCGCAGTAGATCGCGCCCATGAAGAGCAGGCCCAGGAACTCGACGGTCAACTGAATGAGCGTCGAGCACTGGATGCAGTCGTTCCAGATGCTGGTGAAGATCGCGCCGCGGTTCTGGCTCGTGTGGAACGGCAGGTCCGCTTCGATGTACGCCGCGGCGGTCCTCGCCTGCAGGCCGCTGGTGCGCCGGAAGGCGATGCGGGCGACGATGGAGGCGCGCGCGAAGTTGATGCTTTCGCGCAGGCCGAACACCGCGAAGACCGCCGCCAGCAGGATGGGCAGCGTCAGCGGCAGGCCGACCGACTCGATGGCGCCCGCGACCTGCGGCAGGGGGAAGGGGGCGCCGGCGGCGAACGCCGTGGGGCCGCTGTCGATAAACGCCAGCAAGGGATACAGCAGGCCGACGCCGATGCCCTCGGTCAGGGCCTGGCCGAGTGTCAGCGCCAGCATCACGGTCACGTCGCCGGGGCGCAGGCCGATCCAGCCCAGCATGCCGACCAGGTCGCGCACGCGGTCGGGTCCGGCGCGCAGCGCGGCCATGAGCGTCGTGCGCGGCGCGGCTTCCGGCTTGACCGACGTCGACATGCTCAGTCCCGCAGCCCCAGCATCTGCAGCGCGCGGTAGCCCAGATGCGGCGCGTCCATCCAGGCCCGGCGCAGGCGCTGCATCGCAGACACTTCGTTCGCCGTCTCGGCGATGGCGGCGAGATCGGTCCGGGAAATCTTCCCGGCCTCGGCGATCAGGTTGAGGCCGAAGGAGTTGAAACCTATGGCCATCAGGGCGAGGCCCAGGCGGTACTTCGTGTCGTCGCTCAATTCGTTGCGGTCCGGGTCGATGACGAAGATCGCATCGCCCGCATAGGTCATGCGCCGGTCGTTCTGCGCCTCGATCGTCGTCGGCTGCCAGCTGTATTGGGCATGGTCGTGATTGAGCGCGATCATCCGATAGCCAAGGTCGTCGAGGAGAACCTGTTGATGGCCGAGCGTCAGCCGGTCCTCGTAGTACGGCACCAACAGGAACTCGGAGAAGATCAACAGGATGCGCTGTTCGGTGAGCAGCCGCCTGGCGCCTTCGAGGACGAGCTGTTCCGCCCCCTCGACGTCGATCTTGAGGATATCGATCGGCGCGACCGAATCGTCCCAGATGCTGTCGAGCGAGACGCAACCGACGCTGTCCTCGCCGACCAGCCGCTGGTGCGCCTGGAAGTAGTTCTTGTCGCCGTCCAGCCCAAGCTGCATGCGCGAGGTCATGGTCTCGTCGGCCGGGCCCATCAGCGTGACGGCGCCGGGGCCGATCGTCAGGTAGAGCGTGCGCTGCGTATTCTCGGACCACACGGCGTCTGGGAAGTACCGACGATCGCGGAACGGCGGCTCCTTGGCGCCGGCCAGCATCGAATCGGTGCGGCCGTTGAGCAGCTTCTCGTATTCGGCGCGGTTCGGCTCGAAGCCGGTGAGCCGGGCACGCGCGGCGTAGCTGGGCGGCAGCATGAAGCTGCCGCCGCGCGCGCCGACGTCGACGAACTCGAGCCGACCGCCCGCCGCGTCCAGTTCGCCGAAGACGGTGTCCGCGACCGAGCGGCCATCGGGAAAAGAGCGTTCGATGAGGGGTTGCATCAAGAAGTCCGGTCGCTATCCGCGCGCGACAGCGTTGCGGATGACCTCGCAGGTCCGTTCGATGTGCGCCGGCGCGATATCGAAGTGCGACGGCAGCCACATGCCCTGCCGGCTGACCGCGTCCGCGGCGGGGAACGGCCCGGTCGGGTCGCGGTACGGCGCCTGCGTGTGCAGCGGATGCCAGAAGTTCCGGAAGCCGATCCCGGCCTCCTCGAGCGCCGCTTCGACCGGCGCGCGGTCCTCGACAAGGATGTCCGCCCACAACCGTGCCTCGTCGTCGCTGTTGGGCCCGAGGCGCAGGCCCGACACGTTGCCGAGAAGCTCTTGATAACGGGCGTCGCGCGCCCGTGCGCCGGCGACGCGGGCCTCCATGGCGCCAAGCTGCGCCAGGCCGACCGCCGCCTGCAGGTCGGTGTATTTGAAGTTGAAGCCCAGCGTCGGGTGGGCGTCGTCGCCGCCGGTGCCGCGCACCGGCCGGCCCTGATCCTTGATCTCCAGCAGCCGCCGGTACGTCGCCTCGTCGTCCGTCACGACGACGCCCCCCTGTCCGGTCGTCACGAACTTGCTGGCCGAAAACGAGAAGCAGCCGGCGTCGCCGAACGAGCCCAGCGGGCGCCCGGCGAAGCGCGAGCCCAGCGGGCGCCCGGCGAAGCGCGAGCCCAGCCCCTCGGCCGAATCGGTGACCAGCAGCAGCCCGTGCTCGGCACACAAAGGCATCAGCACGTCGTAGGCCGCGCCGCGACCGTTGACGTCGACGGTGACGATCGCGCGCGTGCGCGGCGTGATCGCCTGCGCCGCACTTTCGGGATCGATAGCGAAGCGCTCCGGCTCGATGTCGACCAGCACCGGGGTCGCGCCCGTCAGCGTGACCGCGTTCGCCGTGGCGATGAAGGTGAAGTCCGGCACCAGGACCTCGTCGCCCGCGCCCACGCCCAGCGCCATCAGGGCGCAGGCGATGGCGATCGTGCCGCTGGTCACCGCGACCGCGTGGCGCCTGCCGGCGATGCGCGCGATCTCGGCCTCGAACCGCCGCGTGACCGGGCCGTCGTTGACGAAGCCGGAGTCGAGGACCGCCTTCAGGAGGTCCAGCTCCGCCCCCGTCATCTCAGGCGCGAACCACGGGATTTCGGGTTTCATGGCCGTCACGCCCGAGGTTCCCTTTGCCCGGCCGGGACCCCGACGACGGTCGCGCCGGGCGCGACGGGCCTGGTCACGACGCTGCCGGCGCCGACGACCGCGTCGTCCCCGACCGTCACGCCCTGCAGGACGGTCGCGCCGGCGCCGACGTAGACGCCGCGGCCGACGGCCACCGCGCCCATCAGCCGCGCGCCCGGGGCGACGGTCGAGAAACTGCCGACGGTGCAGTCGTGATGGACCTGGGCGCCGACATTGATCCGCACGCCGTCGTCGAGGCGGACGTCCGCCGAGACGTAAGCCCGCCGCTGGACGACCGTGCCCCGGCCAAGCGTTGCACGCGCCGAGACATCGGCGTCGGGCGCGACCCACCCGGCCAATCTGTCGTGGCCGTAGTGCGCGGCCAGCTCGCGTCGCCGGCCGGGCGGATCGACCGCCAGCAGCGGCTCGACGCCGGCGTTCTCGTCGGCGAACGCCGGCCAGGCCTCGTCGCCGCCGATCACCGGGATGCCCCAGACCTCGCCGCTGAGCGACGGGTCGAAGATGGCCACAACCTGGCCAGCGAGCGCATCCAGGAGGTCCTTGTCGAGGCCGATCAGGGCGTACGCCATCAGCCGCGCACCGGGACGTGGGCCTGCGGCGCGGCGACGCTCGCGTGCCGCTCGCCCGCGGTCTTGACGCCGCTGTCCCCGGCGATCATCGCGGCGATGTTGCGGGCCACGGCGGCCGGCGCATACGCCGCTTCGTAGGTACGCCGCCCCCGGTCGCCGATCTCGTGCCGCAGGGCCGGATCGTGCCCGGCTTCGACGATCAGGGCTGCGATCGACTCCGGGTCCTCGCCCAACAGGCAGTTCTCGCGGTGCACCAGCTCGGGCATCGACTTCCGGATATTGGCGTGGGCGATCACGCATTTGCCCATCGACAGGACGTAGGCGATGCGGGTGTAGCCCCCGGTGTAGCCGCCCGCGTTGTTGAGCAGCAGGAAGATGTCGCTGTCGCGGATCTCGGCATCGAGGTCGTCGACGAATCCCTTGATCTCGACGTGCGGGTCGTCGGCGACCGCGCTCAAGGCCGGCGGCGCGTCGCCGGGACCGGTAAACACCAGACGCCAGTCGTCCCCAGCGTAGGCGGCGCGAAGCCGCGGCAGCACCTCTTCGACGGCATAGGTCATGCCGACGGTGTTCCCGGTCGCGTTCTTCTGACTGATGTTGGCGAGAATTCTCAACCCTGTCTCCGCCGAGCGCCGCGGCGCGGGCCGGTCGCCGGCGGTCTCGGCCGTGCCGGCATCCTTCCAGGTGTTCGGGATGTAGTCGCAGCGCACGCCGTGGTCGGCGTAGTACGACGTGTCGATCCGGCAGATGTTCGAGCTCTGGCGCAGCTGCCGCATGCGCCGCAGGTGACGCCGTTCCTGCGCCCGCAGCGCGGCGTAGTCGACGAGGCCCTTCAGGCCGTCCCTGGCGAGCCGCGCGCGCCGCTTGGTCAAGGCCGACTGCTGCGGCGGACGGGCAAGATAGCCGTAGGCCGGCGTCTTCAGCCAAGGCAGCGCGAACTCGACGCTCGTGTCCCAGAACAGCAGGACCGCATCCCCGCCGATCCGGTCGATCTGATCGGCGACGCCTTGCGGATCCATCAGGTGGGGCGGGTCGTAGACGGATGAGGCAGACAGGATTGCTTTCGTCCAGTATGCGAGCTTCGCGGCGGCGGAGCCGGAAGCGGTTGGCGCGCGCGTCGAACCGACGTCGATCTTTACGAGGTCGATGTTCCGGGCCGCGAGTTCGGCTGCCGTGTGTCGCGAAGGCGCACCGTCGCCGGCGGTCGTCGCGATGGTGACCCGGTCGAAGTGGTCCGCGAGCCCGATGGCAACAAGCGCGCAGACCGTGTGCGCTGCGGTCGAATGCTCCAGCTCCGGCATTCCCGACGCCGCAACGACGAGGTGATTCGCTTGCATCGGTCGCCGTCAGTCCACGACCCGGGGGTCGGGTAAAGGCACGATGAAGCGGCCTTCGAAGCCCTTCCTGCGCAGGATCGCCATCAGGTCGTCGGCGATGTGCCAGGACAGCAACAGCGCGTACTCGGGCGGATCGTCGAACAGCCGGGCTTCGTCGAGCACGGGGATGCGGGTGCCGGGCACGTACTTGTCCAGCTTGTGCGAGCCCGGCACTTCCAAGACGCAGTCGAGGATGCCGTCGTCGAGGCCGGTGTAGTTGATCAGCGTCGAGGCGCGCGACGGCGCGCCGATGCCGTAGATGCGCGCGCCCGCGGCCTTCAGTGGCGCCAGCAGGGCGTAGAGGTCGAGCTTGGACTGCACGACGCGCGCCCGGAACGATTGGAACGCGGCGCCGTCGGTGATGCCGGCCGCGTCTTCCTTGGCGAGCTGATCGGCGACGCTGGCGTGGATATCCCGCGTGCCGCGGCCCGCCGCGTAGACGCGGATCGAGCCGCCATGGGTCGGAATCGGCTTGACGTGGAAGACCTCGAGCCCGTGCTCGTCCAGCAGGCGGACCAGCGCGCCCAGGTGATAGTAGCGCAGGTGCTCGTGGTAGATCGTGTCGTACTGCAGCGTCTCGACCAGCGGCAGCAGATAGTGGCTCTCGTTGACGAAGACGCCGTCGTCGTCGAGCAGCTTCAGGATCGCCTCGACCACCGCGTGCGGTTCGGCGATGTGCGCGAACACGTTGGCCGCGGTGATCAGCTGCGCCTTGCCGTGTTCCTTGGCGACGCGATCGGCCACTTCCGCGGTGAAGTAGGCGGTCAGCGTCTCGACGCACTGCTCGCGCGCGACCTCGCCGGCGCGCGACGGCTCGACGCCCAGGACGCGGCAGCCGCCGTCGAGGAAGTTCTTCAACAGCGTGCCGTCGTTCGAGCCGATGTCGACGACCAGGTCGCCCGCGGCGAGCGGCAGCAGCGCGCGGCTCTCCTGGAACAGGTCGGCGAAGTTCTCCCGCAGGATCTTCGTCGTGCCGGAGAGATACGGGTAGCTGTAGGGGAACAGCACCTCCGGCGCGACCTCGAGACCGATCTGGACGTGCCCGCAGTCCGGGCAGCGCATCAGTTCCAGGGGAAACGCCGGCTGCTGCTCCGGCACGCTGCCGACCGCCGGCATGGTGTTGACCGGCGGGATGTAGCCGACGAACAACAGCGAGGTGAGCGTGTCGCTATGACAGATCTGGCACGACGTCAGCGGCCGGAACTCGGGCGCTGCGTCCGGCATGGCGGTTGTTCGTGCGCTTTGGCTCATTGGGACGCGGCCTTCGGGTCGAGTTTCTCGGCGCGGAGATCGGCGTTGTCGAGGTACCAGGCGACCGTGGCGGGCAGGCCCGCCTCGAGCGTGACGCGGGGCGCGAAGCCGAGCGCCCGCAGTTTCGCGATGTCGGGACAGCGGCGGGCGGTCGCCCCTGCTGGCGCGTCGCCTGTCCGCACGTCGGCCTCGCGCCCCAGCGTCGCTACGACGCGCCGCGCCAGGTCGGCGATGGTGACTTCTTCGGGGTCGCCGATGTGATAGAGCCCCAAGTGCGCGCCACGGTCGAGCACGGTTACGAGCCCGTCGGTGAAGTCGTCGATATGCACGAAAGCGCGGGTCTGTGACCCGTCGCCCTGGATCTCGAACGGCACCGGCCCGGTCGGGTGCGCCGCCGCGGCCTCGCCCGCGCGCAGGGCGAATTCCGGGATCACGTGCTCCCAGCCCATATCGGGGCCGTAGACGTTGTGCGGCCGGAAGACGACGACGCGCTCGAAGCCCGTCCGGCCGTAGTTCATGGCGATCAGCTCGCTGGCGATCTTGCCGCCGCCGTAGGAGTAGCGCGGGTTGCGCACGTCCGGCACCATGAGCGGCGCGGTCTCGTCGGTCGGCACGGTCGGCGGGCTCTGGTAGACCTCGGACGACGAGGCGACGGCCAGGTCGCCGATGGCGTTGGCGCGGCAGGCGTCGATCACGGCCAGCATGCCGCGGACCGCCACGTCCAGCACCTGCTCGGGCATCGAGTAGAAGAACTCGGTGCCATTGATCGCCGCCAGGTGCACGACGCGGTCGATATCGCGCGCCGCCTGCGCGACCGCGTCGGCGTCGCGCACGTCGGCCTCGACCAGTTCCACGTCGCTCGCCACGTCGGCGATGCGCCGCGGCGTGCCGCGCAGGTTGTTGTCCAGCACGCGCACGCGATGGCCGTCGCGCACCAGCCGGCGGACCAGCGCAGCACCGATGAAACCGGTGCCGCCGGTGACCAGGATGCGCCGCGCCGTCATGCGGCGCCTCGTGCGGCGGCATTGAGCGGCGGGGTCAACGTGCTGGCACCCAGCGCCATGTACGCGGTGCCGTCCGGCATGGACAGCTCGGCGGCGGCAAAGTTGTTCCAGAAGTCGAACACCAGGCCGGGGCGCGCCATTGCCGCCGCCAGGGCGTCCAGCGCCAGGCGCTCGAACTCCAGGTGGCTGTTGGCGATGACCAGCAGGTGCGCGCCGTCCAGCGCCGCGGCGACGCTTTCGACCGGTTCGATGTCGAACGCCTGCGCAATTTCCGCTGCCGGCACGACCGCGTCGTAGCCGCGGAACGTGGCGCCGGGAAAGGCGGTGCGCAGGGCCTCCAGGATCGGCCGCGCCGTCGTGCCGCGCAGGTCGTCCGTCGCCGGCCGGCCCTTGAAGGCCAGCCCGGCCAGCGCGATCGTCGGGCGCGCCGGCAGCGGCGGCACGCTCTCGGCGAACCAGCGCTGGATCGTGGCGACCGTCTCGGCCGGCTGGCGCTCGTTCACGCGTCGTGCGGCGAGGGTGATCTCGGGCTCGATGCCGTGCGGCTCCAACCCTTCGGCCAGGATGTAGCTGTCCTTCTCGAGGCAGGGGCCGCCGACCGGGCCCGGCATCGGCAGGTTGGTGCGCGGGTAGCCCAGCTTGCCGGCCTGAATGACGTCCGCCGCACTGATGCCCACGGCGTCGCACATGCGCGCGATCTCGTTGGCGAAGGCGAACTGCACGTCGCGCTGCGAATTGTCGATCAGCTTGATCATCTCCGCGGTCTCCAGGCTGGCGACCTGGACCACGGTCGGCGTGACGAAGCTGAACAGCTGGGCGGCCCGCGCCCGCGCCTCCAGCGACACGCCGCCGACGATCTGCGGCAGATAGCGCAGCTCCGGCATGGCCTGCCCTTCCAGCGTACGCTCGGGGCAGAACACGATGTCGTAGGGCACGCCGGCGCGGTCGAGGATGGGCACGACAATCTCCCGTGTGGCGCCGAGCCGCACCGTCGAGCGCATCACCACCAGATCGCCGGCTTTCAGGCGCCCGGCGAGCGCGCTGGCGACGTTGCGGATGCTATCCAGATGAACGCGGCCATCGCTGCCCATCGGCGTGCCGACCGTGATGATGTAGACGCTGGCCTCGTCGTCGCCCAGCTCGCGGGCGAAGCGCAAGCGGCCGTCGGCGACCAGCTCTCGCATCTGGTTCTCGAGGCCCGGCTCGTGGAAGTGCGACGTGCCCTGGGACAGGGCATCGACGATGTCGTCACGGATCTCCAGGCCCAGCACGTCGAAGCCGACGTCGGCCATGACGGTCGCGAGCGTCAGGCCGACATAGCCCATGCCGAAGATGCAGACGCGGTTGTCGCGATAGACAGCGGGGAGCCTGGACATGGTCGGTTCGTCCTAGATCAGGTCTTTGAGCGCGGCGAGGCCGACGATGGCGACGTGCAGGGCGTGGTCGAACGTGCCATCGGCCGCGGCGGCCTTGAGTGCCGCCCGGTCGAACATGACCACCTCGACGCCGGCCTCCGGCTGCCAGTCGGGTGCCGGCCGTGCCTCGGCGACATAGAACGCGCGGACGCGGTTCTGCAGGCGGCCCGAGTCGGCGATCATCACGCCCAGGGGCTCGATCGACCCGGCGATCAGACCGGTCTCCTCGGCCAGCTCGCGATTTGCGCACGCCGCGGCGTCCTCGCCCGGGTCGAGCAGGCCGCCGGGCAGTTCCAGCGTGACCTTGTCGACCGCCGGGCGGTACTGGCGCACCAGCGGCACCTGGCCGTCGCGAGTTACGGCCAACACCGTGACGTAGTCGGCCTGGTCGAACGAATGGAACGCCTCATTGCGGCCGTTGACCTCGATCACTCGCTCGACCAGCGTGACATAGGGCGAGACCGCCTCGCGGCGCTCCTCGACGATGCGGCTCACAACCGCCGCCTCAGGCTGTCGGCGACCCGCTCGGCCGTGCGGCCGTCCCACAGGTCGATCGCGGGCCGCACCGCGTCGCGCGCGAGGGCGTCGCCCACCGCTGGCGCCAGGGTCGCGGCCGTGACCAGGCGGTTGGTGCCCTCGTCGATCGTGATCGGCCGCTCGGTCGACGGGCGCAGCGTCAGGCACGGGATGCCGAGATAGCTCGTCTCTTCCTGGATGCCGCCGGAGTCGGTGATGGCCAGGCGCGCGCCGCGCACCAGCGCCATGAAGTCGATGTAGCCCTGCGGCGGCAGCACCCGGATGTCGCCGGCGGCACAGCGGTCCGCGAGGCAGAAGCGCTCCAGCGCCTGGGCCGTGCGCGGGTGCAGCGGGAAGACCAGCGGCAGCTCGCGGGAGACGGCGACCAGCGCCTCGACCAGTTCGCCCAGCGCCGCACGGTCGTCGACATTGGTCGGCCGGTGCAGCGTTACCACGCCGTAATCGCGGCCGGCGAGGCCGTGGGCGGCCGGGCCCGGCGCCGCCTCGATCTTCGGCCGCAGCATCTCGAGGGAATCGATCATGATGTTGCCGACCCGCTCGATGGCGTCGCGCGGCCGGCCCTCGCGCAGCAGGTTGGCGTCGGCGTCGGGCGACGGCGTCCACAACAGGTCCGCGACCGCGTCCGTAACCACCCGGTTGATCTCCTCGGGCATCGTGCGGTCGCCGCTGCGCAGGCCGGCTTCGAGATGGGCGACAGGGATGCCCAGCTTCACCGCGGCCAGGGCGCAGGCCAGCGTCGAGTTGACGTCGCCGACGACGACCGTCCAGGCCGGCGGTGCGGCGCGGCACAGCGCCTCGTAGCGCACCATCACCGCCGCGGTCTGTTCGGCGTGGCTGCCACTGCCGACCTCCAGGTGGTGGTCGGGCGCCGGCAGGCCCAGGTCGTCGAAGAAGGCGTCCGACATCGCCGGGTCGTAGTGCTGGCCGGTGTGCACCAGAACCGGGGCACTCCACGGCGTCGCGTCGAGCGCGTGGTAGAGCGGCGCGACCTTCATGAAGTTCGGCCGCGCGCCGGCGATCAGGTGGACGATTTCTGCCATGGTTCGGGCACGCTACCGCAGTCCGGGTGACTCACAGGTCCCCCGGGCTGCGTAATACAGAACAAGCGGTTCCGCCGGGGCCGGTGTGGCCCGGACGGCCCGGTCAGGCCGGCGCGACGGCCGTCGCGGGAACCGCGGTCTTGGCGTGGCGGCCCAGCAGGTCGAGCAGGACAAACACCCGCTCGCGGTCCGCCATGCCGCTGAACTTGCCGATCAGGTCCGCGAACGGACCGCTGGTGATGCGCACCACCTCGCCGAGGCGCAGGCGCGCGGCGGAATGGGTGACGTCGAACTCGCCGGCCGCCTCGCAGGCGCGCAGTTCCTCGACGACACCCTCGGGCACCGGCGTCGGCCGCTCGCCGTGCTGCACCAGGCCGGCGACGCCGACGGTCGACAGGATCGGCCGCCAGCGCGCGCTCTCGAGGTCGAGGGCGACGAACAGGTAGCGCGGGAACAGCGGCCGCCGCACCAGTTCGCGCCGCCGCGCGTGGCGGCGCCAGCGCCGGCACTGCGGCAGATAGGCGGTGAAGCCCTGGCGCTGCAGATGGCCCAGCGCGCGCTGCTCCTCGTTGGCGCGGGTATGCACGACGAACCAGCGGGTCATCGGCGCGCCCCGTTGCCGTTCTTGCCCAGGCGCAGCAGGCGCGGCGCCAGCACGCGGTCCTCGCCGAAGGCGGCGACACAGCGCGCATAGGCGTCGTGCGGTGCCCGCACGTCGGTGATCATGACGCCGTCGATCGGGCCCAGCGCGGCGGCGTCCGCGACGATCCTGAGGCCGGCCAGCTTCGCGCGATTGTCGCGCGCGTCGACGATGCCGGCAATCGAGATGTCGACGTCGTGCGCCGCCAGCGAGGCGATCTCGGCGAGCTCGCCTGCCCCGGCCAGCGCGATGCGCCGCCAGCCGCGGGCGCGGGCCTCGTCCATCAGCTCGGCGGTCTCCTCCCGCGCGCGGCGGAAGAAGCTCAGGGAGTCGCGCAGATATTCGGCGGTCAGCCGGGCCTTTTCGGCAAAGCCCTTGGGCGTCAGGTAATAGGCGTAACGGCCGGCCGGGGCCTGCTTCACCTTGATCAGACCCTTGGTGGCGCAGCGCTTGATCAGCGCGTTCGCCAGGCCCAGCGCGACGCCCAGTTCCTTCGCCAGGCGCCGCTGCGAGACGGCGTCCTGCTGCTCGACGGCGTCGAGCAGGCCCAGCGTGTGATCGGCGCGCTCCTGACTGTCGTCGGCGACGGTCGTCGCAGCCCCGAATCCCAAGGGTTTGCCGGCGTTCATGGCCTGAACACCTACGCGTTCACGCGATGAACGTCAACAATTCCGTGCGGCGATTAAATGGGCTGGCGTGGGGGCGCAAATCCTTGGCGCGCTTGGACATCAGGCGCTGCCGAAGGCGTTCTTCACGTAGGCGACCAGTTCGTCGACACAGGCCTCCGGCGACGCGGCGGCGGTGTGGAGGGTCAAGTCCGCCGTCTGCGGCTCCTCGTAGGGGGCGGAGATGCCGGTGAAGTCGGCGATCTCGCCGGCCCGCGCCTTGGCGTAGAGGCCCTTGGGGTCGCGCGCCTCGCAGGTCGCCAGGTCCGCCTTGACGAAGACCTCGTGGAAGCTGTCGCCGGCGGCGGCGCGGGCGCGCTGGCGGTCGGCGCGGTAGGGCGAGATGAAGGCGCTGATCACGATCATGCCGGCGTCGGCCAGCAACGCCGCGACCTCGCCGACGCGGCGGATGTTCTCCGCCCGGTCTTCCGGCGCGAAGCCCAGATTGGCGTTCAGCCCGCGGCGCACGTTGTCGCCGTCCAGCACGTAGACCTGGTAGCCGTCCTGGAACAGGCGCTGCTCCAGCGCCATGGCCAGCGTCGACTTGCCGGCGCCCGACAGCCCGGTGAACCACAGCACACCGGGCGCGTGGCCGTTGCGCGCCACCCGGTTCGCCGTCGGCACGCGGTGGGCGACGGCGCTGACGTTGGTGGAGCGCACGGTGACCTGCTCGCGCTGGTCGGGATAGGTGCGCAGGGAGACGACGCCGCCGGCGACGACGCCGTGATCGTCCGCCAGCACGACGCGGCCACCGCGCGGCAGGTTCGCGTGCTCGTCCAGTGCCATGAGGCGCCGTGCGCAGATCACCACGTCGGCGATCTCGTCGCGCGCCACCTCGTCCGCCTCATGGGCGTCCAGCGCGTCGATGTCGACGACCTGCTCGATGCGCTCGACAGTCGCGCGGGCGCGCTGGGTGCCCAGCGTCAGCGTCAGGCGGTCGCCGGCCTTGAGCGGCCGGTGGCCGAGCCAGAACAGCCGCGCATGGAACACGTCGGACTCCAGCGGCGGCTCGACGTCGTGGCTCGCCACCTCGCCGCGCTCGACGAAGATCTGCTCGTCCAGCGTGACGCCGACCGACTGCCCCGCGCAGGCCTCCAGCACCGGCACCGGCGCGTTCCAGGCCTCGATCGAGGCAATCCTCGCGGTCTTATTGCTGGGCGAGAACAGCACCTTGTCGCCGACCCGCACGCGGCCGCTCTCGATGCGGCCGGCGACGATGCGCCGATCGTCGAACTTGTAGATGTCCTGGACGTTGAGGCGCAGCGGCCGCTGGGTCGGCGCTTGCGGCGGCGCGAAGCCGGCCAGCGCGTCCAGCACCGTCGGGCCGTCGTACCACGGCATGTTGGCGGAAGGCCCCGCGACGTTGTCGCCGTCGCGCGCCGACAGCGGCACGAAGACCTGCGCCTCGAGACCCAGCTCGGCGAGGTAAGTGCGCGTCTCGCGCTCGATCTCCTGGAAGCGGCCGGGGTCGAAGCCGACCAGGTCCATCTTGTTGACCAGGACGGCCAGCTGGCGCACGCCCAGGAGGTGCAGCAGCAGGCCGTGGTGGCGGGTCTGGCGGCGCACGCCCTGGTCGGCGTCGATCGTCAACAGCGCCGCGTCGGCGCTGGCCGCGCCCGTCACCATGTTGCGGATGAACTCGCGGTGGCCCGGCGCGTCGATGATGACGTACTCGCGACCCTTGTCGCGGAACCAGATCTGCGAGGTGTCGATGGTGACGCCCTGGTCGCGCTCGGCCTTCAGGCTGTCCATCAGGAAGGCCCACTCGAACGGCATGCCGCGGCGCCGGCACATCGCCTCGATGGCCTCCTTCTTGCCCTCGGGCAGGCGGCCGGTGTCGTGGAACAGGCGGCCGATCAGCGTCGACTTGCCGTGGTCCACATGGCCGACGATGACGACCCGCACCTGCGGCACGCTCGTGTCCGCCGGCGCCGTCTCCGGCGCTTCGTCGCCGACGAGTTGCAGGTCCGCCGCCATTACATGTACCCAGACGTGCGCAGCCGCTCGAACGAGTCCTCGGCCTCGTGGTCCATCAGTCGGCCGGCGCGCTCCGGCGTGCGGGTCGTTTCCAGCTCCGCGATGATGGCGTCGATGCTGTCCGCGTCGCTCGCGACCGGCGCGGTGATGTTCTTCTCGCCCAGCGAGCGATACCGCTTGCCGTCGCGCGCGAAATAGAGCTCGTTGACCGGGATGCCCTCGCGCGCCGTGTAGCGCCAGACGTCGACCTCGGTCCAGTGCAACAGCGGGTGCACGCGCAGGTGCGCGCCCTTCGGCGCCTTGGCGTTGAAGACGTCCCAGAACTCCGGCGGCTGGTCGCGAAAGGCCCAGGTGCCGGTCGGGTCGCGCGGGCTGAACACGCGCTCCTTGGCGCGCGTCGCCTCCTCGTCGCGGCGGATGCCGACGATCACGCCGGTCAGCTTGTGGCTCTCCAGGACCTGGGCCAGCCCGGCGCTCTTGCGTGCGGCGGCGCGCGTCAGCGGCGGCAGCTCCGGGTCCATCTCGGCCTCCGGCGGGCAGTCGACGACCATGAGGTCCAGGCCCCACTCGGCCGCGTAGCGGTCGCGGTAGGCGTAGACCTCGTCGAGCTCCATGCCGGTGTCGAGCTGGAACACCGGGAACGGTACGCTGCCGAAGAACGCCTTGCGCGCGAGCCACAGCACGACGTTCGAGTCCTTGCCGATCGACCACAACATGCCCAGCCGGTCGAACTGACTGTAAGCCTCGCGCAGAATGTAGACGCTCTGCGCTTCCAGGGCATCGAGGCGGGTCATGGCGGGAATCCTAACTCTCGCGGGCGCGGGGCCGTGAAGTAGGCTGTCCGTGCGCGAACCGCAAGGGGTTTGTGTAGAAATGTTGGTACTACATATCACAGTCGTAAAAAGGACTGCGTGTCCCCACAAGGACTCTTGCGGGCAGTGCGGCCCTAGCGGAGCCGGAGCAGCGTGCGCAGCCGGTCCGGTCCCAGTGCGTCGATCGCGACTTGGACCGCGGCAGCGAGCGCGACGACTATCGCCGGCCAGAAGGCCAGGGTGTAGCGAATGGTGCCGACGCCCGCGAGGGCGGTGAGCACAAGCGGGCCGTGGACGGCCAGGGCCGCCGTGCACGCCAGTGTGAATGCCGGGCGCGGATTGGCGCGCCGCATGGCGAGCGCCAGGCCGACGATCGCCAGAGCGGCGGTCGCACCGCCGATCGCCAGCATCAGCGGCTGCACGGCCAGGGCGATCCGCCGGGGCGCGACGACCTGTGTCAGGACCGGAGCCCGCGCCTCGAAGGGCAGCGGTCGGCGGTCGCCGACATAGCGGTTGAGCGCGGACACGCCGGCCGGGTGCGACGCCGTATAGGGCGTCCACAGTCTTCGGGTGTGCAGCCATGCCAGCCCCAGGAAGGGGCCCGGCGCGCGCAAGATCCGCTCCAGCGCCACCTCCTGCATCAGCCGCTCGCGCTCGCTGTCCGGCACGTCGAGGCGTGCCCGCAGCGCGTCGGTGCAGGCGTAGGCGAGGCAGATCTCGTAGTTGGTCGCCAGGTGCGCACGCGTGGCGAAGGTCGGCGCCTCGCGCACCACGTCGCGAATCGGCGCGAAGTCGCGCTCCAGCGCCGCGATCAATTTGCCGCGCGGCGACGCCGCCTCGACCGCCGGCGCTGCCGGTGCCGCGATCATGCCCGCCTTGGCGAACAGGTGCCGGGGCAACAACGACGCCCGGTCCGTGCCGAAGACGGCAACGCCGGCGGCGCGCTCGGCGCCGACGGCGAGCAGCGCCGGCAGCACGGCGGCGACAAGCAGCGTCGCGCGGCGCCGCGGCAGGCGGGGCCACAGCATTAGGGCTGCGAGCAGCAGCACCGGTAGAAGAGCAAGACCCGTCGGCCGCACGGTCGCCGCCAGGCCGACTATCAGCGACGCCGCGGCGATCGCACCGATCGTCGGACGCGTGGCGCAGCGCGCGAGCACACCCAGCAGCACCATCAGCAGGCTGACGAACACGGACTCGGTCAGGATGGCGTGGTGGTACGTGCCGAGTTCGACATTGACGATCACTGCCAACATTGCGCCGCCGGCCAGGACGACGCCCAGCGTGCGCCGCAGCTGCCAGCCCAGAAAGGCGAGCGCCAGCGCGGCCAGCAGCGGCTGCGCGACGATTGCCCCGTCTGCACCGAAGACGGCCAGGAACAGCGGATAGCCCAGCGTGCGTTCGGCGCCAAAGCCCAGGTAGCTCTCGGAGTCCGGAAACACCAGCGGCTCGGGCGGCCGGTCGATGAACAGCAGCGTTGCGTAGGCACAGGCCAGCAGCCCGACCGTCCAGGCGCCGATGCCGGCGCGCGCCTGTCGCCCGTCGTCACGTTCGGCCGTCATGTCGCGCGCCTGGATCCCCATCGTCGAAGGCCGGCCATTCATTAGGCCGGCGCCGCCGCCGCCACAAGCCGCCCCGCGCACCGCTTGGCGCGGTGCCGCGCTTTGCCCTAGATTGCCGCGCCTTCTGCGGGGCACGTCGCCGCCGCGTTCGACCAAGAGACCATGTCCGAAAGTCCCCACATCGCGGTGATCGGCCTCGGCTATGTCGGCCTGCCGCTCGCCGTCGCCCTCGCCAGGCATTTCTCAGTCACCGGCTTCGACATCGCGGCCGACCGCATCGCGGCCCTCGGCCGCGGCGAGGACGCGACGGGGGAGGTGACGGCGGCGGCGTTGGCCGAGAGCGCCGCGACGTTCAGCGCCGCCGCCGCCGACCTCACGGGCCACGACGTCTACATCGTCACCGTGCCGACGCCGGTCGACGGCGAAAACCGGCCCGACCTGGGCGCGGTGCTCGCCGCGTGCGACACGGTCGGCGCGGCGATGGCCAAGGGCGCGCTGGTGGTCTTCGAGTCCACCGTCTATCCGGGCGTCACGGAGGAGGTCTGCGGCCCGCGCCTCGCCGCCGCCTCGGGCCTCGTCCAGGGCCGCGACTTCGCCCTCGGCTACTCGCCCGAGCGCATCAACCCCGGCGACCGCGAGCACACCGTCGAGCGCATCACCAAGATCTACGCCGGCGAGACGCCGGCGGCGACCGCACTGCTGGGCCGCATCTACGGCGCCGTCACCGACGGAAATGTCTTTCAAGCCCGCGACATCAAGACGGCGGAGGCGGCCAAGGTCATCGAGAACGCCCAGCGCGACATCAACATCGCCTTCGTCAACGAGGTGGCGATGATCGTCGACCGGCTGGGGCTCGACATGGTCGACGTGCTGGAGGCGGCGGAGACGAAGTGGAATTTCCTGCGCTTCCGCCCGGGTCTCGTCGGCGGCCACTGCATCGGCGTCGACCCGTACTACCTGGCGCACCTGGCGGAAGAGGTCGGCCACGCGCCGGAGGTGATCCTCGCCGGCCGCCGCATCAACGACGCCATGGGCGGCTACGTGGCGCGCCAGGTCTCGGCCGCGCTGCCGCGCAACCCCGGGCGCGTGCTGGTCCTCGGCCTGACCTTCAAGGAGGACGTGCCGGACCTGCGGAATTCGCGCGTCGTCGACATCGTCGACGCGCTGCGCGACGCCGGACACGCCGTCGACGTGCACGACCCACTGGCCGACCCGGACGAAGCGCGGACGCTCTACGGCGTCGACCTCATCGGCTCGCTAGACGAAGCCGCGCCCTACGACGCAGTGATCGGGGCCGTCCAGCATGGCGCGTACAAGGACTTCACGGCCAACGACCTGGCCGGCCTCGTCGCGCCGGACGGCATGGTCGCCGACATCAAGGCCATGTGGCGGGACGTCGAGCTGCCGGCCGGCGTGCGCCGTTGGGAGCTTTGATCACCCCTTCTTCGCGACGCGCTTCAGCGCCCATTTGACCGCGGCGACGACGCCGTCGCTGTCGGGGGCGCCCAGCGGTCCGGAGACGACGATCTGCTCGGCGCGGCGCGGCGCGTCGCTGCCGCCCAGCGCCACCGACTCGGCGATGGCGAGGGGTCCGTCGGCCTTGAATTGCCAGCCGCCGCCGCCCGGCAGGCGCAGCAGCACCGCACCGTCCTGCACGAGCGACGCCTTGACCGCCGGGTGCAGGTGGAAGCGCACGGCGAAGCGTTCGGCCTGCGTCGCCCCGCCGCTCAGGACCAGCCGGTCGTGGCCGCGCAGGTCGTCGCCCGCGGCGCTGAGGTAGAGCCGTCGGCGGTGCACCAGGCCGGCGCCGTCGACGTAACCGTCGTGGGCGAGGTCCAGCCAGACGTTGCCGTCGGCCTCCTCGCGGTGGGCCGTGACCTTGCGCGGCCGGCGGCCCAGACCGCCCTCGCGCAGCACCTCGGTCGAGTTGGTGTCGTCCAGCGCCAGGGTGGAGTGCGCCGCGGTCGCGCGCTGGGCCTTGAGCCAGTGGTCCTGCGCGCCGGGCATGGCGCCGCAGTTGGCGATCAGCCGCTCCTTGCCGACCGACAGCTCGAAGCTCAGCGTGCCGGCATGGGCGTGGGCGTCGAAGCCGCGCGGCGGCGGCGCGCCGACGTCCGCCAGCACCAGCGTGCGGCCGGCGATCAGGCGCTCGTAGCCGCTGTGCGGCGCGCTCTGCGGCGGCCGGCCGCGCGCGTCGGCCTGCGCCAGCAGCATGTCGAGCAGCCAGGGCTCCTCCTCGCGCGCGCCGTTGAACAGGGCCAGGCCGCCGTCGCCGTGGCGCATCATGCGCAGGTACGGCGCCATGCGGTCGATGGCGACCATCAGCGCTTCGGGCACTTCCGCGCGCGCCGCGAGCAGTGTGCTGCGGATGTCGACCAGGTCGCGCAGCACGCGCGCGTGGGTCGCCGGGTCGCGCGAGACGTGGCCGCCGTCGGGCAGCACCTGGATCGGCAGCTGGCGCGCCAAGAGCCGCAGGCCCAGCGCCGCGCGGGAGCGCAGGCCGGGCAGGCACAGCCCGGCGGCGATCAGGCCCTTCAGCGCGGCGATCAGCTCGGCGCCCGACGCCGCGTGGGGCAGCACCCGGCGCAGATGGCGCGACTGGCGCTGCAGCGAGGCGAAGCAGCGGCGGCGGAAGGCGTCGTCGGCGCTGGCGCAGAAGAAGTCGTGGCAGCCCAGCCAGGCGGCGAGGCGCCGGCCCAGCACGTCGGGCCGCCAGACGAGCGCGTCCCAGCGCTTGTGACGCGCCATCCAGTCGTCGATCAGCTCGCGCGCGCCGCGCCGGGCGGCGTCGCCGCCCACGGTGCGCAGGTCGCGCAGCCAGTCAAATCCGTGCAGCTCCGCCACCCAGTCGTCGCCGATGCCGACGGGGCGCCAGTCCATACGCTGGCCGGCGACCGTGCGGTCGAGCAGCTCCACGCTGCCTTTCAGCAGTGCGGCGCCGCGCCGGGCGTCGCCGGGCCACGGGTCGGACGGCACCACCTCCAGCGCGCCAGGCGGCCGCGACGACAGCGTCAGGCCGTACAGCGGCGAGGCATAGAACAGCTTGCCCAAGTGATAGCGCCAGACGCCCTGGGAACGCGGCGAGGGCTGGGCGAGGTCGAGGCTCATCGGTCTCAGGCGCCGCGCAGGGCGCGGATCGTCGCCGCGTAGCTCTCGTTGCCCGCGAAGATCGCGGTGCCGGCGACCAGCACGTCGGCGCCGGCCTCGCGCACCAGCGGTGCCGTTTCGAGGTTGATGCCGCCGTCGACCTCCAGGTCGATGGGCTGGCCGCCGGCGGCGACGTGCGCGTCGATGCGCGCGCGCACTTGGCGCAGCTTGTCGAGCGCCGAGGGGATGAACGTCTGGCCGCCCCAACCCGGGTTGACCGACATCACCAGCACCAGGTCGACGAGGTCGAGCACGGGGTCGATGGCCGCGACCGGCGTGCCGGGGTTCAGCACCACGCCGGCGCGCTTGCCCAGCTTGCGGATGGTCTGCAGCGACATGTGCAGGTGCGGCCCGGACTCCGGGTGCACCGCGATGCCGTCGGACCCGGCGTCGGCGAACGCCGCGAGGAACGGGTCGGCCGGCGCGATCATCAGGTGGGTGTCGAACAGCAGGTCCGTGTTTGGTCGGATCGCCTCCACGATCGGCGGCCCCAGCGTCAGATTGGGCACGAAGTGCCCGTCCATCACGTCGATGTGGAGCCAGTCGGCACCGGCGGCGGCGACCGCCGCCACCTCCTCGCCCAGCTTCGCGAAGTCGGCCGCCAGAATCGACGGTGCGATCCGGACAGGGGGCGAGTCGGCCATGACGAATCTGGTATCAGCTTGCCCGGCGGCCAGCAAGCACGGGGCCGCGGCGCAACCGGGCGACGTAGAATCCGTCCATGCCGCCTTCCGCCGCCAAGTGACAGGGCAGCGTGCGCAGGTCGCCCTCGGCAGTGACCAGATCGGCGAGGCCGGCGACTTCGGCAGGGTCGACCGGCGCGCGGCGCAGCTCGGCGTGGCGCGCGAGCAGCGCCGCGACCTGGTCCGGGCCCTCCTCCGGCTGCAGCGAGCAGACCGCGTAGATGAGGACGCCGCCGGGCGCGACCATGGTCGCCGCCGCATCGAGCAGTCTGCGTTGGAGGGCGACGCAGGCGGCGACGTCGGCCGGCGTCTTCAACACCGCGATGTCGGGGTGGCGGCGGATCGTGCCGGTCGCGGTGCACGGCGCGTCGAGCAGCACCGCGTCGGCGGGCGCGGACGGCGTAAAGGCCGCGGCGTCGGCGGCGACCAGCTCGGCCGCCAGGCCCAGCCGCGCCAGGTTCTCACCGACGCGCGCGAGGCGTCTCTTGGACACGTCGATCGCCGTGACCTGCGCACCGGCGGCGGCAAGCTGCGCCGTCTTGCCGCCGGGCGCCGCGCACAGGTCCAGCACGCGGCGGCCGGCCACGTCGCCGGCCAGCCGCGCCGGCAGCGCCGCCGCCACGTCCTGCACCCACCAGGCGCCCTCGGCGTAGCCGTCGAGCTCGTCGACGCGGGCCGTCGCGCGGCGCAGCGTGCCGGTCGGCAGCAGCATTGCGTCCAGGCGGCGCGCCCAGTCCTCGGCATCCGCGCCCGGCTTGAGCGTCAGGTCGAGCGGCGGGTCACCCAAGTGCGCTGCGGTGACGGCGTTGGCCAGGCCGGCGAGGCGGCCCTGGCCGCGACGGCGCACCAGCTCGACGGTGGTGTCGACGGCGGCGTGGGCCGGCGTGTCGAGGAACAGCAGTTGCGCCGCGGCCAGGCGCAGCGCGTCGTGCACCACGGCGAGGCCGGGCTTGAGCGGCTTGTCGAGGCAGGCGGCGAGCGCGGCGTCGATCTGGCCCAGGCGGCGCAGGGTCGTGGCGACAAGGGCGCGGCACCAGGCGCGGTCGCGCGGCGCGAGAGCCGCCAGTGCTATGCTCTGCGCCAACGCGGCGTCGAGCGGCCGGCGTTCGCGCACCACGGCGCGCAGCAGGTCGAGCGCCGCAGCGCGCGCCGCGAGACCGGCGGACTCAGCCATGCAACCGCGGGCCGGGCCGCGCCCGGCCGGACGTCAGGCCCGGCGTCAGGCCGCGCTCTTGTCCTTGCGGATGTAGGCGACGGCGCAATGCTCCGCGCAATACGGCCGTCCCGGCACCGCCAAGGCGTCGCAGAAGTGGAAATCCGCGTCGCCGGGATCGCCGAGCGGCCACAGGCAGGCCGGGCCCTCGCCGGGTTTCGCTTGGCGCGGCGGCGCCGGCGGCGCGATCGGCCGGCTGGCCGCCGGCTGCTCCGCCGGCATCGGTGTCTTGGCGATGGCCGGTGCTGCGGCCGCTTCCCGTTCGGCCAGCGCCCGCTTGGCGGCGGCGCGTGGCCGGGGTCGCGGTGCGCCCGGCGTTCCCTTGATCGGTGACGGCCGGCCTTCCAGGCCCAGGCGATGCGCCTTGCCGATCACCGCGTTGCGCGTGACGCCCCCCAGGCGATGCGCGATCTGACTGGCGCTCAGTCCTTGCGCCCACATTTCCCGCAATAGCCGGACACGTTCCTCGGTCCAACCCATCTACCGCACTCCCTCGCTTGCGCATGTCCTTGCGCAGGTGCCAGGCACCCCGCGACGACCACCGCAGCGATACTAGAGCGGGATTCCCGTAGGCGGAATCATTTTGGAGTTTCCGCGCGGGCGAGGTTCTGA
>Ga0049108_10000039_pt1 | contig 83410 bp, 72 predicted proteins | sample WorMetilPIANOSA2_FD_60020 | JGI IMG/M metagenome (GOLD analysis project Ga0049108, IMG submission 60020) | Marine gutless worms symbiont microbial communities from Max Planck institute for Marine Microbiology, Germany - Olavius ilvae PIANOSA.2 | ecosystem: Host-associated > Annelida > Digestive... | reverse complement strand
TAATAATCACTGACCCGAGAGGGCTGACTGTCCGGGAGGTCTTTGACTTTTACACCTTACAGGACGGCGGTCGAGCCCTTCCCTGGGTGTATTACATATTGAAACTCGATCATTTGTTGTGTGTCCCGGCCATGATCTGCCTGTATCTGGGCTTGAAATCGCTGTTGAAACAAACGGAAGCCGAGAAGGAACCTGCTAACCTGTCATGAACGTTTCCTTTGTTCCCATATTCCTGGTCGATCTTATCGGCTCGATCCTGATGATTGTGTTTTCCTTCCTGTGCCTACGGATCGTAACCAAGCTCCGCAACAGGGATCGCGAAAACCTCATCTGGCCTTACCTGCTATGGATCTGCATCGGCCTGGCCTGTTTTGCTATCTCCCGCTCTGCGGGCCATATCCTGAAAAACATTTTCATTCTATCCGGGCATCAGGCCTTGTGGGCCAATATCCGGCCTATCAGTGGCGCAATCAACACGGTCATGTTTGTGGTGGTGGCCGCCATCACCCTCTTTTTTGAAAGGGTCTGGAACATCTATCAACTGATTCTCAAAGACCGCCAGGAGATTCAATCAGCCCACAGAGAACTGCTGTTTCTGAATCAGAATCTGGAGCAGATCATCGACGAGCGCACAACCGCTCTGAAAACATCGGAATTTAAATACCGCGGGATTTTTGAGGTCTCCAAAGATATGATTCTGGTAACCACCCGGGATGGTTTGATCCAGGACTTGAATCCCGCCGGCCAGAGCTTGCTGGACCTGGAAGCTCCGGAAGACCAGGTGGCCGGAGAACCGCTGCAGGCGTTTTTGAAAGACGAACGCCATTGGCAGGCGATACAAACTGCGATCAATACTTCCGGATTTATTTCCAACTTCGACATCGAGCTAAAAACGGCGACTAGCGCTTCTAAAAGAGCTTTGCTCAGCGGCACCCTGGCCAAAAGTGAAACCGGGGATACCATTCACTTTCTGGTCAAAGATGTCGAGGAGCGCTTGCTCATGGAAGCCCAGATGGCTCAGGCGGACAAACTTGCGTCTATAGGCGAACTCTCGTCCGGTGTTGCCCACGAAATCAACAATCCGCTAGGCATCATCCTGGGCTATACTCAGCTGCTGCTACGCAAGGAAAAACCAGATTCAGCCCGCTATCCGGACTTCAAAACCATCGAAAAGCATGCCCGTTCCTGTAAAACCATCGTAGAAGATCTGCTCAGTTTTGCCCGGACAGCACCACCCAAAAAGGAAACTGTCGATATTCATACGGTGATCGATGAAGTGATTGATTTTGTGCAGCCGCACAGTGGTTTGGAAAAGATCGAAATCGAAAAGCGCTATGATCGCGGCCTGACCCCGCTGGTACTGGACCAGAAAAAGATCAAACAGGTCATCATGAACCTGGTCATGAACGCGCGCCATGCCATTGGCGCGGCCGGTACGTTGACCGTGACTACTCGTATGGATGCGACCACCGGGCATACCTGTGTCAGCATAAAGGATACCGGCTACGGTATCGAAAAACAGGATCTGCCCCGCATTTTCGATCCGTTTTTCACGACCAAGCCTACCGGTGAAGGCACCGGTCTCGGTCTCTCTGTCAGCTACGGTATCGTGAAAAGCCATGGGGGCCATATAGATGTAACCAGCAAACCCGGACAGGGTTCGGAATTTATCGTCTCGTTACCCGCTGTGCCCTGAACATAAAGGGCATGCCGGTGAGGACCGGCCGAGAGGACGCTATGAAAGCCAAAATACTGATTGTGGATGATGAGCAGGACATGCTGACCCTGTTAAAACGCAGCCTCGAACCGGAACTTGATTGTGAGGTGACCACAGCGGCCTCCGGTGAGTCGGCGTTGAAAGCGTTCTCCAGCAATCATTTTGACATTGTCCTGGCGGACATCAAAATGCCGGGCATGAACGGCCGGGAACTGCTGGAACTGATCCGGCGCGACAAAATGGATCAGACGGTAATCATGATGACTGCCTTTGGCCACATCGATATGGCCGTCAAGGCCATGAAAAGCGGGGCTTACGATTTCATTACCAAACCCTTTGAACACGACACCCTGGTCGTCCGCCTGGAAAAAGCCCTGGAACGCACGCGCCTGCTCAACGAAAATATACGGCTCACCAGCGAATGCCTGGAAGCGGAACCATTTCAAAACCTGGTCGGCCGCAGTCCGGCCATGCAACACATATACGAGACTATCCGGACAATAGCCCGGACTGATTTGACGGTCCTGATCACCGGAGAGTCCGGTACGGGCAAAGACGGTACCGCCCGGGCCATTCATGCGTTGAGCAAGAGAAAAATGCAGCCATATGTGGCCGTGAATTGCCCGACCATCCCGGAAAACATCCTGGAAAGCGAACTTTTCGGATTCAAAAAAGGGGCCTTCACCCACGCTACCAGCAACAAAACCGGCTTGTTCCAGGAGGCAAATCGGGGGACGATCTTTCTCGACGAAATCGGCGACATCAGCCCGGCCATCCAGGCCAAGCTGCTGCGGGTTATCCAGGAAAAAGAATTCAAACCCCTCGGAGACCCCAAATCCGTCCAGGTGGACGTGCGCATCATTGCCTCCACGAATCAAGACCTGGCGGGCAAGATCGCCCAGCGCGAATTCAGGGAAGACCTCTACTACCGCCTGAACGTCCTCCCGATTGAGTTGCCGCCCCTGCGCGAGCGCCAGGAGGATATCCCCCTGATCGCCAGTCACCTGCTGGCCCGACACTGCGCCAAACTAGACCAGCCCTTGAAGCGGCTATCACCGCAACTGCTTGACTATTTAATGGCCCACACCTGGCCGGGCAATGTCCGTGAACTGGAAAACTGCCTGATCCAGGGCATCATGTTTTCAGCCGGGGAAGAAATCACCCCGGCCGATATTGGCCAGCGGGGCGCAGCCACAAAACCCGCAACGGTGAAGACTGAAATGGCGGGCCGGCCCTACAAGGAAGCCAAAGACCAGTCCCTCAATCACTTCAACCAGACGTTCATTGGAAACCTGCTTGCAACCCATAAGGGCAATGTAACCCACGCGGCCAAGGCGTGCGGCCTGGAAAGACAGGCCCTGCAGCAGATTATGCGGCGCTACGATATCCGGGCGGATAAATTCAGGGGCAAAGCTTAGACGCTATCTCAAAAAAGTCTTTTGGCCCAATCTTTGCGTTGGGCGCCAAATTGGCGAGTTAATCGCCTCCGTAAGGAATGCTACTGATTGTAAAGCGGACCAAATCCTCGAAATACAGTAGTATTCCTTCGGTTCGAATGTAACGCCCGCCTTAACCTTGAACCAAAATCCGTTTTTTGAGATAACTTCTATAGGATAAATCTTCAGAAGGACTATTTGGGCAAGAGTGCGGCCACCGGGCAGATATCGATACAGGCTGCGCAGGTGTCGCAGGCCGTGGCCGCCGAACCCGCCCCACCGTAGAAACTGATCACCGTATCGAATCCTCTCTGCGCGAAAGCCAGCATGGCGCGCCCATTGGCAGACCGGCAGACCTGGAGGCATTTGCCGCACAGCACGCAACGGTTGGGGTAGTACGTCAAAAACGGGTGGGTATCGACTATCTCCGGCTCTTTGAGATGCTGTTCCAGGTGTTTGGGTTTCAAGCCGACTTTTAGGAACCTGGCCAGGTCCTGCAGGGCACATTTCTTGTTGGCCGGGCAGTTTTTACAATCCACATGGTGCACGGATAGCAGCAGGCGCAGGCCGCTCTTCTGGAGACGTCGCACGGCCGGTGTGTCTGTGCGGACAACCATCTGGTCAGCCACGTTTACCGTACAGGTCGCCACCGGCTGGTCGACCCCTCCCACTTCCACAAAACAGAGCCGGCACGAAGCCTGGGGTGGCGACCGGTGTTCCAGATAGCAAAGGTTCGGAATATAGATGCCATTGTCCAGGCAGGCCTGGAGCAGATTCAGATGTGCATCTACTTCAAATGGTTTCTCATCGACAGTGATGGTTACTTTCATCGCGTTCATGTGAGTAGCGGCCCCATGGCAATCATTGCCGTCAGGGTTTCTCCGGTTTGCGCGGCGTATCCGGCCGCTCGATAGTCGGTGCCAGCCCCGGAGGCGAAACCTTGCGCACAGCATCGTATTCCGGTGGACAGGCGACCATGCACTCGCCGCACTTAACGCACAACTGCTGATCGACACCCTTTTTGCGCGTGCTGGTGGTAAAAATCGCCTCGGTGGGGCAAACCCCCACGCAGGCATCACAGCCCCGGGCACAGGTATCCAGGTCGATGTAATAGGTCATCAAAGACCGGCACATCATGCCGGGGCAGCGTTTTTCTTCGATATGGGCTTGGTAGTCTTCGGGGAAATACTGCAGCGAGGTCAGCACCGGATTGGCTGCAGTCTTGCCCAACCCGCACAGGGAGCCGGCTTTGATATCTGCGCTGAGCCGTTCCAGTTGTTCCACATCCGCTTCCCGGCCCTCGCCCGTGGTGACGCGTTCTAAGATATCCAGCAAATGACGGGTCCCAATCCGGCAGAAGGTGCATTTCCCGCAGGACTCCTTCTGGGTAAAATCGAGAAAGTAGCGTGCGACGTCCACCACGCAGCTGTCCGCATCCATGACCACGATCCCCCCGGACCCCATCATGGCACCGGCTGTTGTCAAAGAATCGAAGTCTATGGGCGTATCCAGCAGGGCCTCAGGCAGGCAGCCGCCCGAAGGCCCCCCGATCTGAACGGCTTTGAAGGCTTTCTGGTTGGGAATTCCGCCGCAGATGTCGAAAATCAGGGTCCGCAAAGTCACCCCCATGGGTATCTCCACCAGACCGGCATGCACCACATCCCCCACCACTGAAAAAATAGCGGTCCCCGGGCTGTTCTCAGTCCCGATAGAACGAAACCAGTCGGCGCCTTTTTCTACGATGGGCGGAATCGAGGCCAGGGTTTTGACATTGTTGATAACCGTGGGCTGGCCGAACAAACCCTGCTCCACCGGATAGGGCGGCCGGTGCACGGGCATGCCCCGCTGACCTTCCAGGGATTGCACCAACCCGGTCTCCTCGCCACAAACAAAGGCGCCCGAACCTTCAAAAATATCGATCTCGAAATCAAAGGGGCTGCCGAGAACCCCCGCCCCTAAAAGTCCGTGCTCCCGGGCCTGGGCCAGGGCTGTACGCAGCGTCCGGACCGCCAGCGGATATTCGGAGCGGACGTAGACGATGGCCCGGCCGGCACCTACCGCGTAGGCGCAGATGGCCAGACCTTCCAATACTTGGTGGGGGTTGCTTTCCAGGATGGTGCGATCCATGTAGGCCCCGGGATCGCCTTCATCGGCATTGCAGATGACGATTTTTGCGTCGGCCTCGACTGCGGCGGCCATTTCCCACTTGGCCCCGGTGGGAAAGCCGGCCCCGCCGCGCCCGCGGAGCCCGGAACTTTTAATCGTTGCGACTATCTGGTCGGGGGCCAGCCCGAGAGTCTGGACCAGGGCCGCGTACCCGCCCGCGGCGATATACTCGTCGATGCTCTCCGGGTCGATCTGGCCGCACTTTTCCATGACAATCCGTTTTTCCTGGTTGAAACGGGAAAACTCCATCACGGTCGGAATCATCTCGTTTTCCCCAGTGGCGCCGAATACATGCTCGAAGCGCGGATCCCCCTCTTCCAGGAACAATTTGGTCAACATCCTGGCCTTGCCCGGCGTGACTTCATGGTAGAACACCGGCGGGAACCCGGAAGCCGGGTGGTCGATAATGACCACCGGCTCCGCATAGCAGTGGCCGTGGCAGCCAACCGAGTGTATCTCGGCCGCAATCCCCCGCTCTTTCAGTGTTTCTTCAAATGCGGCCCTGGTATCCAGTGCCCCGGAGGCAATCCCGCAGGTGGCCATGCCAATGTGGATTTTCGGTACCGGAGCCTGTTCAAATGCGGCGCGCTTTGCTTCCGCCGCCTGGCAGAGGGCATCATATTGCTGCCGGGCCTGGGTGTTGTCAGGACTCATTCTTTTGCTTTTCTCTTTCCGCCATCTCTTTTTCGATTTGGATGCGCGTAAAAAGACCTTCCACTTTGCTGGGGGCCATATTCCCGTGAATGGTTTCCCCGATCATGGCGACCGGCGCAAGGGCGCAGCACCCGACACAGGCGACCCGCTCAATGGAAAATTCCCGATCCACAGTCGTTTCACCGTCTTTGATATTCAGCTTTCTTTCAACGTTTTCCAGGATAATCTCACCGCCCTTGACATGACAGGCCGTCCCCAGGCAGATCTTGAAAGGGTACTTCCCGGGGGGGTTGAAGCGAAACTGGTTGTAGAAGGTGGCCACCCCATAGACTTCCGCCGCGGAGACCTCCAGATAGTCGGCGACAATACCCAGGGCCTTCGCCGGCAGATAGGCGATCGCCTTTTGCACCATCTGAAGAATGGGAATCAACTGGCTACGCGCCGACTGGTAGTTCTCAAGCCTCTGCGGCAGTTCGTCCAGAAAAAACGCTTCTTGATTGAGCAGGTCCTTGTTCATCTACAACCGCTAGGTCCTATTTTAGTATAGTGCCAGTCAAGCATTTGAAATGTTTAGATGCCTTTATATTTTTTCCAACGCGCCATACGCCGACTGCACCCGGTCACGCAGCAGATAACAGAATTTTTCCATGACATTGAAGCCCAGGTCCTTGTTGCTGTGCATCAGGGCCCGCAGATCACCTCCCCGCAGGGTCAACAGGTGGGTTGGTTTCTGACAGATAGCCGATGACATCAGGATGTGCTTTTCACCCAGCAAGGTTGCCCAACAGCCGAGCACGCGCCCCTTGTCCAGGGCTTCGATCGTGACGCTGCCTTTGCGGAGGCCCAGGTCGATAGCTCTTTCCAGCGCCACCCGTCCACTGACAATCACGTACAGGTACTCACCAACTTCGCCCTGCATGAAAACAGTTTCACCGCCTTTATACTGACGGGCGTGGCAGAGCGGTACCAGTTTGTCGAGATCGGCTGCTGCAAGCCCTTTGAAAAATTCACATTCAGCTATAGCCGCCCGTATCTCTTCTTTCTCCATGACGTCTCTCCTTGGATAGGGTTCGTCTGGCCTGCCAGTGTACCAGAACACGCTGGCCGGTGAAACAAGATGTTTAAAATAGCGACAATGCGCCGACGGTGTCAATAGTCTTCGCAAGGCCTGGTGCTCATGTTGGGCGTGGGCATTCTTAGTCCCTGGTGACACGCCACCAGGGACATCGCAATTAAAATCGGAATCGGATTCAAAGGCCCGGATGGGTCATTGCTACGATGCCGGTATGGTTGCACAACAAAACTGTCCCCAAGCTGGAAAACGCTATCTTTGCATAGCGCGTATCGTACCGGGATTTCATCTGTTTCACCAATAAAGCCATCGACCCGAATTGACAAAAACTGGCAACTGGGATATTGGGTAATCAATATCCGCAGTATCATTTCGAGGCGCAATGTCATCCGGCAGCGCTTATTTTGATCCACACACCCACAGGGCACGCCCTGTTTATCAGTTCCAAATAAAGCAGGTTTGGCCTGCGGCCATCCGACCGGCCAGGTCTGTTGGTCAGACCGGCAGCAACCCACTTGTAAAGCGCGGGCGTATACACGGCTTCAACTTTCATTAACAAAAGGGGGAGGGCATGAAACAAACCGTAATGGACGTGATGAAGGTTACCGTAGAAAAATTCGGTCAGCAGACCGCCCTGAACATGAAAATAGACGGGAACTGGCAGGCCACCACCTGGTCGCACTACTACGATCAGGTCCGCATGGCCGCCCGGGCTTTCATAACCCTGGGTCTGGAAAAGGGCAAGGCCGTCAGTATTCTCGGCAACAACTGCCCCCAGTGGTTCATCAGCGACCTGGCCGGAATCTTTGCCGGTGCAGTGCCCGGTGGCATATACACAACCAATGCTCCGGAACAGTGCCGCTATATAGCCGCCCACAGTGAAGCCAATATCGCGGTCGTGGAGAATGCCGAACAGTTGGCCAAATTCAAGCAGATCCGCGATCAACTGCCGGACCTCAAAGCCATCGTCTTGATGAATGGCACCGATGAAGACGGACAGGTCCACGCCTGGGAGGATCTGCCCGACCTGGCTGCCCAAACCTCGGAAGCCGACCTGGAAAAGCGGATTGCCGGGCAGTCCCCGGATGACTGCTGCACCCTGATATATACCTCCGGCACCACCGGCGATCCCAAAGGGGTCATGATTACCCATGACAACATTGTCTGGACCACACAGCAGGTGGCCGCAAGCGTGGCTGTCAGTGAAACCGACCAGATTATCAGCTACCTGCCCTTGAGCCATATTGCCGAGCAGGTCGTCAGCCTGCATATCCCGCTTTTAACGGGCAGCACGGCCTGGTTTGCCGAAAGCCTGGACCAACTGGGCGACAACCTGCGGGAAGTCCGGCCCACCATGTTTGTCGGGGTGCCCCGGGTATGGGAGAAAATCCAGGCCAAGATGATGGCCGCCGGTGCGCAGAATTCAGCCCTCAAGAAAAAGATTGCGGCCTGGGCCCGTAAAAAGGGACTGGCCGGCACCTATGCCTTCCAGGCCGGCCGGCCCATGCCGGCCCTGCACGGTCTGGCCGACAAACTGGTCTTTTCCAAAGTCCGTGACAAGTTGGGGTTCGATCGCTGCAACTTATTTATCTCTACGGCAGCGCCTATTTCAAAGGACACCCTGGAGTTCTTCCACAGCCTCGATATCCCCATTACCGAGGTATATGGTATGAGCGAGTGCACCGGGCCCGGTACCGTCTCTTTGCCCCAGCCGCATAAATTCCGCACACGCTGGGCCGGGCCCGCCCTGCAGGGCGCCGAGGTCGGAATTGCCTCGGACGGTGAAGTTCTTATGCGCGGGCGCCATGTGTTCAAAGGATACTTCAAAAACGAAGCCGCCACTGCGGAAACCATCGACAGTGACGGCTGGCTGCACTCCGGCGATGTCGGCCAGATGGACGATACGGGCTTTTTACAGATTACCGACCGTAAAAAGGAACTGCTGATCACTGCCGGTGGCGAGAATATCGCCCCGCAAATCCTGGAAGGCCAACTCAAGGCCATCCCGGCTATCAGCCAGGCGGTGGTGCTCGGCGATCGGCGCAAATACCTGACCGCCCTGTTCGCCCTGGATCCTGAGAAAGTGGCTTCTGAAGCGGCCGCCGCGGGCAGCGGTGCCCGAGATTCAGAGGCCGCCTCGCAGTGCGACACGTTTCGGGCTTATATTCAAACCCAGCTGGACGGTGTCAACGCCTCACTGGCCCGGGTACAGACGATCAAGAAGTTTGTTATTCTACCGGAAGAGCTTTCCATCGAAGGTGGTGAACTGACACCGACCATGAAGCTGAAGCGGCGCATCGTCAATGAAAAATATGCAGCTCAAATCGAGAGTATGTATGCCGATGCCTGACGTGACGTTGCCACTCGATAAAATGCTCATCCGAAAGTAGATAAACGGTCGGTTGGGCTAAATGAGATGGTTACCCGACCGGCCGCTAATACCTGCGATCGCCACCGCACATATTTTGGTTCCGGGCAGGCCCGATCTTGCTTCGGCAGGGATGCGGGCAAATTTGGGCTTTTCCGGATGCCCCGGTTTGCAACGACGCCAACCACCCTTATGTTTAAGGCCCTGCTGATCTTCCAATCCGTCCAGCGGCCGGTTTCACCCGGTCCGTTGGTTTGGGCCTATTCCGGGCCCTTGCAATTTAAACAGGAAATCAGGGACTTGATTTAAGTCAAGGACTCTGGCGGCCGGCGGATTTAGGGTAGGCGTCAGTGCGATAAATTATGAGCCGGAGTGTGTATGCTGTCCATATTTCGAAAAAGCCCGCTGGGTGATCGTGCCCTGCGTCAGTTTCCCGGAGCCGGGACCTTTGCCCACGGCGTCCATCCGCCCCAGCGCAAGGAGATGTCGGCAGATGCGCCCATTGAAATTGTACCCACGCCGGGAAAAGTAATCCTGCCCCTGCAGCAGCACATCGGCGGACCCTGCACCCCCCTGGTAAAAGCACGCCAGAAGGTTACTTTCGGCGAGATGGTTGGTAAAGGCGAAGTCCACGTTTCCGCATCTTTGCATGCGCCGGTTGCCGGCATTGTCCAGAAAGAAGCCATGGCAACCCTGGCCAACGGCCGCCACATGCCGGCCATTGTCATTAAAGCGGACGGAGAACAGCTGGCCGGCCAGGAACTTTGGGACAAATTGTATGGCGGCCTCTGGCCCCAAAAATCTTACCAGACCCTGGCCCCGGAAAAAATATCGGCGGAGATTCACAACGCCGGCATTGTCGGCCTGGGCGGTGCGGCTTTTCCTACGCATGTTAAAATCACCCCCAGCGAGCAAAAACCGATCCAGGCGCTGATTGTCAACGGGTGTGAGTGCGAACCTTACTTGACCACCGACTACCGGCTGATGGTGGAAGCTCCGGAGGCTATTGTCGCCGGAGCCCGACTGGCGGCCAGGGCGGTTGGTGCTAAAAAGGCCTATATCGGCATCGAAAACAATAAACTGGAAGCAGCCGCCGCCCTGCGCCGTGCGGCGGCCGGGGCCGGCGTCCGGATTGCGGTCCTGAAAACGAAATACCCCCAGGGCAGCGAGAAACACCTCATCAAGGCCGTTTTGAACCGGGAAGTCCCCCTGGGCGGACTGCCGTCCGATATCGGGGTGGCCATGACCAACGTGGCCACCGTCACCTCGGTCGCCCGGGGGGTTATGCGCGGCATCCCCCTGACCCACCGGGTGGTCAGCGTAACCGGCGGCGGCATCGTGGAGCCAAAAAACCTGCTGGTGCCCATCGGGATTCCCATGGGCAGGTTGATTGAGTACTGCGGCGGGCTGAAAAAAACAGCCGCCCGGATCATAGCCGGCGGTCCCATGATGGGCTTTGCCTTTACGAACCCCGACATTCCGGTCACAAAAGGGACCAGCGGCATCACCGTACTGGACCACGAAGAGATCCGCAAAGTGGAACAATCGGTGTGTGTCCGCTGCGGGCAGTGTGTCGACGTGTGCCCCATGAACCTGGTGCCCACCCGGCTGGCCATGGCTTCCCGTTGCAAGGATTTGAACCTGGCCCGCAAATACAACATCATGGCCTGCTTTGAATGCGGCTGCTGTGCGTACAGCTGTCCCGCCGGGCTGCCCCTGGTACAGAATATCCGTACCGGCAAGGCGCTGCTGGCAGCCGAAGGAAGAAATTAAAGTGACCCCGGCCCCCCTCACCGCTGCCGACACCACTTTGCACGTCGCCCCCTCTCCCCATGTATTCAACATGCGGATGACGGTTACGCGCATGATGATCGATGTCCTGCTGGCGCTGCTGCCGGTGGTCCTGGCGGCGATCTACTTTTTCAAATGGTATGCGGTCAAGCAACTGCTCATCTGCCTGATTGCAGCCGTTTGCGCCGAGGCTGTTTTTTCGAGACTGCGTGCCCGGCCCCTGCGTTTGGGCGATATGTCGGCCGTGGTCACCGGCTTCATCCTGGGCCTGTCACTACCGGCCAGTGCGCCCTGGTATATTGGTGTCATCGGCAGTGTGGTGGCGCTGGGTATCGGCAAGATGGTGTTCGGTGGCCTGGGCATGAATCTTTTCAACCCGGCCATGGTCGGCCGTGCCTTTGTCATGATTGCCTTTGCCGGCAAGATGGCCGCCTCCGGATACCTGGTGCCGGGATCAGGTGTGGACATCCTCAGCCAAGCCACCCCGCTGACCTTGCTGAAACAATCCGGGCAGAGCACGTCCCTGGTACCGATGCTGATAGGCGCCACCAACGGCTCCCTGGGGGAAACCAGCGCCCTCGCCTGTTTACTGGGTGGCATGTATCTTTGCTGGCGTAAAGTAGCCGCCTGGGAGATTCCGGCCGGCATTTTTCTGTCCGCGCTGCTTGTGGGCTTGGTCAATGATTTTTTGACGCCGGGCTCCGGGTGGACGTTCGCCCACCATTTAACCGGCGGGGCATTATGCTTCGGGGCTTTTTTTATCGCCACCGACCCGGTAACCAGCCCGCTCACCCCCACGGGCAAATGGATTTTCGGCCTGGGAAGCGGGGCCCTGGTGATGGTGTTGCGCCTCTTCAGTGGTTACCCGGAGGGCCTGATGTTCGCTGTCCTGCTGATGAATGCCGTCACGCCCCTGATCAATCGGTGGACCATCCCACGTCCCTTTGGAGGAGCCTGATCCATGGCGCATGCCTTGAAGCAAAAAATCCCTTCACCCGGCCGCTGGCTGCGTGACACCAATCTGGGGCAGGCCTGGCTGGTGTTGGCCCTGGCCATTCTGTTCGGGGCCGCGTTGGCCGCGGTGCAGGTCAATCTCAGCAGGCGCATAGAGGCCAACCGGCAAAACGAAACCCTTTCTAAAATTCCGGAACTGGTGTGGGGGCCGGCCAGGGCCCGAGAAATAAAAAGTGGCTCAGCTGCGGTCCAAATTATTCCCGGAACCTTGCAGGCCGGATCGGGGGCAAACCCGATCACCCTTAACCTGTTCAAGGTCATACATGCCGGCCAATTGGCCGGGTGGGTTATCAAAGCCGGCGGACAGGGCTATGCGGAAAAAATCGATCTGCTCATCGGGATTGATCCGCAGGCAAGCGCCCTGACAGGTCTGTTTGTGCTTGACCAGAAAGAGACCCCCAGGCTGGGCAACAAGATTACCGCTCCGGGATGGCGAGGGCAATTTAAGGGCCGTTCCACCGGCCGGCCACTGACCGTGGCCGCCGGCCTCTCCGGTTCCGAAGCCGCTATCGATGCCATCACCGGGGCCACAATTTCATCCCGCAGTGTGACCCGGATCGTGAATCGGGTCATGGCGGCTGTAAAAGACTCCTTGGAAGTGGACACCTTTAGACCGATCGAAAGGCGCTCATAGATGCAAGTCCTGCCGACACCAACGGAACGATTCATTCAGGGAATCCTGCCGGAAAACCCGGTCTACCGGCAGCTGCTCGGTCTCTGTCCCACCCTGGCCGTGACCGGCGGCCTGAAGCCCGCCCTGACCATGGCCGCCGCCGTGGGGTTTGTACTGCTGTGCGCCAACATCATTACCAGCCTTATCCGCAACCTGCTGAAACCACACCTGCGCATTGTCGTCTTCACCCTGACCATTGCCACTTTCGTCACCATCGTAGACCGATTTCTGGCGGCCTACCTGTACCAGATGAGCAAAGCCCTGGGGCCCTATATCCCTTTGATTATCGTCAACTGCATTATCATTTGCCGCTGTGAAGTCTGCGCTTCCCGGCAGTCCGTGCCGGCCGCCGCCGCCGATGCCCTGGGGCAATCGTTGGGATTCGGCCTGGCCCTGGCGGGCATTGCGGCTGTACGTGAATTGCTGGGTACCGGTATGCTGGCGGGCTACCCGGTGCTCCCGGAAAGCTGGCCGGACTGGGTGATCATGGTGCTGCCGCCCGGTGCGTTTCTCACCTTCGGCCTTCTGTTGGCCCTGGTAAACTGGATTTCTGCCGATAAGCAGCAAGGGGAAGGGGGGGGCAGTTAACCCATGGCCTATCTGGTTGACATTTTCCTGATCTCCATCAGCGCAGCCCTGATCAATAATTTCGTGCTGTATTACTTCGTGGGCATCTGCCCCTTCATTGGTGTTTCCCGCCAGGTCGACATGGCCCTGGGCATGGGCAGTGCGGTGACGTTCGTCATGACCATCGCCGTGTTCATCTGTTGGACCATTACCACCCTGGTTCTGCAGCCCGGCGCGCCCGTGTCCGTCTGGATCGCATCGTTTTTCGTATCGCCGGAGGCGGCCGCAGTCATCGACCTGACCATCCTGACCTATATTGTCTATATATTTGCCATTGCATCGGCAGTCCAGTTCGTTGAAATGTACGTGCGCAAGTTCTACCCCCCGCTTTATAAATCCTTCGGTGTCTTTCTGCCCCTGATCACTACCAATTGCGCGATCCTGTTTGCCTGTCTGACCGTCATGAGCCACATCATCGGGGTGGAGAATCCGGGCGAGGTCTGGGATCTGGGCCGCGCGCTGGCGCTGGGCATATTCGGCGGGGTCGGGTTCACGATCGCCATTGTCATCATGGCCGGCATCCGGGAAGAACTGGATCTTTGCGATATCCCGGCACCTTTCCAGGGGGCCGCCATCACCCTGATCGTGGGGGGCATCCTGGCCATGGCCTTTATGGGATTTACCGGCGTTGACTCCGGCCTGCGGGCCGTGCTCACCGGAGGACCTTGAAAGTGGAGGCTCCATGACCTTGATAACCATCGGCCTTTCCGCCGGGACCCTGTTGACCATGGCGGTGGTGCTGACATTCATACTGGGCTGGGCCAGCCGCAAATTTCAGGTGGACGTGGATCAGCGTGCCCTGGATATCATCGATGTTTTGCCCGGGGCCAACTGCGGCGGGTGCGGGTATGTCGGCTGCGGGGAGTACGCCGAGGCCGTGGCGCTCGAACATGAGGCCGTGCACAAATGTACGGTCGGCGGGCAGAGCTGTGCCCTGGCGGTAGCCGAGATTATGGGTGTTGAAGTCGGTGTGACCCTGCCCTACCGGCCCATTGTGCACTGCGGGGCACACTACGAAGATCGGCTCGGCCGCAATGAATACCGGGGAGAAATGAGCTGCATGGCAGCGAACCTGGTCACGGACGTCCAGGGCTGCACCTACGGGTGCCTTGGCTTCGGCGACTGTACCCGGGCATGCGAATTTGACGCTATTCATGTAGAGGACGGCCTGGCCACCGTGGACTATGAGAAATGCGTGGGGTGCGGCGCCTGCGCCCGCGTCTGCCCCCGTAATATCATCACGATCACCCCGTTCAAATCTGAAAGAATGCTGGCCGTCACCTGCTCCAACAAAGACAAGGGCAAGGATGTCGTCGCGGTATGCAATGTCGGCTGTATCGGTTGCGGCGCCTGTGCCCGGACCTCCGGCCTGTTCACCCTGGAAGATAACTTGTCCACCATTAACTATGATGAATACGACCCGGCCACCTGCTCACTGGAAATCCTGGAGGCCTGCCAGAAATGCAAGCGCCAGCGGCTCGTCTTTGTCGGTAAACCGCCGGCGGATGATCTCGATAGGGCCGGAGACCTGGAGGCACCCGAGGTGGTTGAACCGGACTTTAAGACAACTGTTGACGACACGGAGTGGCGAGGATAAACGGGTTAGAAGCTATGACAAGCAAACACAAAATTCTCCTGGCTGTAGACGGGTCCGACCAGGCCCTCGAAGCGGTCCGCTACATCAGCGGGCTGGTCAAACCGGATTCAACCGAAATGGTGCTTTTTTATGTGGGCAGCGGATTCCCGGAAGTCTTCTGGGATCTGAACCGGAATCCACTTTATCAAACTAAAAAGACCAAGGTCATGGGCTGGTTGGCGGACCAGCAGTTGGCCATGGGTGAATTCAATGAAAAAGCGCTGAAAGTCCTCGCGGATGCCGGTTTTGAAAAAGACGCGGTCACGATCAAGACCCAGACCCGGAAAACCGGGATCCTAAAAGACATTGTTCAGGAATCCTACCAGGGCTACAGTGCCATCGTCATGGGCCGCACCGGCCTGAGCCGGCTGAAGGACCTGCTCGTGGGCAGCATGGCCCACAAACTGATCGTGAAAATTCGTCACATCCCGGTGGTTGTGGTGGGCGGTAAACCGGCCCCGCGAAAAATCCTGATAGCCCTGGACGACTCCATAGAAGCCATGCGCGCGGTTAGTTCCATCGGCGCCCTGGCCGGCGGCTGCAAGTGTCGTATTACCCTTTGTCATTGCCTGCAGCCGGCCTCCATGGCGCCTCCGGCAGACAGAACGGCAGCCGGTCCCTCCCATGATCCGGACTGGATCAAATACAACCAAAACCGCTTCAAACCCTACATGGAAGAAGCCACCCAGCGCTTGGTAGACGCGGGCATCGAAGACGAGCGCATCTCAAGGGACTTTCTATTCGTAAAGGGCAACTCTATCCAGAAAATCACGGAAACCGCCCTGCGCGGCGATTTCGGCACGATTGTGGTGGGGCGTCGGGAAGACGCCAGTTTCGCCGAGGAGCATCTCCGGGGCCGTTTTGGTGAAACCCTGATCCGCACGCTGAAACATATCGCCGTGTGGGTGGTTAGCTGAGCACCCGGCGCCAGCCGCCCAGGTTTATCAACAGCAATCACAGCGACAGCTCACACCCTGGATATATTAGCGGATAGCCTCACAGGCTTTTTAAGGCCCCTTGCCAAACACGCCTATAGATAAATATTTGTCCCATGGGGCGTATTCTGTTAAACTTTCATCTACAAGACTGATTTAAACCCCTTAAACAACAGCATCGCTTAGCACCGCACGCGTCGATGGTGCCTTCCGGACAAATCGAACCGACAGTACGCTCGGTTCGATCGATACGTCGCTATATTAATGGTGGACTGAATGAAATTCAGTGTCGGCAATTCTATCTTGTTCAGCCTGATCACCATCCTGGTGCTTTCCGTGGCAACGGTGGGCTATTTCTGGCTTCAGTCGGACTATGCCGAATTTGAAAAGGAACGCCAGAGCTTGCGCGCCGCCTACCTGGCCACCCAGAAAGCGTTTATTAAAAGAGAGGTGGATAAGGCTGTTGATTTCATCAACTACATGATATCACGCACCGAAAAGCGTCTGAAGGCCACTATCCGGGCCAGGACCTTTGAAGCCTATGACATCGCCATGAACATCTATCGCGAGAACCGGGATAACCGCTCGCGAACTGAAATCGAAAAAATGATCAAGGATGCCCTGCGCCCCATCCGATTTGCCGGTGGCCGCGGATATTATTTTGCCGCCAATCTGGCCGGCATCGAAATCCTATTTGCCGATCGACCGGAAATGGAGGGCAAGAATCTGCTGAACATGCAGGACACACAGGGTAAATTCGTCATCCGGGACATGATCCGCATTGTTAAGGAAAAAGGGGAGGGGTTTTATGAATACAACTGGACCCGCCCCGGGCGTGCGGGTAAACATTTTCCCAAGATCGCGTTCGTCAAGCATTTTGAACCTTATGACTGGTTTATCGGCACCGGTGAATACATAGAGGACGTCAATCAGGATATTCAACAAGAAGTCATCCAGCGCCTGGGAAGAGTACGCCACGGCAAAGATGGCTATATATTTGTGTCCGATTATCGGGGGTTGAGCCTGTCCGGTCCGGCCAAGGGCCGCAACATGTATGAGGTCACCGACATTAACGGTGTTAAAATCGTACAGGAATTGATCGCCGCGGCCCAGGCCGGCGGCGGTTTCGCAAACTACGTCCTGCCCAAGTTCGAGGGGCAGAAAAGTGCACCGAAAATCAGCTACGCCCGCGGCATCGAAGATTGGCAGTGGTATGTCGGGACCGGCATTTTCATGGATGAGATCGAAACTGCTGTCGCCAGCTTGAAAGCAACGCAGGCGGAGCAAATCCGTCGCCATTATATAAAAATCCTGATCACCCTGGTGGGTCTGACAACTATCATCCTGGTGCTGATCCGTTTCATCGCTGTCCGGATCCGCAGGAACCTGGACTCCTTGACGGAATTTTTCCAGAAAGCCGCCACCGAATCTATCAAAATCAATCCGGCCGACCTGCATTTTCCGGAATTCACTCGCTTGGCCGACTCCGCCAACCGGATGATCGACATGCGCCACACCGCCGAAACCGCCCTGCGCGAGGGTGAAGAAAAATATCGCCTGCTGGTCGAAAACCAAACCGATATGATCGTCAAGGTCGACACAGAAGGCCGATTCCTGTTTGTAAGTCCCTCCTACTGCCGAACTTTCGGTAAATCTGAGGAAGAGCTGTTGGGCCAAACCTTCATGCCTTTGGTCCATGAGGATGATCGGAAGGCTACGACCCGCGCCATGGAAAAGCTCCACCAGCCGCCCTTCACGGCCTATTTGGAGCAACGTGCCCATACCAGGGCTGGCTGGCGCTGGCTCTCATGGATGGACACGGCTGTGCTGGACGAAAACCAGGAGGTAATCGAAATCATCGGGGTCGGCCGGGGCATTAGCCCGCGTAAAAATGCAGAGGAACTGCGCGTGCGCCTGGAAACCGCCATTGAACAGGCGGCTGAATCGATTATGGTCACGGATAACACCGGAAAAATCCTATATGTAAACCCGGCCTTTGAAGAGACGACCGGCTATAATCGGGATGAAGTGCTTGGTCAAACGCCCCGCGTTTTGAAAAGCGGCCGGCAATCCGAAGAGTTTTACCGCGAGATGTGGAATACGATTTTCTCCGGAAGGGTCTGGCGGGGCCATCTGGTAAACCGGAAAAAAGACGGCGGCCTGTACGAGGAAGAAGCCACCATCTCCCCCATACGCAGCACGACCGACGCCATTATCAACTACGTTGCGGTAAAACGGAATGTCACCCGGGAAGTGGAACTGGCCAAACAGCTGCGCCAGACCCAGAAGATGGAAGCCATCGGAACCCTTGCCGGTGGTATTGCCCACGATTTCAATAACATCCTCTCGGCCATCATTGGCTATTCCGAAATCGCCCTGCAGGACGTGGAAGCCGATTCTCGGCTCAGGGGATACCTGGAAAGGGTCCTCGGCGCAGGCAGCCGGGCCAAGGAACTGGTCCAGCAGATCCTGGCCTTCAGCCGTCAGGCGGAACTGGAACCAAAGCCCTTGAATATTACCCCGATTGTCAAAGAGGCCTTGAAATTGCTCCGAGCTTCCTTGCCGGCATTCATAGATATCCGGCAGGACCTGGCGTCGGAAGCAACCATCCAGGCGGATCCCACCCATATGCACCAGGTCGTCATGAATCTGTGTACCAACGCTGCCCATGCCATGGAAAAAGGTGGTGGGAACCTGACCGTTCATCTTGAAGATGTGGCGGTTTCAGCGGAAACCGCGGTCCAAGTTCCAGACCTCACGCCGGGACCATTCGTTTGCCTCACGGTTCGTGATACCGGACACGGTATGCCACGCGAAGTCGTGGAACACATTTTCGATCCTTTCTTCACGACCAAGGAAATCGGTGAAGGGACCGGGATGGGGCTGGCTGTGGTCCACGGTATCATCCGCACGCACCGGGGTGCCATTCTGGTCGAAAGTGAACCAGGCGCCGGCACTGTGTTCAAGGTCTATTTCCCGATTATCGCCAGCGAAAAGGACCGGTCGGCACCCGAGGTGGCGCCGCTGCCTATCGGCACTGAACGCATTCTGTTCACCGATGACGAAGAATTGCAGGTCGAACTGGGCCGGGAGATGCTCGCTCGCCTGGGATATCGGGTAACGGGTTTCACCGACTGCCGGAAAGCCCTGGAGCACTTTCGTAAAAATCCGTCCGCCTTTGACCTCGTCATCACCGACATGACCATGCCCCACATGACTGGAGACATCCTGGCCGCGGAACTGATTGCCATCCGCCCGGATATCGCGGTCATACTCTGTACCGGCTATAGTGAAAGGGTCACCGAAGAAAACGTGCTGGCCGCCGGTATCAAAGGTTTCATCATGAAGCCGGTCGTCATGGAAGAGTTGGCCCGCCTGATTCGGAAAGTTCTCGAAGCGTAACCGCAGCGAATTGCCCTTGCGCATAACACCACAGCGCTTATCTTTTAGGACGTTGCCTGCAAATATAGACCGCCTGGGCAGCCGCTTGCAGGCCATCTCTGATTTGCAACTCACCACTTTTGGAAGGACGCTGCTGTATGGCATTCATTAGAGACTATCTCAAAAATAGGATTTTGGTTCAAGGTCAAGGCGGCCGTGAGGTTTTCCCGCGTTGCGGGACTTCCCGCTGTTTTATTCCTCGATTGTGGGTCGCAACCGGAGGAATACTAAAGTATTTTGAAGATTGGAACCGAGCGCCCAACGTAGAGATTGGGCCAAAAGACATTTTTGAGATGGCCTCTAAATACCTGTTGACACTGCTGTTGCTTCTGATACCCGCCGCCGGCTGGTGCCTCGACCTAACGTATGACCTCAAAGTCAACATTGACCCGGCCCGCAGGGAATTTTCCGGAACGGGTCTGATCCACTCAACCAATCCGGCCGAATTCAGTTTGTCCGTGGCCGGGCTGCAGGATGTGCGGATCAACAACCGGCCCGTTACCCCTGACGGTCATCAGCAAATCGCTGTCCACCTGGCGAGCGGCGAAAAAGCCCGCATCACATACAAAGCCGTGTTCAGAAAGAACTCGCGCCAGAGATTCATTGATCGGGAGCATGTGTTTCTTTCCGGGGGCTGGTATCCGCAACCGGACACCCCGGTCCGCTATCGCCTGTCGGTCACCCTGCCGGAAAACTTTGTGGCCGTGGGTGCGTCTGAAGCGGTATCCCGGCATACGCGTTCCGGGAACACCACCTTTGACTTTCACTTCGACAATCCTTTGGACGGACTCTATCTGGCGGCGTCGTCCCGTTTTGTTGTCCATACGGAATCCCACGGCGGCATTGCCATCGAAACTTATTTTTTCAAAGAAGATGCCGCCCTGGCGGACACCTATATCCAGTACACCAAAAAATACCTGGACATGTACGCCGCCATGCTCACCCCCTATCCTTACCGGCGCTTTGCCATCGTCGAAAATATCCTGCCCACCGGATATTCCATGCCCACGTTCACCCTTTTAGGGCAGTCGGTAGTGAAACTGCCGTTTATCGTCCGGACGTCATTGGGGCATGAAATCCTGCACCAGTGGTTTGGCAACTCGATATACATCGACCACACCCAAGGCAACTGGGCCGAAGGACTGACCAACTACCTGGCCGATCACCACTATGCCGCCATAGAGGGCCGTGGCCCGGCCTACCGCAAACAGATCATGCTCAACTACCAGGCCTACGTAAACCCGGACAATGCCATGCCGGTCAGCCATTTTACCAGTCGTCGCACCCGAACCGAGGCCGCCATTGGTTACGGCAAGGCGGCCATGATCTTCCACATGCTGCGCCGCAGGTACGGCGACAAGCTATTCTTCACAGCCTTGCGGGAACTGATCCATTCCCACAGCTTTCAAGAGGCCTCTTGGCAGGATGTCCGGCGTGTCTTCGAAAAAACCACCGCTGCAAACCTGGAGGACTTCTTCACGCACTGGCTCGATCGCCGGGACATACCGGCTTTAACCATAGAAAATGCCAAACTCGCCCTCGACCGCGGCCGTTTGGCCCTGAGCTTTACTATCGAGCAGGACGGCAGCCCCTACCGGCTGGCTGTGCCTGTACTGGTAAAGACCGCCCGGTCACAGCACGCGCGGGTGGTGGCAACCACCGCAAGTTCCACGGAGGTGCTCATCCCCCTGGATTCGGCTCCGGTCGAGGTGATTATCGATGGAGAGTATGACATCATGCGCACTTTACAACCGGCCGAGCACCCTCCGATTTTGGCCGATATACTGGGCAGCGACAATGTTTTTGTAGCAGCCGCCGCCCGGCAGCGATCAGTTTACAAACCCCTGGTGGATGCCCTGGGTATCCCCAAAGCAGCCTGGATCGACCCGGATAACGTCAATTTCGATCGCCTTAAGACTGCCACCCTGATTATTGCCGGATTCACGAACCCCTTGGTCAACCGCTTTCTGGGTGGTCGTCGCACACCGCAGGACGGTTTGCGCCTGGAAATCTACAAAAACCCCTTTGCCCCTGAAAAGCGCCTGATGCTTGTGCAGGCCGGGAGTATGGATGAAGCCCGGGCCGTCGCCCGTAAATTGCGCCACTACGGTAAGTATTCTACGCTCGCTTTTCAGAATGGGCGCAATACTTACAAGACCACCGCGGCGTCGAACGCGGGAATGGCGGTGCTGTCTCAATCCCAGCCACTGGTGGTCCGGCCTGCAAAAAAGGAAACCCTGGCGGATATTATCCCGGAAATTCGGTCCAACCAGGTGATTTTCGTGGGCGAGCAGCATGACCGTTTGGCGCACCATCTGAACCAGCTGGCGGTCATTCAGGCCCTGCACACTGCCGGTGACGAGATCGGGGTGGGCATGGAGATGTTTCAGGGGCCCTATCAACCGGCTATCGATGCGTACCTCGCCGGCCGTATCGACGAACGTGAATTTCTGCTCCAATCGGAATATTATGATCGGTGGCGCTATGATTATCATCTTTATAAACCGATTATTGACTACCTGAAGGCCAACCAGATCCCCCTGGTAGCACTCAATGTTTCCGGTGAAATCTCGCGCCAGACCGGCCGTCAGGGCCTCGACAGCCTGTCAGTCGAACAGCGCCGCCAGGTCCCCGAGCATTTGGATTTTACCGACGACCTGTACCGGGAGGATCTCAAGCAGGTGTTCAATCTGCACGGCAGCGAAACCGGCCTGGACGAATTCAACCATTTCTACCAGGCCCAGACGCTCTGGGACGAGGCCATGGCCTCCCGGGCCGCCGCCTGGATGAAGGCTAATCCGGACCGCAAACTGGTCGTACTGGCCGGGAACGGTCACCTGCGTTACAAGTATGGTATCCCCCAAAGGCTTTATCGGCGGGTCGCCCAACCGTATGCAGTGATCGTACAGGATGAAGACATCGAACCGGGCATTGCCGACTACGTCCTGTTCACCACACCGATCGAGGGAATTAAGTCACCGAAACTCGGTATCATGGTAACAGAGCAAGAGGGCGCGCTGGCCGTTAAAAGCGCCATCGAACATGGTCCGGCCGGAAAGGCCGGCCTGGCTGCCGGCGACATAATTACCGCCCTGGCCGGCCACCCGATCAAAACCCTGGCGGACCTGAAAATTGCCCTGTTTTACACGAAACACGGAGACCGTGTTCAGGTAGAAATCAACCGGGGTGGTGCTGTGCTGGAAAAAGAAGTGTTACTAAAAGCCCGGCCGAGACATATTTCCCTGCCTAACAAGTAGTGTTCTCTATAAGAAATATTCAGCCGCTGAATCCACCGGCCCCGATGTGCACTCAAAACCAGACTTGACCGCAGGCAGGCACCCCTGCTAAAATCCAGGCCGCCTTACATGTGTTCATATTGTATCCGCTTCATTTTCGTCACATTATCGGTAATGTGACGCGCACAGCACTACTCCGCGATAAAAAGAGCCCGACCCGACTGGCGGTAACTGGTCGTTTTTCGACGCTCATTTTGACTTTCAGAATTGGAACTAAGCTGAAAAACCTGGCGAAACAACAGGTTCACCTAAATCGTTTCAGTGTCTTTATCATTTAGAAACCCTGTGCTTGCCTGGAAATCAAACGTTTCGTTTACACTCAAAGGAGGCTCAAAATGAAAAGCTGTAAAGTCTTGTTGGTGTTACTGGCAGTCGGCATGCTGGTTTTTGCAGGCAGCCCGGTGCTGGCAGCCAAACCGATTATAATCGGCAGTCCACTGTCAACTGCATTTCTATATGGGTGGGATGCGGAAAGGGGCATCCGCCTGGCCATTGAGGAAATCAATGCCGCCGGGGGAGTCAACGTGGGCGGCACCAAGCGGCCCTTTGCGGTGGAGGTGATCGACACCCGCGATCTGGAGCCGGGCGTGCCGGTCAGTGAAGCTCTGCTGGCCGTGGAAAAGCTGATCCTGGACAAAGAGGCCGATTTCATTGTCGGGGGCCCGGTACGTTCCGAAGCGGCCCTTGCGGCTATGTCCCTCTTGTCCAAATATAAAAAGGTCTCCATCGTCACCACCGGCGTACTGACTCCCAAATACCATGCTATGGTGGCCAAGCAATACGACAAGTTCAAGTATTGCTTTCGCATCCACGGCGAGGCCAAACAACTGGTCGGGGAGATGTTCGCCAACTTCGGCGCCCTGAAAAAAAAATACGGCTTCAACAACCTGTTTATCATCGCCCAGGATGTATCCCATGCCCGCGGCGCCGCCAAAGTCATGCAGAAAGTGGCCACCAAAAAGGGCTGGAACGTCACGGGGGTTGAAATCTATCCCACCGGGGCCACCGACTTTTCCCTTGGCCTGCTCAAAGCCAAGAAAACCAATAGCGAAATCATCAACATCTGGATGGACATGCCCGAAAGCGCCATCTTGCTGAAACAATGGTACGAGATGAAAATCCCGGCGCTGCCCTTTGGTTCCACCCTGGCCGCCGCCGAACAGCCGGGCTTCTGGAAAGCTACTGAAGGGAAGGCGCCTACACGCTCTGTAACGTGGTCAACGCAGGCAATGCGCCCTCCGATGCCACAGAGTGGACCATGAAGTTTTACAATGCCTACACCAAGAGGTGGGGCGTGGAGCCTGAAGGCCTGGGCACCTCCAGCAGTTACATGGCCGTCCATGTTCTCAAGGACGCTATAGAGAGAGCCGGCAGCCTGGACTCCGACACGGTCGTCACCGAACTGGAAAAAACCGATGTCATGGGCGTATACGGCCGACTGCGTTTCGATCCGAAAAGCCACCAGGTTATCCCGGCAGCCGATCCCAAGGACGGCGCGGTGGGCAGTATCCTGCAATGGCAGGACGGCAAGCGTGTGGTGGTCTTTCCGGCCAGTATCGCCAAGGGCGAAATTCTGCTGCCGCCCTGGATGAAGAAGTAGCCAAGCTGAACTGAATAGCTAAGCGGCTTGACTGGCTGTCACTCTGAGCGTAGCGAAGAGTCCCCTACAGACTAAACACGCGACCATGCTTCAATGGCAGGGATTCTTCGTGGCTGCGCTCCTCAGAATGACATGCACGCATGTAACAAACGGTACTAACACCAATGGAGTGGAGGCGACCTCCACCGCACCGGGGTTGCTTTACTCCTGCGGTGTTAGACCCTAAAAGCGGAACACCATATGGAAATACTTGTTTACGGCACGATCAACAGTGTCACCCTGGCCCTGTACGCCCTCGGGTTTGCCCTGGTCTACGGCACCAGCCGCCTGCCCAATTTCGCCCACGGCGCCCTGTATGTTCTCAGCGGGTTCATCGCCTGGAGTGGGCTCAACACCCTGGGGCTGAACTACCTGGTCAGTATCATTCTGGCTCTATTCATTACCGGTGTTATCGGCGCGCTGATCTACCAGTTTTTCCTGATCCGCATCCGGGGAATGGAAATTTCCGAAATCATCGCCTCTTACGCCATTGCCCTGGCCATCCTGGAAGGCCTGCGGTGGGGCGGGTTCAAAGGCATGACCTACACCCTGCCCTCGTTCATCGAGGGCAGCACAACAATCGCCGGTGTCCTGGTAGACTACCACCGACTGGTAGTAGTAGGCGCCGGAGCTGTCCTGGTCGCCTTTTTATGGCTCTTTACCCATTACACCCGGATCGGACTGGCGCTGCGCGGCATGGCCCAGGATGAACGGGCCGCGCTGATGCTGGGCGTTGATTCAGACATGATGGCGGTTGTGGCCATGGGGCTGGGTTCCATGCTGGCCGCCTTTGCCGCTATTTTACTTCTGCCCCTGGGAAACATCGTGGTTGAATCCGGCTACAATGTCCTGATCATGGCCATAGCGGTTTGCATCGTCGGGGGGATCGGGAGTTGGGGTGGAGCGGTACTGGCTGCGTTTCTCATCGGCTTTGCCCAGATACTGACAGTGGTCTATCTGGGGTCGCATTTCCAAATGATGGTGGCCCTGCTGGCCATCATTCTGACACTCATTTTAAAACCATCGGGTCTCTTCGGCCAGCAGAAGGAACTGGAGGAACGGGTTTGACCAATAACACCCAAAAACTTCGTCAAGAGAGGATTGACCGTGGCATCAAGGTCCGTTCAGATAGCCTGTATGCCTTGATGTCCTGGAGAGAACTGGCCTACCTGATCATGCCGCGGGCCCTCCTGATTATCGGTTTGCTGCTCCTGCCGGTTGTGCTTCCCGGTCTGTACTGGCCGCGGGTCATCACCATCACCTGCATTTACGCCCTGCTCGCCCTGAGTTTTGATTTCCTGGCGCATTATGTAGGACTGGTGTGCCTGGGCGGCGCATTTTTCGTCGGCATCGGCGGCTATATCGCAGCCATCTTAAACACGTCCTTCGGTCTGTCGCCGCTTGTGACCGTGCCTCTGGCCACCCTGATAGGGGCCTGTGTCTGTACCCTGCTTCTCTTTCCCTGCCTGCCGCTGCGGGGTGTCTATTTTGCCATTGTCAGCCTTATGTACCCCCTTTTCGCCGCCCGGGTCATCGAGGCCTTTGACCTTTTCGGAGGAACCGATGGCATCATGGGCATTGATGGTTTCAGCAACCGCTGGGCGGAGCAATATTTCGTCATCGGCGTGACCCTGGTTTTTTTTTTTTTCATCCGGCGCCTGGTAAACACCGATATCGGGCTTGTTTTCCGCGGCATCAAGGACAATGACCAGGCTATCCGGGCCTCGGGAATGAATATTACCTGGTTTAAAACCATCGCTGTTTTTATCGCCTCCGCCCTGGGTTGTCTGGGAGGCGCCTGCCTGGTGCACATTTACATGTGGTCCGGAATCTCCCAGTTTGCCCTGGATTTTTCGATATTGCCCATCGCCGCAACGATTATCGGGGGCAGCGCCACCCTGGTGGGCCCGGTCCTGGGTTGCCTGATCCTGGTTCCGGTCTCGGAACTGCTCCGGGACTTCGGTACCCTGCGAATCGTTTTTTACTCCCTTCTTTTGCTGGCCTTTATCGCCTTTCGCAGCGAGGGCTTGATGGTCTATGGTCAGCGCAAATATCATCAGTTTCAAAGGTGGACGAAAATATGACGGACAAGCCGATCCTGCAGGTCCAAGAGGTTACCAAGACATTCGGCGGGATTATTGCTCTCAACCGGGTCAGTTTTGAGGTCGGCCAGGGTGAAATACTGGGTATCATCGGACCGAATGGTTCCGGTAAAACCACGGTGGTCAACTGCATCACCGGGTTTATCAGGGCCTCATCCGGAAATGTTTTCTTCCGGGGCAAAAATATTACCGGCAAACCGCCGCATAAAATTGCCGACATGGGGGTCACCCGGACGTTCCAGATCATGCGCCCGTATTACAGCCTGCCGGCCTATAAAAATTTGGTGATTCCGCTATTCTCTCCACGGGCCCGGCGGACCGGTGGCTGGCGCGGCGGTGGTAAAATGGGAGATCGCAATACGGTCAGCATCGATATCCTGGAGGAAATCGGTTTCGAGCGCGATTCGTATGTGCCTTACAAGACAACGGCCACGCTGCCCACCGGCTATCTCAAACGCCTGGAACTGGCCCGGTGCCTGGCCCTGAAGCCTGAGATCATCATCTGCGACGAGGTCTTTTCAGGCCTCAGTATGAGCGAGATCGCCAGCATGGTACCCTTGATCGAGCGTCTCCAGATGGACGGCATCACCCTGATCATGATCGAGCACCGACTACGGGAGCTGTTTCGAGTCGCCAACCGGGTCATGGTGCTCAATTTCGGCGAAAAGCTGGTGGAAGGCAGCGCCGAAGAGGTCATGGCCGATCCCAGGGTGAGAGAAGCCTACTTTGGATCAGAAGAGGTTCAGGAGGTTATGGATCATGCTTGAAGCAAACGGGCTGATGGTCTTTTACGAAAACATGCTGGCTTTGAACAACGTCAGCATTCGTTGCGGTGAGAACCAGATTGTGGGTGTCTTCGGGGCCAACAGCGCCGGCAAATCGACCTTGATGTACGCCCTGTCCGGCATCATGCTCGATATCAGTAAAAAAGAAGAAATGTCCGGCGGCGAGCGTATCACCCAGTCCGGCAGCATCCACTACCAGGGCCAGGAGATCAGCGCCATAAAACCCAGCCAGCGTGCCAAAATGGGGATCGTGCTCTGTCCGGAACGCCGGCGGATCTTCAAGGAAAGCTCGGTTCTGGAAAACCTGAAAATCGGCGGCTATCTGGCCACCAAGGCCCAGGCGAAAGAAACCCTGGATTACGTCTTCAAGATATTTCCAGCCCTCTACAAGCTGCGCTCGCGCCTGGGCGGATTTCTCAGTGGTGGCGAGCAGCAGATGCTGGCTATCGGCCGGGCCCTGATGGCACAGCCGAAAATATTGCTGCTTGACGAGCCGCTGTTGGGATTGAGCCCCCTGATGCAGGCCCTGCTCATGCGGACCACCCGGGAAATTTGCGATGAGCGCAAGATCGCCATCATCGTCACCGAGCAGTATGCCCGTCCGGTGTTCCCCATCGTGGATTATGCCTTTATCCTCGAAAACGGCTCGGCCGTCCTGGAAGGCACCCATCGGGAACTGATGGACAACCCGGATGTACGCGCCGCCTATTTCGGTGTTTAATCGTGTCCCGCTATAAGCACCAGGTATGGATAGACACCGCAGAAAGGAGTTTGATTCTTGGAAATGCAACCACCACCCGGTGATCTGAATACCGAACTGACCTATACCCGGTTCGACCGTATGAGCGAAACATACCCGGATCGGCCGGCTGTAATCTATCTCGGGGAGACATTCTCCTATCGCCGCCTGCGTGAATTGAGCGAGCGCTTTGCCGGTGGTCTTTCCGAGCTCGGCGTCGGCCAGGGCGACCGGGTCATGGTCTATATCGCCAACTCAGTACAGTGGGTGATTGCTTTTCTGGGCATCCAGAAAATCGGGGCCGTGATCGTACCGGTGGCGCCTATTTATACATCTCACGAAATTATCTACATGATTAAAGATGCAGATGTAAAAACCATCGTCTGCGCCGACACCAATTTCTGCTACGTCCAGGAAGCGCTCGACCAGACCGACCTCGAACACGTTGTCGTCACCAACCTGATCGATCTGCTGCCCGGCTGGAAAAGACTGCTGGGTTTTCTCTTCGACCGGATACCGACCGGCAAAGTCGCCAAAGACAGCCGGATCCACAAATTTAACAATCTGCTGGCCGCAACGCCCTTCAAGCAGACCGTCTCGCTCGAACCGTCCAAGGACCTGGCCTATATCCTCTACACCGGGGGTACTACGGGCTTCCCCAAGGGCGTACCGGGTTCACACATCGGCATGACCTCCTACGTCAACGACGTCACCGAAGATATTGCCGGCCAACATCTTTACGAGGGACAGGATACCTACATTGCCATCAATCCGCTGTTCCATATCATGGCCCTCGGGTTTTTCATGTCGATTGGACTGAACAAGGGCAACACCACGGTCCTGATGCCCACCCCCCAAGTGGATGCCATTTTGGAAACCATTGCGCGCTACAAGATCCGTTGGCTGCTGGGAGTTCCGGCCCTGTACCGTATGCTTCTGGAAAATGACCGCCTGGACCGCTACGATCTAAGCTCCCTGCAATATTGTTACTGCGGCGGCGATGTTTTGCCCGCGGAAGTCAAGGAGCGCCGGCGCAGCCACTGCGGCATTCCCATCTACCAGGTCTACGGTTCCACCGAAGTCGGCCATGTTACGTACAGCAAAATCGGCGTCGAACCCAGCCCGCGGGCCATCGGCTTTCCACTGCAGAGCCGGGAGTGTCGCATTGTCGATCCGGTCACTCTGGAAAAGGTGCCCACCGGCGAGAGCGGGGAATTGCTGGTCACATCACCCTACACGCTGAAGGCATACCTGAAAAAGCCGGAGGAAACGGAAAAGGCGTATGTCGAACTCGATGGCCTTACATGGTGCCGGATGGGGGATTTTGTCAGCGCTGAACCCACCGGCGAGCTGATCTACGTGGAACGCTCGGCGGACATCATTAAACACAAGGCCTTTCGCGTATCGGCCTCTGAGGTGGAAGCCACGCTCCAGGACCACCCGACCGTCATCGGGGCCTGTGTCGTCGGGATCCCGGACCCGAAGGTGGGCGAGCGCATAAAAGCCATCGTGGTGCTTAAAGAGGATGCCCGTGGCGTCGGGGGTACCGAATTGATCCGGTTCTGCCAGGATCGGTTGGCAGCCTACAAAGTGCCTTCATATATAGAGTTTAGGGATATGCTACCCAAGTCGAAGGTCGGTAAACTGCTGCGCCGGGAAGTGCGCGACGATGAAGCCCGCCGGACTTCGAAGGACAAGAAACTGTTTTCTGGTTAAGGAGAGATTATGGATATTTTTACAGCTATTGAAAGCCGGCGCAGCTGCCGGGAGTTCGCAGCGGAGCCCGTGGATGCGGCCAAGATCGAACGCATTCTGGAAGCGGCCGCCTGGGCGCCTTCGCCCCTTAACACCCAGCCTTGGAAATTCATTGTCATTACCGCTCAGGAAAAAAAGGACGAGATCTTTGCCGAAGCCGAGCGATGCAAGGCCTGGGCCATCGAGCAAAGCGGCTGGAAATGGCTGCACTCGTATGGTCTCGATTTTCTGAAGCAGGCCCCCGTAGTTGTCGCCGTGGTGGGTGATCCGCAGAAAACCGGGGTGGACATGTTCCAGACCGAAGGCAACGTCGGGTATAAACTGGCCTGTGCCGCCGCCATCCAGAATATGTTGCTGGCCGCCCAGGCCCTTGACCTGGGCAGTGTCTGGTTTACGTTTTTTGACAGGGGTGAACTGCGTAAAATTCTGGATATCCCGACAGACAAGACCCCGATCTCCCTGGTCTGCATCGGTACCCCAGCCCAGGCACCGGCCGCAGTTCCCCGCAAGCCGGTTGAAAAGTTGACGACATATATTGATTAAAAAATCCTGGCCTTAAAAGGTAGGATCGCAAATACACCTTTAGCCTCGCACAGAGACGCAAAGGCGCAAAGAAAGTTAAAATCAAATTTGTGAGCTACGCTGAAAACTAAAACTGTTTGGCGCAAAAGCGTGAATACTTTGGCCCTTGTTCTCTCTACGCCTCAGCGTCTTCGCGCGCGACAATTGGTTTTGAGGAGAAGGTAAAATGAGCGCAAATGTATTGGACGGCAAACGCATCTTAGCAGTCGACGATGAGCCAGACGTCCTGGATACCCTGGAGGATCTTTTGGATGACCACCCCGGGCTGATCTTTGACCGGGCAACGGATTACGAGACCGGCTATCACCTGCTCAGGTCTTGGACTTACGATGCCGTCATTCTCGATATCATGGGCGTCCGGGGATTCGATCTGCTCAACGCTTCGGTCCACCTGGGATTTCCGACAGTAATGCTCACCGCCCATGCCTTTTCAGCCGAGGCCCTGCAGCAATCCATCAAAATGGGGGCCCGGGCCTATATCCCCAAAGAGAACATGCTCGACATTACCGATTTTCTGGAAGATGTCCTGACTCTGGAACACGGCTCGGGTCTAAAGCGCATGTTCCAGCGCCTGGGCGGCGCCTTCGATCAACGTTTCGGTTCCCGCTGGATGGAAGATAAGAAAACGTTCTGGGAACAGGTCACTTCCGGCGCCTACAAGCCCGGACCGGTGATTTTGAAGGATTAAGGTATAGGGTGTAAGGTAGAAGGCTGAAGAAAAATCCGGAGGGCTGATGTCTGAGGTCAAAAGTCAGTAAAACAAGGGGTCCGGAACAAGGGGGGGGGCTGTTTCACCAACCTGCCTGGTGAAGTTCTAATCCACAAGCATCAAACTATTTTCAAAATCTATCCGGGCTAAACGGCACCGGATCAATCTCCGGCTTCACGTCGCGGACCAGATCAGCCACCAGTTTCCCCGTGCCCGGGGCCATGGAAATTCCCAGCATGCCGTGGCCGGTGGCCAGAACCAGGTTGGTGTGGTTTCGCGGCCGGCCAATAATAGGCAAGTCATCATAACTCATGGGGCGCAGGTCGCTGCGCTCTTCCAGCAGGGGATAACCGAACGGCTCTTTCAGATACCGGGCCGCGGACTTTTTAATGCGGGCAATTCTTCGCCGGTTAATGGATAAACCGTAGCCGGAAAACTCCATCGTCCCCCCCAGCCGGTAGGCATCCTTCCAGGGCGTGGCCACGACATTGGTTTCAAACATGTAACAGGGTATCTGCAGGCAAACCGCTGGCCGCTGCATGGTCAGGGTATACCCCTTGCCCGGCTGAACCGGAATCCGGGTTTCAAGCCGCCGGGCCAGCTGCCGGCTCCAGGCACCCAAAGCCACGACATAACCATCGGCAGTGAATTCGCCCCGCGTGGTTACCACGCCACGCACGGCACGCTTGCCCCCCAGGAGGGTCTCGACACAGCAGTCTTCTTCCATGCTTACGCCGAGCCGCTCAAGGACCACCCGCAAATCCGCCACCAGGCGTTCCGGCCGCAGGTGGAAATCGTCCGGGTGGTACCAGGCGCCGTATAGATCTTCCCGAAGAGCCGGTTCCAGTTTTGCCAGGGCCGCGCCCCGAAAGGGTATGGCTTCCAGTCCATAGGGTTTCAAGAGCGTATTGGTCCGACCGTAGCGCTCCATCCCGTCACGGGTTCGGCAGGCCATCATCACTCCATTTCGCTCGCGGCCGCCGTCGAATTCACCACTGTCAAACCAGTTGGCATAGAGTTCGGCTGAGTATCTCAAAATCGTTTCCCGGGCGGCCACGGCATGTTCAAGGTGGCTCCGACTGCATTTTAAGGCAAACCCGAGCAGCCACCGTGCTTTTTCAAGGTCCAGCTCAGGTTTGATGAAAAGGGGCGATTGGCCCACCAGCATCCGGGCCAGCTCATGGCTGACGGCGCCCGGTGCGCACAGCGGCGGCAGATCGCTGGTAAACACGAACCCGCAGTTCCCGGAAGACGCTCCGGCACCGATCTTGTCCCGCTCAATGACCCGCACCTGCACCCCTTCCCGGGCCAGGTAATAGGCACTCGCCAGCCCGATTACCCCACCGCCCAGGATTAAAACATCACTGTGCCGATCTTTTACCATCTACCCGTGTTGTCCTTTCACCATCACACCAGAGCCCATAAAATAGAAAACGACCTGAACATAATCGAATTGTCCGGTTATGTCCAATGGTTGTAGCGTCATCCCGGCAAGTACCGGGATCCAGCCGAGATACTCCAGAGCTCCTCTATCCGGACTCCGGCTCTCGCCGAAGCGATGCCAGTTTCAGGCTTGGAGATCAAATCTCATTAAACATTATTTTACCATCCCTAACATCATTAGGAACGGTATTGCGCTGAACCCGATTATTGGCTATGAAAGAATGCTTAATGAGTAGACTCGCATGACTTGCGTAAAAACGCTGCGGGTGGTGACGGTGTGGGTTAAAATGCCTTAAGCTGTTGTTTTTAAGCCTTTTCGCTTTTTTTACCTGACACTAAATCCATCATAACGAATACCAACAACTGGATCCAAAAATGAGCCAACTGTATGTCATTTCCGCCGTCGGCAAGGACAAACCCGGCCTGGTCTACACTGTATCAAACGTCCTGGCTGAACTGGGCATCAATATTGTCGACGTGGACGCCCGTTCGGTAAGGGGGCACTTTTCGCTGTTCATCGTCATCGACCTGAGTACCTCGGAGCACGGATTCGAAAAAATGTACACCAGCCTGAAACCGCTGGAGTCGAATTTCAACCTCGGTCTCAACATCGAACCGTATGAAGCCGGTCGCCGCAAAGCCGAGAAGCGCATGATGGTTCTGACGGTCATGGGGCAGGACCGGCCGGGAATCGTGGCCGGAGTTTCCGGCATTATGGCCGAGATAGACATCAACATCGAAACCATCCGGATGATTGCCCGCGGTGATTACATCGCCATGGAGCTGAGCGTGGACGCTTCCGAAGTGCCGGATATGTCCGTCGCCCGCAAAACCCTCTATAAATTTTCAGAAGATACCGGACTGGATGTTTCTCTACGTGATCACGACATCTTCGAAAAACCCAAGCGGGTCGTCATCTTCGACTGTGACAGCACTATTATTCAGGAAGAGGTCATCGATGAACTTGCCAAGGTGGCCGGCGTCAGTAACCGGGTAAAAACGATGACCGACCGGGCCATGCAGGGGGAGCTGGATTTTGAAGCAGCCCTCAAGGAGCGCGTCAGCCTGCTCAAAGGCGTCACCACCGAACAGCTGGAAATGATGTCCGGAGCCATCAACCTGACGGCCGGCGCCGAAGAATTGATCGCCACCCTGCATTTCATGGGGTATAAGGTCGGGGTCATATCCGGCGGGTTCACGTTCTTCACCGATTACCTGAAGAATAAGCTCAACCTGGATTATGTGTTCGCCAATGAACTGGAAATCGTGGACGGCGTGGTCACCGGCCGTATAAAGGGCGAGATCATCGATGCGAACCGCAAAGGTGAAATCATTCGCAAGATTGCGGACAGTGAGCGTATTTCCATTGACCAGGTAGTCGCTGTGGGTGATGGGGCCAACGACCGCTTCATGCTCGAAAATTCAGGCCTGGCAATCGCGTTCAATTCAAAAGAAATTTTGAAAGAGTATAGCGATGGAATGATAAACAGCGACAATATTTCTGGACTGCTGCATTTTTTGGGGATACCGGAGCTCAATAAATAAAAGGGTGCAAGGGGTCAAGTAAAAATCAAAACCCATTGTAACCCCAGGTCCGGAGACTTGAGCCCTTGAAATACAATGCTGATTTGAGATACAAGGGATCGGGGATGCTAATAAATTGTTCAAGCGGTTTTTAAGATCGGAACGGTCTTTCACTTGAACCCTTGACCCCACGACCCCTGGGACCCTTCTTCCTCAAAACTTGAAAGATATTTTACCACGCGGAGACCTGACATCATGAATAAAGTAAACTACATGTCCGTTGCTGACGAGGCCATGGCCAAAATCAAAAAGGGTGTGTTCCTGACGGTCAAAGCCGGCGACCGGCTGAACACGATGACGATCGGCTGGGCCACCATCGGCTATTGCTGGCAAAAGCCCATTTTCATGATCATGGTCCGCAACTCGCGACACACCTTTTCCATCATCGAGGACGCCGACGATTTCACGGTTTCCATCCCGGCCCTGGACATGAAAAACGCGGTCATGTATTGCGGTACGCAGTCCGGTAAAGATGTAGACAAATTCCAGGAACTCGGCATGGAAACCAAGGCGGCCCAGCAGACCCATTCGCCGATCATTGATTTGCCCGGCCTGCACTTCGAGTGCCGTATCGTTCACAAGAGTGCTATGGACCCTAAGTTTTTAGAAGAAAGCTACCAGCACTTTTACCCCGAGCAAGACTTTCATACAATGTATTTTGGCGAAATTCTAGAATGTTATGAAGTTTAAACCGGCGACATAAGCCATCCCGCCGCAGAAAAACAAGATCCAACCAAAAGGAATAGTGACGTGGTGTTGCGCGGTTACCATTACGGAAAAGCGCGCCCCCCGAACCCTTGCGACCAGCCCCGGCCGGTGGCCCTAAAATGTGACAAAAGTAAAAATCTTTCTTCGCACGATTGAAATATATGCTAAAATTCCTCCGGATTATAGGGAGCATCGTTCAATGGTCCGGAATTAAAACTTCGTTGAAAAAAGGCATATGACGACAGAGATCGTATTTACTTTTGATATGCTCATTGTGATGGCCATGCTGGTCGTGGTCATTGTGCTGTTTATTTTGGAATGGGTGCGCCTGGATGTGGTGGGACTACTGATGATGGTCCTGCTGCCGTTAACCGGAGTCATCGATGCCAACGATGCCATCGGGGGATTGGGTTCCAATGCCGTGGTGGCCATCATCGGGGTCATTATCATCGGGGCCGGGCTGGACAAATCCGGGGTCATGACTGTCTTGTCGCGCCAGATTATCCACCTGGCCGGCGAGAACCGCACCCGGATCATGGCCCTGCTGTCCGCTTCGGTGGCGGTAATCTCTAGCTTCATGCAGAATATCGGCGCCATGTCCCTGTTTCTGCCGGCCGCGACCCGCATCAGCAGGCAACTGAAAATCCCCATGTCCAGCCTGCTCATGCCCATGGGGTTTTGCGCCATCATCGGCGGCGGCCTGACCCTGGTGGGCTCCAGTCCCCTGATCCTGCTCAATGACCTGATGGAAGTATGGTGCCAGGCCAATGCGGAAGCCCTGGCCGGAAAAACCTTCGAACCCTTTGGGCTGTTCGATGTGGCGCCCATCGGCCTGGCCCTGGTCATGGCCGGGCTGCTTTATTTTATAATTTTCGGTAAACTGGTCCTGCCGCCTGCCGAGAAAAGCGATGATGAAGGCTTCATGAGTTCATACCTGGACGAGGTTTACGGCAAACGGATCGGGAAGATTTTTGAACTGACCATACCAGCCGAATTCAGCCCCAAAAGCCTGAACGACCTGAGTCTGCGGCCCATGTACCACGCCACGGTGGACTGCATCGCCAAGGATCACTGCCGCAGAAAACTGCTGGCCCCCACCCGGGAGGATATCATCGAGCCCGGTGATACGGTCGGCATCATCAGTACCGATGAACACATCCAACAATTGGCCCAGGACCTGGGGTGGACCGTTAAGCCTGGTCTGGAGGTGTTCAGCGAAGACCTGTCGCCGGCCAATGCCGGCATCGTGGAAGCGATCGTCACCCCCCACAGCGAACTGGCCGGCCGCAAGATGCGTGACATCCATTTTCGCAAGCGCTACCAGGTGAACCCCTTGGCCATTTTCCGGGATAACGAGGTCCATCTAACCGACATATCGACCATGAAGATGCGCCACGGCGACGCCCTGCTTTTCCAGGGGCAGTGGGCCAAGTTCCCATTTTTGAAAGAGAAGCTCGACCTGGTGTTCACCGAGGAAATCAAGGGCGAAATCACAAGGCCGGAAAAGGCCGTGCCGGCCATCCTCTGGCAGGTGGTGGCGTTGACCCTGGCACTCGGGTTCAAGGTCAAATTGGCCATTGCCCTGTTGACCGGTGCGGTGGGCATGATCGTAAGCAAGGTGATCACCATCGACGAAGCCTATACGGCCGTAGACTGGATGACCATCTTTCTGCTGAGTGGTTTGATCCCGCTGGGCATCGCGTTTGAAAAAACCGGCACGGCCCAATATATCGCCACGGCTCTGCTGGCCGCCACGGGGGAGGTGTCTCCCATGATGCTAATGTTTATCATCGGCCTGCTGACCACCTTTTTTACCCTGGTAGCCTCCAACGTGGGGGCCGCGGTCCTGCTGGTGCCATTGGCCATGAACATGGCCCTGAAAACCGGGGCCGATCCCTGCATCGCCGCCCTGGTGGTCGGCGTGGCCGCCTCAAACACCTTCATCCTGCCCACCCACCAGGTCAACGCCCTCATCATGCGCCCGGGGGGCTACAAAACCAAGGATTACGTCAAAGCCGGAACCGGCATGACCGTTATCTTCGCCGTGGTTGTGCTGTTAATGCTGTGGTTGTTTTACGGAGTCACCTTTTAGACGCTATATCAGAAGCGGTCTTTGGCCCAAACGCAGCGTAGCGTGCTTGACTGGTTCGAGGTATAAGGCTTGCATTCTTGAGGGGTCCCTTTTTTCACTGAGCGAGGATCTTGAAGCAACCCCCGCCCTCAAATCCCTCCCGTTAGGGGGGGGGAAGCTTTTCTGCCTTCCGACATCAGATCTCCGACCTCGTGTTTTCCCTGACTCCAGACTCCCGGCACCCGATTTTCTGATCATGTACCTGCAGCCTCTCACCTAACACCTTCTACCTTAGTCCAGCCCCCAATCTACAATATTGTAGTTTCAGGCCGCCCCATATTGCATTTTTGTAAAAATGCATTTTTGTCATGCTATAATAATTTTGTCCATATATCCCCAAAACTACTTGATATTCAACAATTTTGTTTCTATGGCACATGTCTTGAATTTACATCCCCCGATAGCCCGACGCCACTCAATATTGACCCTAATAAGGATACCGCCATGCCTAAAGCCATTCTCGCTGCCATTACCATCCTGATAGTCTGTTTTACACCTCTTACCGCTTTCGCCGGAGACATAGACACCGGCACCACGAGCTGGATGCTGACCTCTACCGCGCTGGTGCTGTTAATGGTGCCCGGCCTGGCTATGTTCTACGGCGGGTTGGTGCGGACCAAGAATGTCATCGCGACCATGATGCATAGTTTCGCAGCCATTGCGGTGATCGGGGTCCTGTGGGTTGTCTTCGGCTATGCCCTGACGTTCGGCAAAAACATCATGGGCGGTTTTGTCGGGTGGGACGCCAATTATTTTCTATTGAAGGGAATCGACGATTCCATTGTCGACGGGGTACCGGAATATGTCCTGGCCATGTTTCAGGGCAAGTTCGCCATTATCACCCCGGCATTGATCAGCAGCGCCATTGCTGAGCGGGTCTACTTTCGCGGTTACATTCTCTTCATCGCCCTATGGTTTGTCGTGGTTTACTGCCCCCTGTGCCACTGGGTGTGGGCCTCGGACGGCTGGCTGTTCAACGCCGGTGCGGCCGGCGTCATAGACCTGGCCGGCGGTCTGGTGATTCATGTCTCGGCCGGTATCAGCGCCCTGGTGGTGGCTATCCTGCTGGGCAAACGCAAAGGTTATCCCATGTCTACAATGAATCCTAACAACCTGGTCATGACCATGATGGGCGCCGGCCTGCTGTGGGTCGGCTGGTTCGGCTTCAACGCCGGCTCCACCATCCAGAGCGGCCTGGATACGGCCCGGGCCCTGACCATGACCCAGGTCTCCGCGGCCAGTGGCGCCCTTACCTGGCTGATCATCGAAGGCCTGATCTTTAGAAAAGCTACTTCCCTGGGGTTCGTTTCCGGCATCCTGGCGGGCCTGGTGGTCATCACCCCGGCGGCCGGGGTGGTCCAGCCGCTCGGGGCCATCATCCTCGGTGCGCTCTCTTCCATTGCCTGTTACTATGCGCTCAATGCAAAAACCAAATTGGGGTACGACGACAGCCTGGACTGTTTCGGTATTCACGGGATCGGCAGTGGCCTGGGTGTGCTACTGCTCGCTTTCTTCATCCGTGACTCCTGGATGCAAGCCGCCGCGGCCAACATTGCCGGCTGGAACGCTTTCAATCAATTCCTGGTGCAGCTCAAAGGTATGGCGGCCACGATTGCCCTGGCGGCCGTAGGAACGGCCCTGATTTACTTCATCGTCGAAAAAAGCGTGGGATTCAGGATCGAGGAAGAGAGTGAAGTGATGGGACTGGATCAGTCGTTGCACGGGGAGCACGGCTATGGCCTAATCCATTAATTGATTGAGGCCTTTGAGAACCATCCCCTTTGGTACCAGGTCGGTGTTGGGTGATAATTTAAATTCTCGGAATACACGGTATGTATGCCTTCGGTTTAAATTTTCACCCGCCTTGACCTGAAACAAAAACTGAATGCCCTTCAAAGGCCTCAAGTTTTTGGAGGGGCTCGGTCTGCCGCCCTCATATCTATGGAAGTCTCTATCCAAGGGCCGATCTCCGGCCGCGGACTTCAGGTTTTTTCGTTCGGCCGTCAACCTTCGACCTAACAGGCATAAACCGGTATCACCCTTACTGTTCCATTACCACGGGATACCCCGCTTTATTCCAGGCTTCAATACCACCTTTAAGGTACCTGAGCCGCTCCGGCTTGTAGATGAAATGCTTAAGGAACCGGGTCGCTATTGGCGCTTGCTTTCCCCTGATATCGTACAAAATCAAAGTCTTATATTTGGGCAACTCGCTCATCAGTCTGTTCAGGCGAAATAGCGGATAGTCGATGGTAAAAGAATCGATGCGCCCAAATTTTTTGATGGACGGCACGCCCCGAATATCAACCAGAATGACATCCCGGTCCAGGGCGAGCATCTTGGCCAATGATTTGGGATTGATCCCGGAATTACACTTCTCATTTAAAAAGGGAAGTTTCACCCGAACCTCGTGACCGGCCTTTTTCCACCCTTTGAGGCCGTCGCGATACCAGTATACATTGGTGTAGCCCAGTTCGACTGCCGCCCCGGCAGCCTGCTTGGACTTCACTCAGCCAGGTCCATGACAGTAAAAAACGATCGGTGCATCACGCCGTGCCGGCATCCCGTAGTAATTTTTGACAAGTTCGTAGGGGATACAATCCGAATTGGGAATATGTCCAGCCCCATACTCAATCGGACTGAGGCTGAAGGCCAGCAGGGGCTTGTTGGGTGATGCCATCATCTTGGTCAGCTGGGTAGTGTCAATGGTCCGGTAGGCGGCCTGGGCTGTGGTAAATCCGATCGTTAGAAACAGGCCAATTACCAGAGCGACCGTCCATAATCGCAATGTTGCTTTCATTTCCATCTCCTTGTGATGTTGAGATCTCCCCTTATTATAAAACACTCATCAGGTCTAATATCGCCGCCCTATCAGGAAACTTTAATAAATGCTCAGCCGGGCTGAGGCAACCGCCAAAAATCCATTTAATAGCAAGTATTTATTCCACCGACCCGCTGTCTTTTGCGAATGCCGCCGGACGGACTAAAAGCAATCCCCGCCCCACGTCCGATGCAACTTGCCATGGACTGAACAATCCCTCCCGCCAGCAAAGGGAAAACTCCTTCTATTCATTGATCTCTGACTTCAGATTTCAGGTTTTTCCTTCAGCCGGCTAGCTGCCTGGCGAAGGCTGGCCAAGCATCTCACGTGCATGTTCCAAAGTCGTCTGGCTGATCTTGACCCCGCCGAGCATCCGGGCCACTTCCTGGACACGCTGTTCTGAATCCAGGGGCTCGATGTGGGTCCGGGTGCGCTTTTTTTTAACCTGCTTGAATATGAGAAAGTGGTTGTCCCCGAACCGGGCGATCTGGGGCAGGTGGGTGATGCAGATAACCTGGCATTTTCCGGCCAGCTCGGACAGCTTTTTGCCGACCACTTCGGCCACGCCACCGCCGATGCCGGCATCGACCTCGTCGAACACCACGGTCTCCACCGCTTCGGTGCCGGCCAGGATCACCTTGAGGGCCAGAACGACCCGGGAGAGTTCCCCGCCGGAAGCAATTTTGGAGAGGGGTTTGAGTTCCTCGCCCACATTGGGTGCAATGAGAACCGCCACGGAATCGATCCCGCCTTCCGTCAGCAGGCAATCCTTATAGGCCAGGTTTTCATCCGTCTTTTCATCCGGCGTCAACCGATCCACCACCACCTTGAAGCGGGTCCCTTGCATTTCTAATCCGGCCAATTCAGCGGCCACCAATTTGGATAGCCGCACCCCGGCTTTCCGGCGCTTTTCGGAAAGTTTCATTGCCAGGCTGCCGACCTCGCGGTTCAATGCAGCAAGAGCCACCCGGGTCTTTTTGACTGCGCCGGACAAGCTTTCAATCTCGGTCATTTGGCCGTCGATGGCATCTCGAAATGCCAGGACGGCATCCAGGGAACCGCCGTACTTTTTCTTCAGACGACCGAGTTCATCCAGCCGTTCTTCCACTTGTTCCAGGCGCTTGTCATCCACTTCAATGGTGCCGAGATAGGAGCGCAATTCCTGGACCACGTCTTCCACCTGGAAAACCGCTTGGGACAGCTCTTTAGCCCGCCGCGCAAGAGCCGGATCGATATCACCGGCTTTTTCCAGGTTGGCCCGTGTCGCGGATAGCCGTTCAACAGCGGCTCCATCGGCACTGTAAAGCATTTCGACACTTTTAAAGACAGTCCCGTAAAGCGTTTCCGCGTATTTGAGCCGCTTGCGCTCCGCCTCCAGGTTCTCATCCTCACCGGGGCTTATGGCGGCAGCATCAATCTCATTTTGCTGGAAAGCAAGTAACTCGCGCTGTTCGAAACTACGTTTTTCGCTGGCCATGAGCCGCTTTAACGCCTTGATCAGATCCTGGATCCGACGGACCCCCCGGGCGACCTTGTCGCGCTGCCCTTCGAGTTTTCCAAACCGATCTAACACCCCCAGCTGCTCTTCTTCATTTAGCAGCACCTGGTGGGCGTGCTGCCCTGAAATGCTGGCCAGACTCCGGGTGATGTCGCCCAGAGCCTGCATGGTCGCCAGGCGTCCATTTATATAGACCCGGTGGCGGTCGCCGGCGGATATGACCCTTCTGATGATCAACCCGTCCTCAGAGCCATACCCCTGATCCGCCAGTACGCGCGCAACTTTACTTTTGGCCGGGATGGCAAACAGCGCCTCCAGTTCCGCGCTGTCGGCCCCGGTGCGCACCATTTTCGAAGAGGCCCGGCTGCCCAGAATCAGGTTGACGGCATTGATGATGATGGATTTGCCGGCCCCGGTTTCGCCGGACAGGATGGTGAACCCCCCCTTGAATTGCATACTGAGGTCATCGATGATGGCAAAATTTTTTATGGAGAGTTCGAGGAGCATGGAGTGGAAATTCGCATATATTTCGTATCTGGTCAACTATGAGTATACAGACGTCAGCGGCCAGCCGCCGGAAAGGCAATCAACGAAATGCAAATTTCTAACTAAAGGGGGCGCATACATTCAAGACCAGGGCTTAAGAGGCGAAGTTGTATTATCGATACGGCGAATTCGCCTTAACGTAGACATGGAAATAAACGCCCATTAAACGAAACGCGCAATTTTTAAATAAAATGGGTCGGATCTGTTCAAGGCCAGGGCTTGCCGGGTGAAGCTGTATTATCAATACCGCGAACCCGATAAAACGCCGGCATTGGGCACATCCGACCCATTTTATTTAAAAATTTTTCTGGGCGGCAGCTATATCATTCACCTCCCCCATCACAATCAGCACCAATCCCGGATCGATCGTTATGAAAGGATCGGGGTTGAACTGGATCTCCCGGCCGGGTCTTTTGGAGCCCAGCACCAAAAGGCCGAAGTTTTCCTTGAGTCCGGACTCTCCGAGGGTTTTGCCGATCGAGACCGTATTCTGGGTGACCACCACCTGGTGAATCCGCAAGTTGCCCTGTTTGCTGCGCAGCATGGAATCCAAAAAGTCCACGACGGTGGGCCGAATCATTTCAGATGCAATCCGCAAGGCGCCAATCGTGTTGGGCGATACCACGCTGTTGGCCCCGGCCTTGGTCAACTTGGGCTGCAGCTTGACATTGGTCAGGCTGGAAATGATGCGCACCTTGCTGTTGAGCATCCGCGAGGTCATGGTGATGTAGAGGTTGTCCTTGTCGGACGGCAAGCAGATGGCGATGCCATTGGCGTTTTCGATACCGGCTGTCAGGAGGTTCTCGTCCTCGGTAGCATCACCGTGGATGTAGAGCAGGTCCTCTATATAGGTCAGGCAGCGGTCAATGGAGTCCTGGTCGCTATCGATCACCACGACGGACTCGTTGTTCTTGACCAGTTCCTGGATGACCGGCAGACCGGTTTGCCCGCCGCCACAGACAATAATGTGGTTGTTGAGTTTGCTGATGGCTTTTTTCATTTTCTTTTCCCTCAAGAGACCAGACAATTCCCCTTCGATCAAGATGGCCGTCGTGGCGCCCAGACCATATAGAATAATGCTCATGCCGAATATGATCAGCACCATCGTAAAAATTTCAGCCGGAACATTGCCGGTAACTTCGATGATCTCACCATAGCCGACACTGGTAATGGATATCACCGTCATATAGAGGCAGTCCATGATGGTGTATTTCCCACCGAACATGACATAGTACCCCAGGGTCCCGACCAGGATCACAAGGACGATCAACAGCGCAACCAACTGCAGACGATGTTTAATATTCATAACGAAACCGAATGTGGTGATTCAAGAAAGGCCTGCCTGGCCCGCAGACACCCCCGATGGCCTTTTTACACAACAGTCTCTTATACTTACATTGATTCAAAAAAACTTCAATCCCTATCTTTAGAAAAAATCTTTACAAAAGAGCCGGTCTATTTTAGTAGTGAGAGTTATTCAAATTTTCTGCGCGCCCTGCACGCAATACCCATGGGCGCCAGGAATGAGCTTGCCGGTCTCTAAATGGGACCTGTGGATCACGAGGTTTCGATGAACAATAGCGTAACCCTGGTAATCGCCACCCGCAACCAGGGCAAACTCAAAGAAATATCCGACCTCTTAAAAGATTATCCAGTAGCCATCAAGAGCCTGGAGGACTTCGGCCCCATTCCGGAAGTGGTGGAAGACGGCGACACTTTCGAGGCGAATGCCTATAAGAAAGCGAGCTTTACCGCACGGGTACTGGGTTTTCCCGCCCTGGCCGACGATTCCGGCCTGGTGGTGGAGGCCCTGGACGGGGCCCCCGGGGTCCATTCCGCCCGCTGGGCCGGTGAAAACGCGACCGACCAGGACAAATGCCGCAAGCTTCTAAGTGCACTCGAGGGGCGCCAGGATCGCCGGGCGGCCTTTGAATGCGTGATCTCCATCGCGGTGCCCGGCGGTCCGGCCCTGACCTATGAAGGCCGCTGCGAGGGCGAAATCACCAATACGCCCTCCGGGGAAAATGGTTTCGGCTACGACCCTGTTTTCTATTATGCCCCATTTGAGAAGACCTTTGCCGAAATACCACGGGAACAAAAGAGCCAGGTCAGCCACCGCGGAAAGGCCTTGATGGAGGTGCAGGCTGAGTTCGCCCAGGTTCTCACCTGGATCGAGCGCCACATGCCGGTTCCAGAAAGGTTCGCCTGCCACGGGAGTGACGATGATTGCTGAACTGATAAAACAAAATCGCAGCTGCCGGCGTTTTGTACAAGATCACCCGGTTGCACCGGAAACTTTGCGCGAACTCCTCGACCTGGCCCGCTGCTCGGCATCCGCCGCCAATCGCCAACCGCTCAAATACATTACCTCCACCAACCCGGAAAAAAATGAAGCCATTTTCGATTGTCTGGGGTGGGCAGCCTATCTGAAAAACTGGCCGGGCCCAGCACCCGGGGAGCGGCCGGCGGCCTATATTATTATCACCGGTGATACCCGCATTGCCACCAACTACTGGTGCGACCACGGCATTGCCAGCCAGAGTATTCTGCTTGGAGCCCGGGAAATGGGCCTGGCAGGCTGCATTTTCGGCGCCATCAACAACCCCAAGTTGAAAAAGGCCTGTGCGATCCCGGATGAACTGGAGATCCTGCTGGTCCTGGCCATCGGCAAACCGGCGGAAACCATCCTACTGGAGCAGGTGGGTCCGGATGGCGACATCAAATACTGGCGGGACGACCAGGAGGTGCACCACGTCCCCAAAAGAACCCTGGAAGAAATTATCGTTTCATCCTATGAGTAAAGCATAGACTCGATATAGGAGAACTTGTCGAGATCGCACCCTATATAGCAACCGTTTCAATTCCATGGGGAGGCCGGAAGAGTGCAATAGAGGCTGTCTCAAAAATAGGATTTTGGTTCAAAGTCAAGGCGGGCGCAAGGTTCCCCCGCGTTGCGGGACTTCCCGCCGGATTAAGTCTAAAAGGTGGGTCGCAACCGGAGATGCCAGCGAAGCCAATGCCCATCGTGGTAAATACTTAAGTATTTCGAGGATAGCGCTAACGCTTCACTTTGTGCCGAAACCGAGCGCCCAACGTAGAAATTGGACCAAAAGACATTTTTGAGATAGCCTCTAAACACACTATGGCATCCGGTCGGGATTGAGACACCTTTCGTATGCGGTTTGACTGCCGCTTGGGCGGCTAAACCCCATATAACTTCTTTGGAAATCGCAGGAGAGCAGAATGTTACACACAGGTGAGGGGATTGATATCCTAAGTGAAATTGGAGGTATTACCAGCGCTGCTGCAGGGCTCGAACTCATTAAAAGCAAAGTGGACGGTGAAAACGCTGCCAGGATCGACCGGATCACCAACCCGGATGTTATCTTGAAAATTGCCAATGCCGCCTCCATGTGCGCACCGGACTCGATTTTCATCAATACCGGCTCGGAAGAAGATCGCCGCTTAATCCGGTATTGGGCTTCGAAATTTAGCGAGGAAGCACCGCTTGCCATGCCGGACCACACGATCCACTACGACCTCAAGGACGAACAGGGCCGGATCATCGACCGGACCTTTTACATCGCCAACAAGGGTGAAATTGTCAGTTCCCTAGCCAATAAAATGCTGCGGGACGCAGCCCTGGAAGATGTCCGCGACAAAATGGCCGGCATCATGCGGGGCATGATCATGCTGGTGGGTTTCTACATGCGCGGCCCGGTCGGCGCGCCGGTATCCAACCCCGCGCTGGAAATCACCAGCTCGGCCTACGTCACCCACAGTGCCGAGATTCTCTACCGCAATGCGTTCGAAAATTTCGACAACGAAGTTGCTGAACGCGGGCACTTTTTTACCAATGTTCACAGCCAGGGTCTGAACCGGCCCGAGGATCTGCCCAACGCCCGGGTGTTCATGGACCGGAGCCACCGCACAACCTTCAGCGTCAACTGCACCTACGCCGGCAATACCTTGCTGCTGAAAAAAGGCAACCACCGCTTCGCGGTCGATAAGGCTGTCTACGAAAACCAGGGCAATGAATTGTCCGAACACATGTTCATTACCGGCATGGACGGCCCGGGCGGCCGGATTACCTGGTTTACCGGCGCGGCTCCCAGCGGCTGCGGCAAAACCACCACTGCCATGGCCGGCACGCATTTTGTCGGCGACGACCTGGCCCAGATGTGGCGTGCGGCGGACGGCTCCATCCGTTCCGTCAACCCGGAGTGCGGCATCTTCGGCATCGTCGAAGACGTGAACCGGGAGGGCGATCCCTACCTGATGGATCTTTTAAGGAAAGCGGGAACTGAGGTGATCTGGTCCAATGTTCTCATTGATGATCGCGGCAAACCCCACTGGGCCGGCAACGGAGAAGATGCGCCGACCAAGGGTTTTAATTTCCAGGGACTGTGGGAAAAAGGCATGACGGATGACGACGGCAAACCAATACCCATTTCCCACCCCAACGCCCGCTGCACCGTTTCGGCCAGCGCCCTGGCCAATTACTCGGACCAGTGCGAAAACCCCCGGGGGGTCGAAACACGGGTAATCACCTATAGTGGCCGCGACAGTGACACCATGCCGCCGGTCTGGGTGGCCAAGACCCCGAACCAGGGTGTCGCCATCGGGGCGTGCATTGTATCCGCGGCCACGGCCACGGAAGTGGGCGCCACCGGTGTCAAGCGGGCCCCCTGGGCCAACGCCCCCTTTATCCCCGGATCCCTGGGCGGCTACATGCAGGCTCAGTTCGATTTCTTCAACCACCCCGATATCGCCGCGGAGCATGCGCCGATCATGGCCGGCCTGAACTACTTTCTGACCGACGAGGCCCGGGGCGGCGAGACCAAAAAGCTGCTCGGCGAAAAACGGGATGTAAGAGCGTGGTTGAGCTGGCTGGAGCGGCGGGTGCACGGTGAAGTAGAAGCCATCGACACGCCGATCGGCTACTTGCCCCGGTACGAAGATCTCCAGAAGCTCTTCAAGGAACTCATCAAAAAAGACTATCCCCGGGATCTGTATACACGCCAATTCTCCCTTTACCTGGACAACATCCTGGCCCGGGTGAACATGCAGATCGAGGCCTACGGCAAAGAGGAGAACATTCCCCCGCAGCTGTTTGAAGTCCTGGAGGAACAGAAACAGGGCTTGCAGGCCCTGATGGAGAAGTTCGGCGCCGTGGTTACCCCGGAGCAACTTTTGTCGGCATAGCAATAACTTACACAATATGATACATCTACGGGCAACGTGACAATACGTTGCCCGTTGTTTTTATCACTTTGAGCGTTTGCGTTGTTGTCGATTGCATCAGTTGTGGGAGCGGCATCCGGCCGCTTCCCCTATGAGACGGGTCCCGGCATTGAGCATTATTCTAAGTATTTTGATCACCAGTGGACAAACTACATGAACCAGCTTGTAAACGGCGCATCATTTGTAACTGTCATCTTCAGCGGCCGCATGACGCTGGCGCTGATTATGGGGTTTGCTGCCGGGCTGCCGCTGCTGCTCACCATGAGCGTCCTGCAAGCCTGGATGACGGAAGAGGGCGTGGACCTGACCGTCATCGGGCTGGTTTCCCTGGTCCAGATTCCTTACACGTGGAAGGTTTTATGGGCGCCGTTTCTGGATCGTTATGCAATTTTGGATCTCGGCCGGCGACGGGGCTGGCTGCTGCTTTCCCAAGCGGCGCTTATCATTTCCATTGCCGGACTCGGCTTGTGCAATCCGTCCAGCAACTTTACCCTGATGGTCCTGGCCGCCCTGCTGGTGGCTTTTTTCAGCGCCTCCCAGGATATCGTCATCGACGCCTACCGTCGGGAAACCCTGGCCGACGATGAACTGGGCCTGGGCTCTTCGCTTTATATCAACGGCTATCGGATCGGCATGATGCTCTCTTCGGGCGGTGGCCTGATCCTGGCCGATCATATGGCCTGGTCAAATGTATATCTGATCATGGCCGCTTTTATGCTGCCCTGCCTGCTCACTACCCTGCTGGCACCGGAACCTGAAATGCCCCTGGGCAAACCGCGCACGTTGCAGGAGGCGGTGATCGACCCCCTGTCCGAATACTTTCATCGTCGCAACGCCTTGCTAATCCTGGCCTTCATCCTTTGTTATAAAATCGGGGACTCCATGGCCAGCGCCATGACCACGCCGTTTTATCTGGACATCGGATTTACCAAGAGCCAGATCGGCGCGATCGTGAAGATTTTCGGCACCGGGGCGGTTATCGGCGGCGCCCTGGTCGGCGGGCTACTCATGTTGTGGCTGGGTATCAATCGCAGCCTCTGGGTGTTCGGTGTGCTGCAAGCCTTGTCCACAGCCTGTTTTGCGATCCTGGCCCAGATCGGCCCCAACCTGAAAGCACTGGCCGGGGTAATTGCGTTTGAAAATGTCAGCAGCGGGATGGGCACCGCCGCCTTTGTGGCCTATATGGCCAGCATCACCAACAAAAAGTTCACCGCCACCCAGTACGCCCTGCTCACCAGCCTAATGGCCTTTCCGCGGGTACTGGCATCCGCCCCCACCGGCTATTTTGCCAAATATCTGGGCTGGACGGAATTTTTTGTCTTCTGTGCCCTGATCGCCATCCCCGGACTGCTCATGCTGATCCGGATCGCACCCTTCAACCGCAAGTAACATTTGCTATCTTTGCTGAATTTGCGAACCTGATCATTTTGTGGCAGAATAACCCTATCGGGCAACCCTCCTGCACCAGCCTTGCATCTTGAACAAATAGACCGGAGAAAGGACATGTATGTACCGCGAATCCATTCAAGCCTGCGATAAACCATACCTGGAAAATCTGGTCGAACTTTGTCCGGACGGCATCGTTGCTATCGATCGGACCGGCATTATCACGGTATTCAACCAGGCGGCCGAAAAACTGACGCGCCGAGTCGCCCGTGAGGTCGTCGGCCACCTGAATATCACTGACTTGTACGGCGATCCTGAGGTCGCCCGTGAGATCAAGCGCCAACTCCATGCCGACGCGCACGGAGGACCGGGGCGTCTGGATAATTACGAGGTTTTGGTAACCCGGGCCGATGGCAGCCTGGTCCCTATCCGCCTGGCTGCAACCCTGATCTACAGGGACGATTCGGAAATCGGCAGCGTCGGTTTTTTCCACGATTTGACTGCCCGCAAGAAAATCGAGGAAAAATTGCGACGCCTGTCTATTACCGACAGCCTCACCGGTCTATACAACCAGCGCTATTTTCACGTTTCCATCGCCGCGGAACTGGAGCGTGCCAAACGGTATGCGCGCCCCTTGAGCCTGATCTGCTGTGACATCGATCACTTCAAGCAGTGCAACGATATCATGGGACACCTGGAAGGGGATAATGTCCTCAGGCTGCTTGGCAAAATGCTGGTCCAGAATCTGCGTCAAACAGACATGGCTTTTCGGTACGGCGGCGATGAATTCTTCGTCCTCCTGCCGGAAACCGATTTGGAGGATGCCGCTCGAACCGCGGATAAAATCCGGCAATTGTATAATACCCAATGGCCATATGATTTGGAATATGACGGTCACACGGTGGATCGCGCCTCTTTAAGCATGGGGGTCACGCTGGCAGCGTCTGATGAGAATTCGGAACGTCTGATAAAACGCGCCGACCTGGCCATGTATACCGCCAAGCGTGAGGGCGGTGATCAGGTTGTCACCCTAACCGATACTGTCACATCCGATTAGTCGCAACGCCCGCCACAGCGTCGCAACCTGACCAATCCTTCCGCCCTGAAAAAACAAGGTTGCCTTTTGGCGTCACCAATCTTATTGTTGGCGGCGTGATTGAAGAACGTGGCAAGGGTGCGAGGGTCCAAGTGAAAGATTAGGACCAAATAGACCCATGGCCCCGAAAAAATCACAACAATATCGATAATAAGTCTTTAGAAAGCACCTTGAATGAATTCGGGTGGAACACCTTGGTTTTCCACTGGCCCCCTTGAACGCTTATTGGCAGAAACTATTATCAGGTAGTACAGCTATATCGTTGCCAAGGTAGTAAAACTTACAAACCATAATACACCATGAGCGATATCGTCCAGAAGAAAATCCAGGCCCTGCAAGCCAAAAAACGTGAGGTTCTGGGTCTACCGCCTAAAATGGCCTTGGATGCAATTCTCTCGGCCGAGCACCCCGCGGCTGTCGTGCACGCCTTTACCGAGCAGGATTTCCATTTGTTGATCCACGACATCGGTAGCGATGATGCCCGCCCACTGCTGGCCCTGGCCAAAGACCAGCAACTCGAATATATTGTGGACACGGAGATATGGGCAGCCGACCAGATCGATTATATGGAGACCATCCGGTGGCTGGAAGCGCTCTATCGGGCGGACCCGGACAGAACGACCCGTTGGCTGATGACGGAAAAGCTCGAGTTCCTGGAATTGTTCCTGTTTCGCAATATCCAGGTTATCATCCGGGAGCACGACCAGGAAAGCGGCGCCCTGCCGCCATCCTATTTTTCCTACGACGATACCGTTTATATCAACATACCGGATTACCCCCACCCGGATGGACCCGAGACCGATGCTGAAAAACTCCGCAAGCAACTGGTCCGGGACTTGCTCAACCGGATGGCGGCCACCGATTACACCCTCTACCGCAATATTGTCATTGAAGCGGTACGGGTAATTCCAGCCGAAGTGACCGAAGAAGAGTACCGCTTGCGTAATGTCCGCATGGCCGAAAAAGGATTTCTCCCCTGGGATGAAGCCATCGGGATCTACCAACCCATCACTGCGGACCAACTATTGAACCAGCGCCCGAAATTCACGGCCGCGGATGAGCGTTCGGGCCGTTTGCCGGTGCCGGTCCTGGCATCCTCTTTTCTGGATACCGACACGCTTTTCGGCCGAGCCCTGAAGACGGTCTCCGACCTGGAACAGGTCTCTCAACTGCAGGGGGAATTCGCCACAGTATGCAACCAGGTGGTGGTGGCGGACAGGGAACCGATCCGGGAAAAGCTTCAGCTTGAACAAAAAGTCAAAAAAGCCTGCGCCACCATCAGTCTGGGGCTCGAGCACCTGCTCACAGGCAAGAAGGGCAATCGTGCCGCCCTGGCGGGTTCTCTGATTACTCAATACCGTCTGGCCGAAATATTCCGGGTGGGCTACGGCCTGGGCCTGGATCTCAAATGGCAGGCCCGCAAGTGGCAGGCCAAATCCTGGGCCAGCCAGGCCGGCCTGCCCCTGAATTTCTGGGGGGAGGCGTGGCTGGGTGTCCTGGGCGGCTTGCTCCTCGACCACCCCCGCTATTACGATAATTACAATAATGGGGTCCTGTATCGGGATTTTGAAACCCTGGCCGACGTGGAAAAGACCGGTGCGGTCCTGGCGGAGGTGATGGCCTTCGATGCCCTGCTCTCAAACATGGACATTGCCCTGCAACCACTCGACACATATGGATACGTCGGCCATTACAACCTCGTCCTGACCCTGTGGGCCCACCACGTTCTGGACATATCCGGAAACCTGGCCCCGCTTGCCATCGGACCGATCCGCCAATTCTTCGAGAACCTGTGGGAACAGCCGGAGACACCGTACCGGGTGTCCGATGACAAGAAGGCCGCGTTTCTGGCATGGATAGCAGCGGCCGCCGGCCAACCGGAACACGAGGTGTCTGCAGCCCTGGGCCGGACATTCGAGATGTTGTTCGGCACTCTGGAAGAAGAATATGCCAACGTGGCCCCCGGAAAGCTGGAACTAAAATATGTCCAGGGCTTTTTTCTTCTCGATCCGGAAACCGTTTAGCCGCGCCCGCTGTTCCAGGTTCTCGATGCGCCGTTGATTTTCCGGGTGAGAGGCAAAGTAATGCCCAAACTTGCCCGGGTCCCTTTCTTTGGGGATGTTGTTGAAAAAATCAGTGCCCCCGGCCACATGCCCGTAGTAGCAGTTGACTGCATCCTGGGCAAACTCATCCGCCCACGTCTCCTGATCCCGTGAAAAACTCATCTCGGTCAGATTCAAGGCCTGGCCGACAATGCGGCTGACGCCGCTGTCCGCCCCGAACAGTGCCGCCGAAACGGTCATGAACACCATGGCCCGGCCGAACCCGCGCAGGTGATCGCGATGGGCATAGTGCCCGATTTCATGCGCCAGGATAAAGGCCAATTCGTTCTCGCTGCCCACCTTCTCCAGCAACGCGGTAAAAACAATGATATGGCCGCCCGGCATGGCCATGGCATTGATGGTGGGGGACTTGCGTACATGTACGTTGAACGTATAAGGCAGGTTTACGCATTGCTTCTGGATGCGTTCCGTCAATTCCTGCAGGGCCCGGGTTTTCTCGTCCACATCCTCACGCTCCGGCACCATGCCCACGAAAAGTCCGGCCAATTGCATCTCGGTTTCGTGTGAAATCCGGGGGACGACGATATCCACCAGGAAACCGAGGAGAATGTAGGCACCCACGATAAGCCCCACCAGGCCGCCCAGTAAAATGGCCAGCTCCTTCAGAGGATGGGTAGGGGTGACGTTGACGTTGGCTTCGGGATCTGCCTGGCGGGGGGTAAATTTCATTTTTTTAACGTAATGGCCGTACCATAAGCGATGGCTTCCAGGCAGCCGACACTCTTCTTGTTGGCCTGCTTGCCGACCGAAGCGGTCTCGATGCGCATATTCACGATCACATCGGCATTTTCAGCCATCGTCTTCATGCGCAGGGTAGCCTCGCGGCGGGCCCTGTCCACCAGGCTCTCATAGGACTTGACCGTACCACCGAAGATATTGCGCAGGCCGGCCAGGATCTTCTTGAAGTAATCGATGGAAATGACAGCGCTGCCGTACACCAGGCGGGCCGAAGCCACCTGGTCCGGCGTGTAGTGGGCGGTTTTCAAAGTCACCGCGGGCAGGTGTAAAAACTCTTTTTCCCGTTTATGAATGGACTTGTAATGCCGTTTCTCAGCAAATGTACCAACCCCATACCCCACAGCCATGAGTATCAGAAACGTGAGCAAGGTATCCATTGTTCGTCCTTAACTATTGTTGTCTAAGAAAAACTCCAAAACAAAAATTGGAAAGTGGTTCGCAGGCTTTTCCACAGGTTCAAGATCAAGGCGGGCTGGGGAAATCGACCGGAGGAATATTTTCAATATTTCGAGGATCGAGTTTCCCGGCCCAACGCCGAGGTTGGGCCTGTGGGGAAGCCTGCGAGCCGCTTCTACTTGACACGGACCGCCGTGCCGTAGGCATACAGCTCCGCCGCCCCCTGGGCCACCGAAGAGGTCGAAAAGCGCACATTGACAATGGCATTGGCGCCTAGTTCCCGGGCCTGTTCGATCATGCGTTCCGTGGCCTGCCGGCGCGACTCCTTGAGCAGTTGGGTGTAGCCTTTCAACTCGCCACCGACAATATTTTTCAAACTCGCCATGATATCGCGGCCAACATGTTTGGCGCGGATGGTACTGCCGGAGACCAGGCCGAAATGTTCCACAATCGTTTTTCCCGGCACGATTTCAACATTGGTTAGAATCATTTTTCCTCCGTCGACATTCATAATGGTGGTGGCCTGCGGCGATATATGGGCCCAATCGGCCGACGGACTGTCCGGACTGGAAACCGGCGGGCTTTCGGAGGAAGAAGTCCCTAACGGCTCCAGGTAACAAACCGCACCGGCCGCAGCAAACACCTTTTCAAATTTGCGGCCGGTTGCCTCGTCGACCGCCTTGCGGACTACCACAGGCGTCCCGGTAAATAACCGCTCAATTGCCTGGGCATCCGTCCTCATTACCTTGCTCAACTGTTTTTTTACCGCGTTGATGTCCTGCCCGGGTAGAACTTCACCTTTAAAGACCACATTGAAAGCAGACATGTTGCAGGCCTCTCTGTTTATGATTCGCCGAATGACTGGGTGTTTTAAGTGCGCTTGGAAGCTTTATCTAATCAATCAAATAAAACAGTGTCAAGAGTAAGCCGGTAGTAGGTTGGATGGATCAGGTCTGATCGATCAAACGCTGCGGTGCGGTAAAAACGAACAGACCGATCCCTTTGGCCTTGGTCGCCAGGGTCATATTCAACGCCGCTGCCAGGTCTACCGCCAACGCGGTCGGCCGTGAAACGGCGACAATCACGGGAATCCGTGCCCGGGCCGCCTTTTGGACCAATTCGTAGCTGACCCGCGAGGCCATCACCAGCAGTCCAGCCTCGGAAATACGATTGTCCAGAAATAGTTTTCCGATCGCCTTGTCAAGGGCATTGTGGCGCCCGACATCCTCAGCCGATGAAATCAGATTCAACTCACGATTGAAAATGAGCGCGGTGTGTGCACCCCGGGTGGTTTTGCGCAGGGGCTGGTGGGTGGCAATACTGTCCAGGCATTCACTGGCCTGGCGGATATCAAAGCGGGTATCATCCTCCACCGGGCGAATCTTGGATTGCAGGTCGCGCACGACTTCCTTGCCGCAAATCCCACAGCTGGTTTGGCTGATAAATTCCCGGCGGTCCAGGATGTCATCGATCATGGCGCGCCGCTCGGGAGTCAGCGTCACAGCAATCACATTGGTGTCATCCATGTCACAGCGGGCAATCGAGACAAATTCATTCGGCCGGTCCACGACGCCTTCGGCCAGGCAGAACCCTGCCACGTGCTCTTTTTCTTCCCCCGGCGTTCGCATGATGACCGCATAGGGATTTCCTTGCACCCTGATGGACAAGGGTTCTTCACCGATAAGCGACAGTGAGTCGGATGTAAAAGTTTCCTGGTTCCAAATGGTGATATCGTGAGGTGAACTACGTTCCAAAACCGCCCGTCCCTTCTTTTTACATTTCAGCCTGAATACCGCCCAGTGCGAACATGTCCCAAACCGGTAGACATCCACGCCTTTTCACGTTGCCGATAGGCTGCTCCGACGGATGTCGGTGTTTCTATTTATTGCTGCAGCAGGTCTTGGAGCAACTGCCGGGTGCCTGATCGGATGCCTGCTTGGAGGTTTTTCGGGCCGGCCAGAATGGGCGCCCCAACAGCACCATCAAGACAAAGGCAGACCCAAACTTGATCCACTCGGGAAGCAATTCCGCAGCCTGGCCGGCAACCGCCATCGGCTGGATCTGAAATGTAACATAGAGATAATCGACCAGCAACCCCATGGCAAATGAACAAACGACGATGGCAGCCAGGTAGATGGCCACGGACCTTTTGCCCAGCATACCGGACACCATGCTCAACGTCGCGATATTCGTGGCTGGACCGGCCAGCAGGAATACAAGCGCCGCGCCGGGATTGAGTCCTTTTAAGATCAGGGCCGCGGCAATGGGCGTGGATGAGGTTGCGCACACGTACATGGGAATGCCGGCCACCAGCATGGCCACCATGGCCAGCAGGGGATTGCCCAGATAGCCACCGATCAAATTATCCGGGACCAGGGTGATGATGAGACCGGCCAAAAGCACGCCGAATACAAACCAGGGGCCGATGTCTCCCAGCAATTCGCCAAATGCATAACGCATACCGTCCGCCACTTTGCTGGTAAACGGCTGACCGGCGCCCGGTAAAGCGTTCGATGACGGGGAAGGCTGAGGCTGGTCGACAGTGACGTTGGGTACCGGACAGACCACGTTTTGACCGATATCATCGCGGCGACCGAGCAGGTTTTCGGAAATACCGGCCACGACAGCGGTGAAGAAAGCCGCTATGGGTCTCACCACCGTCATCAAGGGGTCGATCAGGGCATAGGTGATCGGGATGGAATCCATGCCGGTTTCCGGTGTGGAAATAAGAAATGACAAGGTGGCACCGCGGGAAGCCCCCTGTTTTTTCAATCCTGCCGCCGCGGGGATAACCCCGCACGAACACAGGGGGATGGGAACACCGACCAGGGCGGAGAGCACCACGGGACGGGTACCCCGCTCGCCGAAGTACCGGGCCACCTGTTCCGGCTTGAGAAAAACATAAATGATACCGGCAACAAAAAAACCGAACAGCATATAGGGTGAAGATTCAAAGAACACATACCAGGCTGCCGCCAGGCTGTCGCCTATGAATCCAATGAATTTATCCATTATAGGGTTCCTTCCGATACTGACCGAATGTCATTCTGGTTCCGGTCCTCTTCAAAAATGTGGGCGAGACTTTGCCGCACAAGGGACTCAACATGGTCATCATCTAACCGGTAATAAACGATTTTTCCCTCACGACGATATTTGACAATCCGCAGGTTCCGTAGAATGCGCAACTGGTGAGAGACGGCTGATTCCGAGAGGCCGCAAACAGCGGAAAGATCGCAGACACACAACTCAACCGCGACCAGAGCCGTCACGATCTTCAGGCGGGTAGGGTCGCCAAGCGCTTTGAACATTTCCGCAAGACCTTGAATTTCCTCTGATTTAGGTATAACATCCTGGGCTTTCGCAACGTTTTCCCGGTTAATGTGCCGGATCTGGCAAGTTCCCATGGCGTATCTCCTGCAAGACGATATAATTAACATATGAGCAGGTGTTCATATGTCAAACCAAGGGCGGTTTGTCAAGCGATTTTAAACCTCAGGGCCTGCAAAAAATTGCAAGTCTGGAAAAAAATAATCTTGACATTAGATGGAAATAGTTTAAAACTAACTATTTTCAAAAGCGAGAGAATATTGCAGATTGACTGGAAGGAGAAAACGCATGTATGCTATCGTAAAAACAGGCGGAAAACAATATAAAGTTCGCGAAGGCGACATCCTGCAGGTCGAAAAACTGGCCGGCGATGTCGGCAGCGAAATCTCTTTTGACGATGTCCTGATGTACTCGGATGGCGAAAATGTCACCGTCGGGCAGCCCAAAGTCGAAAACATCTCTGTCAGCGGCCACATCGTCGCCCAGGGCAAGAGCAAAAAGATTATCGTTTTCAAGTACAAACGCCGCAAACGGTATCGCCGTACGCAGGGCCACCGACAGCACTTCACGGCGGTTCAGATTGACAGTATCAAAGCTTAATCACTGAAAAAATAAATTTCCTTATCGTTTTACAGGGGGTTATACCATGTCACATAAAAAAGCAGGCGGCAGCATTCGCAATGGTCGCGACAGTAACGCGCAGCGCCGCGGTATAAAACGGTACGGCGGCGAAAAAGTCCGGGCCGGCAATATCCTCGTTCGGCAGCTGGGCACTCGCATTCATCCGGGATCCAATGTGGGAATGGGCAAAGACTACACCCTTTTCGCAACCGTGGACGGCGTTGTAGCCTATGAACGGATGGGACGTTCCCGTAAAAAAGTAAGCGTTTATGCCGAGTGAAATTTATAGATGAAGCGTTAATTACCGTCCAGTCCGGCAACGGCGGGAGCGGCTGCGTCAGTTTCCGGCGTGAGAAGTTTATCCCCCGGGGCGGACCGGACGGTGGCGATGGCGGCAAAGGCGGCGACATCACCTTCATCACCTCCTCAGCCAGGCGCACCCTCCAGCAGTTCCGCAATAAAAAACATTTCAAAGCCAAAAACGGCACAGCGGGCCAAGGTGCCAATCGAACTGGAAAATCTGGTGAATCCCTGCTTATCGAGATTCCCCCGGGAACGCTGATTACCAATGCTGAAACCGGCGAATTGATCAAGGATTTCACCGCAGACGGGGAACGTCTGGTTCTGGCCAACGGCGGCCGTGGCGGACAGGGCAATGCCCGGTTCAAATCCGCCACCAATCGCACGCCGCGATTTGCACAGCCTGGTGAGCCAGGACAGACCTTTGAACTTAAACTCGAACTTAAACTCCTGGCGGATGTGGGCCTCGTCGGGCTGCCCAATGCCGGCAAATCAACTCTGATATCAGCAATATCCGCTGCACGTCCAAAAATCGGCAGTTACCCGTTTACCACGCTGACCCCCAGCCTGGGGGTGGTGCACACCGACTGGGGCGAACCGTTCGCGGTTGCGGATATCCCGGGCCTGATCGAAGGCGCCCACACCGGTACCGGTCTGGGTATCCAATTTTTACGCCATATTGAAAGGACCCGCGTCCTAGTCCACCTAATAGATGCCGGCGACATTGACCCGGCTGACCCGCTGGCTGCCTTTACAACCATAAACCGGGAGCTAACCCTCTACAACGAAGCGCTCGGTAAAAGGCCCCAGATCGTGGTATTGAATAAAATCGACCTGCCCGATACGGCCGCGGCCATTGAGAAATTTACCTATGCCTGTGATGACCGGGAAGTCTTGACCATATCGGCCCGCGAGGGGATCGGGCTGAACAAGCTCAAGTCCAAGATTCTGATCTACTTGGATACGGATAAGATTTGACCCCTAATCAAGGCGTGTCCGCCCACAAATGGTAAATTTTGGTTCAGGGCAAGGCTTGAGCGATTTCGAAACCGCAGGAATAGCGGGCTATTTTGAGGATAGCGCTATCGCTTCACTACGTGCTCAAAAGAGTGAAAACGCCGCCCTGGGCCGAAAGATGCCGTTTGTGGACGGACTCTAACAAGGTGGACAGAATACACCATGGCTAATATTGGACTATTCGGCGGCACCTTTGATCCGATCCATCTGGGACACCTGAAAACGGTGCTGGAAGTAAAAGCCCGTTTCCATATCGCGACCGTCTACCTGATACCCGCGTCCCGACCACCCCATAAAACCAACCGGGCCATCGCGCCGCCGGCAGATCGGATGGCCATGCTGCAACTCGCGGTACAACAACTGGATGGCCTGGAAGTCTCCCAGACCGAAATCAACCGGTCCGGCCTATCCTACAGTGTGGAAACCGTGGATGAATTTCGTCACCGCTTCGGTGAAACCGCCGACCTGTTCTTTATCCTCGGACTGGACGCCTTCGTTGAAATCCACACCTGGAAAACCTACCGGCGTCTTTTTGAAAACGTGGCTTTCATTGTCATGACCCGCCCCGGGTCCGGTCGCCGCCAAACTCCACCCGACCATGAAACCCTGCAGGCCTTTCTTGACGCCCGGATATCCGATGGCTATGTTTTTGACTCGACAACGGGCCAATTTCAGCACCCCGCTTTGCAGCCGGTAAACCTGTTTGCGGTGACCCCGGTAGATGTCTCTTCCACCGGAATCAGGGAGAAAATTTCAAGCCGGGCGCCTTTCAAGCATTTGCTGCCGGAAAGTGTAGCCGCCTACATCAACCAAAAAGGACTGTATCGATGACCGCCAAAGTGGACCCGTTGCTCGATTTGATCGTAAACGCGATGCTGCAAAGAAAAGTGATTGCACCGATACTGCTGGATGTACATGACCTGACATCGGTAGCTGATTATTTCATTATCTGCAGCGGCAGCTCCAGCCGCCAGGTGGCCGCGATCGCCCAGACGATAAAAAAGGAACTGAAGAACCACAAATTCAAACCGATCAGCATCGACGGCCTCAAGGAGGGTCAGTGGGTCCTGATGGATTTCGGTCATGTGGTCATCCACATTTTTTACGATCCGGTCAGGAATTTTTATGACCTGGAGAGTCTGTGGACCGACGCTGTCCGCCTGAAGACCCCCGGCCTGAAAAAATTCGAAGCTGCCATGCAGGATCAGGAGATTGACCATGACGCCTAACGGCCCCTGTATGCTTATGATCTTAGACGGATGGGGGATCAACCCGCAGTCGACCGATAATGCCGTGGCCATGGCGGGGACGCCCTTTTTAGAAAAGATGATCGCCACCTACCCGGTCACCCGCTTGCACACGTCCGGCCAGGCCGTGGGTCTGCCCGACGGGATTATGGGCAACTCGGAGGTCGGGCACCTGAACATCGGCGCGGGCCGGGTGGTCTACCAGAGCTTGCTGCGAATTAATCAGGCCATTGCTGAAGGCAGTTTTGCCGAAAACCAGGCCATCACCTCTGGGCTGGACAAGGTTGCGGCAAATAAAGGCGCCCTGCATCTGATGGGCCTGGTCTCCGATGGCGGCGTGCACAGTCACCTGTCCCACCTGGTCGCCCTGCTCGATACGGCCAAGGCCCACGGACTAGCGCGGGTCTACGTACATGCGATTCTGGACGGCCGCGACACGCCGCCGAAAAGCGGTTCCGGCTATGTCGCCGAACTGCAATCCCAGCTGGATAAAACCGATGCCGGCGCCATTGCGACCATCTGCGGCCGGTATTACGCCATGGACCGGGACAAACGCTGGGATCGCATTCAAAATGCTTTCGACCTCTACACCCGGGGAGCCGGCACACCCGCTGACGATCCGGTGGCCGCCATACAGGCAGCCTACAAACGAGGAGAAACCGACGAGTTCGTCAAGCCCATTTTTTTGACGGATGGCCTTGGCAATCCTTTGGCGACCGTGGCGGACGACGATGCAATTATCTTCTTCAATTTCCGAGCTGACCGGGCCCGCGAAATTACCCGGGCTTTCACGGACCCGGCCTTCGCCGAATTCGAACGCCGGGCCCTGCCCCGCCTGAGTGCATATGTCTGTATGACCCAGTATGACGAGCAGTTCAGCCTGCCCATGGCCTACCCGCCGGTGCATCATGAGAATATCCTGGGCCAGATCGTCAGCGAGAAGGGTTTGGCCCAGCTACGTATCGCGGAAACCGAGAAATATGCCCATGTCACCTATTTTTTCAATGGCGGGGAGGAAGAGCCGTTTGCGAACGAAGACCGCTGTTTGATCCCCTCACCCCGGGACATCCCCACCTACGACTACAAACCGGAAATGAGTGCCCCGGCGGTTACCGCGGAAGTACTCGAACGTATCGATTCGGACCGTTATGCTATGATTATATTGAACTTCGCCAACATGGACATGGTGGGCCATACCGGCGTGCTCGCTGCGGCGGTCAAGGCCTGCCGGACCGTGGACGACTGTGCCGCCCGAATCGTCGACCGGATCCTGGACAAGCAGGGAACGATTCTCATTACCGCCGATCATGGCAACGCCGAACAGATGGTCGATGCCGACGGCAACCCGCACACCGCTCACACCCTCAACCCGGTCCGGCTTATTCTCGTGGATGACAAGCGCAAATCAGCGCAGCTGAAAGAGGGCCGCCTGGCGGATATTGCCCCGACCATTCTGGATATCATGGGCATAGAACAACCGGCCGAGATGACGGGGCAGTCGTTGATAGTGAAATAAGGTCCGAGGGCTCAAGGTTTAGAGGGTTCAGGTGAAGAGCTTGCAATCTATCGTCGGGCTATTAACAAAACCTTGAACCTTTTTCTTTGACCGGATGGAGAAGAAGTTCATGCTCATCAGAGACTACGTTACCGGAAAAGAGGTGCCCAATGTCGGGGCCGAAGAAAACCGGCAGGCCGTCGAAAAATATTTGGTAGCAGAGAAAGGTTACACCAAAGAAGACCTGGAAATCGATGCGCCGTTGGTAGTCGACATTCAGGGGGAGAAGTACCATTCCAAGGTTGACATCGTGGTTCGCATCAACAATCGTCGCCTGGTGGCGATAAAATGCGCCGCCGGCTCCATCGGCTCCCGGGAAAAGGAAATCCTGTCGGCCGCAAAGCTACTGGAAGTTTACCAGGTACCGATTTCAATCGTGTCGGATGGCCGCAGCGCGCTTATCCTGGACACGGTCTCCGGCAAATCACTGGGAGTAGGACTGGGGGCCATACCGTCCCGGGAGGAGATTGTGGAACGTCTTAACGATGAGGATTTTCAACCGGTACCAGCAGAGCGCCTTGAGCAAGTCAAGCTTGTTTTTCGGTCTTATGATAGTATGAATATCAACGTAGCCCATTAGCCTTTGGCTACAAGCGGTATCCTCTTATCCGGCTCAGCACCTTCCTTTTCAGCATAAAAAAAGCCCCGTGACCTTTTCACGGGGCTTTCATATTCGCGTCCAACGCCGAGTTTGGACCAAATGACTTGTTTAAAGTCAGTTTCTACTGGCCGGCAACATCCTGTCCACAATGCTTGCAGATTTTGGCCCGCTCCTTAATAATTTCCGCACAGAAAGGGCATTCCCGCGTATAAAAACGTTTGTGGATCTTGCCCAGGGCTTTTTCAATCTCCTTGTCAACCAGTTCATTGCCGACCTTCAGGTTACGCAACGGCTCTATGGCATCCAGTTCGCCGATGTCGCCGATCATCTCGGCCGCCTTGAGGCGCACCCGGGCAGGTTCGGTGGGATCCAGGACCATTTTCATGATCGTAGGGCCGTCTTTGCTGATAAAGCAATCCGCTAGAATGGAAAAGCCCCTTTTGATATTCTCCTTCAACATCTCCTGCTCAGCCAGTACCTGCTCGTCAATTTCCTGGCCTTTGCCGCCCTGGGGGCTGAACACCGGCATGACTTCGAATTTTCCCGAGCTGGGATAACAGAAGCAGCGATAGGAGGCCGTCTGGGCAAAATTCTCCGCGAGATCATCCCAGCCACGCTTGTACAATTTGCAGTCATCGTTAAAACACAGGAAAAGGTAAGGCTCCCCCCACCCCAAACCATCCCCCACATTGATCGGTGGTACTTCCCAGATGTGCATCTCCTGATCACAATGGGGACAGTGCGGTTTTTCCATTTCAAGGACTTTTTCCAGGACCTGCTCTTTGGTCTCGATTACCATCTATTTCCTCCAAATTAAAATTGCCGCCCGCATTCTTCATCTGCACGCAGCTTCAGACCACCTCTCGGGTTTCACCGGCTTTAAACATACGATTCTAAGGTAAGGGTCGAATCGTAAATGTCAAATAGGCTCTCCGAGCGTATCGACAGCCTGGAATTTCGCGTTTTTTGACAAATACGCAAGGTGATGCTAAATTATGCCGCCATTGATACTACCCGCTGGAGAAGAATATTTTTATATGCAAATTCAACAGGTTAAATTATCGAAGATGGCCACCTTCTGCTACCTGGTGGCCGATGAGGCCAGCCAGACCTGTGCCCTGATTGATCCGGCCTTCGATACCGACCGGCTCATCGGCCTGGCTGCCGACCAGGGGTTGACCATCACCCATATCATCAATACCCATAACCATTCGGACCATACGGCGGGCAACGCCGCTGTAATCGCTGCAACCGGGGCCAAACTCTATATCCACCACCGGGATGCAGCCGCCCTCGGCAAAATATTCAATCGCGGGTTTGCGCGGCTTATGGGCGGAAAAGGCTCTCCGCCGCCTGATGTACTGCTGGAAGATAATGACACAGTTCAGATCGGTGCCGTCACCCTTAAGGTCATCCATACCCCCGGGCATACGCCTGGGGGGATCTGCCTGCAAGCGGAGGGTCATCTATTCACCGGTGACACGGTTTTTGTTGGGTCGGCGGGCCGCACGGACCTGCCGGGCGGCAGCAAACGTCAGCTGGAGACCTCCATCGCTAACAGAATCTGCAACCTGCCGGGAAGCACAATTCTATGGCCCGGTCACGACTACGGCGCCACGCCCAGTTCAACCATTGCCCTGGAAATGCAAACGAATCCATTTTTCTAAGTGGTATTAAAAAAACATAGAAGCTGTTTACTTGCTGGATTCCAGCGTCTTGATAAACTGAAGGTCTTTGCGGCTACGGGCGGCCATCCGGGTCTCCACCTCTTCCCGGTCCACCCCCATCATGATATGGTAGGCGTCATACTTGGTTTTGCAAAAATAGATATCAAATGGCGCGCTCCGGTCGGCACCGCGGAAAATTCGTAGTCCGGGCACCTCATTGGCCTGGATGAAATCAACCTCGGTGTTAATCAGCAGCGGCTCCACATCGTGTTTGTTCTGCCAGGGGATGCAGGCCCCCTCCATACCCAGATCCGCATCCATGATGGCCCGGAGCTTTTCGGTAACACCGCCCACCGCCAGCATGATGTCACCGGTCAGAGAACCGGTAATGCCGAACTTCTGGTTTACCGGCTGCTTGATGTAGTCCGATATCAGGCCGATGTCCATCGCCACCGAGGCACTGTCACCCTCCACTCCGCCATGCGCCTGGATGTACTCCACATGCATCTCGTAACCTACATAAGGGGCCTTGATCTTTTTGAACACTTTCTTGATCGAGGCGCGCACATTCTGGGCGGCGGCCTTGGCGATATCGCCCGTCTTGCCCGGTGCAATCACGGTGTCCGCCCCACCGGCATTGATCTGGCAGTGAATCGGCAGGGGTTGGCCAAACATCTGGCCGCTGGAACGCGATTGGATCACGGCCAGCCCCACTACGTAACCCACCGAATCGCTCATGGCGCTGATATATTTTTTAAGATCTTTTTTGTGCTTGACCACCTCGCGGGACATGGCGCCTTCCAGGCTCAGGTGTTCCTCCAGCGCCCGACGGACGTGGTCAGGGCCAACCAGATCGGCATTGTCCAGGATCGCCGCAAATTCGGCTGATTTAATCACCCCGTTGATCGGCCGGAGGATCGTGCTGAGTTTGCCGTCGGATGCTCGGCAGCGTAATTCCTTGATAATCTCCATCACGGCCGCTCGGGAGAAATCCCGCTCGGCCAGACGGTAGTCTTCCGGGAGTGGCTGGCCGAAGATCTGCTCACTGCGCACCCGCACGCCCGCATGGCCCTCTTTTTCTATGATCCGGCCCCACACCGACTCGAATTCACGGCCGACACTGTCGATTTCCTGTTTCACATACTGGGCCACCTGGCGTATGTTTTCGGGAGTCTGGAGAACCGCGCTTTCCATCTGGATCACTTCGCCCTTATCCTCGATCCGGCTTAAAAAAGCGCCGTCACCCTCTTCCTGCAGGTAGGCCAGGGTATCATGGTTGCAACAGGCGATGAATATGTTGTCGGCCTTGAGCGTGTCTTCGGAACGATCAGCCGAGCCGCTGCCCGAGTTCCGTCCGCCCTCCAGGATGTAATGTCGATTTTGCATAATCTCCAGCAAGTCGGCCATGTAGCCGGCTTTGATCAAGGTCTTCAGTTCATCCAGATAGATTATGGGCGCCGTGGCATGAGCCCCCAGAAAAGCCCGCTTGTGGCAGGGGGTGTGCAAGGTCCCGGACTGGTAGGGATCATGCCGAAAACCGCCCTTGAGATTCCGGGCGGTGGGCTCTGATATCCGGGCCATCAATTCCGTATCCTGGCGCGGATCGAATAGGACTTCCGGTACCATGTCCACAATCTTTTTAACCGTGTTTTTCTTCCCGGTCTGTGCTTCACGCTGGATCTTTTCCTGGGCCCGGTGATTGTTTTCCTGCATGAACATGAATATTGCCCCGATCCCGGCGAGGCTCGTACCGATAAAGGCCGGTGGGAAGAAGATACCGGCAACCGCGGTCAGTCCGGTGATCCACAACAGCCCCTTTTTCAGTTTGCGTACGGACTGGATCTGGTCTTCCAGGCTGAACTCTTCGATGGCATCGGCCGCCGTTACGATATCATTGTTCAAGGCCTCGATGCGGTTCTCAATCTTATCAGGGCTTTCATAGGCCAGGCGGATGTGGTGCCGATCCTTGCCGGGGTAGGCCACGATGGACTCGGTCGGTCTCAGGTAATCACCCATGGACTTTTCGAGCACTTCCTTGAACATATCCGCCAGCAGGGATTTGCCGGTGCCCGGCCGGCCGACCATCAATATGTGGCCCCGGTTCTGGGCGATCTTGCGGATGGCGGCCTTGGCCCGGTCCTGGAACACCACCTTTTCGATGGGGTCCTCCGGGATGCTGATCTGGGCGGTATCGTCGAAAAAATCCAGCTGCCGGGCAAGGGTCTGAGGGTAATCCATCAGTTCCCGGATCCAGGCATGGTCGTTGGCGTTGAAGTGGCTTTCAGACATCTTTGTATCCCCGTATGGTATCCAGCAGGTAAAACTTGCCGGCTTCGGAGATAGCTGCTCTTTTGGAGAGTTCGGAGTAGAGATGCGGCATGTTGTCCTTGATGCGTTCCAGCACCCTGAAATCCTGCATGATCGAAATGTCAGTGCAGAGTTTTCCATCCCCGCCGGCCAGCGGTAGAAAATGAAAAGAGATGCTCATCTTGCGGTCATTGATAAAACTCAGCAGGGCCTCTTTTTCGCCTTCTCCCGGTTGCTGACTTTTGAAAATTTCACGGCAGACCCGCGGCAATTCATTCCGCGAATAATCGATATCAAGCTGCTGGTTAAACATCAGCTTAAGCGGCAGGGCCCGGTCGTTGACGCAATCACGCAGGGATCCTTGCAACTGGGGATTGGTCTGAATGGTATGTTCAAACAGCTGGAGGTAATGGACCAGGTTGTAATCTTCTACCCAGAATTCCACCTGGTCTTCCGGGGTCAAAACGGCGCTGCGCGTGGTGCCGTCGAGCAGAAAGCGGATCAGTCGGAAAGATTGGCTGCGGTCATAATTGACAAAATCAGCCCCGCGCAGTTCAAAAAGTCCCGGTTCGGTGTATACCTTTTCCAGGCGCACCTTCACTTCTTTGCGGATGTGCTTGGCGAGGTAATCAAGCTTGTCGTTGATGCTCCCTTCCATAGTGAGGTAGGAACGATTGCCGTCCACATCTTCGCAGATGCCGACGATGTCAGCGATGCGGACCACATCCAGCCGGGAGATCTCATGGAAGAAATCGTCATAGGGCCGCAGGTGCTCGTGGACCGAATCGAAATGAGCTTCGAGTGCCGGCGTGTCCAGGCGTGGTCCCGGGTCGGAAAAGGCTGAAAAAATGACCTGCGGCGGTTGGCTCGATTCCTGGGGAGGGTTTTTCTTTTTACTCGGCAGCAGGCGTTTGAAAAACCCAACCAGCCCTAGCGTGGAAGGCTGATGAAAGTGGACTTCACAACCTATCAGTATTTTTTCAACTTCGATAGGATCGGGATTAAGCAGGTAGCGCCCCAACTGGGAAATGTGGTACTCCTTGACCGGGCCATAGTCTTTGCCCTTTACCAGGCGGCCTACATCCAGCTTTACATAGCGGCCGCCGGATATGATCCAGATCGGTCCCCGTGTATGCTCGCCCGCCGTCCGTTCGTTGGTCATTATATCTTCCTTAGCCAGTGTCCGTCCACAAATGGGAGCTTATGGTTCAGAGCAAGGCTTGAGTGATTTTGAGCCGCAGGCATAGTAAGCTATTCTGAGGATATCAAAAAAGTGAAACCGCCGCTCTGGGCCAAAAGATGCTGTTTGTGGATAGGCACTCATTGGGTAAGGCCTACCCACTCCTCTCAGCCTCCACACCCAGATTAATATCCGCGCGATTATATGTCAACAGATGTAGTGTGTCAAGATGTTCGGGTACCACAAGATGTTGTGTGTTGCCCCTGATTAACACCCCTAATCTCTTCTCCTGGTTCTAAAAAATGAGGACACGCCGCACTTCAATAGTTGCCCTCAATGGCTATTGATCTCCGCACCCCAAAAGGCGCATCCGACTCGGAAATCACGACCCCGAGATGCTACGGGCTTGAATTTTGCCAATGATTCGTATATGGCTGATTCCATGGAAAAAGACGCCGCCCACACCCAGGACGACTACATCAAGGCATTGATGAATATCAGCCAGGCGATCACCAGCGACCTTTACCTGGAAGACCTGCTGAAACTGATCGTCATGGTGACGGCCAACGTCACCGGTGTGGCCATCTGCTCTCTCTGGCTGGTCAACGAAGAGGAAAATCCACCCAAGATCCACCTGAAGGCCACCCAGTCCATAGACCCGGAATACATCAAGGACCGCTCCCTGGGATTAAGCGAAGGGGTGGTCGGTCACATTGTCAGCACCAAACGCCCCCTGATCATCGCGGACGTGATCAAGAGTGGCGGTTTCAAGGAAAAGGAGATGGCCAAACGGCTGGATCTGGTCTCCATGGTCGGTGTGCCGTTGCAACTAAAAGACAAAAAGGTGATCGGGGCCCTGAACTGTTTTACCAAACACCAGCATAACTTCACCGAAACCGAAGTCAACCTGCTCAGCGCTGTCGCCGGCCAGGCGGCCGTGGCGATCCTGAACACCGAACTGATGGTCAAAACCAAAGTCATTCAAGAGGAATTGGAGACCCGCAAGCAGGTGGAGCGCGCCAAGGAGATCCTCATGATGCGGCGCAAGATGACGGGCACCGAGGCCCATCGCTGGATCCAGAAAAAAAGCATGGACTCTCGCAAGCATGTGCGCCAGGTGGCGGAAGCGATCCTCCTTTCCGAAGAGCTGAATATCTAGCCAAACTGCCAACGACCTTCCCCATCCGTTTTGATACCCAATACGCCCCTTAACATACATCCGGCTACCTCCTGAGCGTGTCGTTCGAGTTGCAAAACCGGCTGTAAAATATACCTTTGCTTACCAACCGTTAATTTAAATTCATTTAATTAATCCGGACTAATTTTCTTGACATTAAACATAAGTTTTGCTTAATTATTCGGGCTTACACAATTTATACCGAATACTGGTCATACAATGGCGTGTGGCCCGGTTCGGGTCCAATTTGAGACAAAGGCGTCTTTTGCTGAAGGTGGCAAGGGCGCCTTTTTATTTTCTGAGCCCCGATTCCGGGGCGCCACTTTAAAGGGGAGTGAATCATGGAACGAATTCTCAAGAATAACGACGCATTGGGCACCAAAAACCGGGGCAACCCGTGCGAATCGAGCCTTTGCACCCTGTGCCGGGCCGATTGCAAGGGTAAATGTGAAACCTGGCTATCCAGCCTGGTCGGCCGCAAACTGCTGTACCCGCGCAGCTACGGCATCGTGACCGCTGGTGCCAACAACACCTGCCACGTGGGCGTTTCCTACAATTCGCTGCGTATCCAGGGATATGCCTACGGCTCTCAAGGCCTGCAGGAGGGCATGAGCAATGATCCGGATGACTGTATCTTTCCGAACGTCTCCCTGGAGACCGAATTTGGACAGGAAGTAAAGACCAAGGCCCGCATTCCCCTGATGACCGGCGCCCTGGGCTCCACTTTCGTGGCCCAAAAATACTGGGACGCTTTTGCGGTCGGCGCGGCCCTGGTGGGTATACCGGTGGTCATTGGTGAAAACGTGGTCGGTGTGGACCTGAAATCGGAAATCGGCGACGGTGCGGAGCGTAAAGGCAAAATCAAGAGCGCCCCGGAATTGGAACGCCGCATCGATGGTTACCTGCGTTACTACGATGGCTATGGTGCCATCATCGTGCAGCTCAACGTGGAGGATACCCGCAACGGCGTGGCCGAATTCGTGGCTGACAAATACGGCGACAAGGTTGTCATCGAACTCAAATGGGGCCAGGGCGCCAAGGACATCGGCGGCGAAATCCAGGTCACCAGCATCGACTACGCCCAATTTCTTAGAGACCGCGGCTACGTGGTAGACCCGGATCCGTCCCTCCCCGAAGTTCAGGAAGCTTTCAAAAGCGGCGCCATTCGGTCGTTCGCCCGCCACAGCCGCCTGGGCAGCACCAACCTCGACACCGTCGAGGCGGTTCGCAGCGATTTCATGAGCTCGGTGGAATACCTGCGCAGCTTAGGGTTTGCCCGCATCACCTTGAAGACCGGCTCCTACGGCATGGAAGAACTGGCTATGGCCATCAAGTTCGCCACCGACGCCAAGCTGGACCTGCTCACTATTGACGGCTCCGGCGGCGGTACCGGCATGAGCCCCTGGAACATGATGCAAAGCTGGGGCGTCCCGTCCATCGACCTGCACTCCAAGGCCTATCAGTACGCCAGCATCCTGGCAGCCAAGGGCGATAACGTGGTGGATATGTCTTTTGCCGGCGGCTTTGCCCTGGAAGACAGCATCTTCAAAGCCCTGGCCCTGGGCGCACCGTTTACCAAGCTGGTCTGCATGGGCCGGGCCATCATGATACCGGGTTTCGTGGGTTCCAACATCTACGGTGCCCTGCATCCGGAAGAGCGCGGCGACGTCAACGGCCACTGGAACGAACTACCCAAAACGGTCCAGGCCGTGGGTCGCGATGCCAAGGAAATCTTTGCCGGCTACTTCGACGTGGAAAAGAAGGTGGGTAAAGACGAGATGAAGAACATACCATACGGCGCCATCGCATTTTGGACCATGGCTGACAAGCTCTCCTGCGGCCTGCAGCAGCTGCTGGCCGGCGCCCGTAAGTTCTCCGTCACCAACCTGACCCGGCATGAAATATTCTCCGGCAACCGCGAGACTGCCCACGAAACAGGCATTCCACATGTGACGGACGTAAACGACGAAAGCGCCCGGAAGATTTTGAACTCTTAAATTAATAGATAAAAAAAATGAAAAGGCGCAGACTATTTCTTATAGTCTGCGCCTTTTTTCTTATGAATTTAACTGAGGACCAATGGTCGTAGTCTGCGGTGCGGTAATAAGCCATTTATACTTCCTGCCGACTGGAGCATTATTTGGAACCGGAAAAGTTTATTGACAAATTATTTCGAGTTAAGTAGAGAGTGAACAGCTGCTCTCTATAATCTTCAAGATCGCCATGCAAAAAACCTTCAAAAAACTTCCCGAAAAAAAGCAGACCCATATACTCGATACCGCCGTTCGCGTATTTGCACGCAAAGGCTACTACCAGGCAAATGTTGCCGAAATATGTAAAGAAGCCGGTATTTCCAACGGTGCGCTGTATAAGTATTTCAAAAATAAGGAATCGCTGTTTCTATCCTGTTTCGATTACGGGGTTGACTTGATGAACAGGGAAATTTTCGCCAGATACCTGACGGCATCAGGAACGGTTTTCGAAAAAATCCGGGATGTTCTAGAAACGACCAGCCGCTTTGCGAAAAAGCACAGTGATGTTGTAGCCTTGTACCTGGAACTGGGAAGCGTCTCCAATAACAGATTTGCCGACGTGCTGTCCGACAAGGTCGAAAAAAGCGCCAGAGATTTTCATGTAGAACTCATCAAGGATGCTCGTGAAAGAGGTGAAATCGATTCAGACATCGACATCAACATTGCCGCCTACATCATCGACAACAATCTCATGCTTTTGGCTTTTTCGATAATTTCGGACCATTACAACCAGCGGTTTCAAACCTATTTTTCAAGCACCTCCCGGGAATTGGACGATCGAAAAAAAATCGATGTCATAATGGCATCGATTGGACAATTGCTAAAACCCTAGTTCAAATACACCTGAAGTAAGAAAACTCGCAGCATCCAGATAAACTCATGGTTTGACTAAGGATAAGTAGTGGGTAAACAGAGAGTGGGTAATCACTCTCAATGCAAACAATAGGTGCAACATTCATCTAACTACTTAGTGAGGAGAGATAAAAATGCCAAAGCAAACAAGCAACGGATCAATGTCCAACGAGGATGCCCTGAAACTCAATGCCCGATACATTTCCTCCAGCCGGGTCAGCGCCTACCAGGCTTACGGCCTCGATTTTGTCCAGGGCCGTCGGGAAGGCGTTCGGATATGGGACCTGGACGGTAACAGTTTCATCAACTGTCGCTCGTCTGGGGGTGTCTTTAATTTCGGTCACCGCCCGCAGTTTGCTATCGATGCACTCAAGGCAGCCCTGGATGAAATCGACATGGGCGACTGGCTTCTGCTTTCACCCTACCGAGCACTCGCGGCCAGAGCTCTGGCCGAAATTCTGCCTGGAGATCTCCAATACACCTTTTTCACCGCTTCCGGAGCGGAAGCCGCCGAGTGCGCGGTCAAACTGGCCAGGGGGCTCACCCGCCGTCCGGGCATCGTCTGCCTTGAAAATGGATATCACGGTCACGTGGGTTTCGGTCTGGCCATGGACGACGAAATTTACAACCAGTGGTACAGACCTCTTACCCCGGGAATAACACGCGTGCCCATGAACGATGTCGACGCCGTCGACAGGGCCATTGATGACAGTACGGCCGTTGTCTGTATGGAAACCATTCCCGCCACCGCCGGATACATCGTGCCTCCCGATGGCTATTTTGAAAGGATTCGGGAAATATGCAACAACCGAGGCGCATTGCTGATGCTCGATGAAGTGCAGTGCGGCATGGGGCGAACGGGAAAATTTTGGGCGGCCGACCACTGGAAAGTGGTCCCCAATCTTTTGATGTTCGGGAAAAGCACTTCGGGGGGGATCTACCCTATATCCGGCTGCTGCTACAGTGAAAAAGTGGAAAATTTCCTGAAAGCGGATCCGATCTTTCACCCCTCCAGTTATTCGGGAGCTGAACCTGGGACTGTGGTCGTCTGTGAGGTGATCAAAAAACTCACGGAACCCGGATTTCTGGATAATGTTAATAATATGAGCCGCAAGTTTAAACTGGGATTCGACGATTTATGCGCCCGTTTCCCCGACAAACTCGTCGAACACCGCGGTCTGGGCCTTATGCTCGCCCTGGAGACCCACTCGGAAGAACAGGGATTTGCGTTGATGAGGCAGGCCGTTGCCCATCGAATTCTCGCCGTTTATGCCAACAACCGCAGGTCATCATTGCTGATCATGCCCCCGCTGATAATTTCATCCGATGAAGTCGATGAAGTGCTGAGCGGACTTGAGGCTTCCGTTAAAGCGATGAAAGCATAATGACTCCTGACCCTGCCAACCAGAATCAAGGAGGATCAGATATGGAACTGGATCGAGAACTCTTGTACCGGCTTGAGGAGAACCTGAAACCTCACCGAATTGAAGATTGCATCGTACCGATTACCGTGCTCGACTATGGAGAAATCTCCATTGTATTTAAAATCGAAGGTCGGGAAAACCTCGTCTACAAGCGCATGCCGCTGTTCAGAAGCATGGATGAAGCGGAAAGATTTGCCGCCATGTACCGGGAATACAACTCGTTGGTGGAAGAAGCGGGCCTGAGAATACCGCCGGCTGAGACAACAACAATTCAGGTTTCCGGACGCCCGGTGATTGTATTGTATCTGGTCCAACAGTTAATGCCACCCGAGGCTTTCGGTCACCGGCTGATCCACGGCTTCTCAGACGATGAAAACCGTGCGTTGTTTGAAAAAATAATAAAGGAAATCAGTAAGATTTGGGGATTCAATCGCAAGTGCATGTCCGGTATCGAACTTGCCCTGGATGCACAGCTTTCCAACTGGGTACTGCATGAGGATCAAGTCTATTATGTAGACACCAGCACCCCCCTCTATCGAAAAGATGGCGTGGAGCAGATTAACCAGAACGTGGAAGCATTCCTGAAAAGCGTACCGACAGGGCTTCGGTGGATTTTCCGCAAAGTCTTCATCAACGATGTCATCCCGAGATATTATGACCCCCGCAAGGTCTTCGTCGATTTTGCCTCCAACCTGAACAATGAAAGGCCCGATGTCATCCCCACCGCTATCGATGTAATCAACGGTATTCTGGAAGGTGGAAATGATCCGATCACGGAAGAAGAAGTCGCCAAATATTATGAAGAAGACCGCAAGATATGGCTCCTGTTTCTTACCCTGCGCCGCGCTGATCGATGGGCGAAGACAAAACTGTTCAGGAGAAGATATGAGTTTACACTGCCGTTGAAAAGCTCATTTCAATAGTGACACGGTAGATATTTTTCATCAGTGCGCCAGGAAAATGTTAAAGGGGTTTGATATGATGAGAGTATCTGGACCGCGGTATATTGCCAATAATGTTTGGTTGAAGATGGTTTTTATCAACCGAGGAATGATTTTGCTATATTGGAGTGTCCTTTAGGCTACATATAATAATTATGAGTACAGAAATACTTAATATAGTTCCAGTTTCAACAGAATATAATCATAACGTGTCACTTAGAACGAAAATCTATTACAAATGATTATTTTATTTTAATCCACAGTAACCGCACCGTATCCGAACCAGTGTTGGTCCACTCCGCCGGGCTATCCGCCTTCAAGTAAATGGTCTCGCCAGCTTTCAGCGTGTAGACATTGTTATTTATAACTGTCTTCAGCTCGCCTTCCAGCAGGTAGCCCAATTCCTCACCCTTGTGGGCAAAAAAGTGGGTCGGCAACTTTTTGTTTGGTTCGATTTCCAACAGAAAAGGTTCAGCCTTGCCCTCGAAATCCAGAGGTGACAGCTGCCAGCCCTGGATGCTGCCCTTGGGCAGGTCCGGGAAATTCACGGCCACCCCGTCACCGGAAAATACCGGTTTTTCAGATCCGGCCAGGCTCTGAAAGAAGGCACTGATTTCGACTCCGAGAACCTCGCCAATTTTAAACAGGGCCGGGATCGAGGGATAGATGGTACTGCTCTCTATCTGTGAGATGGTGCTGGGGGTGACGCCCACGAGGCCGGCCAGCTCTTTTTGAGACATCCCCTTTTTCTTGCGCAGGTCCTTCATCCGCAGCCCCAGATCGCTGCGCCGGGCAGTTCCGGCGGCACTCTCGAAATTGGCATCCAGGCCGCTGGTCCAGTAGCCCTGGGGTTTGTCCAGGATCCCCGGATTGCGCTTGTCCGCTTTGAGGATGGTCAAAGAGGATTTCCCTCGGTTGAGATTCAGCTCACCGGCCACCTGGGCTATGTGGTTGATACTGGCCCGCAGCCGGTTCGAATGGGCGCCTTTTTCGATGACCCAGTAGGCGATGGTATCCAGTTCATACAGGCGCGGACAGGAACGGGAGTAGAACTTGAGGATCTTCTCTTCACCGCCCCACAACTCCTGCATCCCGGTCAGGCTTTCAAAAACCAGGCGCACATCTCCTTCCAGGGTCTGGTGCAGGTTGTAAATGGCATCCATGACCAGGGCTGGATTGGAAGGCTCTTCCATTTTTAATAGAGTGCAGGGCTGATGACTGTCGTCTTTTTCATAGAATCGGCTGAAGACCTCGGATCCATCACCTTTGCCGTAGGTAAAACAGTCCAGCAGGGTCAATTGCTGGTTCTCGGCCAGGGGACCCAACTCCTCGATCACGGTCTTCGGTGAGCGATCAAAACTCACGTAAATGATCGCCTTGCGCTGCTCCTTGGACTCCCGGATGAAGTTCAGGCAAAACAGGGAGGCCAAGCTGCCGGCATCGTCGTACCAGATCACATTGTCGCCGATGAGAAGACCGCCGAGCAAGTTGTCAAACTGGCTGACACCCGAGGATACACTGGCTTTTTGGGAATACATAATTGTTGGCTCCGTTATTTATAAATGAGGTGATCTTCCAACTTCATAAACCCACGAATGGCATGTAGGAGGCCATGCGTCAAGGGTTCCGGCGGCCAGGGAATCACTTTACGGCCGATAAAAAACAGCTCGGTCCGCTGTGACGGTCGGCCGCAGATCAATTCCGCCATGGCCCGGCCGTTGGTGGTTGTCATGGATACCCCGTGCCCTATACAACCCATTGAAAACAGGGTTTTTTTGTCCTCACCGAGATAGCCGATGACCGGGGCCATATCCAGAGTCACCGAAACCGGGCCACCCCAGCGGTGGGTAATGCCGACCCCCTCGAGCTGTGGAAATATCTCGGTTATGTGTCTCTCCAGATGACGGAATACCTTTTCATTGAGGTCTTTGTCCAGATCGGCCCCATATCCGACCGAAACATCGCCGCCCCCCATGGCAATCCGGTTGTCATGGGTGAGCCGGTAATAATGGATCAGGTCGCGGGCATCCTCCACGCCGGTCCGGCAGCCCCAGCCAATGCTCTTCAGTTGATCCGGACTTAAGGGTTCGGTCAGGACGATGTGGGTGAACGCCGGTTTTTGCATGGCCCACAGTTGCGGAAACAGGACGGAGTAGGCATTGGTAGCGATTACCAGGCAGTCAGCTCGGATAGAGCCCTTCGCCGTCTCCACCAGGAACTCCCCTGAGCTGTCTTTTGAAAACGAGGTAACCGGCGATTGTTCGTAGATAACAGCGCCTTCATCTTCCGCCACCCGTTTGAACTCCCGGGCCAGCTTGGCGGGATTGAGGATGCCGCAGCGCGGTTCGTACCAGCCCAGCTTGTAATAGTCGGTATTGAACTCCGTGGCCAGTCTTTGCCGGTCCCAGCGCTCCACCCCGCCTAATCCCCACCGTTCCAGAATTTTGAAATCGTGCTCGACTCGTCTTACCTGGGCCGGGCTGGTGCCCACCAGCAGGTAGCCGGATTGCTCATAGTCACAATCAATCTCGTGCGCAGAAATAAACTCGTGCAGGTAGTCAACGGCCCCTTCCATGTAGATCTGGGCTGCGCGAGCTTTTTCATCGTTGAACCGCAAGGCGGTAATCCCCTTGGTCAATCCGAAGAGGGTCATTGAAAAGCCGCCGTTTCGCCCTGATGCTCCATAGCCGCAAACATCCGCCTCAAGCAGACGCACATCTAGGCTCGGGTTGAGTTTTTTCAGGTGGTATCCAGTTGACAGCCCTGTGTACCCGCCCCCCATAATCACCACGTCCGCGGTCTGGCTGCCTTTCAGCGCGGTATTGGGCTGAATGGGTTCCGGCAGGGCCTCAAGCCAATAACTCTTATTGCGGTAGTCGTTCATACGCTCCTCCCATGGGGAACTGATAGCATATCTGGGCGCGACGCTCAAACTGCGCGATGATCGATTGACGAGGGCAATGTCAATCTGCTATTCCCTTAGACAGGAAACCCGCAATCATGAGGAGGCTTTCTTGAAAAGATGGCGATGCACCATCTGCGGTTATATCCATGACGGCGACCAGCCGCCATACCAGTGCCCCATCTGTCGCGCACCGGCGGCCATGTTTGAAGAAATCAAGTCACCTGATCTGGAAGGGTCCGGAAGCGACAACCTGCCTGAACCCTGAATAACGCGACATCATTCAATATAAGGAAATAGGCGTATGGCCCTGTCAGCGGATCCTGAAGCAGCGCTCCTGAAGAGAATCTATGCCATTCCCATTATGGAAACCCTGCAGATAAAGGTGCTTTCCATAGCGGAAGGCTTCTGCGAAACGCGACTGCCTCGAAAGCTGGATTACGACGGTGTTTTTGAATCCTTTCACGGCGGCCTGCTGATGACCCTGGCCGACACCACGGCCTGCTACGCCATTTTGACCCAGGCCGGGGCGGATGCCAAATTGACCACCACGGATATGAACATTCGTTTCCTGGCCCCCTGCCTCACCGATGCCATCGCCCGGGCCCGGGTAATCAAGCTGGGCCGGACGCTCTGCCCGGTGGCCGTGGACATATTCGACACCGACGAAAACCGGGTGGCCGTGGCGCAGGTGAGTTATTTTCTGATGAACGATTAGACGTCGTTTTATTGACTTGTGATTGGCAGTGACTTACCATTTTCTTAGAGGCTATCTCAAAATAAATTCTTCTTCTGAAATAAGGGGGCCCGAGATGACCCAGGACTGGAAAGACCACATCACCTGCATGACCCATTGCCCGGTTTGCGAAAAAAAAATGGGTGCCACTGAACCGCGCATATTCTCAACCTTTGACAGCCAGCCGATCTGCATGGATTGCAAGAAACAGGAAGAGCAACGCGATGATTACCCCGCGGCATCCCAGGCGCTGATCGGGCGATTCATGGGTGATTCGGAACTCACCTATGGTGTCGATCCGGAAGCATTCTGCTATCACCACTTCTATCCATTTACCTGCTGATGACCGCACGGCCCGGCCCGGCGCAAATAGCCGCGGCAGCCTTTCCGACCTGCAGTCGCCATACCCATAGAACATCCTTACGTGAGCATATCCTTCAATGCCAGGCCCGCGGCTTCCCGACCGGCCATCATTACCGGTGTGTATCCACCGCCGTGGGACCAGGCGCTGGCGAGATACAGCCCCGGCAAGGGCGTCCGGGCCTTCAGGTGGGGCATGTCCCGGTCAAAACCGTAAATCGCACCGCCCGGGTTACGGGTGTAGTACAGATTCGTCAGGGGCTTACCAATTTCCTTAACCGCGATCATATCGCGTAATCCCGGCAGCAGGGCTTTCTCAACCCGCCTGATGAAATGCGCGGCAATGCGTTTCTTCTCAAGGTTATAGGCGGCCTTATTCCCGTCGAAGTAGTCCCGGGCATACACTTTCCAGGAATCGAACTCTGCCAGACCCATGATGGACATAGTCGTTTTGCCCGGAGCCGAATAATCGGCAAACAGATTGTCATAGATGGTAACCGTGATATCGGCCCGGGCCAGGTCCTCTTGGGCAGACTGCCGGTCGTGATAGCGCCCATTTTCAGAGTGGATATCAATTTCATAATCCCGGATCCCGGAAATATTCTTATCCGGACCGAGCCAAACTATAAAACTGGATAGCGATGCATGGCGCTGCGAGACTTCTTTCCGGTAGTCCGTCGGCATTAGATCGGCGGGTACCATTTTGTCAACCAGGGCCGGTACACTGCAATTGGCGATGACCGCGCGGGCCGGGTACCGGGTGCCATGCTGATCTCGAACCGCCTCCACCGTGGCGGTTGAGTCAAAAAGGATCTGATCCACCCGAGTATCATAATGAATACGGCCGCCGTTAGATTCGACAGCATTGGCCAGGGTATTACTCAAATCCTGTGAGCGTGTCTTGAAGTACTGGCCGCCATGCACCAGATATTCACCGGTGGCGATGGCGTAAAAAAGGGCGTTGAGTTTCTCCGGCGGCAATCCATAGTACCCGCAGAATATAGACAGGCAGTATTTCACGTCTGGATTCTGCACATGGCGGCTCATCCACGCTTCCAGGGTCAGGCTTTCCAGTTCGGCCATCATGGATTTTTTGAAACGCTTTTTGCGCCACAGCTCTGCAATCACCTGTTCCATTTCCGCATAAAAATTGTAGATGCCCGTTCTTTCATGGGGGCATTTGTCCGCCAGGACCTGCTTGACGCCCTCTGGATTTTTGGCCGGCAGGGTCACATCAAATCCCGGCGTGATGATACGCCTCAGTTCGGGTGTATACGCCACGGGCAATTCTTTCCATATTCCCAGATCCGACAGGATCATCTGCGGCATGGCGTGCTCGGCCACCGTGGCGTGCAAAGACACATCGAAGGTGAAATCCTCCCGTTCGAACGAGGTGGCATATCCGCCCGGGATGGAGTGCTGCTCTATTACGGTCACGTCGAAGCCGTACTTGGAAAGGTAGGCCCCGGCCACCAGCCCGCCCAAACCGGCCCCGACCACCACAATGGGAATCTGGTTCCGATTGGGGATTGCGCTGGCCAGGGTCTTGAAGCCAGTCCAATCAACAGCCGCAGCACTGGATGCCAGGAGCAAGGTTCGCAGAAACTTGCGCCTCGATACGCTATTTTTAGTATGCATGGTGTCACTCCTTGGTAGATATCTACTGGACAGTGATAATGATTTCCTTCTGCGGTGAATTCACCTTGAAAGCGGCAGCATCGAATCCGGGCGGGCCGAATGGGGCCCGGGCGTTGTTTGAAAAGCCATACCGTTCGGCCGGGATTTCGAACATGCGCGTGTCCAGTAGCTGGTTGTTGTTTTCGTCATGGTAGACCTTGACGGCGTATTCACCGTAAGGCAACCCCACAATGGTTTCGACGACCCGTTGGTCCCTGATTGGGAAAATAAAGCCCTTGTAAGGGATCGCAGCGTTGAAATTGGCTTTTGAATTGACCAGCGCGACCCGCGCAGAACCTTGATCCGAATCGAAACCATCTATGCAAATGACCAGGCTTGCCGTTTGACTGCCCGCCTCGCCGGCTGTTGCGTAGAGGCAACCGCAAGCCAGGATCATCCAAAACACAATGACGGTAATAACTTTCTTTTTCATTTTTTCTTCCTCCTTACGTGCAGGACCAACCTGCGGTTTATGTATCGGTTGGCCCCACCCTATAACCCGTAAGTTGTCCGCAGCAATCTTATTGGGACCAGCTGTCGAACCGTGCGATGAATGACCGGATTTCCGGGATAAATGGTTATTCGGGATCCGTATTTTGGGAGTTTATTGAGTTGGGACGGTTGGGCCGCAGGGGATTGACGGACATTTTTCCGCTGGAAAGCCAGTGCTGAGTTTGGGGCCAAATGCGATGAACCGACAAATATGTGGGATGAATGGCATTGCCTTGGCAGGAAGCATTTAGTACTCTGCAATAACCGGATACATCTTGGAAAGGTCGCCAGTATGCAGAAAAATAAAATGGCCACTTTAAAATCATTGCTGATTACCGCGGGCTTCAACACCTTGATAGCCCTGGTTCTGGCCTATATGGTGATGGGCAGCCATAAATTTATCGAAGTGTTCATCATCTCTCAATTTGTCGGCCTCAGCATCTGCCTGTTTGTTACGACGGCCCTGCAGATTGTCCAGGCCAAGGGCGGCGGCTGGGTTGCCGCCGGTATCGTGGGGGGCCTGATGAGTGGGATCACCGTCGGCGGCCTGCTGAGCTGGGGCTTGATGGCATTGCTGTACGGCATGGATCTGGGCCTTTTTCTAAGAGAAGTGTTTATCCATATTTTCATTTTCGGAATGGTCTTCGGCGTTCCCATCATCTACTTCTTCGCCTCGCGGGAGATCATCCGGGAGTCGGCCGAGAAAATCCAGCAGGAGAAGATTAAACGACTGACAATGGAAAAAACGGCCGCGATGACCACCCTGCAGCTCCTGCAGGCCCAGATCGAACCCCATTTCCTGTTCAATACCCTGGCCAATGTGATCGCCCTGTTCGAAGTCGACGCACAGAAAGCGAAACAGATGCTGATCGATTTCAATGAATACCTGCGAATTTCGCTGCAACGAACACGTCAGGAGATGATTACCCTGGACCAGGAGCTGGACCTGGTACGGCAATATCTTGAAATCTTCAAGATTCGCATGGGACCGCGGCTGGCATATAACATCACCGATCGAACCGGCCCGGACAAAGTCTCCTTTCCGCCATTGATCATCCAACCGCTGGTCGAAAACAGCATCAAGTATGGACTGGAACCCGCGGTGGATGGCGGCCGGATCGATATTGACTGCTGCATTCAAGACGATTTACTGCGGGTTGAAATCGCAGACACAGGCCTCGGTTTGGAGGCGGATGCCAGCCAGTCCGGCATCGGTCTCAACAACGTCAGCCAGCGTCTGGAGAGCATTTATGGCGAGCTGGCCTCCCTGGTGCTCAAAGAGAACAAGCCTTCCGGGATGAAAGCCGTCATCGAGGTACCGGTATGCCTGATCTGAAAGCCATCATCGCCGACGACGAGGAAAACATCAGATTGGGATTGGTAGCCCTGCTGGCACGCCTCTGGCCGGAACTTGACATCTGCGGTCAGGCCGCCAACGGCACCGAAGCCCTGGAGCAGATTCACACCACCAAGCCCGATATAGCGTTCCTGGACATCCAGATGCCCGGCCTGACCGGGCTTGAAGTGGCCCGGCAGGCGGCGCCCGCCTGCAAAATCGTTTTTATCACGGCCTATGATCATTTTGCCGTACAGGCCTTTGAAAACGAAGCCGTGGACTACGTGTTGAAACCGGCCACAGAAGAACGGCTGACGAAAACCATCGGCCGCCTCCAAAAGCAGTTCACCCGGGAAACTCAAACGCCGGATGTCCAAAGCGACCTGCTCAAGGTCATTCGGATGCTGGAGCACCGGGATGCCCCGGAATACCTGCGATTGATAAAGGTCAAGGTTGGGGCGGAATTGCGTTTTGTGCCGGTCTCCGAAATACTGTACTTTAAGGCAGAAGACAAATACACCACAGTCAGGACCGTTGCCGCGGAATTTCTGATTAGAACGCCCATAAAAGCGCTGGAACAAGAACTGGATCCCGATGCGTTCTGGCGAATCCACCGCAGCGCCATCGTCAACATCGACAAGATCGAAAATATCAAACGCTCTTTCACCAACCAGATGATGATCGGGTTCCCCGGAATCAATGATACCGTCCCGGTGAGCCGCTCTTATGAACACCTGTTCCGGCAAATGTGAACCACGAATATTGTTCCTCAACTCAAAACAATACCTCATTTTGTGGGCCACCGATACCGCTAAACACCAATAGGTTGAAATAACAGTGGCTTGACAATGCACCTGGCAGTCGTTATTTGAATAAGAAGCGTGACAGTTCAAGCTCGCCGATCACCCCAACAGATTGAGGTTTTCATGTTCCGACTGAGCAGATCGTCTCATATAGTCATCCTTTTTATCTGTATCATACTGCTGGCCGGCCTCGGCTGCCAGGCACAACCGCGCAAAACCATGCTGGATCGGGTTGAAACCAAATCCGGGAAAAAGCTGCGTACCACCTCGACGGAGCTACGCCTTAAAACTCAGCATGCGGCCCAGCCCCTATCCGGCATCATTGAGGCCCATGCAGATATGATCCTGGCCGACACCGTTGATCCGGGCATCCGCAAAAACGCGCTGTTATGGAAAATCAACGGTATCCCGGCCATCCAGCAGGCCGCTTTTCAGCCGGACCCGTTTCTGGCCTTTCTGGACCTGTGGGTCCTGTCGGTGCAAATGCGACTTTTTTTCGAGGAAGGTGCCGGCAAGGATGCCCTGGGAAAGTGGCATCCTCTGGCGGTGAAGGGCGCCCACAAAGTGGAATCAATCATCGAATCCATGGCCCGGGAAATCAGTGGTGATGGCGATATCTCTGGCGCCGAGGAGAAAATCGAGGCCCGGAGCCAGGAACATCCTCTTGAATCGCTGCACTTCATCCGTCCGTCAGTTACTATATTGTTGGCAGCCGAAATCGGCGGCCAGGACCTGGGCACGTTTGAAATCGTGGAAGCGGTGGCGGTAGGCGTGGCCGATCTTTCTCAGCAGATGGCCACCTACGCCGACTACCTGCCCAAACAGGCCCGCTGGCAGACGGAGCTGCTTTTGGAAAGCCTGGCGGCTTCGGAAAAAATCGACCAGGCCCTTTCTGAATTTATGTGCGTCTCGCGGGATATCGACCGCCTGACAGCCCTGGCCGAAACAGCCCCCCAGAAAATCTCATCCGAGCGGGCCATCATTCTAAAATCCCTGGCGCGTGACCTGGATCGCGCCCTGGCTGCCCTGGATAGCCAGCGTCGGGCTACCTTAGAGGTGCTTGAAAAAGAACGCATAGCCGTGATGGATGATGTTAAAACCGAAAGAGCCGGCATGTCGGCAGACATCACCGCCGAACGTATCGCCATGCTCAAGGAAATCGATCGACAGCGGCAGGAAACCCTGGCCAACGTGGAAGCTATAGGCAAACGGCTGCTCGACGATGCGTTAGAACAAGGCAACACGAAGATCGATCACTTTTTTATGAGAACGCTTCAGGTGGGTGGTCTGCTCGTTTTTGTAGTGCTTTGTTTTTGCACAGCCGCTATCTACTATATCCACGGCAGACAGCGATAGCTGCCGAGAGCGCCTTTCTCAAGGCACTATCCACAACGCCCCGCTGGTTACCTTGTCAATCAGGTAGCGCGATACGCTGCCCATAAAAAACGCTTTGTCGATACCTCTCCGACCAACGATAATTGTGCCGGATTTCTTCTTTTCTGCGAACGCCATAATAGTCTTACCGGCCTTGCGGCCGCCTTTGACGATCTCCAGCTTCACGCGCTCTTTCGGCAGTCCGGCCTTCTCGAAATGCTCGCGGGTCTGGCTGTAGAACAGATCCATACACGCCTTTTCACCCCGCGCGATGATCTCCGCCAACGCCTGATCCGGTTCCTCTCCCAAGCTCCCCTCGGACCTGTTCCCGGAAGCACCGGCTACGTGGACCAGGGTCACGCGGGCGGTCGCGCTTTTGGAGAGAATAAAACCCACATAGTCGATTACCCGCAGGCAGGCTTCGGACCCGTCGATGGCCACCAGGATGTCACCGGCGGCCGCGGGGCCATTCACCAGACAGACCGGAATAACCCGGGACTGTTCAAGAATGTTGGCGGTCACGCTGCCGGTATAGAGTTTCTCGAGGCGGGACAAACCCCGCCGGCCGACCATAATGTGTAAAAGTCAAAGACCTCCCGGACAGTCAGCCCTCTCGGGTCAGTGATTATT
>Ga0049108_10000036_pt1 | contig 84995 bp, 75 predicted proteins | sample WorMetilPIANOSA2_FD_60020 | JGI IMG/M metagenome (GOLD analysis project Ga0049108, IMG submission 60020) | Marine gutless worms symbiont microbial communities from Max Planck institute for Marine Microbiology, Germany - Olavius ilvae PIANOSA.2 | ecosystem: Host-associated > Annelida > Digestive... | reverse complement strand
AATCACTGACCCGAGAGGGCTGACTGTCCGGGAGGTCTTTGACTTTTACACGTTATGTCTTTCAATTTCGGGCTGGCTGTATCCAAAGAATCAATTTCTGTGGTAACGTACATTTTATTATTGTTTGTATCAATTAGATAGACAAAAAATGGTTGTCTATCTAATTGACGGCTTTCCCATGCATAACGATACATCACAATTATATCAGCATTAATTGTTCTTGATAATTCTGCTACCGTATCGATGTCCGGCTCATAGGGTGCAAAGATAGTTTTCTTAGCCCACAATTTTTTTAAGCTCTCGTCATCAAATTTTATATCAATAACTTCAATGCCAAGTCTTTCAATGTTTTCCCTATCTAAGGCGCTATATCCTGGGTAATAGGAATATCTGAGGGCAAATTCCGGTTTCCTGTAAGCAAAACTTTTTACCGCCTCAAAAACAGATCGATACACCACTTCGTGCGCCTGGTTAGCATATGTTTCATTATTTCCATTTGAATTTGCAGGGAAAATTGCTATTGCGTGTCTAAGGTTTGAAGGAGGCTTGGAGTAATTTCTTTGTTTCGCTTTTTGGTTATCAGCAGACTCTTTGCCTAAATCTGATGGCGAAACAGATGCCGTTATTAGTGGCGTATTATTCTGCCGCTCCTTCATTTTCTCTATCTGGTTTTGGAGCTTGGCATATTCAATGGCCTGCTTCTGTTGCTCAATTTTGAGCTTTTCCATCTCTAAGGCTTTTCTTTCATCCAGCTGCTTTCTTTCGTAAGCCAGCTTCTCTTTTTCCATTGCAATCCGCTGTTGCTGTAATTCGAGCTCTGCGCTGGCAACGGCAGCCAGCTGGGCTTTTTTTTGCTTTTTGGCCTCCATCGCAATCTGTTTCCTGGTCTTTTCGTCTACCCAGGCGGCATTGTAAAGCACGAACTGGCCGTCTTGATCCATAGGGGTTTTTAGCCGGCCGACATTGGGCCTTTGATTACCGATTTCGGTAACGGGTTTCCATACTCGGGTGTGAAACAGGTTCTCCAGGTCGATTACCTCACGGTCATTTTTACGGAGGGCATCGATGAGGTAATATGCAAACAGGCTGTGGCCTTCTGCGCCGCCATCAGCGACCGGCTCAACGCCGCCGGAAGAGATAACCTGGCGGGAACGCAGGGCCGCCTTTTCCACGAGCTTTTCCCGATAGCGTTGATCTTTGAGGGACATCAAGGAAGGGCCGCCGCGCAGCATGGTCCCGCTGTAGCAGGAGTCCGCAATCACCACGACATTTTTGGCCTTAACCTTTTCGGAACTGAGTACCGCCTTTATGTAAGAATTTGCCACCCAGGTGCCGGATTGCTTGAGCCTGCCTTCGGCCGGGACCCAATAGCCGTCGCCGGTGAGGTCATCGAGTTGACCGTGTCCGGCGTAGTAGACCAGCAGGTTGTCATGCTCCCCCATTGACAGTGCCAGGTAACGCAAGTCCTCGATGATCTGGAGCCGACTGGCCTCCGCATCCACCCGTAGGATCACATTCTGCTTGTCAAACCCATAGCGTGACACCAGGGTGTCCCGGATGACGGTGGCATCTTTGACCGCGGTTTTCAGGGCCGGCCACTCCGTGTACTTGTTGATGCCGATGATGAGCGCGTAGTAGGCTCCCCACGATTTGGCAACCGATGGGTTGAGCGCGATCGATACGCCTCTTTGGGTTGCCTGGGCATTTGATCCGGGAATGATCGCAATTGATGCAACGAGTAGCAACGAGGCGAAGAGGTTTTTCATTTCAGCCTCCCAGCGTAGGGCGTTCTCAGAATTTTTTTAATGGGTTACTAAATTATGGTAAGACCCATTTGGGCATATGCAAGGGTTCGGATGATAACCAATAAGAGTAACAAATTATTGAAATCGCAAAGGCGGTTGGGATCAAAGACGGCAATGACCGGCACACTGTTGCCAGGCATAAACGCGCCTGAGATCTTTAAAATGAAAAACATCACGGAAAGCCAGCCGTGCCTTTTCTTCGATCATTTCAAAAAAATCAGGCAATCCGACCCTGGTTTGTAGTGGCTTGCGAGGTAATCCCTGCGTCTTCAGCGATTACAGGACCTGGTAAGTGGTGATAACAACATCAGCTGCTTGGTCCCGGACTGGAATCAGGGACTGATACTTCGGCGAATTAAACCAGTTGTCTATAGTTTCCAGATCGGAGAATTCGATCACAACAATAAGCTTATAATCGTGGCTGCCGGCCAGAACTTTATCACGCTTCCCTCTGAAAATTATGGTGGCATCAAAAGGCGCGATAGACTCTGCTACTCCGGAAACATATTCTTGCCAGAGTTTGTCATCCTTAACGGTAATCTGTCCTACAAGATAGGCAGCCATTTGAACCTCCTGTGGTTTGGTTCGGGGAAAGTGAGGTGCGAGCCAAGCAGTCTGCAAGGAGTCGCCTGAAAAATATCACAAATACGTTTATAAATCAGCCTGAATCAATAGCTTTGCCCATGAAAGCTATCCGCAAATAAATAAGGACCCACTAACGTTACTTGAGTATGTTCAAAGTCCATTTCCTTTAAAGCTTCAAAGTGATGGCCACCGGACAATGATCCGAAGCCTTGGATTTGCCCTTTATCCCCGGAAAGAACTTCTTCACCGCCGGCGGTTTGTTTTTCTGGTTGACCCGCAGCGGTTGCCCCCGGCGCTCAATCACCGGCAGCACGTTCTTATTTTTCTGGGCCAGGGCGCTGCTTACCAGAAGATAGTCCAGCTGGTGGTAGGATTTGTCACCCTTGTAGTAGTGCGTCCAGCGGTCATCGGCAGCCAGGCGATCGACCACATTTACCATCTGGTTGGATTCAAGCAGAGCCTGGATACCCGATTCATTTTCCTTTCCGGCGACCATGTAATCATTGAGGTCCCCTAATATCACGAAATTTTCTTTGCCGAAATTGCTGCCGAAACGGTCCTTGAGAATCTGCAATACGGCTTCGCTCTGACCGACCCGGCGGTACTTCGATTTGGAACGCCCCCGCATCATGGAGGTGAAGTGGTTCACAAATACCGCCAGGGGTTTCCGTTGATATTGAAATGGGCTTCCAGGCAGTCCCGGGCAAAGGTTTTGGATCTGCCTGTGCGCACGAACTGGTGGGTGCGGATCGCGTCGATGGGGATGTTGGACAGCAGGCCCACATCGATGTAGCGATTGTCATTGCCGTCGATGACCATTTGATATTTAAACTTGCCGCTTTTCAGGTGGTCCCGGTTGAATTTCTTCAGGGTGTCGAGATTCTCGACTTCCTGGAGGCCGACGATATCGGCCTTGACGGCGCGGATCGTTTTGGCGGTAAGGCCCCGGATCGGCTTCATGGATTTTTTAAATAGGTTCGTGTCATGGATGAAGCCATCCCTGACGGCTTTAGCCAGTTCAACCGGGGTGTAGGGACGATATATCCATTTGCCCTTGGCATCTTTCTGGTTGGTCTTTTTCCCTTTAAAATTATAACGGGTGAACAGGTTTTCGGCGTTAAACGTCGCGATGGTAACTTGAGCTGCCATGATTCCTCCTTATTCCAATAGGGGGATGCGAATTGATTATTTCTAAACGGCGTCCGGGGGAGATATGCAGACGCTTGCCTCTATCGAGGTCCCAGCCGGGACGTTGAAGGTTAAATGGTCAGGATCGTCCTGAAGATTAGGATAGTTAATAGTTGAATAGGGTGGGCTCATAATTTTGTCAAGATATTTGAAACCGTGATAAAATTTGTCCAACATCGCAATTTGTTCTAAGATCGAGGCTAAACACACGACGTGTCTTTACACCTAAAAACTGTACATTAAACCGGTTTTTGATATCCTCAAGACCCATGCTATCTGCGAACTATAATTTTACCGGTCAGGATATCAAGTCAGTAAGACAGGCACTTGCGTCGTGGTTGCAGCCTGTATTTATCCTGCTATTTTACCAACTGGTCGGTATGGCAGCCTGGGCACAGGAGCTACGGCCCAGCGATGGACAGGGTTTCCAGCAGGTTAAGGCTCAAATCGAAGCACTTTACCATTCATATGATACGGAAACGAAACAAATCCTTTTAAGAGAGGCGGCCGCCCTGATTGAACACCATCCGGGCGCCTGGCAGCCCAGTTATTATGCGGCCCTGGTCAATATCCAGCTGGGGAATGTTGCCCGCGCGAAGGATCACAAGGTAGCCTACCGCTACTACCGGGACGCGTTGCGACACATCCACGCGGCCCATGCGCTGTTTCCCAATGCCGAAAACACCCTGGTCCTGGCCGATGTCTATGGCAAACTGGCTTCATTGAAAACGATCAAGGTGCTCTATTACGGCAGTCGGTCCAAGTCCTTTTTGAAGCAGGCCTTCAATTTGAGTCCGCGCAGCCCCAAAAATCATTTGATTGCCGACATCGAAATCATGTGGACACCCGTGATCTTCGGGGGCAGTAAAAAGCGGGCCCGCGAGTTTCTCGACAAGGCGCTGGTGCTGGAAAAGACCTGGCAGGAGACCGACCCGTTGGTTGTGCAGTGGGCCACCCGGCCGGAAATTTTCGCCCACCTGGCCCAACTGGAAATACTGTGCGACACGCCGGACCAGGCCAGGCGGTACATCGATCAGGCCCTGCACCTGGTTCCTGATTACGGGTTCGTTCACCGGGACATACTTCCACAACTCAGCCAACTCACGCAATGATACCTATTGGCATGCCACAATATCATATTGCATCCAGGAGAAGCGCAGCATGACGTCTGTGGGACATTCCCTGGTAGGCGCCTCCATCGGACTGGTGTGCCTGCCTGGTTTTAAAAAGATCCAAAACCGGCTTGTTTTTCTGGTAGGCTTCATCGCCGTGGCCAGCCTGCCGGATTGGCCGATCCCGGGCTGGGGGCATTATCGGCTTGACATCAGCCATAGTGTGATCGTGAATGGCGGTATCATGCTAGGCCTTGTCCTGGGGATGCGGGGTCTGGCCGGGCCAACATTGCAGACATACCGGCTGGCGGTCGTAGGCATGCTGATAACCTGGTTGAGCCATTTTCTGCTGGACACCCTCTATGTCGATTCGAGCATGGCCCTCTTCCGGCCGCTCAGTGACATTGAGGTTTCTCTGCCCGTCCCCTGGTTGAAAACCATGCCCCATGTGCCCCCACCCTTCGATCGCCAGATCCTGTCGATATTCTGGTATGAGGCCCTGACGTTCATGCCATTTTTAATCCTGGCGGCAATTTGGCGTGTGCGCAGCCGATCGGTCGTCCCGGGATCCGGCGACGGGTCAAATACATAGCTCCCCTGTAGAAAGGTCATCTCTCTTTACGTTTATATCTCGCATGAGCAACCAGAGACGGCTCTGTAGTGCCGACCTCCGGATTTGCTTTTCAAAGGAGCGGAGCTAGCCATGTTAAATTTTTAGGCTGAATGGTTTTTACGGATCGAAGTAGGCTTTCGTTGGGACCGGGACGCCAGATGGTGCCGGCGAACCCAATGAAGGGTCGCTAACACGCCGAGCGACAGTTGGTTTTAAAGTACACGCTTTTCAAACAGTGGGAGCGGGTCGACCAGGTGGCGTTTAAACCAGGTGGGCCAGTCTGCGCTTCCCAGCCCGTAAGCCAGCAGCTCCACGATGGAAAACACCGGCAGCCGGTTTTCAGGCGCAGAACTGCGCAGTTCGAGGTTGAGCTGGCACATGGCACAGGCCGTTACGATGCATTCGGCACCGGCCGTGCGAGCCTGGTCCATGATGTCGGTCACCATGGGCACCACGATATCCGGACGGGCAACGGATAGAAAAGCACCGCAGCATTTGGCGGTATAACCCCAGGTACATTTTTCAGCGCCCAGCCAGTCCATCACGTTTTCCATGCTGCCGTACAGCCGGGGATGGTCCCGGAGTTCCGGTGGAATGGCCAACTGACAACCGTAGTAGGGGACATACCGCAATTTCTTTAAAGGACGTTCAAGAGCTCCATTCCAGGGTTTCTGTTTTAGACGCTGGGGTACGAGGTCCAACAGGTGATGGACGTTCATTTCAGCCTCCAGGCTGTCCCCCAGGATCTGCTCGTTGACCCGCTGGGTGGTGGGATCGCTGCGCAGATGATGGGCCGCGGTTCGCAGGCGATTGGTGCAGCCGGCACACATCACCATCAGGTCCCGGCCGGTTTTCTGGGCCTTGAAAAGGTTGCGGGCAGCCAGGGTAACCGCAAGCTGCGGCCGCACCGCATGTACGGAGGAAGAGCCGCAGCAATTCCAATCATCGATCTCCTGCAGGTCGATGTCCAGGTATTGGCAGACCTGTTTCAGGCTGTCGTTTATCTCGCCTGCAGTAGAATCCAGGGTGCACCCGGGATAATAGGTAAGCCGCATATCACCCATGGGTATCGAAACTCCTCCGGCGCTCATCATAGTGGGCAAAGATGTCGGCCAGGGCGCCACGGTCATCGATATTGTGCGGTAATACATCGAGCTTACCGCGCGTCAGCATTTTCAGTCCGGCCTGCAAGTCGCTGAAAATCTGGCCAGAGCCGAGCTTGAAGCGGGAAAGGGCTTCCAGTTTGTTGAGGCGACCGTGCTTCTGGATCGATTGGTAGACATATCTATGAAAGTTGTAGATATCCGTTTCTGTATCGATGACGCCGTCGTGGATGGCAAGCTGCCGCAGGGCATCCATGACAGACGCGATATCGATGCTGTTGGGGCATTGGGTTGAACAGGTGTGGCAGCCCACACAGATCCAGATCGTGTGGCACTTTAAAGCGGCTTCACGCTGGTTGAGCTGTACCAGTCGGATGACGTGGTTGGGCAGCAGATCCATGTGTTCCACAAACGGACAGCCGGCGCTGCAGGTCCCACAGTGCCAGCACCGATCCACTGTCTGCCGGGCCACGTGATCGATGATCTTTTTAAAACGATTCACCGGGGGCTGTGACCCGTCGGGGGTCGGCTGTTGTTTAAGTGTACTCATGATTCGAATCATCTTATGGTCTTGCTCCGCCAAGTTCGTCGGCATTTTTAACTAGTATGCATTTATATTATAAAAGACTCTTTTGGGCATTGACTTAGATCAAATTTGGAAAAACAGACCATAGACGCCCCAGGTGTCACCGCCCGTCAAGCTGTACTCTATTTCGCGGTGTAGGGTGCTGGAATTAACGGCGGGCTACTATTAGAGCAGGCGATTTTGATGGTTCAGTCCCCGGTCGATGCGGTTCCCCTTTCTACGGGTCTTATTAAGATGGCCAAAATCAGCCCGCTGCAAGCCATGACGGTAAGCGTAATAAAGGCCGCGCGATAGGCACCGCTTATATCAAAAATATAGCCGGCAATTAGCGGCCCCATAGATCCGCCGAGGGTGCCGCTGAAGAGAACCACGCCAAATATAAGACCGTGGGAAGCGGTCCCGAAAAACTCGGCCACCGTGGGGGACATAACGGTGAACAGGGCGCCGTGGGCGAAACCATACATCACTGCAAAAGCGAACAGCATCCAGGCGTTGGCTGCTATCTGCAGCCAGACCAGGGAGATGATCAGCAGGGCCAGGCTGGAGACCAGAGAACGCTTGCCGCCGATCCGGTCGTTGGCTGTGCCCATCACGATACGGCCCAGCATACTGACGCCGCCAATGGTTGATAGTACCGCAGCTGCGGTTGTCGGCTGAAGTCCCAGGTCCCGGGCATGCGGCACGATATGGACGATGGTGGTCAGCAGGCAGCCAAAGACCATGAACTCGGTGATACACAGACACCAGAATGTCAGAGTGTGGGTTGCTGCTTTCAGCGACAGGCTGGAAATTTGAGCTGCTTGCCCGATTGTCGTCCCATCCGGATGATCGCCATCGGGATACAAACCCAGGCCCTGGGGATCACGCTTCATCAACTGGGCCACGGCCACGAGCGCAGCCAGGGAAAGAATGCCGATCACCAGGTAGGTCGACCGCCAACCCAGGCGGGCAATCATGGCGGCCGCCAGCAGGGGGACCACCAGTTGACCACCGCCGGTGCCGACTTTAACCAGGCCGGTCATCATCCCCCGGCGCCGGATGAACCAGCGGGCCACGGTGGAAAGGGTGATCACGTCGTGGGTGGCAAAACCGATACCCACCAACAGCCCATACAACAGGTAAAGCTGCCAGGGGGTCCCCATCTGTGACATCAGGATGTAGCCCAGCCCCAGGCAAATGCCGGATACGCTCAGCAAAATGCGAGGACCGATGCGATCGTTCAAAGTTCCGGCAATAACGCCACCGACACCCATGCAGAGAAACGCTACCGAAGAAGCCCCGGATACCAGGGTGCGCGACCAGCCGAAAGCGGCCTCCAGTTCTTTGAAGAAGACGCCGTAGGTAAACATGGCGCCGATGACGACTGCCTGGGTGACAAAGCCTGCGGCCACGATGTTGTAGCCGTAAAAGTAGCGTGATTTCAATTATCCCTCTAAAGCCAGAGTGCAGGTTCCCGGTCAAAATCCAGTTTGTTACCTGATCGACTATAGACCATGTCTGTAGGTTTTAAAAGAACGGGCTTTAAAGGAAGGGCAAGGCTGCCGCGGCGGGCGCCCATGAAGGATTCCATGCTGTCGTTCGGCAAGACACTTCGAAACAGCGGGGAAGGGACTTGCTGCCCTGCCGGTCGCGGTATCCAATAGCGGGATGGCAACGATCTTATGCCCGTCCATACCGAGAATTAGTCGAAGGCGGATGTAAAATAAGAGGACATCGATGGCGGCGCCGTCATCGGCCAGCCACATACCTCCACAGACGTTCCAGTTTATTTAAATACTTAGTTATTATAGTGGCTTGTGTCGATGCTCCTCGCCGGTTGCGGGCATCGGGAAGGTTAGCGCACCGCATCCGGATATTGACAGGAGGTCGACAATCGTGCTTAGTGTTTCCTTTCGTTTGCGAAAGGGAATCAACAGGCATGCCATTTCGTCCAGACCAGGCAGCAAAAATGCACCTTACCGGGACATCCGGCCGGGACATCCATATCATCCCCTCGATGGGGACCGAGATGGATGGCCGGCCCACTATCTATAGATCCTGGGGTGGCGTCCCATGAAGTTGAGACGGTTTGCAGATCTGCGTATCCGCTACAAGCTCCTGATCAGCTACTCCGCAGTCTTTTTTCTCTCCATTACCCTTGGAAGCGTGGTAATCTATTCCTTTGTCCGCCGGAATATCGAATCCAGCATCGAGAGCGAACTGAAGAACACGACGGCCACCATTTTGAAAATGGCACGGGCCTCAGCGGATACCTCCATCAAGAACCACCTGCGGGCCGTGGCCGAGAAAAACCTGGAAATCGTTGAGTACCTATATGCGCAGTTTCAAAGCGGTGCCCTGAGCGAGTCCGCGGCCAAGGACCAGGCGCGGGCCATTCTGTTGAGCCAGACCATCGGCAAGACCGGCTACATCTATATCCTGGACAGCAACGGGATCATCCTCATCCACCCCAAGTCCGCTCTGCACGGCGCTGTCCTGTCGGAGTACGATTTCATTCAGGACCAGCGGGCCCGCAAAGCAGGGTACCTGGAATATGATTGGAAAAATCCAGGCGAGTCTCAGGCTCGGCCCAAGGCTCTGTATATGAATTACTTCGCCCCTGGGATTGGATCATTTCCGTCTCCTCCTACCGCAACGAATTCTATGAACTGGTCCAGGTGGATGATTTCCGGGAAAGTATTCTCTCGCTGCAGTTCGGTAAAACCGGTTATTCGTATGTGCTGGACAGCCGCGGCAACCTGATCTTGCACCCGAAACTCGAAGGACACAATTATTACGATGCCCTGGACGCCCAGGGCAGGTATTTCATACGCGAGATTTGCCGTCGCAAGAGCGGCAAGATCACCTACTCCTGGCGAAACCCGGATGAGGATGATACACGCGAGAAGCTGGTAGTTTTCAACTATATCCCCGAATATGACTGGATTGTGGCGTCCTCGAGTTACCTCGAGGAGTTTTACGCCCCGCTGCGTACGGTCCGCAATATCATCTTCTTTACCGTTCTGGTATCACTGACCCTGGTCATCCCGCTCTCCATGCAGATCGGGGCCTCCATTACCAATCCCCTGCGCGAATTGATGAACCATTTTCGCCTGGGGGCGGATGGGGACATATCCGTGCGCATGCGGCGTCGCAGCCGGGATGAAATCGGCCGACTGGCTTCCTATTTCAATGGGTTTATGGAGCGGTTGGAAGCCTACCAAAGTAATCTGGAAGCTGAGATTAAAGAGCGCAAGCAGGCTGAAGAGGCTCTGCGGGAGAGCGAATTACAATACCGGCTGATCGCCCAAAACGTAACCGATATGATTTGGGTGCTGGATATCGACGCTTACCATTTCACCTACTACAGCCCCTCGGTTCAGCGTATCCGGGGATTTGCGCCGGAAGAGGCCCTGAATCTCACCCTGGAAGAGTCCCTCACACCGGCGTCCTGGACCCAGGCCCGCAAGGTGCTCGACGAGAGCATTGCCGCTGCCCGCCGGGAGGGGATGACCGCCGCGGAACCCCGGACCATGGTTTTGGAAATGACCTGCAAGGACGGTGGTACGATCTGGACGGAAGTCACGACCAGCTTTATATGGGATGACAGCGGGCAGGCCGTTAATATTCTCGGTGTCTCCCGGGATATCACCAAGCGCCGGCGGACAGAGCAGGAGATGGTCCGCATGCGTTATTACCTGAAGAACATCGTGGATTCCATGCCGTCCGTACTGGTGGGGGTGGATGCCCAGCAGCGGGTGACCCAGTGGAATCGCGAGGCGGAAAAAATAACTGGGGTGCCCCAGGAGCAGGCGCTGGGTGCAAATTTGGCGCATGTGCTCCCCCAGCTCGATCGCCAGGTGGAGATCGTGCGCCGGGCCCTGCAGGACAATACGGCCCAGGTAGCCGAAAAGGTGCGCCTGACCGTGGAAGATGAGATGCGCTATTTCGATATCATGGTCTACCCCCTGGTGGTACCCGGGGTGGAAGGCGCGGTTGTTCGTCTGGATGACGTGACCGCCCGGGTCCGCATGGAAGATATGATGGTCCAGACCGAGAAAATGATGTCTATCGGGGGACTGGCGGCCGGCATGGCCCACGAGATCAACAATCCCGTGGGCGGTATGATCCAGAGTGTTCAAAATATCGTGCGCCGGCTTTCCGTGGATTTGCCGGATAACCGGGCAGCCGCGGCCGCCTGCGGCACCGAGCTGGAAGCCGTCAACGCCTACCTTGAGCAGCGGGACATCATCCGGTTTCTAAACGGTATCCGTGAATCCGGGATTCGTACTTCCGAAGTCATCACCAACATGCTCAACTTCAGCCGTAATAGCGATTCCCGTAAACTGCCGGTCGACATGGCCGAGCTGCTTGATAAGACCATCGAACTGGCCGCCCACGACTACGACCTCAAGAAAAAGTATGATTTCAGGCGTATTGAAATTGTCCGTGATTTCAGTGCCGCTTTGCCCGAGGTCCCCTGTGTGGCGACCCAGATAGAGCAGGTCCTTCTGAACCTGCTGCGCAACGCCGCCCAGGCCATGGCCCAGGCACCCGGTCCGCAGCCGCCCCAGATTACCCTGAACCTGCATGTGGTCGCTGGGTTTCTAAACATCGGTGTTTCCGATACCGGTCCCGGAATCGAAAAGAAGGCCCGCCATCGGGTGTTCGAACCATTTTACACCACAAAGGACGTGGGCGTCGGCACCGGTCTGGGTTTGTCGGTGGCTTATTTTATCATCGTGAACAACCATCAGGGAACCATGAGTGTGGAATCCCGGGCCGGGCAGGGTGCTACATTTTTAGTTCGCCTGCCCCTGTCCGAGTGAGCGCTATGACCGGAGACCGGCATGTCCAACGCCGATACAAAATTGACCGTTCTGATCATCGATGATGAACCCATTGTGCTGGAAAGTGTTTCCGTATACCTGAACGACAGTGGGTTTCACGTCCTCAAGGCCGAGAATGGCCGGATCGGTCTGACTGTTTTCCGTGAAAAAAAACCGGACATCGTCCTGGTGGACCTGCGCATGCCGGAAATTGACGGCCTGGAGGTCCTGGCCGTGGTTACGGCCGAGGCGCCGGAAACACCCATCGTCGTTATTTCCGGCACTGGAGATATGCAGGACGTGCTGGAGGCCCTTCACCGGGGAGCCTGGGATTTTGTCACCAAACCCATCCAGGACATGGCGGTTTTAGAGCACGCGGTGCGCAAGGCCTTGGAGCGCGCCCGCCTGCGGGTGGAAAACCGGCGCTACCGGGCCCATCTGGAAGACGAAATCCTGAAGCGAACCGCCGACCTGAAGGAGCGGAGCCAGGCCCTGGAAAACAGCAAGCGCCAGCTGGAGCTGGAGATGACTGAACGACTGGCCGCCGAACAGTCCCTGCGCCGCAGCAATGAACGCCTGGACCTGGCCCTTTCCGCCGCCCGGCACGCCCTCTGGGATTATAACCTGGTAACCGGTCGGATCTTTTTAAGTCCGCGCTTTTTTGCCATGTTCGGCTATGCCCCCGATGAAATGACCCAGGATGTCGAGACCTGGTACGAGCTGATCCACCCCGATGAACGGGAACCTTTGAAGAGCCGCATGGCGGATATCGCCGCCGGCTCGGTGGCGGCTTTTGAGATTGAATACCGCATGCGCACCAATTCCCGGGATTGGCGCTGGGTTCTGTGCCGCGCGCGCCTGGTGGAAAAAGACGAATCCGGCCGTGCTGTCCGGGTGATCGGTACCCACGTCGATATCACCCGCCGCCGCCTAAGCGAGGAGGAACTCAAGACCAGCCAGGCCCATCTGCGCAAAGAGAACCTGCGCCTGCGTTCCTCCCTGAAAGGCGGCGAACATTTCGGCCGGATTGTCGGAAAAAGCCGGGTCATGCGGGAAGTGTATGAACTGATCCTCAAGGCGGCTTTTTCCCGGGCCAACGTGATCATCTACGGTGAGTCCGGAACCGGCAAGGAATTGGTCGCCCAGACTATTCATGAACTGAGCGATCGCAGCACGGCCCAGTTTGTTACCGTCAACTGCGGAGCCATCCCGGATAACCTGGTGGAGAGCGAATTTTTTGGGTACAAGAAAGGCGCCTTCACCGGTGCCGCCCTGGACAATCCGGGATACCTGAGCAGTGCTGACGGCGGGACCCTCTTTCTGGACGAGGTGGGCGAGCTGGACCTCAACCTGCAGGCCAAACTCCTGCGGGCGATCGACGGTGGCGGGTATACGCCCATCGGGAGCACCGAGATCAAGACCCCGGATGTTCGGTTCATTGCCGCCACCAACCGGGATTTGCAGGCGTTTGTAAAACAGGGGCGCCTGCGCGAGGATTTCTTCTACCGGATCCACATCATTCCCATCCATCTGCCGCCGTTGCGAGAACGCCGCGAGGATATCGCCCAGCTGGTCTACCATTTCCTGCGCACGCTCAGCGAAGACGACAAGGTCCCGCCGGTCCCGGCCGATGCCATGAAAATGATGCAGCACTACGACTGGCCCGGCAATGTGCGGGAACTGCAAAATGCCATCCACCGCTACCCGACCCTCAATAAATTGGATTTTATGGAGGCGACCGCCACCGGCAGTTCTCCGGCCGAGACCGGTCCAGCCCCCGAAATCGTTCCTGCCGGCTCCGACCGCGAATTGCACAGTGCCCTGGCAAACTTCGAGCGCGCCTACCTGGAACGGGTACTACAGGAACACCAGTGGCACCGGGGCCACGCCGCCGCCGCCCTGAACATCAACCGCAAGACCCTCTTCAAGAAAATCAAGCAGCACGGTATCTCAAAGGCCCCAAAATAGGGCCAAAAAACCCCATATAATTATTGTTTGTAATTATAAGTACATATCTCAATTTTGGGGTCTATATACCCTAAAACACCCCTGGTAGGTCTGGTTCTGATCCTTCACTGCGTTAATCGAGTTTAGACTGTAAATTCAATGCTTAAAAATGAATCCGGTTCACTTGGCATGGCGCTTGCTCAATACTGACCAATTGTAATGTGTCGGGCCGCGCAGATAGGGTGTGTCACCGGTCTGCTCGGCATGAAAGGAGGTGAACGGGCAGGCAGGTACAGGTTAAACATATCTTAATTCAAATACGGAAGAGGAGGCAAAGAATAACATGAGCGGAACCACCTGGGTATATATAATGTTGGGGATCTATATTTGCTATTGCTTTTACTGGGGGCTGAAAGGGTACTTCACTGAAAAAACCTCTTCCGGTTACGCCATCGCCGGCCGGTCGATTCCCTTTTTTGCATTTCTGATGGCCTCGACGGCCGCATCTTTTTCCGGGTGGACCTTTATCGGACACCCCGGTGCCATCTGGAAATTCGGTCTGGCGTATGCGTTCGCCTCATTCTACGTCATCACCATTCCCATTACGGGTACTTTTTTTTCAAAGCGCACCTGGTTGATGGGCAAGCGCTACGGGTTCATCACGCCCGGTGACATGTATGCCTATTATTACAACAGCGAAGCGATTCGCTGGCTGGTCGTTCTGGCCGCAGTTCTGTATGCTGTTTTCTATTCGGCCCTGCAGTTGATGGCCGCCGCCGCGCTGTTCAATGTTATCTGCGGCGTACCTATCACCGTGGGCGCCCTGTTCATGGGCTTTATCGTATGGTTTTACGTCTGCACCGGCGGTTTGAAAGCCTCTACCTGGGTGGGGGTTATTCAGTTTATTCTCCTGGTCGGCGGTATCATCATCCTGGGCTTTTATGTCATCAACGCGCCCCACTTCGGTGGCTGGAGCGGATTTTCGGCCAAGCTGGCCGCCTTGGAAACCAAGTATCTCGAGGTGCCCCAGGTCATTGATATGGCCCTGCGCGGGAAAGGCTGGACCTCCTTTTACATCCTTACCTACATGTTCGCCCTGATGGGCATCCAGTGCTCCCCGGCGTTCACCATGTGGACTTTCGGGATCAAATCCCCGAAACCGTTGGCCTGGCAGCAGGCTTTCATGTCTACTTTCGTGGTTGGCTTTTCCCTGTTCTTCTTTGCCGCATTTCAAGGTATGGGTGCCAAGATTCTCCAGGTGGCCGGAGTCGGCAAATTTGCCACAATTGCAAGTGATAAGGTGGTTGTACCCCTGCTGATGCAGGAGTTCCTGCCGCCCTTTATGTTGGGGATCGTGTTCGTCGGGGCCATTGCGGCCATCCATTCGACCGCGGCACCCTACATCGGAACCGGCGGGTCCATCCTGCTGCGCGATGTCTACTGGCGCTACATCAAGAAACAGAAAGCCTCGGATGCCGAACAGATCTGGGTCAACCGGATCCTGGCTACCGGTTTGATCATCGCCGCCTTGGCAGTGGGCCTGGCATCGACGACCGCGCTGGTGATTTTGGGAGCCCTGGCCACCTGTTTCGGGTTCATTATGTATATCCTGTTGTCAGGCAGCCTCTGGGGATTTCGCTTTCCGACCATCGGTGCGATCCTGGGCATGATTGCGGCCATGATCTCGATTTTTATCACATATAAAATCATTCCCAAGCCGCTCTCCATGCATCCTGCTTTCTGGGGTGTCGCCGTGGGTTTCGTCGTGGCCTATCTCTGCCGCGGTCTCGGCTTCAAGGACAAACCAGAGACGACTGAACGCCAGGCTGAAATCCGGGCATGGCTCAACAGCGTAGACGAGCCGAGTGCGTCCGGTAAGTCCTGGCGTAAAAAAATGAAGGTGGCCGTACCGCTGTGGTACTTCTTCGCCATCGGCCCAGCTTGTATCCTGGCCAACGAGGCCTTTTCGTTCTGCGGCTTTCCCGCCATCTGGTCCTGGCAGATAGCCTGGTGGATCGTGGGCATCGTGATGATGTGGGCCCTTTGTTTCAAAGCTGAAATGGCCACTACCACGGAAGAGCAGATCCGGCGGGCCGACACCGAGCAGATGATTGTCGTCAAGGAAACCTGATGCTTGGAACCCTGCTACTAAATGAGCCACTTGTAACCGGACGACACGAAAAGGAGTCAGCAATATGAAAAAGGAAGATATTTGGATGATGATTCTGGTGGTATTCGCCATGGTATTTACCGCATCCTTTGGTTGGGGTTTGTGGGGATAACCGGAACTATCAACCTCTGAAAACGCCGCAAAGCGGAGTTACCGCTTTGCGGCGACCTGCAAGGAGAAAGCGTGATGATAAAAAAATATGATGAGGCCTATGCCCAGTCATTGGAGAACCCGGATACATTCTGGGGGGCGGCGGCCGAAGACTGCCACTGGTACAAGAAATGGGACCGGGTGCTGGATGACAGCAACGTTCCCTTTTACCGCTGGTTCACCGGTGGCCAGGTCAATACCTGTTACAACGCCCTGGACTATCACGTCGATAACGGCCGGGGAGACCAGGCTGCGCTGATCTATGATAGTCCAGTGACCGATACGATCAAAACCTACACCTACAGTGAACTGCGCGACACGGTTGCCAGGTTCGCAGGGGTCTTGGCCGCCCAGGGCGTCGGTAAGGGCGACCGGGTGATTATCTACATGCCCATGATCCCCGAAGCCGCCGTCGCCATGCTGGCCTGTGCCCGCATCGGGGCGGTGCACTCCGTGGTGTTCGGCGGGTTTGCCGCCAATGAACTGGCCACCCGGATCAATGACGCCAAACCCAAAGTGATTGTGTCCGCCTCCTGCGGTATTGAAGTCAGCAAGATCATTCCCTACAAGGCGCTCTTGGACGGGGCCATCGAGGTGGCGGAATTCAAACCGGAAAAATGCATCATTTTGCAGCGTGAGATGGAAAAAGCAGCCATGATCACGGACCGCGATATCGACTGGATGGAAGCCCAGGCGGCTGCCGCTCCGGTCGACTGTGTCCCGGTGGCGGCCACTGATCCTTTGTATATCCTGTATACTTCGGGCACAACCGGGCAGCCCAAGGGCGTCGTCAGGGACAATGGGGGGCACATGGTCGCTCTCAAGTGGTCCATGAAGGCGGTCTACAATATCGATGCCGGTGACGTGTTTTGGGCGGCGTCAGATGTGGGCTGGGTGGTTGGCCACTCCTATATCGTTTACGCTCCGCTGCTCAAGGGAGCCACTACCATTCTCTTTGAAGGCAAACCGGTGGGCACCCCGGATGCCGGTGTTTTTTGGCGGATTATTTCCCAACACAAAGTCAAAGCCCTGTTTACCGCGCCGACGGCTTTTCGGGCCATCAAGCGGGAGGATCCCAAAGCGCTGCTGATGAAGGACTACGACCTGGCCTGCTTTCAAGCCCTGTATCTGGCCGGAGAGCGTTCCGACCCGGATACGCTCCAATGGGCCGAGACCAACCTGGGGGTGCCGGTGATCGACCACTGGTGGCAGACGGAAACCGGGTGGGCCATTGCCGCCAACTGCATGGGTCTGCATGCCTTTCCGGTGAAACACGGTTCGCCGACCAAGGCGGTGCCGGGCTGGGATTTGCAGGTTGTGGATGAAAGTTGCAACCCGGTGGAAGCCGGCAAGATCGGCGCCCTGGTTGTCAAGCTGCCGTTGCCGCCCGGCACGCTGCCGACCCTGTGGCAAAATGACAAGCGGTTTCTGGATTCCTACCTGGAAGAGTTCCCGGGCTACTATAAAACGGCGGATGCCGGGTTTATCGATGAAGAGGGCTACGCCTATATCATGGCCCGCACCGATGACATCATCAATGTGGCCGGCCACCGTTTGTCTACCGGTGCCATGGAAGAAGTCCTGGCGGATCATCCGGACGTAGCCGAATGTGCCGTGCTCGGGGTTGACGACAAGCTCAAAGGTCAGATTCCCATCGGCTTTCTGGTGCTGAATGCCGGGGTCGAGCGTTCCCATGATGAGATCGTTGCCGAGGTTATCAAGATGGTCCGGGAAAGAATCGGGCCGGTGGCGGCCTTTAAAACGGCCACGGTGGTCGCCCGGCTGCCCAAAACCCGCTCCGGCAAGATCCTGCGGGGCACCATCCAGAAGATTGCCGATAACAAGGAGTGGAAAATGCCGGCAACGATCGATGACCCGGTCATTCTGGATGAAATTACCGATGCCCTCCAGACCATCGGCCTGGGGCAGGCCCGTTCGTAGAACCAGGGGCTGCCCTGTTCCGGTGACCATGCCGGACTCGGACGCAGCCTGATCGATGCGAGCAGGCTGCGGCGCGTGTTTGGTCTGCAGCCGCCGACAGCCTGCGCGCATACCTCTGACCTGACGCTGGATTTCAGCCCGAAAACCACAGCGCGCAAAAATCAGTTGCTGCAGGATTTGCAACTCGGGGCCATTTACCGGGTCGAGGGCAGCTAATGGGTGTTTGCGGGTGAACCCATTCGCCTGGTGGAGCCGGCCTACAAGCGCCTGGAACTGGCCGCGGATGTCATCGAAACCGTCTGCAACGCTGCCGATGCGCAAGCTCCATTGATTTCACGAACTACCAGGATTGGGCCTGGTTGCGTCAGTTTGCATTTCGATTTGCACACCGGCAGCCTGGGCCCCGGGTTCCAGGACCAGCAGCCGGACCCGGCCGGCGGCCACCAGGCGGTTTTCGCCATCATGTACGCTGGCCTCCCAGACATGCGAACGATTGCCCAGCACCAGCGGCCGGGCCGTGCAGCGCAGACGGCCGCCGCGGACGGCCTTTAAAAACGAGGTGTTGTTTTCCAGACCGACCGTGTGCTTGTTTTCTTCCCAGACCGTCAACGCTGCACCGGTGGAACAGAGGGTTTCAATCATCCCGGCATAGACCCCGCCGTGCACCAGGCCATAGGGCTGGAGGTGCCGATCCGTAATCTCAATTTCCGCAACATATTCTTCCGGCGTTGCTTTGATAAAGCGCAGGCCCATGGTGCTGTTGAATCCCCCCATATTGGCGTTGAGCAGGTCGAGTACATTTTCGGGAAAGGTTGGCATGCCGCGTGACTCCTCGATTGATGTTATGTCGGTCCGGATATGTTTAGATGCGCCAACGTACGCTTTTTTTTAAAATTAATCAAATTCAGTACGATGGTTTCAGTCGGCGGGTGCAGGCGTAATCTGCAGCGTGACCTGCTTTGGCGTATCTTTGGCGAGATCCGTACACGCAAAATCGCCTCTGAATTGGGTTGTTGGCTGTGCTCCGGGGACGGCTGACCCTATTGGCCAGGTCGGGAGCGGCAGATGACACCTTGGACCACGGCAGAGACGGCCAGACAGTGGTGTCTGGCGCTGCCCTGGTCGCTTCCCGCTACGCTGCTCAGCGCGCCTGAACGTATGTGCGCATATATTTTCCCGGTGCAAAACGATTACCGGGCGCGGCCCGGCAAAAGATTCTGGTTTTTTTGCCGCGAATACGCTATCTTTTGCTTACCAGTATCCCCCTTGAGCGCACCCAGTCCTGCCCCGGCCTTCGATTGATAACACCTATCCCTATATCACCGGATGCCTTCTTCCATTTAACGTATAGCCTGTTCTGCGGTTGTACGCATTCGACCTGATAACTGACCGTATGGTCTCCCGCGCTGCTAATTTTTATCGTATTTTTTTACCCCGCCATGTCCCGTAAGAGGGAAAAAGGAGGACGACATGTATTACTCAATCCTGGTGCCTCTGGATCAGTCCAAACGGGCCGAAGCAATTTTGCCGCACGTGGAAAACCTGGCGACCTTGTATTCTTCCAGGGTAATTTTCCTGGTAGTGGTCGAACCGCTGCGCATGGTTGCGGCCTCCGGAGGTCCATACACGTCCATTCAAAAAGAAGGACTGAGCGCCCAAAAGAATGAGATCGAGAGCTACCTGGCCGGTTTGCAAGGGGAATTCCGCGAGAAGGGGATCGAGGGGATAATCCGCCTGGCCCACGGCCCGGTGGTGGAAGAGATTATCCGGACAGCCAACACCGAGAATGTCGATCTGATTGCCATTGCCAGCCATGGCCGGAGCGGGCTGTCGCGTGTATTCTACGGCAGTGTGGCGGCCGGTGTCCTGCAACGCATCGATCGGCCCCTTCTGATCATACGGGCCCTTGACGATCACTAGAGACGAACTTAAAAGATCAGCCTATGCGCCGTGGTGACGGGAGCGGTAGTCCCCGGGTTAGGAGCTGTGTTTTTTTCCGGGTGCGACCGGCCCTTGGGGCCGCAGGGTGTCCACAACCAAAAAATAAGGCGCCAATACCAGCATGAACCAGAAGAAAGAGATGAAGGTGGTGATGGTGTCGCAGACGGGATTGTCGATCGCGGGTCCGAAATATGTGTCGTGGAACCTCAGGCAGGGGTAAGCCCCGTTTTTAAACGGCGTGTCCAGCAAAACATCAAAGAAATAAAACATCTGCCAGGAATTTTGCCGGATGTAGCGACCAAGCGAATACCAGGTCTGCAGGGTTCCGGCAAGGCCCAGGTCATATACGAACATCCTGATAGCGGCACCGAAGAAAGGCTTTAGCAGCAGATGCCCGGTTTCGGCCTGGCTGACATAGAGGCCCCGGGACCGGTGGAAGAACTCCATCCGGCCGATGCTGTATAGCGCCATGAGCATGCTCATTAAGATATACACACGGTGGCAGCCGGCAGCTTCAAAGCGGCGTCCGGAGGTATACAGCCTGCCGGGCAGGGTCATCCAGGTACCGCGGCAGCGAATTTTTTCGGCCAGTTTCTGATCTTCCAAAAAGTGCTGGCTCTCATCGAAACCGCCCAACGCTTCGAAGAAGGTGCGCTTCAATAAGAACCCCTGATCGCCATTGGTGGTGTTGATCCGGTTAAAATGGGTTTTGCCTTCCATGTAACGAAAGATCATGCCATGGGCCGCTTCGCGGCGCAGGAACGCAAGTGGAAAATGGCAAGCGATCCTATCATCACCGCCGGTAGAAAGTGCCCGCTTCCAGGCCTTGAGGGCTTTCTCGAGCAACTGGGGGTCTTTCAGGCGCGAGTCAGCATGCAAAAACAGGATATTGCGGCCGGTCGATTTTAGGAACCCGGCGTTGAGCTGCCGGGCTCGGCCGCGGGGAGCGGCTACGATGATGGGGTTGAATGCACGGCAAGCCGCCAGGGTGTTGTCCGTGGAACCACCATCGGCGATAATGATTTCCAGGTTTACCCGCATTTGAGCTTGCAGATCCGTTAGCAGGCGCGGGAGGTGGTCCTGTTCATCCAGGGCGGGGATGATGATGGAGAGGTCATGATCCATGTGGTTTCAGTTTTCCAGGGTGCGGCCCGCCGCCAGCCAGTCGTGCAGCAGCCCGTTATCCGAGCCATTTTGCAGTTTTTCGCAAACCAGACGGTCCGTCGGAAATGCCATCTGCTCCGGGAGCTTGTCCAGGGCAAAGAAGTTGGCCGCCGCCGCATCCGAACCGGGGCGCAGATTGCCGGCCGGGTGTTCACCCCAAAACCAGACACCGACACTCTGGTGGTGCCGATCGTGGAAGTTCGAGTTAACCGCCAGAACGGGTCCAATGGCAAGCTGCAGCCCGGTTTCCTCTTGCATTTCCCGGTGGGCGGCTGCGCGCAAATCCTCGTTCCAGTCAACGTTGCCGCACGGGATGCACCACTGGCCGGCGTAGGACCCCCTGCGTTTTACCAGCAAAAGACGATCGACCTGCAACAAAACCACGGCGACACCGACCCGGGGGTTGTGATATTGCCACCGGCCGCAGGCCGGACAGTTCTGATGAGCCCCTGCTTCGCCGGACTTGCCGGGGTAGGGATGCCCGCACATCGGGCAAAATTTGAAAGGCATGCTTGTCACCGCCATAGGGTTAACGATATGAAAAATTAACGTCCATCAGGATAACAGAATCGAAAGCGGGGGACAATGGTTGCAGCGGGAATAGCGCTGCGGGCGACGGCAAAGTTGCACCCCGGCAAAAAGGGATTAGCTTCAGGTATAGGGTAAAGGAAATCCAGCGGCGTGAACCTAAACAGTTTCCGAGGCGACGATGGCCAATCAGTCCAGCAAGCAACGGCTTTATACAGAGCGTGAAAAGGTCCGCCACACGACCCATTGGGATTTGGATTATCTGCCCATCGAAGAGGTCGAAAACTACTATTTTCACCACCCGGCAAAAGAGCGGGGAACCGGGGATACGCCGCCCAAAAAGATAATAGACCAGCGCCGACTGGGACTGGTCCTGATTGGTATCGGAGCCGGCCTGTTTGCAGCAGCCCTGGCATTTGGCCGTTTCCTGGGAGGATAGCCCGTCGCCAGACAGGTGCTTAGGGCTGACAGGCCTGCGGCACAAAAAAAGGGTGGCTTCCGTATGGAGAAGCCACCCTGGTTGATATTATGGAGGTAAGAGAAATGTTTATGGCATTTTCGTTCCTCTTACTAACCATACTGTAAGGCCTGATCGATGCGTGTCAAGCCCGGTAGGAACTCAGGGCGGGATCCGCAAGGGCAAGCCTCAAGAGCGAATTTCAAGCGTACCTTATACTTTCCCAAGACTGCAGTGATTCATTCGACTACCAACTTGGTCGTTACCGGTCATTTCCCGATATATAGCCGCATGATATGGTTGCCTTGCTGATCCCGGCAGCCTCCAAAAAGGCAAAGGCCGCTGTTGTCGTTCAGCGGCCTTCACTTTTGTCCCCTGGCAGATCGGTAAATTCAGTTTTACCGGCCGCCAGGGGCTCACGCCCGACGCGGGTCAACTGTATATCAAGACTCGTCCAGCACAATCCGGACTGTATTGGCCAGGTTCTCCATTGAAATCGGTTTTTCCAGGGCATCGCGGATCCCGTTGGACCGGAATTTGACCTGGTCGAGTTCACCGCTGAACGCGGAGTAAATGATAACCTTGGCGTCACTGCGGATCTCCGCCACCAATTCGGCCAGGCGGTCACCGGTAATCCCGGGCATGGTCCAGTCAGTAAGTATCAGATCGATACTGTCCGGATCTCGGCGATAGATGTCGAGGGCTTCCTCGGAGCTGTCTACCGTGATGCAGTCGTAACCCAGAGATTTGAGCATTTTGCTCAGGGTAAAGGTGACCGTCCGTTCGTCATCCACGACCAGGATGCGTTCACTGCCTTTGGGCAGCTGCTCGAAAGTCAACGGTTCGGATTCTACTTTAGCCAGTACCTTCGGCAGTAAAACTTCCACCCGCGTACCTTCTCCAGGGGTGCTGGCGATGTTGATGGCCCCACCATGGTCTTTTATGATGCTGTGTGCGGTGGGCAGGCCCATGCCGGTACCGACGCCGCCGGATCTGGTTGTATAGTAGGGGTCGAAGATCTTTTTCAGGGTTTCCGCATCCATGCCGCTGCCGTCATCGGTAATGGTGAACTTGATGTACCAGCCCGGTTTCACCCCGGGGTGGACCAGAACCTGATTTTTACTCAATTCGACCAGGCTGGATTCAATGTTCAAGGTGCCGGGTGCGTCGCCAATAGCGTCCCGCGCATTCTTGAGAAGATTGGTGATAGCCTGATGCATCTGTTTCGGGTCGGCTATAATCAAGCCGTCCTGGAAAGAGAAATTGCCGCGAATTGAAATGGTTTCCGGCAGGAAAATCCGAAAAAGCTTGACGGCTTGTTTGAGAACCTTCTGACTTTTGATCGGGATCTTATCCTGCTGGCTCTGGCTGGTGAAAGTCAATATCTGGTCCACCAGGTCCATGGCGCTGTTACTGGCTTTCAGGATTTCACCGATGTCATCCCGCACCGGCTTATCCTGAATATCCAGCATAGCGATTTCAGCAAAGCCGGATATGGCGCTGATAATGTTTTTAAGATCATGTGCGATGCCGGCGGACAATCTTTCCAAGGCCTGATCTTTTTCAGCCTCGATCAACTTGACTTGCAGGCGACAGCGTTCCGCGGATTGAATTTCGAAAGATTCATGTAATTGAGCGTTCTCAATGGCCAAAGCAGCATGGTCGGCAAACGAAGAAAACAGCATGACATCTTCCTTGGAATAAGACCGTCCCTCCTGCTTGTTCAATGCTTCCAGGACACCGATAACCTTATTTTTTGATTTCAAGGGAACCGCCAGGATCGAGCGGGTCTTGAATCCGGACATTCTATCGATTTCCGGATGAAACCGAGGGTCTTCACTCACGTCGGGTACGATAATCGGTTTTTCATTTTCAGCAACCCACCCGGCAATACCGACACCTTTTTGAATGCGAATGTCCGCCAGTTTTTCAGCAGCAGGCCCGGTAGGAATTGCAAATTTGAGGTCACCGGTCATCTGGTCAATGAGAAAAAGGGTGCTGGCCTCGGAAAGGGCGATATTGGCCGCGCTTTCGAGAATGGTGGTTAATACGGTCTGCAAATATAGGGAAGCATGCAGGGCAAGAACCTCTTTTTCTACCAAGCGGATGCGGGTGTGGTCTTTTTCAGCGGTTGTTTTCCGGTCTTCTTCCGGCATTTGTTTGGCAATCATAATGAGTCTCAGTCCGATTTTTTGAAAAATTAATCAAAGCCTGCTAATTCAGTTGGAACTGTAAGTAGCAAACCGCCATCTCCCTTGCCCTTAATTCTCGCAAGAACCGTACCAGAAATTTAAAAAATGTAAATAGCAATGATTATAGGTAGTTGCAAAAGGGATATGATTTCGCATGAGTTGGAATCTGCAATCCTTGATGATTGCGATTCGGCACCACTTTACTTGCTACATAAAGTGTGGATGCCCTTTTGGGAGAGATTACTGTCTTTCCGGGGTGGTAAGATCGGCCGTTTTTGATAAGGCGATACCATGCCTGCAGCGGGTAGGGTCATGACGGGCTGGTATTTGATATCGACCCAACCATAAGGCCGGCAATGCGGATCAGCTGCGCGAATATTTTAGGTACGTTCTGTCGGTATACCGGAAAGCCTGCTGGCTGCTACGGGCTTTCCAGCGGGTTTCAGCCCTCATTGTAGATCGGATCACTCATTTGACCGAATTCAAAATTATAAAAGACGTGATGCCCATCATAGTCCAAAACCCTGAGATCATCCTCCTGATGTAGATCGCCCATAATTATTTTGAACTGTGGACCATATTTCTCTTTTACGAGTGCCTGACCGACTTCAAAAGCGATGAATTTCTTAATACCTTTTAAGGCGAGTTTTTTAATCATCTCCGGAGCATCCAAAGCTCTGTAAGAGGTAAGAATCAAAATTGGGCCGGTTCCTGTAAAATAGTTGCCTGCTTTCATGGCGCACCTCCTTTATACCTTATAATACGGGTAAATAATTGATTTCTTAACGAAACGGGGTGCTACCCGTTTGGGGGTAGATTGGTTGACCAGCGTATCAATGCCCACAACGGGTATCCGCAGAATTCAGGAGACGAGGCGTATAGCAAAAAAGGGCCTGAAGCAATTTCAGGATATGGTATGGGTCGCCCGGTCTATGGAGCGAGGACGCGATAGTGTCGTTTTGGAGACCAGAAACTGAATCAAAATCGTACACCGGGAAGTTGAAGAGCGGTTGGTTTAAGTCCAGCGGATGAGAAGATACTTCCGAATGCCTGGATCGCGAACTGGTGAAATGAATTTTAGGACAGCAGTTCACATTTCTCAAGCTAAACAATCTTTCTCGGGTGGCTGAATTCAGCTAAAGCATGCCTGGCGGGCATCTTAATACCCTTCCCGGAAAGTTTGTTAAAAAGGCAGTCGCAGCGGTGAAAGCGATCGCAAGCCGGCAAACGCGATTCCGTACGTGTAGGTGTTTGCGGTCGGATCGGGTGTCAGGCGGGGTCAGGGTTCCTGGGATCCGGCGGTGGGTGGTCCCTGCACCGTGGCCTGATAGGCAGCGAGAATTTCGAGCAGCAATGCTTCCTTGATGGGCTTCTGGTAGATGCCGTCGAACCCGGCTGCTGCGAGCTCGTTAGGGTCATAACCACCCAGAAAACCGGAGATAGCATATATTTTGAGGTCGGGGTGGACGCGCTTGGCTTCTTTGCAAAACTGCAATCCGTCCAGCCAGGGCATTTTCAGATCGGTAATGATCATGGCAAAATCTCGCTCCCAGCGCAGAATAAGACCAGCTTCTTCGGCACTGTCTACCGTCACCGCCGTGTGGCCCATTCTGGTCAACAAGCGCTTGATTAGCCGCAGCTGGCTGCGCTGGTCGTCGATGACAAGTATTTTCTTTCTGTCCATATAAGCTACGTCCAATAGGCGCCCTACATTATGTGCCCCAATTTGTAACGGCTACACCAACGGGCGCCTCAGCGGCTACGAATTATAGGATTGCGGTTTAGCAGTCAGGTTGGTCACGATCGCATCAGAGGATTCTTTCATACCCCCTAACAGCATGAAATTCAAGTCCCATATTTGGCCGGGCGCGCAGGAAAATCTGTGTCGCAGAACGGAACGGCCTGCCAGCCTGCTGTTCCTGTGGACGAGTCCCTATTTTTTCACCTTGGACAGCACAATCTCGACGATTTTGTCCTGCCCGGGCCGGAGTGTCGTCAAGACCCTGCGGTTCCTGTGATTCTTGGCGCTTACCGACAACTCATAAGCCCCCGGGCTTAACACCATCCCCTGGTAAAACCGCGGTCTAATATTCAGAATCCGGATGGTTGCTTGCGGGGGGGCACCGCTGACAGCCAGGGTGGCCTTGCGTTTTAAATCTCGTGATTGGAGCCGTTTCAGGGCCAGAGCCATCTGATAGACAATCTCTTCCGCCGTGGCCTTGTCTTTGAAGATGACGTTCTTGGACACATTGATGGTAACGTTGGTTGTTGCCGAGGTTACAGTTTCCAGGTCCAGTACGACCCGCCGTTTCCCGGCCCGGCCCTTTACCTGTATTTCCTCACCATTGCGCTCGACAGTATGCACCTTAATGGCCATGGTCCGCAGGGCCTGAAGGCAGGCCCGGTAGACGTTCTTGAGCGGATAAGTTTCCGTTTTGTAAGCGGTGCTGAATAGAGAATAGGTCGCTCCGGAGCCGACCCCGGAGACGACCAGAGGCGCTAGGGTCGCACAACCCGGCAAGCATACTAGCAGGGTCGTAATAACCAGTTTTTTAACCCTGGAGGTGGGCTTAGCCATCTTCTCTCCCATTTGCCCGATGAACCTGTCCCGGAGACCATAGTTATACAATTTGGGCATTTGTTCAACTGAATTTATTGCCGTACGTCTACCCATACAACCAGGCACGTTCAAGGGGCCGCGGGGGCCCGGACTTAGCAGCGGTTTTTAGAAGTTATAAAAATTGTTAAACAATAACAATTTGTTGCGTAAGGGTGTGCCGCTTTGGCGCCAGGCTGCCGGTGCTCTTCTCGAAATTCTGTCCGAATTGATTTTAAAGTTTTTGGATTTATGGTAGATAAAATGGTTATACAAACATGACTACTGAGACAAAGGAGGGTGTATGCGTCCCAAATTGTTGTTAGTCGTCCTGTCCTGCGCTGCCGTCCTGGCCGCTGCCAATACCGCCTGTGCCGAGATAGGGCAGATCAAAACCCTCACCGGCGAGGTCTATATTCTGCGTGACAACATTCGCGTGCCCGCCAAACTGGGCGATATTCTGCTCCAGGCCGATATAGTTGAAACCGGTCCCCAAGGCACTGTGGGGATTACCTTTATCGACAGTTCCCGGTTCTCCGCCGGCCCGGATACCCGTTTGGAACTCAGTCGGTTTCGATTCAACCCCACCACCCATGAGGGTGAATTCACGACGGGCCTGGACCGGGGGACCCTGACCGTGATTTCAGGACAGATTGCCAAGCGTTCCAAGGAGGCCATGAAAATCAAAACACCGACCACCATCCTCGGCTTCCGGGGGACCCGGGTGGCGGTGCAAGTTTCTGATTAGAAGCTATCTCAAAAAAGTCTTTTGGTCCAACCTCGGCGTTGGGCGCGAAAATTTAAATCCTCAAAATACTGGAGTATTCCTCCGGTTCAAATGTCGCGCCCGCCTTGATCTTGAACCAAAATCCATTTTTTGAGATAGCTTCTATGCAGTTTTGCACCATCGGTCGGCTTGACCACTCAAGCTTAGGCCTGTTCCCGGGAGGATGAATGGCGTTAAAATGGATGAAACTCTATGGTCTGTTTCTCATTTGCTTTGCGTTGATATACCTTAATGCCTGCAGCAGCAAGAAAACCCTGGTCGTGCTATTGCCGGAGGAAGGCAACCCCAGCAGCGCCGTGGCTATCGGCGAGGGCGACCGGCAGACCGTTATCGACCAGCCGCTGACATCTGCCAGGGTGGGCTCCGGGGGGCGGGTCTCCCAAAAACCAATTACCAATGCTGCTGTGCAGGCAACTTTTTCAGCCGCCCTGGCTGCCCAGCCCCCAAACCCAATTTCATTTACGCTCTATTTCGAGGAAGGCAGTACGACTGTCTTGCCCGAGTCGCAAGGGACCCTGGCGGAACTGTTTGCAGAAGTAGCCCGCCGGCAGGCCGTCGAAGTTCAGGTGACGGGGCATACCGACACCGTCGGGCGTGAGAAGGACAATGATCGCCTATCTACCGAACGGGCGCAACGCATCAAGAATATGCTTATGGGGCAGGGTCTGCAGGCCGACTTTATCCGCGCTGTGGGCAGAGGAGAGCGCGAATTGCTGGTGCCGACTCCCGATAATTTCCGCGAACAGAAGAACCGCCGCGTGGAAGTAATTGTGCGGTGATCGCCAAGTACCTGCCGGTTTCTCTATTTTAACCGAATTGCCATGATGGTAATATCATCCGATTGATCAGCTTGCCCGGAGAACTGTTTTACCTCTGCATATAAACCCCGGCATAGCTCTTCAGCCGTGCTTGCGGCCAGATTGCGTTCCGCCAGGTAGTCCAGAATTCTATCCCGTCCGTAGAGCGCTTCATCTTGGTTCTGAGCTTCCGTGACTCCATCCGAGATGAGCAATAGCATATCACCCGGCAAGAGCGTCACCGTCAAGGCAGGATACCGGAAGTCCTCGAGAACGCACAACGGCGGCCCGGCCTCGATTTCCATGAAATGCACGGGGGCGTCTGGTCGGGCCAGGATGGGGGCCTCATGACCGGCCCGGCATAGCTGGGTTTTTCCGGTCATGACATCGACGATACCGGCAATGGCGGTCACGAACAACATGCCCGGGTTGTCACGCGATATCTCCTCATTGGCCGTATTTATCAGGGCCGCCAGGGAAACCCCGGTACGCAGGGCTGCACTTTTGCACAGGGTTTTACTCAGGGCCATGAAAAGGCTGGCGGCAACGCCTTTGCCGGCCACGTCCCCGACTACAAAAAAGAAATGTCGTTCATCTATCATGAAGGCATCATAGAGATCTCCACCGACTTCAGTGGCTGGTTCCAGCATGGCGTACAGGTCGATGTGCGGGGGCAGTCCGACCACCGCGGACGGGTCGGGCAGCATCCCCATCTGGATTTCACGGGCGGCCTGCAGTTCACCGGAGATTCTAACCCGTTCCAGCCTTTCGGCTTCCAGGGCGGCATTCAACTCGCGCCGCCGGCGTTTGGAGGCTGCGAACCCGGCTGTCATCAGCATCACGACGACCAGGGCGCTGCCGGTAATCGGAAAGGTTGGATCAAACAACTGTCTATTCGCCCAAAAGGCCAGCAGGCTGCAGCCGGCCAGCAAGGCTGCCGTAAGCAGATAGGCGAGTATCCCGTAACCTGGATGGACCCGGGGCAGGAAAAGTATGAAAAAACCGGCTGTCAGAATGAAGATGGTGAACTCCACTGCCGGGGCAATCTCCGGTCTGATGAGGCGTGCATTGGAAAGGATATTCTCCACCACCTGGGCCTGAATCTCAACACCGTCCATGCGCGCCGCCACTGGCGTGGCCACCACGTCGATGGTACCGACCCCGGTTACCCCGATGATGGCGACCTGGTTGGCAAATGCATTGGCGGGCAGGGTTCCGTTCAGAACCGCCAGGGCCGAAACGCGGCGATCAGTATAGGCCGGTGAAAAATGGATCCGGATCCGGCCGTCCTGATTGACCGGAATACGGGAATTGCCAAGTTGTATGAAGTTAACGCCGTTGGAATCGGCATGCACGCTGTACCAGTTTGCGCCGAGAGCGGTACGCAGCAGTTCCAGGGCCAGGGTTGGAGCCAGCTGGCCATTGACGTTGATGAGCAGCGGCATGGACCGCACAACCCCATCCCGATCCCGGGTATCGTTTAGATAGCCGCATCCGAAAGCAGCCTTTTCCAGCCCGGCGATATTTGCCAAGTGATCGGCATAGGTCGTCAGGTGCCCCAGGGGGGATGTCCCTACGATGTTCACCGCGGTTTGGGCCGGTTTGACGTCCGGGGTAGATTCGCTGTCAATAAGCGCCGCCCGGGCCACAACTGAGGGTGTGCGCCGGAGGGTCTGCATGAGAATGGCATCATTGGAGGGCAGCTGGGCCAGCTCCTGCTGTATGGCCGTACTGACGCCCCGCCGGTGGGCCAGGACAACCTCCGGTGATAGTTGATCCGGCTCGGGCAGGATAATGTCATACCCGATGGACAAGGCGCCCAGACGGTGGGTGGCTTCAGTCAGCCTGGCCAGGCGGGTGCGCGGCCAGGGCCAGCGTCCCAGGGCACTGATACTGTTATCGTCGATCTCCACGATGACCACCGGAAACTGGTCTACCCGCCGCGGAAACAGGCGCTGGTAGGAGTCGAACACCAGGTTGCCCAGCGGGTGCGAAACCTCGCCGCCGAAAATCGCATGCAGTGCCACGATGCCCGCAAGCAGAGCCACGGCCACCGGCCGGCCGTGACCGCCGTATAGGGCGCGGGCAAGCCGGGACCGCCATCCGCGCGGAAGCCGGATGGCAGGTGTGGTTGTGGTTTCTTTTTCCTCCGGCATGTCTTTTGCCGTAGACGGCTCCAGACGGCGCAACTAAATGGTTATTCAGATATCGACCACCATATCATCATAGGCCGCGGAAATTTTCAGGTTGCGGCCATCGCTGACGATCTCTCCATAGCGCCTGGTTTCAAGCAAAATCTTATACAGCGTTTCATCATTATAGGAGGGATCATGGTGGAACATGCAATAGTGTTTCACGTTGGCCCGCAGGCATAAGTCCACCCCGACGATATTGCTTGAATGCCCCCAGTCTTCACGGACCGTCACCATCTCCGCCAGGGAATACATGGCATCGAAAATGACCAGATCGGCATCTTCAAAAAAGGCGATGACGGCCCCGGTTTCCCGTTCCCGGGCCTGCTTGTGTTCGGCATCGGTGGCATAAACCAGGCATTTGTCGTCTTTTTCAAACCGATAGCTGTACGAATCCCCATGATGCGACTGGAGCATGCCCTTGATCCGGAAACCGTTTATGTCATGCCACCGATCAGGTTGCAGCTGGTTGAAAATGATGTCGGCACCCAGTTCGTTCCAGTCTACCGGGAAAAAAGGGCTCGCATGCTGTTGCTGCAGCGCAGCGGCCAGCATGCCGGTATCCAGGCAGCTGTAAATGTGGATCGTGTTGCCGGGGACATAGGCCGGGGGGAAAAAGGGAAAGCCCTGGATGTGGTCCCAGTGGACGTGTGACATGAGAAAGTGGTACATGCGGGGGAGGTGCGGTCCAGGTTGCTGCATCACCTGCCGACCGAACCGACGCAGACCGGAGCCCATGTCGCAAAGCAGGTAATCCGGCCCCCCCTCTATTTGAATGCAGGCAGAATCACCGCCAAAGCCATGCCGAGTGGGGAAATCCAGTTTGTTATCGATGAATTTATCCAGCTGGGTTTCGTTGGCGAAGCGCTTACCATCGGCCGCGCGGAGCGCCCGTTTAATCTTGGCCCGAATATTTTCGGCACCGGCGGTTACAGGAATGGAACCCCTCGTTCCCCAGAATCGTATCCGCATCGTAGCCCCTCATGCCCCTTCATAGTCGGCAAGTGCGGCCGGTGAAAGTTTTTGCAAGGCCTCCCGCACCGATGGAAACACGTTGATAACCAGATCAAAACGGCTGATGGTGAAAATTTCTTCTACGATGGGCTGCAGACTCGCCACGGCGATTCCCCGGCCCTGCCGGCCGCAGGTTTTGGCCGCTATCATCAGCATGCGCAAACCGGCACTGGTGAGAAAGTCCAGCTTTTCGAAATTGATTATGATCTTTTTTGTTATTGCCGGATTGTCCGCCTCCAGGAAGGGCATCAGCGCGGTTTCAAAATCCTTGACGGTCTTGTGATCGATTCGGCCGGCAATGTGAATCAAGGTGACATCGTCAAATTGTTTTGCGGAAAATTCCATAAACTAGAACACATCTCAAAAAACGGATTTTAGTTAAAAATCAAGGCGGCCGTGAGAAGCCCCGCATTGCGGGACTTCCCGCTGGATATATTCCTCAAAAGTGGGGCGTAAACCGGAGGAATACACCACGTATTTCGAGGATTTATTCCGATCGCCCAACGCCGAGTTTGGGCCAAAAGACTTTTATGAGATGGGTTCTAATCTCAATCTTCCCGGCCCGTATGTGTACCAAATTCAAAGTCATTTGTAGCGGTTTCGATCTATTCAAGCGGTGCTACAATGAAAAACGTAACATGAAATATGGTTCGATTCAACGCCGGGGGTCTACTTCAGGTCAGACAATGGTTGACAAACCGCTTCAAGCGCATCGTCCAATAGGAGAGGTTGACGGAAAATACCAGGCGGGGGTCGAAATTGACATTCTTGATTTTTCCCATTACCGACAGGTAATGCACATGATCACCCACCGAGACCGGGCAGCCCTTGGCATGGACATATCGGCGGTTTTTGCGAAAGTAGGCAGCCAGGAGGGTTTTTATGGTCTTCAATACCATGTCGTTTGATTTGGTCTTTTTTTCATCTACCTTACCGGTTGTCCGATAGCTGCTTGCGATGCTGACCGCCTGATCACCGAGCGGTCCGCTATAGCTGGTGCAGTCACCGGCAAAGATGACTTTTTCATCATCATCCAGTTCCAGCGGCTGGGTCACGTTGCCCACCACATAACGGACTTTCTGAATGTCCTGGTAACTGTTGGGGTAGTAGGCCTTGAGTATGTGCATGGCTTCCTGCAGTGCGCCGGGACAGCCTCCCCAGCAATAATCCGGCGAGTGTTTTTCGGGGAACGTGCCGACCGTACAGCGCAGGTTGCCGGAATTTCTAAAATAGGTGTCGATATTTTCCATACAGAATTTGAAATCCCGGGTCCGGGCCTGCATTTCATCCAGAGGAAAGTCGCCGGTTACTTCGATCTCCTCCAGGTCCATCGGCCCGAAGCCGCGCTCGGCTGTCAGTCGCAGATGGATCACATCGGCAGGTTGAATATTCACCATGTGGCAGCCCACCGTATCGACGGCACAGGAGTTGGTCCCCATCACAATGGCGCCCATGTGAAAGGGGGTGGGCGTCAACATCATTTTCTGGCCGGCCGTGATGGCATCCACGGCGATAAACTTGGGCTGGATGACTTCTTGCAGGTCGGCGATTTTGTGTTCTAAAAAAAGATTGTGGTCAACCAGGCGATGCCGGTCGTCCTGGATGCCGATAAAGTTCTTCAGGCTCAGGGTGAGCCGGCACCAGGGGTGGGCCTTGAACTTCGGCAGGTTGATCAGAAAGTCTGCTTCGGCCACTGGTTTGGGTACGAAAATGTTGTTTCGCAGGGACTGGTCCTGCTGGAGACTGACCGGCACCTGGCGGGTTTCATCAAAATAATGGGTCCGGGCACGGTGTTTGCGAATGATCTTGGGATAACCGGCTTGTTTAAAACAATACCGGGTGGGGATGGTAATACCCGAACGTTCGCCCACGGCCAGTTCGGTCATTTCTCCGGCCAGGGCGCGGGTGGCGCCGAGCACGCCGTCCAGGACCTCCTTTCGGGTAAAGGCATGTGGAAAAATGTCGGGATGGGCGATAACCGTGTTCGGCTTTAACAATACCCTGCCGGAGGGTTTAACGCCCAGTTCCTGCATGCCTTCTTTGATGATGCCTTCAATTTTGGCGGGATCATAGTCATCACAGCGCATGATTATGACTTTCTGCTTGGCGGTCATTCGGGTTTCTCCATAGCTGTTGGCATGGTGTTGCGTAAAGCGGCCGGGGGACGGCCGTTTCGGTCCGGGGTCCCCATTCCCGAACAGCAACCGACACCAGGTAGTAAAATGTGTATCGCCAACTTAAACGGGGCCGAAATGTTTTGTCAAGATTTCATATTTTTACGGCCAGGACGAACGGCCATTCCGGGAAAGATTTGCCACCGGTCCCGAAGTATGGTTTAATAAATTTCTCATTGGGCATGGAAGGGCAATCTCCCTCAAAAATTAACCGGACAAACTGAATATGCACCGATAGAGGAATCTTTATGGGACTGCACAAGAAGATCGTATGGGGGGCGGTAGGCTGGATCTGCTTGCTCATGGTGCCGGTTGCTTCCATGGCAGCCGAGAGCGGCAAGGAACTTTACTACAGTGTTCATATTGATACGGCCGGGGATATCGAAGAAGTCAATCTCAAAATCAACCGGATCCGGGTCCGCGAGAAAATTGTCTTTTGGAAAAAACGGGCCGTAAAAGGTGTTGGCACATACTACAAGGTCTATCTGGGCTGGTTCGATGAATTCAAACCGGCCAGGCGGTTTATGCAAAAATTACACGAGGCCGGCTGGAAAAAATCCATGGCCGTGCACTGGTTCAAGTATCCGCCGTGGGAAGCGCAAAGCGCCGCGAAAACACCTGTTCAGGAGTTTACGCTGCCCCCGGCTCCGCCGCAGGTGGAGATGGTGGACCGCTTTAAGGACAACGGGGACGGTACGATCACGGATAACAAAACCGGGTTGATGAGGATTAAAAACGGTTGGCGTATTGAGTTTTTAGCGGCCGTGTCCTGGTACGACGCAAAGCAGAAATGCGTTCAATTCAAGTTGGGAAATTATGACGATTGGCGTCTGCCCACCGTGAAAGAGTGGCAGAGCCTGGTAGACCGCAGGGTCAGTTCACCGGCCCTGGCGGAACCCAATCCGTTTGAAAATATCGTTACCCATATGCCGTATTGGTCGGGCACCGAGTACGCGTACGGCGAAAAACACGCCAAAGGCGGTACCGGCACCCGCAACAGTTTCACCGTAATGCTCTATTCCGGCCGTTTCGGCCAGCAGTCCAAGAGCGAATTGGCCTTTATTTTGCCGGTGCGCGGGAAAAGTGCCCAATAACCCCCTGTTCGCGCCCGGACCGGCATTAGGCCCGGTCCGGGTTCAAGGCTCGTCGGCTTCCGTTGTGATTACCAGCACCCGCATCCCCGGCTTGAGTGGTACGTATTCTCCCGTGTCGCTCGTAAGGCCCAATTCATGATGGCCGCAACAGTCGCATTTTCGGGCGGTGACGACGCCCTGGAGCCTCTCGCTCTCCGGACGTCTCTCTTGCTTATCCGTAACTTTCATCATCCTTTCGTCCTGGCCCGGCGCCAGGGACGCCGCAGGGTATCCCGTAACCCGGAGCGGCGTTCAACCCGGGCCTGCACCGCAGTTTCGAAAGTAGCCGCTTCAGCCCAGATGGCGACCGATTGACGTGCACGCGTGAGACCGGTATAGACCAGTTCCCGCGTAAAGATCGGGGAGGCCACGTTCGGCAGTATCATCAGAATCCGGTCGAATTCAGATCCCTGAGATTTATGAATGGTCATGGCATAGACGGTTTCATGGGCCGGAAGCCGGGTAGTCGACAACGCCCGAAACCCGCCTGTCCGATCCGGGAACCAGGCCCGGTTTTCGCCGGTTGCGTCCGGCCAGATAACACCGACATCGCCGTTGTAAAGGCCGAGCGTGTAGTCATTGCGCTGGAGCATAATCGGGCGGCCGCGGTAATACGGCCCGGAAGCATCGATCAACCCCTTTTTTTGCAGGACGCTTTCCATCAGGCGGTTGATGCCGGCGACGCCATACGGGCCCCGCCGGTGCGAGCATAGAATTCGGAAGGTGTCCAGGACCCGGAAGGCGCCTTGCAGATCTTCAGCCGTACTCGGGCCGGCATGACCGGTCTCGACAAGGGCTGCGAGGCGATCTTCCAGTTCCCCCGGATCCGGCAGTGCCTCGCGGGATATGGTTCCACTCGTGTCCTGGTCTGTAACCGCCAGGGCGGCCTTGGCATCCCCGCTGTTCACCGCTCGGCTGACGGCGCCAATGGCCGAAGAGGCTTCAAAACGATAGCTGTATTTCAATTCCACCGCACAGTCTGACAAGGCTGCCTGGTCGGCGGCACAACCCGAGACCAGGTTTTCGGCTCCCACGCGGTCGTATAGCTCACAAAACGCTTCCGAATAGCTGTCCGGGTCGGCGGCGGTACACAGGTCGCCCAGGACGGCGCCCGCTTCTACCGACGCCAGCTGGTTGCGGTCTCCCAGCAGGATGACCCGGCATTCGGCTGCTGTGGCCCGCAGCAGCTTGGTCATCAGGGCCAGGGACACCATCGAGGCTTCGTCTACAATGAGAACATCTATGGGCAGGGGGTTATGCTGATCGTGGTAGAAATTGGGTGAGTTTCGACGGACCCCCAGGAGGCGATGGATGGTCGTGGCCTCGTCCGGTATTTTCGACCGCAGCTGCGGCGGGCAGTCCAGCGTTTGCTTGGTCTTTTTGATCGATTCCTGGATGCGGGCCGCGGCCTTGCCGGTGGGGGCACAGACCGCTGCCCGCAGGTCGGCATGCAGTTCCAGCAGCAAAGCCAAAATGTTGGTGACCGTATGCGTCTTGCCGGTTCCGGGACCTCCGGAGATGATGGTGAGATGACCGGTTACGGCGGCAAAGGCGGCAATTTTCTGCCAATCCGGATGCACCCTGGATGGTGGAAAATAGCGCGCGAGACCCGCCTGCAGGGTATCGGGGTCGACACGGCGGCGGTCGGCTCTTATCCGGGTCTTGATTTCGGCCGCCAGTTGTTGTTCGTAAGCCCAGTAACGGTAAGGATACAGCCGGTTTTGTTCGTCCAGCACCAGGGGACGATACTCACCGGGGGCCCCCACAACCGGGCAAGCGCTCAGTTTGGCAGACCAGGTCCGTGCCGCCGGTGTCTGTATTCCCTCGAACAGGGCAACCGTGTTTTCCGGAACTTCGCCGAAGATGGCTGTCAGCGGCCGTGACGCGCTGGCTTCGAGGTCGAGGCAGATATGCTTCTTGCCCGCGGTGGTATTGCTCACCAGTCCGGCCGCCAGTGCCAGTTCGGGACAGGCCGCCGCGCCGGCCAGGGTCATCATCAGGCCGGCGAAATGCAGGTCGATATCCTGCAGCAGGTTCAGGGAGTGCAAAAGGCGAATATCGTAATCTTCCATAGCTTACCGGTCGAACAAGTTGCCCAGGGCTTTAACTAGATCCGCCGACGGGCGGTCGAAAAATATACCGCTGCCGGGATGCTGGGGATGAATGCCCCGGATGAAAAGGTAGAAGACACCTCCGAAATGGGTGTCATAGGTATAATCGGCTACCCGGTGTTCAAGATATTTGTGCAGGCCCACCGTATAAATGTAATATTGCAGGTTGTACATCGCCGCGGCCATGTTTTTGGCCAATTGCGGGGGGGCATAATCCGCATAGTCATGGCCGAGGTTGTTGGTTTTCCAGTCGAGCAGATAGTATTTTTCTTCATACTGTATAACAAGGTCTATAAATCCACGCATGAAACCCTGCACCGGCCGGAATTCAAGCCTTTCCAGCCTGTCGTTGAAAGCGGCCGCGGCCAAATCCTTGGCATCCGTGCAGCGGGCAAATACCTGCCTGAGACGTCCCGGGGTAACCCGGCCAAGCGGGTAGTAAAACTCTATTTCCGGCAAGCGCTGCGACGCTGGAATCCGGCCCAGCTGGAATTCGGGACGGTCGGTTTTCAGGGGTGCCTGGACGACCCGTTTCAGCATCCGGTGCACACTGGCGGTGCGTTTGTCTTCACCCTGGGCGGCCGTGGTTCCTGCCAATCCATAACGTTGCAGCATTCGCGTTATCATTTCCCTGGTCCGGTCATCCGCTACCATGGCAAAGTCGAGGTTTTCAAAAATAGCATGGATGCAGGATCCGGTCTTGGTCCCGCCCGGAAAGGCAAAGAAGGAATCCGGCGCGGCGCGCTCTGCGGGGGCAGCTGCTGTCGGAAATTTATCGGCCCGCAGCATTCGGTCAGGATAGCGGTGCGTGCCAGGTTTGCCTTCCGCGGCCAGCATGGAAAAGCTGGTGATTTTCCAATCGGCATTTAAACTCCGGCCCGGATTGAAGATTCGGCAAGTCAGCGCCGGGTCCTCCTGATTACCTGTTGACAAATAGGGCGCCGGCCTCCCAGGGCGGCAGGCGGCCAGGCGGATCAGGTCATTATGCGGGCTGATATACTTTTGAACAGCGGCGTAGAAATTTTCCTCGCCTAAAGCTTTGATGGTTGCCAGAAGATCCACCGCCGCCCGGTCCCCGGCCGGGCTGCCGCCGGTCAGGATGTAGTCCAGCGAGTTTGCGGCCGGTTTGCCTATTTTTCCGCAGGTGAGATAGCAGCGATTGGCCGCCCGGGTAATGGCAACGTACAACAGCCGAACCAGTTCCGACAGGTTTTCCGCTGCGGCGCGGTTCCGATGGGCCTGTTCGAGTGGCCCGGCGCCGACATACAGATAAGCCTGGTTGGCAGCATGAAAAAGAACATCGTCATTGCGTGGCGTCGCGCCGGTCTGCCACATGAAGGGGCAGAACACAATCGGGTATTCCAAGCCTTTACTGCGAAATACCGTTAGAATCTGGACCGCCTCATCATCACGCTCCAGCCGTAATTCCTGCTCGGTGTTCTCCTCGGTACTCAGGCTTTGCTCCGTCATCCAGTTGAGAATACCGTTCATGCCCAGGTCGTGCTCTACCGCTGCCGTGTGAATGAGTTCGGCCAGATGCAAAAGGTTGGTCAATTGCCGCTCGCCATACGGCCGGCTCAGCAGCGTGCGGCGGACATCGTAGTCCGCCAGCCAGGAACGAAACATGCGGATAAAACCGTGTGATTTCCACGCATCATGGTAGCCGGCAAAGCGTTCAAGGTGATGTTCATAATCGGAGAAGGTGGATTCATCCTCAACATAAGCCAAAATTTCGCCCGCGGAGCGCCCGATCAGGGAGGTGGCCAAGGCGGTATTCAAATTGAACGGGTTGCCCGGAGAGAGCACCGCTGCCAGCACAAGCTCCAATTCACGGGCCTCATCGGATGCAAAGATGTTTCCCGTGCGAGTGATGACCGCTGGAATATGCAGTCGTCCCAGCTGTTCCTTGAATAATTCTGCATCTGCATTGCGGGTGACCAGGATGGCGAAATCCGATGGCCTTAGCGCGCGGGTTCCCAGAACGGCCCGACCCCGGCCGGCCAGGGCCAAAAGGCGGGATATCTCATATACCACCGCACTGGCTGCGGCCTCGCGCGCCTGTTCCTTGGTGGGGCCCTTATCCTTACCGTCGGCGATATCCCGGCGGATAAACCACAGCACCAGGCTCTGGGCGGACTCACCGTCGATTTTGAGCGGGCTTTGGTTCCCACCGCTCTCGGCCGCTGCCTGGACCGGGGTATACGCAATGGTATCCCTCAAGACGAATGGGTTGGCAGCCTGGGAAAAAAAGTGGTTGGTTGCCGTGACCAGACCGGTGGTGGACCGCCAGTTCTCGCTCAACGTATATTTTTGTTGGTCGGCAATATTTTCGGCGGCCTGGATATAAGCAAACACATCGGCGCCGCGGAATCCGTAAATGGACTGTTTGGGATCGCCAATCAGGAAAAGACGATTATTGGGAGGATTGAACACCTTGGTGAAAATATCATACTGCAACGGATCGGTATCTTGGAATTCATCGATCAGGGCCGCATCAAATTTATTTTGCACCGCCCGGGCGAGAGGGCTTGTTTCCCCGTATTTCAGGGCGGCGTGGACCGTTGCCAGGAGGTCATCGAAAGACTGTACATTCAAAGACTGCTTGCGGCGGGCCAATTCACTCTCGAGATAGTCGGCATAACTCAGTTTGCTCCAGACGATATGGTCATTTTCGGCCTCGCCGAAAGCCTGGCAGAGGTCGAAGAAGTCATGCGGTACCAGGCGGTGGCCCTTTTTCAGGCAACCGGTCAGGTGACCGGGTGTGAATTTCTCCAGGGCCCCCAGTGCCGCCGGGGTCGGCTGGTCGGAACAGGCATTGTCCAGGTCCGCCAGATAGCGACCCAGGGCACCTTTGCGGAAGGGGTTTTTTGTACGGCCAAACCCAGATTTTTCGGTTGAGAGGTAGGCCGTTATGCGCTTGGCCGCGGCCTGCCATTCTGCCTGTAAAAAGGTGTGCCGGGACGTGAGTTCGGCGGTTGAGACAGCAGCTGTGCCGGGCAGCAGGGTCAGGGTGGGTTTAGCGATAAGATGGCCGGCCAGGGTGGTCAACCGCCGATAGGTGAGCCCTTTGCGGGTGGCGACCGCATGACGCAAGGGGGTGGCGTCACTGAAGTTCCGGCGCCAGAAATCGTCAGTGATATCCTGTACCAAGGCGGCCTGGTCCGTAACCAGTTCCGTATCGAACATGATGCCGGATTCGAAGGCATTCTCGTCCAGGACCCGCTTGCAGAAACCGTGGATCGTAAATATAGAGGCCTCATCAAAACTGATCACCGCCCTGCGCAGAAGTTTGGCCGCGCGTTCTTCTGATTTGGAGGCCAACACAGTGGCCATGATGCGTGCGACCGTGCTATCCCGGCAGGCTTCAGGCTTACCCAGCGTATGCCGGGCAAGGCTCAAATTTCGGCGGATACGGTCGCGCAATTCCTTCGTAGCCGCTTCCGTGAATGTCACCACCAGGATCCGGCGAACCTCCAGCTCTTCCTCAAGGACCAGGCGCAAGAATAAATTGGCAATTGCATAGGTCTTGCCGGTACCGGCACTGGCTTCGATCAAGGTAGTACCGTCCAGAGGAACCTGGGCTATGTCAAGTTCACGATAGCTCATCGCAAGCCTGTCTTGTCCTGATCGGCCACCCCGGCAAATAGCGGTTGGAAAATACCCAAGGCCGTCTCTTGAAAATCCTGCGATCCGGGCAGATCCAGGCCGAAACTCTTGCGCAGGAACATGTTTTCATTCTCGCCGCGATAATTGAACCGCGAGTACCATTTCGCTTGCGCCGCTCGGAGGGCGGTAGCGGTCGTCTCCTGCTTGACTACCATTGCTTCGGCGAAAGCGTGCGACGCCTCGGGAAAGAAGCACAGCGGCGCTACCAGGCCACGCTCGAAGTACCCGGTCAGATTTTCCAGCCCGGCCCGGGCCACATCCGGGTCCAACCGGCGAAACGTGATCTTCCGATCCTTGCCGATGACAATAGTTGTGCGGTCTCCGGTTATATTAACCTGGGTGTTCAACAAAAGGTGGTGGATCCAGCCGGCCATTACATCGCGGGCCTTCAGGTCGGCGCACCGGTAAAATAGCTGCCCGTTTGTATAGAGGGCGGGCAGCATCCCGACGATTGATGTTTTCGGGCCCCGACTGCTTTTGAACATCACTTCCACCGGTGGCGCGGGATCTCCAGGTAAATGGGACTTGACGTAAGCACTGAACTGCCGGGCTTCGCGTTGGTAGCCGGATAGGGCCAATGCGCCGCTGCGGCCGTGGGGCAGGCGGCCGGTTGCACTGACCAGCCTGGTAACCTGATCAGGAGCGACTGCGGCCATGTCCAAGTCGACCAGGTGGCCTTTGATGAAATAGGCCTGCAGCGCGTCGAGCTCGAATGGTTCGCGATCTTCGGCCAGGTCGGTATCCAGGCGGGGCTGCCAGTTAACACGGAGCCGGTGCTTGGTTAAAAACTCCGGGGGGTTGTTGAAAAAACGGCAAATTTGCCGGACGCTGACCTGGCGCCACGCCTCGGGTGGCGGCGCCGGCAAGGGTTGTGCGGGAAAGCATGCATCCGGTTTCTTGGCGGCCAGGTTCCGGCGAGCGGCCTTACAGTTGGGATCGGAGTAGCTGAAAAGATCCGCGTCACCCTGGAAATAACGGTGACTGAAAGGCTGCAGCGGGTGTCGAATGAGAAGCTGTTCGTGCAGCGGCCGGCCTGTTGCGGTTTCAAAGGCGGCATCCAGATAATCCAACAGTTCGCTTACCAGCACCGACGGCGGCAGGTCACTGTTGTCTTTCAGGCTGCGGCCGACATAACTGATCAGCAGGTGCTGTCGGGCGGACAGCAGGGACTCTAAGAAGAGATAGCGATCCTCGTGCCGTTTGGACCAGTCACACAGATACCGCTTGCTGGCCATGAGGTCGAATCCCGGGGCCTGGCTGTTGCGCGGGTACTCGCCGTCGTTCATACCGAGCAGGCAAACCACTTTGAAGGGAATGCTGCGCATGGGCAGCAACGTACAGAAGGTGATGTCATAACTGATGAATCCGAAGGTAAGCGCTTCGCCCCCGATCCGTTTTTCCAGGTAGGTCCGGATCACTTCCAGGGAAACGGGCTCGTGAAATTTCGCCAATTGTGCATATCCGGCCAGGCCCGATTCGGTCAGTGTGTCCCGGATTTGTTCAATATCATCTTCGGTTGAATCATCCTCATGGAAAAACAGGGCCAGCAGTTCGTTGAGTTTGTAGGTCCACTGTTCCAGCGAGCGCGGGTGATTCAGGTCGTCGGCAAACTTGAAAAGGGTGTGCAAAAAATTGGCCAGCGCGCCCAGGACACGGGTGCTGTCTTCTTCTACCTCGCCATATGGTAGAATATCCGCAAACAGGTCTGGAATATCACCGGGTGGCAGCGCATAGCCCAACAGCAGACGATCCAGGCCGAACTGCCAGGTGTTTTCCGGGAAGGCGGGCAATTCCAGGTCGGCGCGATAGGCGCCGTCAATCCCCCAGCAAATGGCGGTTTCATCCACCCAGCGCTTGACGATCTCCAATTCACCGGCATCTATCCCGAAGCGGCGGCGAACGGCAGCTGTCTCCAGGATATCGAGTACCGCCGAGGCGCGATAGCGTTTGCGGTGGATGTCCACGATGGCCATAAAGGGGTCGGCCAACGGGTTGCTGCTGCGTATCCGCGTGTCGGCAATGGAGTAGGGGATGCGGACCTCGTCGGTCTGGGAATCGAAAACAGCCTGAATAAGGGGTGCGTAGGGGGCTACATCCGGCATCATGACCACAACATCCGTGGGCTGCAGATCAGGATATTCAGAAAAGAGATGCAGCAATTGATCGTGGAGGACTTCCACTTCCCGATAAGGGCTGTGGCTGGCATGGATGCGAATGCTGGTATCTGTATCCGCAACCGGGGGGCCGGCGCCTTTTTGCGGCTGGCGCAAGTTCAGGATATCGGATTGGACGGCGGCCAGCAGCGTCTCTCCAGCAGGTTCCCGGAAGAGATCTTCACCAGTGTCACCGATGCTGTTCAGAACGAGACTGAAGAATTCTCGTCCGGCGCTGCCCATGGAAGCCAACAGGCTGTTGCCGCAGTCATAGTAGGTGTCCTCTTCGGGAACCCCGGCCTCGGTAAAATGGGCGATTTGCTTGGCGCTGTAAGCATATTCCCAATATTCACGACAGGGATTCAGGTAGTAGATATCGACATCGACCCGGCGGGCAATTTTCTGGAAGATATCGATGTAATAGGGCGGCAGGGTCGAGATGCCGAACACACTGATCCGCTCGGGCAGATCAAGCGGGGGATCCGGGGTTTCCAGGAACACTTTTTTCAAGGCCGCATGGTGGGGCGGCAGGCAGTCGGTTCCATCCTCCGCCCGGAGCAGCTGCCAGAGCACGGCCTGCCAGCGTGAGGCCCTGAAGTCGGCGGACAGCGGATTGGCACCCTGATCCCAAGCGGTGACCAATTCCGACCGCATGATCGTATAACGATCAAACGCTTCGGCAATTTTCTGAGACAACTGGTAGTGTTTCATACCGGACGGGTCGTTGCGTATATAGTTTGCGACACTGTCCGTATCCGGTTGCCGCACGAGTTCGGGCAGATGTTTCAGGATGCGCCAGGTATTGATCTCCGGGTTGAACGGCGTTGTTTCCGGGATATCCAATACCTGGCGGAAAAGATTGTAAACGAAGACCTTGGGAAACAGGTACTCCACGTGGGCGCAGATGCCGTTTTGCCGGGCAATTTCAAGATTTAACCAGCGTTCCATCCCCCGGCTCTGGACGATAATGATCTCCTTTTGCAGGGGGGGCAGCGACTTGCGTTTGAAACGCGCGGCCATTTTTTCCTGGAGTGCCTCGAGCCGGTTGCTGGTGTATAGATGTAATCCGGGCATGTATATCCTGAAGGAGCCGGTTGAAGGTAATGGGATTCTGATACCCGATACAGGGCTGCTTGTCAATTAATGTTTGAGTTAATTAATACAAAATATATAATGATATCAAATTAATAGAGAGAACATCAGCCTGTGTCCCATGTGTGCGGACAGGCCCTGTGGGAAATCTGGTCGGGCCGGTCGTCTGAAACGGGAGGTGCTTGATGGGCTAGAATTGATTCGGTGATCTTTTCCATAGTTCCGGGGATGCGGCCAGGGATCAGACAAAAAGCAACCCGACCAGTGAAGTCACGGAGGGGGTCAACAAGCTGTTCAAGAACATTTTCAAAAAATAATAGAACGAATTTTCAAACGATATATTAAGGTTCGGAGCCCGGTTCGATTACGGGCTCCCCAACGGCCCATGAGCATGGGCACGCTAGATGAATGCAGAGTAAAAAATCGATTTGACAAGCGGCGCAGTTTTTCGTATCCACCATATGATTCATACCGGCTAGCCGATTCTCGTTATTTAACGGCGGTATATACTATTTCAGGGAGGTGGCAAAATGGGCACGGAAAAAGAAGTTGAATCCCAGGGGGCAGGCTATGAAACGATGTTTGTCATGCTGGCCTATCTGGCGGTACTGATCACCGGTATCACCTGTATCTATACGCTCATGTAGTGGTTTTACAACATGCTGAACGCCGGCTGCTTCGCGGAGGCCGGTTCAATCAAGGGGACCTTCAGGGAGGGTCCCCTTTTGCGTCTAGCGGCTGAGGGCCGACCTTTCGTCCGGCATGATCCCCGTTGCACTCGTTCACTTATTGTATTAGTATGGAGAGAATCAGCCGTACGTCCATCTTGACTGTACACAGCTTCCCATCCCCCCACGCGCTCGTGAAAAAGCACGGGTATTCGTTAACCTTGTATCGGCTGGTGAGAGCAGGTGCAGAATGATCCCCGAACCGATTACCCCGGACGACAAACTGAGACGCCTTATCGAGGAAAAATCCGCGGCAAGCAGCAATATGTGCTGGACCTGCGGTACCTGTGATATAGAATGTCCCGTCTATCTTAGTACCGCGCGACTGGACCCGCAAAAAATAATCCGGATGGCCAATCTGGGCATGCTCACCGCCCTGACTGAGCTTCCGGAAATCTGGTATTGCCTGTCTTGCCGGCGCTGCCACCGGGGTTGCCCCAATGCGGTCAAGCCGTATGAGGTGATTCACCACGCCCGCCGTGAGGCCCTCATACGCAGGCTGGTGCCCCACCACATGTGGCCGCAACTACAACAGTTGTTGTCCCGGTTTCAGCGTGTGCGCTGGCGGACGGTTGAGGCTTGTATGCACGGAGAGCTAAACGAGTTGTCAGCCGAGAAGTGGCAGCAGTGGCTGGAGGAGCCTATTAAAATAGACCCCGAACCGGTCAAGGCCGGCCGGTCCGCAGCCACCGGCCACCCGGCCGAGTCTGTTTCTGATGCAGATTCGCATGCCTGTTATACCTGTAGTGAATGCAGCGGGTGCTGCCCGATTTTCAGCTCCCGTCCGGTCTTCGATCCGCAGTACATTATTCGTATGGCCAATCTGGGGTTAACGGACGAGGTGATTCACTCACCTTCAATCTGGCTGTGCCTCAAGTGTGAACTATGCGGATCCGCCTGCAGTCAGAAAGTCCGGGGATATAAGGTGATACAGGACCTGCAGACGCTGGCACTGGAGAAAGAGATTGTCGACGCAGGTTTTCCGGAACGCCTGGACCGGGCGGAGCGGGTGATCTATCCGTTGCTAATTGAGGCGGTGGACGGACTCCGGCTTGAGGGCGATGCCGACTAACAGTGCGCCGGATCAGGTACTGCTGTCATTGCGCTGTTCAATGATCAGAGCCGGCTTCACGAGCAGAGTAACCACGAGGGTCCCCAGGGCCAGTACCCCCAAGGTGATGCAGATCTCTACCCAACTGGGCGCATAATTGACTACTTCGCCCATGGGCGACGGTACCAGGCCCGGTACGATCAACCCCATTCCTTTCTCGATCCAGAAACCTACCAAAAGTAGGATACCAGCCGGCAAAAACCATAGCAGATTTTCGTCCGAGCAACCTGGAGGATTAAAAAAAACGCCTGAAGATGCGATCATCGGCGGCCAGACAATGGCTGCGCAGTTTGGCAAATGTTTTAACCAGTTCCCGGCCTTCCGGGGTCAAATGGGTGCCGGTTTTCCGATCGGACTGAACCACCTTGACCTTGAGGTGTTTTTCGGTGGATTTGATTTTACTCCACACGGTTTTGTAGGACATCTTCAAGGCCTTGGCCGTCTGGTTGATCGAACCGGTACGGTCGATGGTTTCGAGAATTTCCATGCGGCCTTTGCCGAAAATGATACTGTTATTCTGATCCACAATCCAATGACTGGACCTTAATTCTAGCTTGACCATGCGGCCACCGTATCACCAACCCCGGTGGATGGCAACTTTGCAGCGCTTTGCGGGACCCTCGGCGGCGAAGCCCTATATGCACCCGCGGTCGTGGGGCACTGCATATCGATGGCCGAGGCTAAGGTTGCACCGGAGGTTTTACAGGGTTGATATTGTACCGGTGCTTATGTTAAGACCAACATAAGGTCGTGCCCGGCGGCGAGATTGGGTTTTAGAAGGCCGGCCGATGAACGGAGTCAATTAAGGGAACAGCCCATGCATGAGGCTGGATAGGAAGTCCATGGAGAACTTTGAAGTACTGCTGGAGGCCTCCGCCCGGGCCCACGGGCATCTTTGTTCGGGGCAGGTGGTGGGGGTGCGCATGGCCATGCTCGGCTGCCGGCTCATTGGTCTCGACGACCCTACCCGGCATGACCAGATCAAGAAACTGCTGGTTTATGTTGAAATGGATCGTTGCACCGCGGACGCCGTGGCCCATGTGACCGGTGTCCGGCTGGGGCGGCGCAGCCTTAAATTCATGGACTACGGCATTATGGCGGCTACCTTCCTGAATCTCGACACAGGAGCGGCCTACCGGATTCTATCAACAGAGGAGGCCCGGGCCCTGGCCTCCCGGTATGCTCCCGAAATTGAGGGCAAGTCCGCGCAGCAGCTGGCCGCCTATAAACGGATGCCCGAATGTGTGCTGTTCAAGGTGCAGAAAGTCGCTGTCCGGCTGGACGACTGCGACCTGCCCGGGCCGACCCGTAAAAAGATCGCCTGCAGCAATTGCGGTCAACTTGTGCGGGATGGTCGGGAGGTCCTCGTCGATGGTCGGGTGCTTTGCAAACCTTGTACCGAGCAAGCTTACTTCACCAATGCCCGGGAAGTAAGCTGGCCGGGTATGGAACAGGCCCCCGGTGATGGCGGGGACGCCTGAACCGGGAAACCAGTCTTGCCCATCCACATAAAAAAGGAGTTCGTATCGTGCTGAAAAAGATAAATGTCGAAGATGCTGTGGGAACAGACCTGTCCCATGATATAACCGAGATCCGGCCGGGAGAGTTTAAGGGCGCGGCTTTCCGCAAAGGACATACGGTCTGTGACGAGGATATCTGCCACCTGCAGAAGCTGGGCAAAAATCACCTTTATCTCATCGATCTTGAAGAAGATGAGATTCATGAAAATGAAGCGGCGTCCATAGTGGCACAGGCCCTGGCCGGTGAGGGGATCACCTGGGAGGACAATCCCCGCGAGGGCAAGATTGGACTGCATGCCGAGCGAGACGGGTTACTGTCGGTGGATACGGCCGCCCTGGCGGCCTTCAACCTGGTGGACGAGGCCATGTGCGCGACCCTGCACAGTCACAGCCTGGTGAAGCAGGGCGAACTGGTTGCCGCCACCCGCGCGATTCCCCTGGTCATGAAGCGGGCCCCTGTGGAAAGAGCAGCCGCCATCGCCGGTGCCAATGGCGGGGTTGTATCCGTGCGGGCTTTGCAAAACGCGGCGGTGGGTTTGATCGTGACCGGTAATGAAGTGTACCACGGTTTGATTGAAGACCGCTTCGCGCCCATCCTGACAGACAAGATTGTAAGCCTGGGATCCCGGGTGCAGGACCTGGTGTTCGCTCCGGATGACACTGATCTCATCCGGCGGGCTATCCAGACCCATCTTGATAACAACTGTGATTTAATATTGCTCAGCGGCGGCATGAGTGTCGACCCCGACGATGTGACGCGCAAAGGTATCCAGCTCGCCGGGGCGGATGAGTTTCATTACGGCGCGGCCGCCCTGCCCGGGGCGATGTTCCTGGTGGCCTATATCCAGGGTGCCCCCCTGCTGGGCGTCCCGGCCTGCGGCCTGCACCACCGGGTTACGGTTCTGGACCTGATGCTGCCGCGGATTCTATCCGGAGAGAAGATCGGCAAACCGGAATTGGCTTTCGTTGGCCATGGAGGCCTTTGCCGGGATTGTGAGACCTGTGTGTACCCGCATTGTCCCTTCGGCAAAGGCTGCTGACATGCCAAAACAGTACATCGGTTTTTCAAAGGCGTTGCGCGAAACGCTCACGCACATCCACCCGGGTGAACCGGTAACTCTGCCGCTCACCGACTGCGAAGGCTACGTTACCGCTGAAAATCTGTATTCACAGGTGGATTCACCCTCCACCCATACCTCCCTGAAAGACGGCTACGCCCTGCGGGCAGAAGACGGCGTCCGTGCGCACGGTGCCGGGGCGCACCCACTACCGGTGACGGGGTCATTGGCGGCCGGTCAGGCTCCCGGTGCTCCCCTGCCGCCCGGTACAGCCCTGCGGATTTTAACCGGAGCCAGGCTGCCGGAAGGCGCCGATACGGTTATTGCCGAAGAATTTGTTTCTCGCATAAACGATCATATCAACATCGACCGCCTTACGGAAAAAGGGCGCAATATTCTTCAACGCGGCAGCGATACGGCTACCGAAGAACTGTTGTTGGATGCCGGCAGCAGCCTGACTCCCGGGCGGATCGGCCTGCTGGCAGCGGGTGGTATCCAGGCTGTAACCGTTTATCGGAAACCGGCCGTGGCCCTGGTCGCCACCGGCGATGAAGTCCTCTTGCCCGGGCAGCCGATGGTGGCCGGAAAACTGTATGCCAGCAATCTACTTGCGTTGAGCGGATGGTGCCAAAGACTTGGCTTCAGCAGCGAACTGGAAGTCTGCCGGGACAGCGCCCCAGCTCTGCGGGAAACATTTCAGCGGGTTCTGGCTACCGGCGATGCCCTGATAACCAGCGGTGGTGCCTGGACCGGGGATAAAGATCTGGTGGCCCGGGTGTTGGATGAACTGGGGTGGCAAAAGATCTATCACCGGGTCAGGCTCGGGCCCGGTAAAGCGGTGGGATTCGGTTTGTTGGAAGGAAAACCCGGTTTTATTCTGCCGGGGGGGCCGCCTTCCAATCTGGTGGCCTTTCTGAAGTTGGCTCTGCCGGGTCTGCAGAAACTCGGCGGCAGGCGCAACCCCGGCCTGCCCGAGTTCACAGCTGTTTTAGAAACGGCGGTTTCCGGGCAACGTGACTGGACGCAGGCCCTTTTCGGGGCCTTACGGCGTGAAGGTTTGAACCTGGTGTTCCAAGCGGACGGAAGGCCGGCCAGCCGACTGAAAAGCATGGCGGCCGCCGATGCCGTCCTTCTGATTCCCGAGGGTACTGAGTGGTTTTCTGAAAATCAGCGCGTGACGATCCAGGTGTTAAACCGGCATTGGTCATAGGGGGCCGATATGGTGAAGTCTCCGTCGTGTACGGCCGTCGTTCTCGCCGGCGGATTGAACAAGCGCATGCAGGGCCGCAACAAAGCCTTTATACAATTGGGTGGGCGCCGTTTTCTAACCCGTATCATCGATACTGTGCACGCCTGCCTTGAAGACTGCCTGATCGTCACCCGGCAGACGGACCTTTATCGTGAGTGGCCGGTGAAGGTCGTGGCCGACCGCCTGGATGTCCGCAGTCCGCTGACCGGAATTCATGCCGGACTTTTGAGCATGTCCGACGACTATGGCCTGGTGACCAGCTGTGACACACCGCTTTTACAAGCAACGGTCGTAGCGCGCCTGCTGACCGAGCTCGAGCCCGGCGCAGATGTTATCGTGCCCGCTTCCGGGACCTATTTCCAGCCCCTGTGCGCTCTCTATTCACGCCGCTGTGCACCGGTTATCGAAGAAATTCTCACCCAGGGCGAAGTAAAAGTAGATCGCCTGTTCGCACGCGTCCGCGTAAAGCCGGTCGACTATCGGCATTTCGAAGCCGTAGACCCTGACCTTGTCTCCTTTTTCAACGTCAACACGCCAGGCGACCTGGAGACAGCCAGGCGCCTGTGGCAGCAGATGTCCGCCGACACGTGATTTGTAAATAGGTCCGGGAGCGGCCGTGCTGCGGAGATGCAGACCCCGGTCCTTGAACCCTATCTCTACCGGACCGCGCAATAGGCCTGTCCGGCACAGGCGGGACACAGGCTTCCCAGGCGGCGGGCATAGGATTCCCCGCAGTCCGGACAAAAGCCAGTCTGAATCGCTTGCGTCTCTTTGAGCGCTTTCAGAACTGTCACCTCCCGGCACACGATCAATTCCCCGGCAGCCGTCAGAATTTCTCCTGACACAGCATCAAATTCCGGTTTGGGGCCTGTCCGGGCAGCACGGTCGAACCACTGGTGCACCAAGGGGAAAGCGGATAGGCGGGAGTGGTCCAGGCAGACCCTTATGCCCTGGAGTGTTTTGCGGTCATAGGCAGTCAGGGCGAACTTGCCCCAGTCCAGAATCTGCAGGAAGCCGTTACCGATCGTACAGGGCGTCAGCAGCTGAACGGCGTCCGGCAGACAGACAACTGTTTCGGTGACAACGTTGAGATAAGGGGTGGCGGCCAACTTGTCGAGGGCTGCATCGAGCATGCAGCCGCCCAGGAGGATCCCTGGGCTGCGGTACCCATGAAACGCTTCCATGCGGACCAGGAAGTCCGGCAATGCAAGGCCGCAGAAGTAGTGATGTACGGACATGCAGAGTCCTCTCTATAAATAGATGATGCGCAGTAAGAAGGTGCCAGCGCCAACCATGGAGATAGCTGCGGGCCCAGCGGCGGCTCACCTTTTATCGAGAATATCCAGAACCTCGCGGCATTTCCGGGAGGCTCTTTCAATTAGCGTTTTGGCGGCTGCCTGGGTTTCTTCCTGGTAAACCGGATCTTTAATACCGGCCAAATTGATAACCACGTTGCGGTAGGCTCCCCAGATACCCGTTTCCAGCGCGCGGGCGCCGACTTCAACATCGGAGCGCGACGCGGGGTTACCGTGGCGGGCAATGGCGCACATGGCCTCCCAGGCGTCATCCCCGATCTGCATGGTCGCCAGGGGCACCCGCACGGCGGTTTTCAGGCCCTGTTGCATTGTTTCGAAGCGGGCCTTTTTTTCCTGGTCTGTTTCCCGGGGCATACGGAGGCCTTCCATATAGTCGGTGAAGGCGTTGGTATCCGCGTCAATCATGGGGATGAGCTGCTCTACGGCACCGTGCAGGACAGGGATGATGTCCCTCATTTGCCGGTCGGCGGATTCGAACTTGCGGACACCGTAGGTCAGCTTGGCCACCATGGAGCCGAGTCCGGCCCCGATGGCCGCAATGGCCGCCGAAGCCGAACCCCCGCCGGGAGCAGAACTGCGTGAGGCAACTTCGCGGATAAATTCTTTCAGGGGCATGTCCGCCAGGGGCGCCTCCGGCTCTTCGGCAACGCGGTATTCTATGATTTTTTCCCGGGGGTTAAAAGGGGCGGCCGCATTCAGCCCGAGGCGTTCTATTACCAGGCGGACCTTCTGGTTTTCTTCCAGAATGAAAAGATCTTCCTTCGCGATGTAATAATCGGCGGTCATCAATATGGCTTCCAGCGGTACCAGCCCGACGATTTCCGATCCAGCCACACCGACTTTGAGCGCCGCCGCCTCTTTTTTTGCTTCTTCAAACAACTGGTGGATGGGCGTGACCCGGTAATTCGACAGGTTCACGGATACCTGGGCCAGGTTGTATTCATCCACGAACCAGCCCATACCTTTCACTTCCGTCAAACGTCCCGGCTGGTCCGGCCCGCGGCCGGCCTCCCGGAGATTCAAGGCAATTCGATGGGCCTGGTTGCTTGTACCGAGGATGTTGACATTGTAGGCGATTAGAAAAAATCTGGCACCGGTAATGGTGGCCCCCCATTCAGGCACGAACGTGGCTGCGCCGAAATCCGGCCGCCACTCTGGCTTTTTCAACCTCTCCGCTAAACCTTCATATTCACCCTCTCGGATCTGGGGCAGGGTTTTGCGGTGGCTCTGCTCGGTTGCTTCCTCATAAAGGTAAAGCGGAATTTCGAGCCTGGCGGATGCCTGGCGGGCGAATTCGCGCGCGGCCTCCACGCATTCTTGCATCGTGACGCCGGCAACGGGGATAAACGGGCAGACATCAAGCGCTCCCATGCGGGGGTGTTCCCCGGAATGCCGCCGCATGTCGATGCGCTCCCGGGCCACGGCCGCCGCATTGAGAGCGCCGGCCACCACCTCCCGGGGACCGCCGACAAACGTATAGACCGTTCGATTGGTCGATTTTCCCGGATCCACATCCAAGAGGGCGCAGCCGGGTGTGTTGCGAATAGCCGCAGCGATCGCTTCGATAGTTTGCTGATCCCGGCCTTCCGAAAAATTGGGGACGCATTCGATAATTTTTTTCATGAACACCTGCCTGAGCTGGCACAATAGTTAAATTTAACTGTAATTATAAAAGGTTGTCCATAACTATGCCTGAAAAAACCAGCCGTGTCAATTGGTGTATACAGGTTAATACAAAATGGGGTTCGGGCGCTGTACGGCGCGTTGCCGGGGTGCGACACGCCCTATTCTGACCGTGGGTGGGTATCCGAAAGCCGACTGTTTTCTGGCAGCGGGCCGGCCTGTAAAAAATAAAAAGCGGTACCCTGTGAACGTCATTCGACAAGGGTACCGCTAGTGGTTCTGTTGGATATAGTGGTCTATTTTCAGGCGGCTTTGCGCTGACTTTTCTGGCGCAGCCGCTGCATGGCCATGCTCAAACTGGTTTGCAGCAGTTTGATGGCTCCGGCCAATTGTCCAATTTCATCTTTTGATTTGATATCGAAATCAATATCAAGTTCCCCCATGCTCATGCGGGTCGTAATCCCGGTCAATTCCTTGATGGGTCTGACCAGGTTACGGGCCAGCAGCAGGGCGATGGCCACAATGAGGATGAGCGTCATGACCAGTAGGTAAGTGGCGACCTTCTCGCTGCGTTTATGGGCTTCGAAAACTTCTTCTTCAGCTTGCTGAACCGCCAGGATCCAACCCATTTTGTTACGTTTGGCAACACCTTGCTGGGCTACCCCTTCACTGTCTGAGAAGGTGATCGCACCGAGGGTCGGCCTGCGTTTGAATTCCGCTATCAGCGGGTTGCTGTTGAAGTTTACCTGGGAGGTCACGTATTTGCGTACCTGGTGAGCGACCACCTTGCCGGTTTCATCGATCAGGAAAGCGTACCCGGTTTCTCCCTTTCTCCAGTTGGCGACCTGTTTCGAAATAGCGTCCGTTGTCATGGCCGCTGCCAGGACACCCACGGTTTGGCCATTTCTTTTAATCGGCACGGCGAGCACCAGGGCCGGTTTCTTGGAGGTTTTACCGATCAGAGTCTGCCAGGTCAGTGCTTTGCCCTGGGCAACGCCTTTGTAATACTGCCGATCAGAATAATTTTTCAATTTTTTACCATCGCTTCTGGCCAGGTTCATGCCGTTGACGTCCAGGGTAAACACGAGGTACATAAAAGAGTACTCGGCCCGAATGCTTTTCAGGACCTTTTCCTGCGCAGCCGGATTCATGGAGGTCATATCGGTGAGTTGCGCCGCAACTTTCAGCATGCGGACATTCTTGTCGATCCATTCGTCCACGTGACGCCCCAGGCCGTCAGCGGTCTGAGCCATTAATAGTTCCGAATCCGAGCGGATTCTTTCCCGGGTATCCTGAAAAGTAATGCCCAGAAACAACCCGAACGGAACTATACTGACGACCAGCATGGCCAGGATTACCTTGCGCAAAAGACCAAAGCGGATTTTCTGGGTGTCCATATCTTTCAAGGCTACTGCCGGCTTGGGTGTTTCAGGAGCAGGCGCAGCCGGCGTTGGTTCTGTTGGAGCTGGTTCCACCGGAGCGGTGTAGCCGGGTTTGGTGACCCAGATAGTATCCCCGCAGGCTTTACAGATCAGGCCGGTTTTATCTTTCCTAAGTTTTGATTCGTCAATCTTGTATTCCTTTTCACATTTTCCACATGTTATTTTCACGCTGTCTCCTTTTGCTTGGCTGGCGCTGAGAAACCACCGGGGAAGCCGCGCCGGATATTGAATTGTTATTCGACTACTGGGAGTGCCGCCTAACGGGGCTCCAAGGTGTGAACGCAACCCGCGTAGCGCTGGGCCTCCCGCTATTAAGATACCAGTTTGATCATTTCTTCTTTAAAAATTCGCCGGGCATCTTCGTCGGCAATTTCCTCGGAAAGTTGCAGGATGATGTCCGCCGCCATATTAATGGGTATATCGTTTTCACTGTACCCGGTGTCCGCCAGGGCATCCTGGACGATAAATTCCCCGAAGGGCCCAACGGCCTTTATCATATTGGCTTTCAGCCCTTGAATAAAGGCCGCGCCCACGGCCGGCGCTTTGCGGGCTGCCGGCTGGATCAGGTTAAGCTTGATCAGCTTGACGGCGGTAGCCGGCAGTTTCTCAGGACTAAGGCCGGCTTTTGCGGCAACTTGAGACAGGGGTAACCGGGCATCGATGGCCAGCAAAAGGGTGAGCATGTCCGCATCCATAGAGACTTTGCCGATATCTGCGGTGGCCGTCTTCTTAAAATGGGTACTCAGTAATTCAGATTTCGTTAAACTCATGATTACATTCCGGTGTTTCTTAAGGTTACGATCTAATTGGCAGTACCGGTTTTTGCGCACTCAACGGACAAACGCCGTTTCACTATCAAACGGCGTTTGGGTTCAGAAGCCTCAATTTTTCGCCGATTTTTTGATTTTATGCAAGCTTTTTCAGCCGATTTTTCAATTCCTGGACGGCAGCAGCCGACTTTTCCAGGTCGGCCGCTCCCCCTTTGTCAATTCAATTGCAATAATCTGCTTTTACCCCGCCGGCGCCCAGCTTAACCGAAACCGCTAAATAGATCGTTAAATTCGTATTCGCCTGTGAGCATCGCAAGGCAGGGCAGAACCTTATTGATATCCACCAGTATGTCTTCCGCCTGCTCCACAGCCGCCGAGGCCGGGGTGTAGTAGGCCCTGCCCGTCTTGAGCAGGCTGGCAATTTCAGCATCGTTATACGCCTTGCGGTCAAACGGGGCGGTATTGCGGTCGATGAGGATACGTTCGGTGATGGGAATGTCGGCCGTGATGATGAGCGTGCCCGAGTCGGCGGATTCGGCATACCCATTGGTGCCGGTGAGGTGGGCGTCGTGTTTCTCAATGGGGGCTACTGCGGTCAGGTCCAGGGCTTTACCCTGAGAAATGCCGGTGACGATGTCTACCAGTACCACCTCACGTAACTCTTTTTCAGCCAGGCGTTGTGCGGCGGTAGCACCGGCACTGCCTGATCCGACTACCGTAACTTTCTTGACCATTTTTACCCTTGCTCCTATTTTTTAAATCGTCCCTGATGCGTTAAACTTTAAGAATAATATATGGCCGCTGATTGGGGCCCAGATATATTTTTTTAGATTTCAAATAGATACCGCTTGGAATGTGGCTATAAAGTCAACTGCGGAACATTCTATGTACAAAGGTCTGCATCCTGACCAGAACGAGCTGACCGCCGGCACCTGGTTGCCCATTGCGACCGTCCGGAACCTGTTCAGAGCGGTGGCTACTTCACCTACATATGATTTGACCCTTAAAATTTGATCCAGATTTTTAGTGCTTGATATGATACGATATACACTCACCAAAGAGGGGCTGGATGGGCGGCAATCGATATTCCCCTAAAACCCGCCATTGCCCGTTTACAACTAAAAGAGGGGATATCCGGTAGATGCGTCTGGCAAAGGGGACAATATGACAAGATCAAAATTGGCTGTGATCAGGCTCGCCGTATTGATGTGGCTTTTTATGGGCGTACCGGGCGTAACCGGGTTCAGCGGGTCTGCGGTCCGGGCGATGACCGCTGAGCATGAATGGGGCCCGTTTCAGATTCTGGGAAGAACGATTGCCCCCGGGGAAAAACTGAAATTTGAACTCATGCCGGGGCATCGTTTTGAAAGCGCTTATGTCGATATGCCGGTTTTTGTGGCCCGGGGCAAGTCTCCCGGCCCCGCGCTCTGTATAACCTCTGCTATCCATGGAGACGAGATCAACAGTGTGGAGATTTCCCGCCGTGTCTTCGATATGGTATCGACACGGGAAATGGGGGCACGCTGGTCGTGCTGCCGATTATCAACCGCCATGGATTTATCACCCGCCAGAGGTATACGGCGGACCGACAGGATTTAAATAGGTACTTTCCGGGAAATCCCGAAGGCAATGTCACTTCCGTTTTGGCCCACCACGTCTTTACAAAGGTCATCAAGCGGTGTGATGCCTTGATCGACCTGCACACGGCATCCTTTTATCGTCACAACCTGCCCCAGATTCGAGTGGATCTGGATAACGACCGGGCCCTGGAAATGGCCCGACACTTCGGGGCCGGCATCATCCTGGGCAAACCGGGGCTGCGCCACACACTGCGCTGGGAAGCTACCCAGGCGGGTATACCCACCATATTGTATGAAGGTGGCGAACCCAATCGCTTTCAATTGGATGAAATCAAGCTTGGCCTGGAAGGCGTACTGAACGTGATGGCTTACCTGGAAATGCTGGATCGCCCACCGCGGTACGCCGGTCCACAGCAGATATTTAAAAAGTCTACCTGGGTAAGAGTTCCACCGGGCAAGGGGGGAAACTTTTTCCCGGAGCGTGAGTTGGGCGCCCGGGTCAAAGAAAATGAGTTGCTGGGAACCGTGACCGATCCTTTAACCAGTTCGCGGGCGGAAATCCGGGCCCCCTTTGACGCCAAGATCATCGGCATGTCCATTCCCCAGGTGACCCTCTCCGGCTTTATTCTTTTCGACCTGGTAAAGATGCAATCCCACTGAGGGCGACTCCTCAGCAGGTCACCGCTAAGCTTAAGGCGGTGGTCCCGGATGCGTTCAGGGGGGAACTTCCATCGTGACCTTCCGGTTGGGGGTGTAAGGGCTGTAGACGGCGACCTGGTTATCCGGTCCGACCTTGATCGTCGTGTGGCGGTAATAGGAAAACCAGATACCGAGCTGCTTTCCGTCCGGTCCCACAATCTTTGCCCCCTGTGACCATTCCCGGTTCCATGAGCGAATGTTGGCTACCTTGGCAACGACATCTTCGCGGGTATCGATCCGATGCCAGACCCGATCTTGAAATTCATATTGCGGATCAATGCCGATAACAGCATAGGGCACATTGGCGCGTCCGTTATAGTAGTAATTGTATTCCGGCAAAGCTTCCTTGTTCAAAAATACATCGGTCAAGGCTGGGTCGCCCTTGAGATTGCCGTAATCAGCCATACAGCCGGGTATCATCATCAGGGCGGCAATCAGAAATGATGCCATCCGAACGCTCTGTTTATTTGCGTATCTCATGAGTTCACCTTTCAGGTACATTTTCTGATAAACCAGGTGCCGTTTTTCTTTTCCTAGCAGCGCCCCTCTTTTTGCAGCTTGCGCATGGTCCAGGCTACGAACGGCACACTTCTAAGCTTATACGCCCTCCGAACGATGTCAAGGCGGGTGTAATGTCGGAAAAACGGTCGGAAACACATCAAAACCAGCAGGGCGCCGGCCAGCGGGGCAAAGCGGCAGTGGCGGATAGCAATATTGAACTGGGCGATCACCAGTGTGTCGTTTTCGAGGTCTTCGTCGTGCTTGCGGACGGTGTTGCGTTTGATCAGGACCTGCTCAATGTAGCCGGCGGGAATGACGCCATCTTGGCTGCCTTCATAGTGAATGACCGATACCCGATAGCCCTTGCTCTTCAAGTGTTGGCCCCCAGGTAGCGGACCGATATGTTTTCAAGGTAGGAATTGTTGATCAGGACGGCGTGCATCATTCTGGTTCTTTCTGGACTAGATGTACTCGCGTGGGGCCCGGCCCGCAGTCAGGGGCTATTTCGGGTTGAATTCATCGAAATCGTTGGTAGCGTAGTACTTTACCCTCTCAGCGGCATCGTTGACCACGTGAATATTGACCAATTCACCGTCCTGGATGCCGTCCGCGTCAGACCGGGTCGCCATATACAGTTTCCAGGCATAGCGCCAGGCCACGACGTCGGAATCCAACCCGGCTTTGCCTTCCGGCGGGGAAAGTTCGGTGACCAGCTGGCCTTCCACGAGTTTCCGGTACTTGACCCGGAAGCCTTTGGGTTTCTGGACCCAGCCGGTATCGATTATCTTCAAACCTTCGGTTATCTCCATGTGTGGCTCCTTTCAGTCGATTGTTACCGTGCCGCAGAAAGTGTTTTGGCTTTCAAGCATCTTCGAAGTCAGGCCCGGGTTCCGATGGTGGATTGTAATGGTGAACATCCAGCTGCCGGAAAGCGAAAGCGAGGCCGGCGTTGTCGAATCCCAGCTTGGTTTTTTCCAGGAGATCACAGCGGGTCACCCAGTATTTCGGGTTGTCTACCCAGCAGCGGCCGCCGAGTTCCACGCAGTCCCGCGACAGATTGAGGACATAGACGACCGGAGCCGGCTTGGCCCTCACCCGCGGATCGGAGACCATGATTTCTTCCAGTAGCCGCTTGGCCTTCATCAAATCCTGGTCATACCGGATGCCCACGTCAATCTTGATTCGTCGGGTTTGCGTAAAGTGGTAATTGATGACGATGTCATCGAGGATCTTGCGGTTGGGCACGAAAAAGGTTTTGCCGTCGAATGTTTTCATCCGGGTGTTCAGGATGGTGGTGGCTTCGATCCGACCCAGTAGGTCAGCGGCTTTTACCACGTTGCCGACTTTGAAGGGCAGGGTGGGCAGCAAGGGACGAAACAATACGATGACGCCGACTGCCGCCAGACTGACAAATGTCAAAAAAGAAATGACCGGACCCGGCTTCAAGCCCGCTTCCAGCGAGGCCGAAACAACGACCACCGCCAGCAATAACACCACGAGAATGTTGCAGGCAATCGAAACCAGCGTCACCCGGTTGGTCACCTTGAGCAATGCACTGCGTAAAACCCGAACGATCCATCTGACCAGTACCAGACCGATAACGAGGACCAGCAGGGACATGACCAGTTCCGGGCCGCGTTCTGCCATCAATTCGCCGATGCGCTGAAATCTTGACATCAGGGACTTACCTCCTGTGCTCCGTTTATGTTTTCAGCGAAATCAATCTACCTGGCCCGTGAGCGCGAGATGCGTTACCCAATCCAGCCGGCCGGAAGGCGATTTCGCGGCGTATCATGAATGGGGGTGTGTTTTCTTAACTGCTTTTATCATATATAAATACAGAGGCATGATAGCAAACTATCTAAAATAATAATATATAAATGTCATTGGCGGTACCCTTGAGGTTGCTCAAACTGGCAAATGATGCAATTCAGTCGTTTATACAATAATTGCAGGAACATGTCCACCATACGAATAATGAGCACCCAGTGAGGGATTTGGCAACGGGCAGATCATCATTGGCAAGGCTTGGTGAAGGGGCCCTTGTATAACCATTTTGACAGTATCAACAATAAATGAGATGATTTGTGACCAACCCAGCTGCCGTACAATGTAATTTTCACGATATTGCTTACAAAAACGAGTCATGCCAAAAAAAGGAGGCCGACAATGGATTATGTGAGTATTGATATTCTAATTGGGATTGCTGAACGGTGGGGCGAGATGCCCAAGAAACAAATAGCCAAAGAGTTAAAGCTAAGTCTGAAAGACCTGAATGATTACGCCTACCGGATGGCCAATGGTGCCTATGGTGATGAGTGGGAACTTCCCAAGACTAAAAAGTATGGCCCTTATGATGAGAGAAAGGACATTGATATAAAAGTGGGGCAGAAAGTTTACCCCATTAGAATCCCGAATTGTGATTGGCCTAAAAAGAAAGGTGATATTCAGGAGGAGATCGAGGACACATTGGGTGTGGTAACCTCTGATGTTCTGTTTGTTGGGTCTGTAATCTACCACGCTAAGGAGCATAACCTCCGTAAGAAGAAAGAGTATCTAAAGAAGTGGCAAAAGATAATAGACAGTGTAATGGATTTACGAGAATTAAACTGCTAAGCGGACGACACAACCCGGCTGCTGCCAGAGCTTTTCATATTTGCGCCGTTCATATAGTTTGGTGATAGTTTTGCGAGCGGCGATCAGATAGCCCATGATCCGATACTGCTTGACGGAGTTTAGCGCTGAAATCCTATGCTTGATTTGCTGTGAAACTTTGGCTTTCAAATCCGCATATCAGTTACCGGTAAAGGGCCAGAGTAGTAGTGCAATAAGGGTGATCAGCTTTATAGGGCAAATATGTTTTGAAACCATAGATGCAGGAAGTTCTGCGGGTTAAAGAAACAGCCTATCAATAGCATGCCTTCGCCTAATCCTACAATTGTAAAGTAATTTAATGAAGCTGATCAAACTGATGCATCCAAAATTACCAAGATTGTGCATGTTACTTAGGCACAATCTGGCGCAGGACACCAATCAAGGTCTACTGGGGAGTACATACATCGGTTCAATGATGCGCTTTTCTTGATCAACCTTGAAACTGCGGGTGTGCGGACCATAGAACCAGATGCCGACAACCGTCCCGTCTGAAGCGAGCATAAACGCTCCCGGGGCGGCGTACCCATGTTTACCGCCAAACTTGCCTCTCATTTTATCCTGGCGGTCCGTTTGTGGCTCGAAAGCGGTCCAAATGCGGGAGGGAACCTTATATGCGGGGTCCACGCCAATAGCGGCATGTCTTCCCGATTGGTAATAGTTCAATTCTGATAGAATCTCCCCCTTTTTAAAAGCCTGGTTGAGATCAGCATCCCGGCTGAATCGGCCATAGTCCGTTGTACAACCGATCAATAAAGTCAGCATGGCTGCACCGGCAAATAGAACAAAGCGCAGTCCAAGGTGTTTGCTAGAATAAGGTGGGCGAATCATGTCTACCTCCAAAATGATGGTTAATACCTGTTAATTATAATATGGACGATTGCCCAGAAATCAATTGCCGTGGTTATGATTGTATTTTCAGTAACATAGGTCAAAATTCATTTGGGGCATTGAAACCAGGAGTGTTCGAGTGCTAACGGTCGGAGGTTAGCGAATCTACAAACCTTGTGATATATGCGATACGCATGTAACCGGCCTGGATTTCAGGTAATGGCAGGTACCCGCAACTTAACAGAATCAGTCTGCAGGATATTTAACTAGGAGGATGTGATGAAAAAATACTTCCCGTATATCTGTTTAACGCTCCTTTTTTTAACGTTTCTGGCTCCCCCTCTCCCTGCAAATGCTGGATATAATAACGGGCTGTCCACTGGGCAGGTTATTTATGTTCCAGCGTATTCGCATATCTACATCGGAGATCGAGATGTTCCTTTCCTATTAGCAGTTACTTTGAGCATTCGGAACGTAGACCCCAATCATCCAATTAAAATCGTTTTGGCAGATTATTATGAAACAGAGGGAAAGCGGCTCAAGAAACATATTGACAAGCAAGTCACCATGAAGCCACTGGAATCTATTCGCTTCTTTATTCCTGAGAAAGATAAAAGTGGTGGATCAGGGGCAAATTTTATCGTTGAGTGGAAATCCGATAAACCTGTGAATCAACCAATTGTTGAATCAATCATGATTGGCTCAAGGGGTACCCAGGGCATTTCTTTTACCTCACGTGGCCAGGCAATCGTTAATTCAAAGTAATTCTAAACTAAAAAGCACGGATATCTGGTAGATGACATAATTAAGTATAAGGAGATTATTATGCAAGCATTAGCGATATGCGGAAGTCCACGTAGGGGAGGGAATACCGAACTTCTACTAAAAGAGGTTCTCACCGAATTGAATGTCGCTGGCTGGGAAACAGAACTCGTTAAGGTTGGTGGAACAGCAATTCGCGGTTGTATTGCGTGTGAGAAATGTTTTGAAAATAAAGACAATGAATGTTCAGTTAAAAAGGATAAATTTAACGACATCTTTTCGAAAATGCTAAAGGCTGATGCAGTGATTTTGGGTTCACCAACCTATTTTGCGGCCGTGTCCGCCGATTTGAAGGCATTTATTGAAAGGGCCGGATATGTCGCTTATGCCAACGATCACGCTTTTTCCGGTAAAATTGGGGCTGCTGTAGTAGCCGTAAGACGCGGCGGAGCCACCCATGTATACGATACCATCAACCACATGTTCCAAATGTCGAGGATGGTCATTCCCTGCTCTACTTATTGGAATATGGGCTTTGGCTTAGGTAAAGGAGAGGTCCTTGAAGACGAGGAAGGATTAGCCAACATGCGTCACCTTGGAAAATGCATCGATTGGCTTGGCAAAGCCATTGTCCCCACTATAGATAACTACCCAAATTCATAACTGGGCGGTTAAAGTCAAATTAATATGCGCCTTTTTCTTTTATTAGTATTTGTTTTACCATCTTCTGTGTCTTATGCAGCAGATGGTAAAAATATGATGGAAAAGAGATGCGGCACCTATTAGACCATCTAAAGAACTCTGATTGTGAATTTAATCGTAATGGTAAATGGTATGAAGCCGATGAGGCTATAAAGCATATAAATGAGAAGTATAACTATTTGAATAAAAGAGGCCTTATAAATTCAACAGAGCAATTTATTAAACGCGCCGCCTCTGAAAGTAGTATGAGCGGAAAACCCTATATGGTTAAGTGCGGTAGCGTAGAACCAATTAAAAGTCCTGTTTGGTTCAACCTTGAGTTAATGTGTTTTAGAAAAAACCAGTAGTCAGGTTAACTGTTAGATTCGACTATCTCTTAAGGAAGGATGATGAGGAAAAAAGGGCCGTGCCTTGATGACACAGTTCTTTTTATCCTGTTGCATGTTTGTCATATTCTCTTTTTATATATAGTAGTTTTTCTAAATAATCTTTATTAAAATTATTGTATTTTACTCTATTGAATTTATCATGGATGAGTTGTTGTAATTTTATATTCAATGAAATTGTTTCTTCACTGCATTCATCGATAGGACTCCATCTTTTACCATCTGGTGGTGGAAAAATACTGCTGAAGCCCATACCCTCACTACTAATTTTAAGTAGAAATAAATTAATCAAAATATCTTTTGTAAACATGCTCATATTGTTCTGCATATGAACTAAATCGTTTTCCGTTAAATTAGGCCAACCAACAATAAAATTTACCTCATATTCCACATCATATTCATTATAAAGCTTAATGATATCAGTAACGGTTTCTATGGTCGTTCCTTTATTCATGAAATCTAACATTCTTTGCGATAGAAATTCAGGGGCAATGCTAAAGTTTATTTTATGCAAGCTCTTTATCAATGGGAAAAAGGTCTTACAGGCCATATATGTTTTTTTATCAGGTCTTGTGTATATTCTGATTTTCATGGACTCATCTAATTCAAGCGGAACCAGGAAGTCTTTGAACATATCAGGCGTGATGGATGGATTATAAAAGATGATTATTTCTTCTTTTGCTCTATATATTTTTTTAAAAGAGTTTTTAAAATTATGTAATGGTCTTACTCTTTTAGATTCAACCAGTGAAAGCCTGCAATAGGAACATTTATTTCAATAGCAGGTTGCTTTTATGCCATAATTATATCTAAGAATGTCCATATTAACATTCTCTATTTCTTGAGGTATCTCTAATTTCCATTCATACGAGAAATTGTTTACTCCAAAATATTCTTCAACAGTACATCTAAAATATTCGATATTGTCTCTGGATTGAATTTCATTGAATATAACTCCCGGCCCGCCGATAACAAAATCAACACTTGGATATTCTTCGGACCATTTATAAGCGGCATCAACATGATTTTCAAAAAAACAAGATATGTAGACTGTTCCTTTGGAGAACGGAAGATTCAATTCAGGGATGTTTTCATCCTGCCAATCCCAACTAATCCATATCATATCACCTTTGCTTTTACATAAATCCCATGTATCGGAAAATCCATTAAAGAGATCATATTTGCTCTGGTGTTTATAATGCGTATAAAATTGTACGAATAAATTCTTCATAGGCCCTCATAATTAGAGCTCATCTCAAAAAAGTCTTTCGGCTCAAAAGCGGCGTTGGGCGCTTGTAATAAATCCTTGAAATTCCTGGTGTAGCCCTCCGGTTTACGACCCACTTTTGAGGAATATATCCAGCGGGAAGTCCCGCAAGGCGGAACTCCTGCGGCCGTTTTGGTTTTAAACCAAAAACCGTTTTTTTGATAGGTTCGGGTCATATGTAATAACAGGCAGCCAGATGGTCGGATTCACCATGCTCAAGGAGCGGAGCGGAGGTCGCACAGGTTTCCTTAACAGCCTGACTGCAGCGGCTGTAAAACGGGCAATGTTCACCGCCGACCGGATCACGTTCAGCCGCCAGCAGGGTATCATACCGGTCAGCCTCAACACAGTCAAACCCTGGCTGGGCATCGATCAGGGCCTTGGTATAGGGGTGCAAAGGGTTGTTGATGACCTGGTCGGCGGGGCCGGTTTCCATAAGGCTGCCCCGGTAGATGACCGCTATGCGGTCACAGAGGTAGCGGGCAGCGGAAATCGAATGGGTGATAAACAGGATGGCAACCCCCATTTCCCGGCGGACTTCCAATAGCAGATTGAAAATCTGAAAAGAGATGCTGGCATCCAGCATGGACGTCGGTTCATCAGCCACGACGAAAGCCGGCTGCAACACCATGGCGCGGGCAATGGCCACCCGTTGGCGCTGCCCGCCGCTGAGCTGATGCGGATAACGGTTTAGATACTCTTCCGGGGGAGTCAGACCGGCAAATCCCAGGGTCTCGCACACTGTTTGTCTTCTACCGGCCTCATCGCCGGCCCCGTGAATGATCAGCGGCTCGGCCACCGTATCATAGATAGAAAGATGCGGATTCAAGGATTGATAGGGATCCTGGAATATCATCTGGACATTTCGCCTGAAGTCGGCCAGTGTCTTTCCCTTCAGTTTGAGCGTATCGGCGCCATTCAGGTGAATGTGGCCGGCATCCGGGACTTCCAGCTTGACGATCAATCGGCCGGTAGTTGATTTACCACTCCCGCTTTCGCCCACCAGACCCAGAATCTCACCAGCGCCCACTTCCAGTGATAAATCCTGCAAGGCCACGATGGGTTTGCCGGCCCGCCCGAACAAAGATGCCTTGGAACGGTAGTGTTTCGTGATGCCGGTGAGTTTTAGGATGGGTTGTGGATCGGTTTCCATGGGCGTTTACTCTTCTGGGTCTCTATGGCAGCAGAATATTCGGTGATTGTCAGATAGCTCTATCCATTGCGGCGCTTCGGTCCGGCAGGTGTCACTGCCTTCTTTGCAGCGGTCACAATAGCGGCACCCCGGCGGTGGACTTAAAAGATTGGGGGCGGCGGACGGAGCGCTTTGTGGTTGACACTGGGCCCCTAACAACGCTTGATGTGAGCCCACCAGTTCCTGGGTATAGGGGTGCCCGGGGGATTCGAACACTTCCCGGCGGTGCCCGTATTCGACCAACTGACCGGCATACATGACCCCGATGTGGTCGCACACATCTGCAACGACTGAAATGTCATGGGAAATAAACAGGATGCCCAGGTTCAATTCCTTTTGAATTGATTTGATCTCGTCCAGGATCTGGGCCTGGACGATGACATCCAGGGCGGTCGTCGGTTCGTCGGCGATGATCAGATCCGGCCGGCAGGCCAGAGCCATGGCAATGACGGCCCGTTGCTTCATTCCGCCGCTGTACTGGTGCGGGTAGTCGTTCATCCGCTTGATGGGGATTTCCACCAGGTCGAATAGTTCCCGAACCTGTGCCAGGGCGTCCGTTTTAGAAATTCCCGGGGTATGGGCTAAAATGGCTTCGGCGACCTGGTCTGAGACCCGGTGCACCGGATTCAAAGCGTTCATGGCAGCCTGAAAAATCATGGCAATTTTTTGCCAGCGCACTTGCCGTAATTTTTCTTCCGACAGGCTGAGCAGGTCGGATCCGTTAAATCGGACACTACCGGAAGTGACCGTTGCATTGGGTGGCAGCAGGCCCATCAGAGCCAGTCCGATGGTTGATTTTCCGCATCCGGATTCACCTACAAAGCCCAGGGTTTTGCCCTTATCCAAGGCAAAGGAAATATCCTCAACCGCCTGCAAGGGGCCGCCGCGGGTCTGGTAGCTGATGCTCAGGTTTTTTACGTCCAGCAAGGTCATATCAACGGTTGGTATCCTCTTTCCGCAGGCGTGGATCGAGCACTTCATCCATGGACCGCCCCAGCATGAAAAACGAAAGGGTTAACAGCGATATACAGATTCCCGGCGGCAGCAGCCAGTAGGGTGCCTGAAACATGTGGCCGGTTTTCCAGACCCACTGCAGCATCATACCCCAGCTGACGGTTCCGGGATCACCGAACCCCAGAAAGGCCAGGGCAGCTTCAATAATAATGGCGGATGTCACCCGGAAGGTCATATAGAGTAGCGAAAGCGGCAGCACATTGGGCATGATATGTCTGAAAATGATCCGTGTGTGGGACGCTCCGGCCACCCGCGCCGCCTCGATGAACGGCCTTTGTTTCAATGTGAGCGTTTGGGCTCGAATGACCCGTGACACGCCCGGCCAGCGAAATAGGGCAATCAGCAGCACGATCGTCCAGATACTGAGCTGTCCAAAAAGGGAAGCCAGGATCAGGACCACCAGCAACGTCGGCATGACCATGATCATATCGGCCAGGCGCATGAGCAGCGTATCGGCAATGCGGCCGGCATACCCGGCAATCATGCCGATGGTCGTTCCCAACAGAATACTTATCAAAGCGGAGGAAAGGCCCACCATAAAAGCGATCCGAGCCCCGGCCAGCAGCTGGGAAAATATATCCCGCCCGATAAAATCGGTGCCCAGCCAGTGTTTGAGACTGGGGCCCGTGGAGTGCGAGATGGCCGGGTCGACACCGGTCATGGGATGATACATGGGATCGATCAGGGGCGGGATGAAACTGCACAGGGCCATCAGGCCAAACAGACCGAGCAGCATCAGGCCGATACGTCCGATGAGATTTTCCCGGAAGATGGCCCATCCCTCGCGAAACCGCCGGATCCAGTGGAAGCGTACCGAGAGCCCGGCGGGGCGGGCAGCAGTTTTGGGATGATCGGGAAGCGACATGCCGGCTCCTTTAGTACCTTATCCGGGGGTCGAGCCATGCGTATAGGATGTCCACCAGCAGGTTGGCCAGCAGGACGACGATGGCAATCAGTAAAAATGAGGCCAGGGCCAGCGGGTAATCGTTGTTACTGACCGCGAACACAAGCTCGCGACCGATGCCGGGCCACGAGAAGACTGTTTCCGTCAAGGCGCCGCCGTTGATCGAAAACGCCAGGCTGAGGGCCACGCTAGTGACGACCGGCAGGGCGGCGTTGGGGGCGGCATGGTGATTACGGATGACTTTTTCCTCCAGACCCTTGGCGCGGGCTGTGATGATATAGTCCTCTTTGAGCGTTTCCAGCATGCTGGAACGCATGACAAGCAGGTAGCTGCCGAAATGAATGATGAATAGGGTCATCAAGGGCAGGGCCATGTGGTGCAGTACATCGAGCATGCGAATGAAGAAACCGTTGGCCGGGTCGGTCCAGATCTCCGGGGAGAGGATCCCATTTAATGGGAACCAGCCTATCCGGTATCCGAAAAACCAGATAATGATCAAGGCCAGCCACGGTAAAAACAGGGTGTGACAGATCAGGGCACCGATGGTCAGCCATGAGTCGATCTTTTTACCCTTGTGCCAGGAGGCGATCTTCCCGAAGAAAATGCCGGTCAAGGCCGCCAAAATAACGGATGTGGTAAACAACAGGATCGTATTGGGCAGGCGCTCACCGATGATATCCAAAACCGGCACACCGTAGTGGAAGGAGATACCCAGATCACCACTGAAAAAAGATTTCAGGTAGATGATGTACTGGGTTCCCAGGGGCTGATCGAGCCCCAGTTGTTCAATCAGGCGGCGGGCGTCTTCGGCCGTCATGCTCGGGTCGACCATGCGCGAGACCGGATCGCCGGGGGCCAGGCGAAACAGGAGAAACAAAACGGTCAGGATGACAAAAAAGATGACCGTTATTTCAATCAATCGGCGCAGTATATATTTGTTCAATTCCATAGCAGTGCTATTTTTCAAGTGTGGTCGGTCTAAGCCTGCAAAAGGACCAGATATTGCCGATGCCATCTTGCATGGGTACCCAGCCGTGAAAGCGGTCTTCCCGGATCGCTTCGATCAAGGCCGGTTTGTAGATCGGGAGATAGGGCAGCTCCCGGGAGATCAAAAGCTGCATGTCCCAGATCAATTCCCGGCGCTGGTTCGGATCTATGTCCTTACGGGATGCATTGGCCAGGCGATCGAATTCAGGATTCCGATAACCGCTCATGTTCCATCCCCGCGGGCGGTCAAACTTGGAATAAAACATGCTGCGGATGTAGTCGGGGTCGATCGGCAGTTTCCCATACCCTAGAATAAAGGTATCGAAATCATGCCTTTCCTTGACCTGCTGCAGCAGGGCGCCGAACGACATGGGCCGGGCATAGGCCGGCATGCCCAACTCCCGTAACCATTCCTGGATGATCAGCCCGCTTATGGCACGATGGGGATCATAGTCTGCCGGGGGTGTCAAAATGGTGAAACGCGGCATCTGAGCCCCATTCGGCAACCGCAGTCCACTGGCGGTCTGCACCTGTCCGGACGCATCCACAGGCGGCACCTCCCAAGAATAACCACTACGGGTGAGAATGTCATATGCCCGCCTGATACGATCTTCCCTTGGTAGGCCCTCAAAGTAGCGGTCGACGTCCGGACAGCTCCAGAATATATTCTCATCGGGGACGACCGAGAACATCTTTTGACCGTGTCCCTGGAGGACCCGGGTCAGAATAAAATCCCGGTCGATCAGGGCGGCGGCGGCCTGCCGGAGGGCAAGGTCGTTGAACGGGCTTCGCCGCAGGTTGAATCCCATAAAATAGAGCGCACTCTTGGCACTGGAGATAGTACGGACACCCGGATCCTTGGCCAGGTCATCCAGATAGCCCGGCTGGATGCCCTGCCAGAACATGTCAATTGCGCCTTTTTTCAGGGCCAGGATCGCAACATCCGACGTTCCGTAGATTTTGAATAGCAGGTTTTCCACGTGGGGCCCGAGCTGCAGGCCGCCGATGGTCAAATTGCGGCCGAAGAAATGCGGATTTTGCTGCAGGTGGAGATAGGCGCCGCGGCGCCACTGGGTCAGCATGAAAGGACCACTGCTTACCGGGCTCGCAATTTTGTGATTCAGCAGGGCAGCCAAGGGCTTTTCCAACTGCCGGGCAGCCCGGGCAACCGACTCCCACTCCTTTTTCTGGACGACCGGACCGATGAGGGTACGGCTCAAAAATACGGCGGTGGGCGCTTTCAGATAGTATCTAACCGTGCGCGGGCCGGGGGTTTCGATGCGGGTGACGAAACTCCATTTTGCCGAAAAACGGGGGATCTTGAACTCCTTGATCAAACGCGCGGTGAAGGCCACATCCGCGGAGGTGAGGTCGCTGCCGTCCGACCATTTGGCAGGGCGGATTTTTACGGTGTAGGAGACTGTTTCGGGGTCGAAAACCGGCTCGCTTTCTGCCAGCCAGGGCACCAGTTTGAGAGTGGCGGGTTCCGGACGATAAAGGGGCTGGTAAATCTGCCTCAGTATTTTCTGCGAATTGGAGTCACTGGCCAGCCAGACATTCAGGGTGCGGGGCTCCTCAGCCAGGCCGATTTTCAGGGCCGCAGCCTGCTTTCCACGACTGCAGGCCGGCCCCCCGGTCAGCAGCAGGCAAATGACCAGGCCGTATGTTAGTAAGCGGCTCATGACACCCCAAAGCGGTCTTGGTATGGCACTATCAATCGACACTAGTGGGGCGCTCCCATGTGGCGGACCTGTTCCTCAATGAAATCAATCACCGGGATTTCCAGCTTTACCCCGTTTAACCGGTTTATCCTTGGAATCCCACCCGGGCTGACACAGTTGACCTCCACCAGTCTGTCCCCAATCAGATCAATCCCCACAAAAAACAGGCCGTCATCGATCAGGCGGTCCTTGATGGCCAGGCAGATCTTTTCCTCGGCCGGGGTGACCTCGTGGTAGCAGGCCATTCCGCCACAATGGATATTGGTCTTAAAAGTACCCGGCATGGGTTGGCGGCGCATGGCGCCGAGAATTTCACCGTTGAGCATTAAGATCCTGACATCACCGTGCTGTTTAACGCCATTGACATACTCCTGGACCATGATCGGGTCGCGATCCGGATAGGGCCGGTTAGCCTGGACGTAATAATCGATCAGGGACGCCAGGTTTTCCTGGTCCCGGTTGCTCACCTTGATAACCCCTTCGCCGCCAAAGCGCTGCAGGGGTTTAACCACCATGTCCCCGCCGAAATCATCGATGATCTTTTTCAGCCGTTTGGGGTCCCGGGATACGTGTGTCTCGGGGATGATGCCAGGGAAATTGAGCGTATACAGCTTGCTGTTGCCCAGGATTTGGCCGATGGCACTGTTGATAATGAACACCTGCTCGCCGATCGGTCCCAGAAACTCCATGACCTGGTAGTTCAGGGGGGGGGTCTTTTCTCAGGAACAGGGCGTCCAGATCGGTTACGGTTTCAAAAATCAGTTCATCCTGACGCAGGCAGCGGATCATGGCGCGCCAGTAGTCTCCCATGGAGAGATCTTGTTGGACGGTGACATTGCGCATACGCGCCACCACCTCGTCCCCCCGGATGTATACATCGTGCGGTTCCAGGAAATAGACGGTATGTCCCCGCTGGTTGCACTCATACATCAAATGGCTGGTGGTTTCATTGGTCGGATCGATCGATTCCAACCGGTCCATTAAAAATGCTATTTCCATCCGTGTTGCTCCTGTCGCTCGCCCGCTGCCACAATTCCTTGACATACTCACACAGCAGCTTGGAGATGTCCAGCGCGATCTGGGGATATTCTCGTACGATTTCAAGGAAGTCGCGCTTGTGGATCATCAACAGGCTGGTTTCCTGTGATGTGCGGGCCGAAAATAGCCGGACATCGTCAGTCAACAGGACAATCCCACCGATACTGTCGCCGGGTTTGAAAACTTCCGGCGGATCGGTCTCGTCCTTAAAAGCGGTGATCTCACCCGTGATCACCATGTACATAGACTCGGCCGGGTCCCCCTCCTGAAACATGATATTCCCCGCCGGGTATACTACCTGTTCCGTAATCGAGGCAATCGCTGCCAGCTCGTTGACGGACATATTTTTGAAAATATCGACATTCTTAAGGTGCAAGATCTTATCCGGTATCGGCATTTCCATCTCCATGTCGGTCTCCTTTACGGATCGTCCGGAACTGTCCGGGTTGCAGTGTCGATCGACTGCCTGGCGGATATGCGGGTTCTCGGCGGCCGCCAGGCTGGTGGTGGTTTCATGGGGCAAGACCGCCGGCCGGCAATTTGCGGCCGCCGGTAATGCCATGACAACGGTAATCCAGTTGCCACTTTGAAATAGGTCGGTATAAAGGGCTGCGAGGTTTTTAGCGTAATCTGGTAATTTGAAACGTTTGCGTCCCAGGGCCACGACCCGGTGCCGGGGCAGGTCCTTCACCAGCGGCATGAAAAGCTTCAGCAGCGCCCGATTCGCGACATCTTCCAGAGCCTCCCGGGCGTTGGCCTGCTTGCGAGGATCATTTGAAAACAAATTCCTGAAGATTGTGCGCATGGTGCCGGAACGGTCCTGCAGAGCAACCACCCGAAGCAGATCTTCCAGGCGGCTGTGACCCTGCTCCTCCAGGTGGTCCGCCAACAAGGCCGCGTATCGATCCGCCTGCACCTGCCGCAACGCCTGGGCTTCAGCAAGGCGGCGATAACAGATCTCGATCTGGGTTTTGGCATAGCTGAAGGTGTCCAGGGCCTTGATATCCAGGGTGCTCAGTATTCTGAACAGGATGTCTCTCCCTTTTTTGCCTGGAACGTTCAGGGCTTCAATCAGCAGGGGTCCGTTTTGGTAGGGCGCCGACAGAAGTTTTTCTTCGGCGATTCGGCGCGTGTGGTTTTCGGGGTCGCCCAGTAGGGCAACAACTTCTTGCAGGGCCCGGTCACCATCGATGCGCAGCGCTTCGATTGCCGCCCAGCGCACCGTCTGGTGTGAGTGCTGCAGATAAGGGGCGGCCATGTTGCCCTCGAGGCCGTTTTCCAGTTGGCCGTAGGACTTCAGGGCCTTGGCCAGCAGCGTTGGTTCGGTGCCGGGGTCCAGGATGCTGCCCAAGACTTTCAGATAGGCGGCCTGGCCGCTTTCGCCGGCTCCGATCACGCCCGCCAGCAGCAGGTCCGGATCGCCTGAATCCAGCCAGATGTCGACCTGCTTACGGTACTCGGCGGACTTACTACCCAGGCAGCCGGCGGCTGCCAGCGCTTTTATTTCCGGGTGGACCGTGGTCTCCAGAATCGATTGGCATAGGGCGGTTCCGGATGGTGTCCCCAGGCGCCTCACGGTTTGCAAGGCGGCCGCAGCTATCGCCCGATCATCTCCCCGGGCATATTTGGACAGGACCGTCACCGCTTTGCCGCCGGCCCGGTTTGACAACAGGTCCAGCAGGCGGATGCGGGTGCGGTTGTCATGATTGCCAATAACCGCCAGAATAGCCTCATCCAGATCGGGTACATCAAGGGAACGGAGAACCTGGGCGTACCAGAGCGCTCCCGGGCTGCGCTCGGCCAGAAAACTGTCGAGCAATCTCTTCTGTGATTCCCGGCCCTTGAACAGACGCTTGGCCACTTCGATTTCCAGGGCTTTAAGGTCCAAGACATTTTCAGCCATCAAGTCAGCCAGGATGCGGGCATAGTGACGTTTCAGGTAAAGCGTGGTTAAAAACCAGGCGATGACAAAGGGCAGCATTGCCAGGGAGAGATATTGGGGGTGGAAGAAGTGGCCGGCGGCCAAAATAATTCCGGAACCGGCAAACAGGCCGATCCGTACGATCGTCCCCCGCAAAAATGGTCGCAGGGCCGCCCGATAAGAGACCGGGAAAACACCCATGAGAATATCCGTCACCGGTTTGTTCAGGGTCGTGCGAATAACCGTGGTAGACAGCCGGGCGTATATGGCACTGAACACATTGAACTGCGCAAGGAAGGCGATAAAAACCAGGGCATAGTTCAAGGGGTGGAACATCAAGGCAGCCGCCAGACCCCAACGGCTGTAAGCTTTGCTGACAAAGAGCAGCAACAGCAGACTGACCAAACTCATAAAGCTGCGGAAGTATCCAAAGAAGCTGACCAGGCCGTCTTCGGTGCCGAACTGGCTGTCGATAGCGAAGTTGAATTGGTAATTTAAAACCGGGATGATCACATTGGGGATCAGGGTTAACAGAATCAAGATCCAGACCAGGTCCGATTTTTTCATGAGCTTGCGGACATCCTGGAATTGATTCAGAATGGTTGGTTTTGATTCAGATTTAACCGGTTTGTCTCTGGCAATCACAAGTGTCGGAAAGCGGGCTCCCATTTTGGCTACAACCAGCGCTGCCAGAACCATCAGGGCGCCATAGGCGAGGGTAAGGTTGTCCATGGAGAACAAACCGGCCAACACCGGGGTAACGGCACTACCCAGGATGGTACCGATGGCTCCCCCCGCGGCAATTAGAGGAAAGAGGCGTTTTGCCTGCCGGGTGTTGAAGAGATCGTTGGCCAGGTTCCAGAAAAGGAGCCCAATCAGGATCACATACTGGGCTTTCAAGATATAGAGTACCGGATAGAGCAGGTCGATCTCCAACGGGATGATAAATCGAAAGGCGGCGATTGAACCGGCGAAGAAAAAGAGAACGTATGTCAGCAGGCGCACCCCCGGTAGCCGCGCCAGGACGCCCCCCAGCAGGCCCATGAGGATGAAGGTAAGGATCGAATTCAGCATGTAGATGACGGGCAGGTGCTTGACACCGAAGCGTTTTAGAAAGGCGGTTTCGGCATAATTGTTCAGGATGACGGTAGCTGCGCTGAGCAGCAACAGCAATAGCACGGTCCACCCGAAAACGGCGGTTTCTTCATCGTGGATGGATAGCCATTTTTTGAGGAAATGGGGCATATCGTTTCCAAGGCAACGGGCTAACGTGTGGGACAGCCGGTGGCGTTGACAGGGCGGGTGATGGCGTTACCCTGAAACCGTTTAAGGGGTTTCAGTATTCGCATGGCATGGGCCGGATCGGCATATGTTTGGCCCCACCATAGATCGGCGACTGCTTGATGATCGGCGGCCCGGAACGTGGTGCGGCCGCCGGGTAATTCGAGGGTCAGGTTTGCCAGGGCAGCGGCGACAGCCTCTTTTTCCGTGGTGCCGGCCTTATCGGCAGCCGCCTTGAAAGCATATACGGCCGCATATGCGCCATGGGCCAGGTGGGATGGGAACGTGTGATAACGCGCCTGATAATTGGTGACAAACTGTCTGTTCCGATCCGATTCTTGGGCCAAAAACCAGTAAGGGGCCGTCACCCAGAGGCCGGTCGGCATTTTGTCACCGAGAATCATCAGGTTATCCAGGGCCGCGCCCATGGTAAACAGGAACCTGCGGTCAGACGCAAACAGCCCCCGGGCATCAGCCTGTTTAATAAAGCGTCGCAAATAACCGCCCCACAAGGTAACCAGGACGCCGTCGGATTCCGTGCGCTCAAGTTTATCCAGGTAGGGGGTGAAATCTTTCTGGCGCGATGGGATGAAAACATTTTTTGGGTCAGCAAGCGTATTCATGCCAGGGGCCAGATCCTGGATTAATGTTTTGAAATAGTCCCAGGACTCATAGCTGTAAGTGTGCTTTTTACCGACCGTAGACCAGGACTCCGCTTCTGAGTCAGCGGCCAGCAGCGCGGCGGATTTGATGACCTGGGTCAGGTTCAGACTTACCCTGAAAACATACCGGTTGCACTGGGCGCCCGTGACCTTTGGGGTCGCTGCGTTGGTAATGATCAAGGGCGTTTTAAGGTCGTTGGCCACCGCTGCCACCCGTTGGGCCACCTTGCTGGAATCGATCCCTATGAGAGCGTCCACCTGTTTTTCCCGGACCAGGGTCTGCATCGTCCGAATGGCTACATTCGGCCGGCTGCGCGAGTTTTCAAACCAGGTGAGTACCAGGCGTCCGTCAATGCCTCCGGCGCGATTGATTTCATCGACCGCCAGCAGGGCCCCCTGGCGAGCATTTTCACCATAGGCGGCAAAAGCCCCCGACAGGATATAGACAAAGCCCAGGCGCACAGGCTGCCGCGCATGTGCCGTAGAGACCCCGCAGCATAAGATCAACAGGGCAACTATGAGATGTAGCCGGGGACTGTCCTTCATGATTGTATTTGACACGATCTGCATAATTTGCCTATACCCAATAACCCAAAAACGATATATTTTCAAATGAATAGATTATGAGCGGACCCACAGCGGCACATATCCTGACAGTCCATCCGCCGGTGGCCTCGCCGGCGCTGGCACCCCTGCCGGCAGTCGATCACCCAGCTGTGGCCGCACCGCGAATGCCGTCCCTGGAGCCGTACGATGCCAATCTAGATTTTTATGCCGAGTTTCTCCTGACACCGGAACACCTGCAAAAGGCGTTGACCTGCATTGCTGCCAGAAAGACCCGCGGTGATTATCGCCAGGCCGGATCGGCTACCGGGCACCGGCTCATGGACCTCAGCACAAATCGCTCGCACTGGCAAGCACGAATTGCGGCTGTCGACCAAATTCTGGCGATCTGCCGGGACAAGCGGTTATATGATCCGCCCGATGGTGTGAAGGCCCTCGCAGACTTGCGGGAGCCGCTACACCTGGCCTCACTGGCGTATTACCCGACGCAAATAGGGTGGGGTACCTTTGACCACCCCCAATGCAATGATCCGGATTGGCTGGTGTCGTTTCCCCAGGATACGAATTCAAATCCCTTTACGGCGTTTTGTGAAACCCGCTTTACTTCGAAACTCGGGCAGTCCGGCGGACACATACTACTGCTGTGGGTCGCTACCCGCGATCAACTGCCGGCGGCTGCCACGATGGCGGCTTATGCTAAAAAGATGCGTCCTGCTCTGCCGGTTGCGGCAGTGGGGGAGGCCGATCTGGTCGCATACCTCCGGGAATTTACCGATACCCGGATATCTGCCCCCGATGACGGACTGGCGGATCGATTGGCGCAGCTGGCACTAGCGGCGGAGGGCAGCTCCTTCCTCCAGATGGAAACGGGCCCTGCCCGTGAGAGCTCGGAAATCTACCTGACGCCCACCAGGATAGCAGCGCTCGATTTAAGGCCGGGCCATTTCCCCACCGGCCGGCCGGCCGGCAGCGCCAATGGAATCGACGCCTGCCGTGAGGTGGCCAGCGGCCGGGGTGCCATTATCAGGGTGGCGGGCGATTTCGCCAAATATTTTGACAATTGCGCTTGCCCTGCTTCCAGCGAGGATGGGGCCTGTGCTTTGGGAATCCGTACTGAACTGCACGAGGCCTGCCAGGACATAGATGGCCACGACCTTTACCGGGCCGGGGTAAAGCTTGTGATCTGGCAGGCGCCGCAAGGTTCCGCAGCGGCCTTGAAAGCCATATTCTGGCAATTTTCCCGGGCCGGCATCTGGAACCACCTGGTGCTGCCCGCCCATGCGTCGAATCCGCTGGCCGACACCTTGGGATCGTTTGCAGCCGCCAATCCAAATATCGTGCACTCATGGGAAATGGCCCCGTTTATCGGCGCGGCCAGCCGGAATGATGCCGGGACTCAGGACCCCGAGGTCTACCAACGGGTGCAGAAACTGCCTGGCCGGTCACTCTGGCAATGCCTGTACGATCCTGTCCACCTGCTGCTCTACCTGCAAAAACACGGGAGGGAGAAAGTGATGCGGTGGCGGGTCACGGATGACAGCCGGGAGGTGTACACCCTGGGCAGCCAGCTGGCCTACCATTACCGGGAACCCGCCCGGCTGCCGGCCGGGTACCTGGACGAAATATGCGATATGGTGGCCGACGGCGGTTCGGTAAACATGGAACGGGTGCGATCCAACCTCGCCAGGGCCTTTCTGATTGCCTATGCCGTCGAGGATGGCGTGATCGTGGGCAATTCCTCTTTAAAAAATCCCCGCCCAGAATACATAGAAACCGTGAACCGGCAATCCGGCCTTGATTTGACCCACTACGTGGAAAGGGGGTATACCTCGGTCAGGCCGGAATATCGCGGAATGGGCATCGGCGCCCGACTGCTCGGCGGACTTACCAAAAGAGCCGGCCAGCGCAGGGTATTTTCAGTTATCAGCGAAGATAACGAAGCGGCCCGGAAAATGGCCCTTCGTAACCGGACCCGCCAGGTAGCGGAATATTACAGCCCGCGCCTGGAAAAACATGTGGGGATCTGGATACCGGAAAGTATGCTTGATGAGACCTAGCGAAGAGGCGGACTAAGCGTATGCACATAGGCATCATAACCGTCAGGGACGAGACCTTTCACCCCACCCGGCGCTTGATAGAAGCAGCTGGGGACAAAGGCCACCATGTGACGTTGATTCACCCCTACCGGCTGTGGCCGGTGATCGCGGAGAACGCGCTGCAGACCGCGGCCACTGCCCGCTATGAGCCTTTTGATGTGATCCTGCCGCGGCAGGGCGCCGAGATCGGGACTTCCAGCCGGGTGTTGATCAAACATTTACAGTTGATGGACATCCCCTTGGTAAATGACCTGGAAGCCATCCGCTTGACCAGCAACCAGTTCTTAACTTTGCAGGCCCTGGCCAGCACTGGTGTATCCGTCCCGGATACGCTGTTTATCAATGCACCGACCGGCCTGGACGAGATGGCGGGTTGTTTGCACAACTACCCGGTGGTGGTCAAGCAGATCGACGGTCGCCAGGGATCCGGCGTCGCCCTGGCCCAAACCCGGGCCGAGCTGGATCATCTTGTCGACGCGCGCCTGGATAAAACCCGGGGCCTGCTGCTGCAGCAATATATAGCACCCGCCGGCCGCCAGGATATCCGGGCCCTGGTGATCGGCGGCAAGATTGCCGGGGCGATGCGCTTAATTCCACCGCCGGGAGAGTTCAGGGCCAATTTTCACCTGGGTGCAAGCAGCCGGGACCATGATCTTACGGATGCGGCCGCCCGGGTTGCTTTGACGGCGGCTGACGCAGTGGGGCTTGATATCGCCGGGGTGGATCTGATCATCGACGCCCAAAAGCGAGTTTTCGTCATCGAGGTGAACTATTCACCGGGGTTCAGAGGGCTGGAAGCGGCCACCGGCCTGGACATCGCCGGCCTGATAATTGACTATGCGGCCGGCATCGCCAGGCGTAACCGCTAGGGATTGGAACAGGAGTTGGCATCATGATCGTGTCTGACCTGAGAACTGTAGAAGATGATACGCACACGCGGATTGAAGCAACCGTCATTTGGGAGATCGCAGACCGGCCGAAAAAAAAGGTCTATATCGAAACAGAAAACGCTTTTGCCGCAGACATTGCCACCCACCCCCATGCCTTTTTGGTCGGTTGTTTTATTCCCGCAATGCATCTTGGCGAGCAGCGGCTGGTCATAGAGGGAGATATCTGCCCGGTCCTGCTTGAAGGGCTGCGAACCGCCATGGCACTATTGTCCCACTGGTCCGGCACAAGCCTGAAGCCGCTTTCCATAGAGGCCGGCACCCTGGCAAAAGCGCGCCATTCGAAGAACTCGCGCCGGGCGGCCCTTTTCATGTCCGGGGGCATCGATTCGCTAGCGGCTCTCAAAATCAACCGGGAACGCTATCCTGAGACCCATCCCGGGTATATAAAGGACTGTCTGCTGGTACATGGGTTTGACATCGGCGGAGTCGTTGAGCGGGGCATGAAATACCATGTTTTTGAGCGTGCCAAGCAGGCCATGGCCCAGATTGCCGCAGATACCCAGGTCGCTTTGATCCCGGTGTATACGAATATTCGGCATCTGTGCGATGATCGGGACCTATGGCTGACCCGTTTTTTCGGGGCAGTTTTGGCAGCCGTGGCCCATGCCTTTGACCACAGGATCAATCTGGCTTATATCGGGTCGTCTTACGATTTACCCAATCTGGCCCCGTGTGGTTCGCACCCCCTACTGGATCCGGAATATTCCAGCCACGACCTCAAGATCCGGCACCGTGATCTCGAAGTGTCGCGCATTGAAAAGATTCGGTCGATTGCGGACTGGGAAGTCGGCCTGAACAATATGCGGGTATGCCTGGCCAATGTAAAAGACAGGCTGAATTGCGGGAAGTGCGAGAAGTGCGTCCGGACCATGCTGGGCCTGGAGGCAGTCGGCGTCCTGAAGAAGATGACGTCTTTTGAAGAAGAGCACGTTACTCCGGATCTGCTGGACGCCTTCAGCATTACAATTCGGCATCGCGAACATTTCTATCAGGAGCTGCTGGAGCCCCTGCAGTTGTGCGGCCGGCTGGATCTGGTTGCGAAAATCGAAGAAAAGCTGGATAGAAGCCATCTCAAATAAGTCTTTTAGCCCAAACTCGGCGTTGGGCGCTCGGCTCAAGTCCTCGAAATACTGAAGTATTCCTCCAGGTTGAACCTCGCGGCCGCCTTGATTTTGAACCAAAATCCAATTTTTGAGATGACTTCTACTCCTTAAAGGCGATGTCCACGTTCAATTCCTCGCCTACAAGTGCCAGGCCGTCCTGGACCTTGTCCATGTCCGTGCCCTGGGGCACCTGAATGTGGATGTCCATCAGGTACATCAGGGTACCGCTGTTGGGCTGCGCTTCAATATGGGACACCAGGTCCACGATATTGAGCTGATTGTCGGCTATAAATCGGCTGATCTTGTAAACAATGCCCGCCTTGTCGAGGCCTTCAACGTGGAGTGTATGTTCGGTAAAGGCGCCCGGAGTTGCGGTGACGGCCCCGCTGACGGGCCGGAGGAAGGCCGAGACCCCCTTTTCGCGTTCCAGATGCCGGCACTCCTTGAACAGGTGATCTTCGATATCTTCGTTCGTACCGGTCGTAAAGAGCAGGATAAGGGTAAACTCATCGGCCAGCAGGGTCATGGTCGAATCTTCGAGATTGCAACCATTTTCATACAATACCTGGGTAACATCAGCGACGATACCCGGCCGGTCCTTGCCGAAAGCGGTCATGATATAGCTTGTGCCCATTTAATATTCCTTTCAAAATAACTCGAGACCTGTGAAGTCCATCAGAGGTCTCGAGGCGCTACGGGTAATAGCGGTGTGCTCAAGGCGATCGATATAGGCGTTGCGTTATCTTCTACTTTCTGCGCTTCAGCGCAATAATCATGCTCAGGCGCAGCCGATCGAGCGTTTCCTGGAGTTTGCCGATTTCATCCTTGCGCGTTACCCTGATCTCGTCCTTCAGGTTTTTACCGCTGGCCAGGCTGGTGGCCGCGATGGTCAGTTTGTTTAGGGGTGCCAGGGAGCGGTTGACCGAAATGAAGGTCAGAACCAGAGAGAGGACCAGGATGCCCGACATCATGGTGACCAGGGTCGTCATCAGTCTCTTTTTGGTTTGGTCAATCTCAACCATTGAAAGCCCGATCCGAAAACCGCCCCAGTGTTTACCTTTGACAAAAATAGGTGAAGATACATCCCACATGACTTCGCCGGTATCACGGTAGTACACCTGCTGCAGGCCCTTCTCGGTGTTCTGGGCCGCCTTGAGGCCCACCGGGTCGTTGAATACCCGTTTGGTCCGGTTACCGACCCGGTCTACCTGCGGATTGCCGGTGATCGGTTTCTGGAAGCGGGTATTGTGGGTGGGCAGATAGCCATTTTTATCGACGGCTACAGCAAAAATGATACTGTTATCCAGCAGGAATTCATCCTGAAGACCGAGTATGGCTTTATCAAGGTAGAAATCGTACTTGGTGTGATACTTGGGAGGTTCGAAGTTGCCGATCAGCTCATACTCTGTGTCGAAAGCATCCTTGACGGAAAAGACGCCGTTGTCGATGGCCTCCTCCATGATCTGCCCGATCATCTTGGCCCCGACGATCGATTGAATCTTGCCCCTGTTCAGCAATTCCTTTTCCAGACTCTGGCTCTGCTGGGTAACGAGAAAATACGTTCCCGCCGACATTACAATGAGAATGAAAAAGTTAACGATCAATGATACTTTGACACCAATTTTACCCGTAATGAAATTAAACATTTTTGTATCCTCTCTCTACTAAATATCAGGCTACGCCATTTAGATCATCGCAGTGCTAGCGCTGGTGATGCTGCCGTTTCCAATCAGCGTTTGTATCCGATGCGCAGGGCACCCCAATGTTTATCCTGAATACTAATCGGCACGGACAGGTCAGCCAGTTGCTCGCCGGTATCCCGGCTGTATTTCTGCAACAGGTAAGGCTTTTTGTTCCTGGCCGCCGCCAGACCAGTCCGGTCGTTGAACAAGCGTTTGGTTCGATTGTTTTTGGTATTAAAATCTTGGTCATCGGTCAAGGGCCGCGAGTATCTGGTGTTGTGGGTCGGCAGATACCCGTTACGATCCACGGCAACGACAAACAACATCCGTTTGTCTTTTTCCAGGTATTTATCCAGGATGATACGGAGGACCTCATCGGTTAATCTATCATACGCGGTTTTGAATTTCTGGGGATTGGTGTTCGGAATTGGAATGTAGAAGGTATCGAATATCTGGGCCATGCTCAGGCGGCCGCTGGAAATGAGCTTTTCCATTTCGTTTTGGACCTCGGCCCGACAGTTTTCCGCCAGTGTTCTAACTTGGAGATCGAAGCCGGTAAGGGGCTCCTGCGCCTGCAAGGAGGGTACCCAGAGCAGCAGTAACAGGAACAAGAAACTTAAGCGCCTCACATTGGAAATCATCGCAGCATTCAATTTGATTCTCCTTCGTTTTTGTTCCAAGGTATAGACAATTGGAAGCGGTCGGAACAGGTGTTACTCTCCTATCATTTTGATCTCTTCCAGCATCGCCGTGCTGAACTCGTTCTTCTGCTTCTCCCCCGGCATCTGGTTGGCGATATTATAGACAAAATCGCCGATTCTGGCGCGGGGAATCTTGCTAATATTCAGGCTCATCTGTTCGGCGGTTTCTTCAATCAGGACTTCTCCCAGGGGGCCTGTCAACGAAACCAATAGTTCCCGCAACCGCGTCATGAAGGCTTCGCCCACATAAGAGCCGGCCGGGGCAACTTGGACTTGCTCAATGAGTTTCAGTTTGACCAGTTTCATCAAACTTTCTTTAAAGGCTGAAGGCGACATGGCTACCTCGCCGGCTATCTGGCGAATGGTCTTATCCTCATCAATGGCCATCAAGAGTTTTAGCATGTCGGAATCAAAAGTGATTTCATTGGTGGAAGCCAGATTTGTCTTCCTGAAATGCATATCAAGCAGATTAGCCATTATCTCATTTCCTCGCTGTCGCCGCAAAGTGTAACCAGGTTGGGGCACCTGCTCGCAGAAGGGGCACTCGCCGTTCCGTTTCAGCGCTACTGGTCTGTGTATGCAGGTAAAATTGCCGGCTGTGATGCTTCATCTGGCAGTCTAGTGATTGAGATGGCCAGCGAAACCAGCGGGGCGGCTATTGGGAGGTGGCCGCCGGCGTTACAACCGGAGTTCTGATCCTTTGCGTCTATACTTGCAGGGGCTAACGATAATTAAATCTTCGCCGTGTCCTGTCTATCCCATTTCAGGGGTGTATCCGGTCTTTGAGGAAGAGCGACTGCTTTTGGAAAAATGAATGGACGAAAAGCAATTTCGTGAATGGCAATCGAATGAGCCGGATATTGTGGCGGTGGTACCTGTCCAAAAGCAAAACTCATCCGTTTACTGGTTGTTACTGCCTGATTACTGGAAAAAGCTATTTTTGTCAATATGTTATTTCCGCCCAAGCTGTCGATAATTGGTCAAAAATAGAGATTTAGAGAATGATCTTGATCATGATGAATATTGGTCGCGGAACAATATCCACAAAAGAATTTGGATGGTTCCGGGACTTGTTGGTAACTGTGGACCGGCGGAGTGGATCATGTTGAAGGGGGTTGTTCACCACTTTGATGGAGACCGTCTTTACGGACAGGAGACGGAAAAACCGCGATGCGGCATCCCGACCTGACCGCATGGTCGATTCCAACCATTTGACAGGGACTCCAAATTTGACATCCATCCTTAATCATTGATAATATTAAAAAGTTTACTAAAATTCGAATCCAGGTGCCGGTAAGGTTAACACCATACCGGATGCCGTCCGGGGCCTTTACTACCTGATATCGCTCCACTAATTATGCCGCCGGGCGCCTGTGTTTCGGTTGCAAACCAAAAGTAACTGATTATATTTGTTTGATATTCGATTTGAGCCGGGGTTTCGATGCCCGAGCGAGGCGCGCGATGCGTTCAGATACCGAAATTCAAAATCTGATAAAAGCGATCGATTCACTGGAAAACCAGCTTCTGGTGGTGTCCCCTGACCTGGAAATCCTGGCCGCCAATGCAGCGGCCCGCATGGCGATCGGCGAAGATTGTATCGGCCGGAAATGCTTTGATATATTCTGCAAGGAAGGCGCGCCCTGCGGTGGCTGCCACATACAGAAAGTACTTCAGGAGAGTTCCCACAGGTCGGCGAACAAATCAAAAGCAGCCAACCAACGGCTGGCCCTGTCATGCGGTCAGGTCACTCCGATTATCAACGAAGGGAAAATGGAAGCGGCTGTCTGTATCGATATTCAGCCACACCAACCAGCGGAGACATCCGGCAACTGGCACCTGGCGAACGCTTTTCTCAAAACCCTTATCCACAGTTCCCCGGACGCGGTTATTGTAACCAGCCCGCAAGGCGACGTTCTCCTTATCAATGAGGCCGCGCGTAAATTGTCCGGTTACACCGCGAAGGAAATCTATGGTGACATCAACATCACGGATGTTTATCCAGGTGAGAAGGCCTATGATGTGATGGCGCGCCTCCGGAGTGAACATTACGGCGGGCGGGGAAAACTGAAAGCCTACCACGTAGATGTCCTCAACAAACAGGGGCAGAAAATTCCGATCCGCCTGGATGCTGCAATTGTCTACGACGGAGACAAAGAGATCGCCACCCTGGGATACTTTAGAGATCTGCGCCATCAATCCGGTAAACCGACCGATCCCCGGATAGACGATCTGAAACCGGATCCGGCTAAGGAAGGTTCGAACCTGGAAAACATTGCTTCCAGTGTTGCCCGCCGCCTAAACCTTTATAACAGACAGTTCGGCCAAACCGCAGTCAAGATCGGGCTGATCGACAGCCAGCAACTCGATAAAGCGCTGGCCCATCAGCAGCAATTGAATGCCAAGACCCAGGTGACTGTGCCCCTGGGCAGGGTACTGGTAAAACTGGCCTACATTAGCGAGGAGCAGCGAGCCGCTATTCTGGCGGTCAAGGCGCTGTCTGAAGAAGACCGTCCTGCCGGCGAAGAGGGGACTCTGGCGGATGAAGCCGTTAAACTTGCCAAGGAACTGGAGATCTATAACCAGCGATTTGGATTTCTGGCTCTGAAATTAGGATTCATTTCAGAGGAGCAACTGGCTCGATCTCTACAGATGCAAAAACAAGCTGTTGATAAAACCAAGATCGCCATTCCCCTGGGGTGGGTAATGGAACAACTGGAATACATCACCGACGAGCAGCGGGCCGCAGTGCTGGCATTACAGGCGCTCGGTGAAGATGCGCAGACCGAGGACAATGCCGCCGAACTAGCCGCAGGGGAAGCTGATCCTGATATGGAGGAACCCGGACCGGAAGGGGAGACGGCTGAACCGGAAGCGATGGAGACCGAGCAGGAGTGGGCGTCAACCGAACAGGAAGCCCCAGAGATCGAAGCGGAGGCCGAGAAGACCGAACCGGAGGCCGAGAAGACCGAACCGGAAG
>Ga0049108_10000027_pt1 | contig 96989 bp, 76 predicted proteins | sample WorMetilPIANOSA2_FD_60020 | JGI IMG/M metagenome (GOLD analysis project Ga0049108, IMG submission 60020) | Marine gutless worms symbiont microbial communities from Max Planck institute for Marine Microbiology, Germany - Olavius ilvae PIANOSA.2 | ecosystem: Host-associated > Annelida > Digestive... | reverse complement strand
GGGATGGCGCTTATCGTCTATCTCAAACTGTTTGGGAAGATCTTAACTTTTTCAGGTAAATTCTGCTCATACCAACGTTGCATCACACTATTGGTATGACGAATGGTGAGATCAGTGTTCAGTACACTTATACCGTCTTGAATACTTTCAATTATATCATCCAGAAAACTTTCATTATTTCTCAATACGTTTTCTATTTTTTTCTTATCGTCAATCTCCGAAACCAATTGTTTTTGTACCTTTTCACGCACGACTTCCGATAAAAAGGCCATCAGCACAATTGTCAAATAAACAGCAACAACCCGGATAGATAAAGTTATGCCGTAAGCTTGTAAAAATGCAACTTGCCCCCCCAAATAAAAAAGAATACAGGCCCCCAATAATACTGCCAATGAAAGTATGAGACCGACCCTTTTCCCAAGCAAATACAAAGCAATAATAGGATATGTCAGAATCCATACATAAGCAGTCATTTGGATGCCGCCATGACCTATCAGGAATAAATAAAAGATGCCTGTGACGACCGTTCCAATAAAGCCGACAAACTCATAGCATTTCTTTTTTCTAAGAATGTAGAATAACCACATTAGGAACAGGATTAATGCGATATCAACAATACTCACCACGTAGTTCTTTTGAACGAAGCTTATAATTGATAAAAGTATTAGAAAGAAGACGCCAACAAACATGATGCTGTTCAGCAAAAGGAACTTTCTCAAAACGTCTAATTCAAAATCGCGAGACAAACCACTGGTTATCAAATCCCAGAGCCAGTTCTTTATCTTCCGTTTATTTACTTTCATGTTCGTCCTAATTTCAGAAAGGCGCTATACATATTACCCCGGCTATGCCAACCACCTCTTATATGTATTTATGTAGCGATGTTATCTGATGGCATATGTCCACTATAGTATCGGTATCTATTAAGTTATCTTAAGGAGGAATCAGTAATTTTTTATGATAACAATCGGTTGGGGTAACGTTTAGTGAGTGGCTGGGGAGTTAGAGGACGGTGCCTAACGAAATTACAAACAAATCAAGACCATATCAGGTACGAAATGAAGGAATGTTGGTTTCATGTAACTTACCAATATTGCAAATCTGTTTAGACCGCTTATATACTAAGGATATCTGAACCGGGCGCTCTTGCCAACAGTCTACGTTTGCTATGTGACTATATCAGCGGTGGCATGGTTTTGGCGTTCCTCATATTGATAGGATGGGTACCTTATGGGAGAGCATCCTAATTTTCCCAATTGAAGGTAGACTGAAAATATCACTTGGCTCAGTTTTCAAAAGAGTTTTTCCAGTGTATAATTATTTAACTGTTTTACCCTTAAATGCAGGGTTTGCCTGCCATGGGATTCTGCCACCTTTGCCAACAAAGCTCAGCCCTGATTGCCGCCGATCTCGGCTTGTGCCTGGCATGTATTCGCAACCAGCCGGAGGAATCCCGGAAAATTGCCGCTGGGGTGCATGGACGCATTCGCCGGAAATGGGGGCTGCCGGCCCGGGCATCTACAAGCGCAACCGGGATCGGATGCGACCTGTGCGTGAACCGCTGCCGGATCGGTGACGGTGAATGGGGGTATTGCGGCCTGCGCCGCAATGTATCCGGCAAACTTAAAGGGGTCACCGCCTCCAGGGGTAAACTGTCCTGGTACCATGACCCACTGCCCACCAATTGCGTGGGGGACTGGGTCTGTCCCGGCGGGACCGGGTGCGGTTATCCGGACTACGCATACACGGATGGGCCTGAATACGGGTATCAAAACCTGGCGGTGTTTCCGCACGCCTGCACCTTTAACTGTCTGTATTGCCAGAACTGCCACTTTCGCAACCGCACCCTGGACGACCATTACGAGACAGTTGAAAACCTAGCCGGGGCTGTCAGTAAGCAAACCGCCTGTATCTGTTATTTTGGTGGGGACCCGTCACCCCAGCTACCGTTTTTACTGAAGGCCTCCCGGATGGCGCGCGCAAACAACCCGGACCGTATCCTGAGAATTTGCTGGGAAACCAATGGCGCCATGTCAAAGCACCAGCTTGAAAAAATGGCGGCTCACGCCCTGGAGAGCGGCGGATGCATCAAATTCGATCTGAAAGCCTGGGACGAAACGTTGCATCTGGCGCTGACCGGTGTCACGAACAGACAAACGCTTGCCAATTTCGAGTGGCTGGCCCAACAGGCCGATTTGCGACCGGACCCACCGCAGCTGATTTCCAGCACGCTGATGGTGCCGGGCTATATCGATGGTCGGGAAATTTCAAGGATCGCGGGATTCATTGCCGGTTTGAACCCTGACATTCCTTACACCCTGCTGGGATTTCATCCGGACTACCATATGGCAGACCTGTCTCCCACGTCTCGCAAACAGGCCCGCGAGTGCCTGGATGCTGCCCGGCAAGCGGGTTTGCAGCGAGTGAAGGTGGGCAATATGCATCTCTTGTGGTGACATCCATGCGCCTGAAACGTTCCAAAACACTGTTGACCGGGAAACCCGGGGTGGGCAAAACCACCCTGATCCGCAAGATCATCGAGCGGATGCAAAGCGTCCAGATGGCCGGTTTCTACACAAGTGAAATCAGATCAGGGGGGTATCGGTCGGGCTTCGAATTAAATGGACTGAATGGCGATCGCCGCATCCTGGCCCACGCCGAACTGGAAAGCCATCACCGGGTCGGAAAGTACGGGGTGGACACCGCCGGGTTCGAACTGTTTCTTGAAAACCTGGATCTTTTAAATCCCGGGGCCGCGGTGATAGTGATAGATGAAATCGGCAAGATGGAGCTCTTTTCAAGCCGCTTTCGCACCCTGCTGCGCCAGATCCTCGACAGTGACAAATGCCTGTTGGCCAGTATTGCGCTGCACGGCAAGGGGCTCATCGAAAACATCAAGCGCCGGCCGGATATCAACCTTATAGAAGTAACCCCGAATAACCGCGAGGATCTACTATCATCCATTCTGGCCTGAATAAGCCAGGCTTAAGATCAAGGCTTTGTCAGCAAACCTCTCTCAACCGGCGGCTGATAGTTTTCATACCCAGGCCAGCCACTGCGGATCCACCTTGCCCGCCAGCCAGAAAAGCAGCATCCCGGCTATCACCGTCCCCCCCAGGGAACGCGTCCACCAGGCAATCGCGAAGGTCGGCAGGGCCACCCAGAACTCGGGCCGCATGAAGTCTACATGCCGCGGCTCGCCGGCGAGGATCAGGGCCGGCAGCAGGAGAGCACTGAGAATGGCGGCCGGGATCAGTTCCAGCCATTGGATAAACCACTCCGGCAGGGACCGTCGGGAAAGATAGTGCAGTGGCAGCCAACGCGGCAGATAGGTCACCAGGCCCATTCCCAGAAGCAGCAGCAGGTAATCAGCCATGGCTGGGAACCCTCCTGAAAACTTTCCGCTGCAGGATCACACCAATTGTGGCTGCGGCAACAGAAGCGATCACGATGTATGTATTGTCCGGGAATAGGAGGGCAAGCACCACCGCCATCAGGCCGGCAATCACGGCGGTTAAAAGGTGAATCAGTTTTGGTATCTGGTAGATGAGCAGCCATATGAACATGGCAATGAGCGCATAATCAATACCAAACGCCCCTTCCGGGATGAAACGGCCGCCGATACCGCCGGCCACGGTACTGATGAACCAGGTCAGGTTGGCCGCGTGGTTGACCACAAGGGCGCGGGGCAGGCTCCAGGTACCGGCGTTGAAGCGCGGCAGGTTCACGGCAAAGCTCTCATCGGTCACACCATAGGCATACAGGGCAAGCAGGCCCCGGTGCACGGAACGTAAATAGACCGCCAGGGCTGAACTCATCAGGAGGTGGCGGAGATTGACCACAAAGGTCGTGGTGATGATAGCCGGAGCGGAGGCTCCGGCGGTCAGCATTGAAACCGCAATAAATTGGGAACTGCCGGCAAATACCAGAATTGACATCAGGCCGATCTGCAGAGGCGTGAGCCCGGCCTTCTGGGCCAGAACCCCAAAGGCCATGCCTATGGGCAGGTAGCCCAGGCAGATGGGCCAGCCGGCGGTCAATCCCTCGTTAAGCTCTGTGCGTCTGGACTCGGATGAAAGATTCGGCATTGTCCCGTACTTTTCTCAGTTTACTTATAGGTTTCCGAAGGTGGCCGTAGAAATCAGGTCAGACCAATCGCAGTTGTGGTCAATAGGGCACAAAGCCAAAACGCCATACTGAATGTCCCCGTATTATCCGCTATAACGCCAGCCACAGCCGGTCCGGTAATCTGGCCGATACCAAAGAACAAGGTGATGAATCCAAACGCTTTCACTGCACGGGCCGGCCCGGTGTAATCCCCAACAGCGGCCGACATGATGGTCGGTACGCTCCACACGGCCAGGCCGAAGATGGCAATGGATGCATATAAAAATGGGTTCGCCAGATCAGCCGCCACCAAGATATACGAAATCGTAAACAGTGCGTAAACCAGCATAATGCCTCTTTTACGCCCGAGCCGATCCGACAACCAGCCGAACAGGGGGCCGGAGGCAATTGAAAGTCCGCCCACGACGGCCCAGAAGGTGCCCGCCGTATTTTCACCGAAACCCCGCTCGTTTACCATAGTGGTAACAATGAAGGTAGCATAGACAACATACGTAGCCCCGAAGAGAGCATAGATGCATCCCAGATGTACCATGACCCCACGCAGAGAATTTTTCTTTGCGGAATGATCAGAAACTGTCGGAGCGGGTGCCGCCACTGCACCGCCTACCGGCGAAAGCCCTTTCTCCCCGGGTTCGTTCCGCAGGAAGAAAGCGGCGATGGCCGTAATGCCCATTGAAATAACCCCGATGGTCAACCAACCGGTACGCCAGCCTTCCGGGCCCAATGACGTATTGATCCAGGGAATAAGCAGCCCCGTAAATACAATGGCAATTCCATTGCCCGAAAGCATGAGGCCGGCCGCCCGCCCCCGATTGCTCTTTGAGAACCAGTGCGAGACCAAACCCATCATCGGGACATTGGCCAAGCCGGAGCCAATCCCGGTCGCCACGTACAGGGACATCACTTCGATAAACCCCATGGCCCGACTGATCAGCACCATGGAGCCCCCGACCAGAACAAGGCCCAGGGAAATGGTCCAACGCGCCCCAATGGTCTTGGCAACCATACCGGCCAGGACAACTGAGAGCATATAACCTACAAAATTGCCTGTTCCGATCAGTCCCATCTGGGAGTAGTTCAAGTCCAGGGAAATCCCCATGGAGGGCAGCAGCATCCCTAAAGAGAAACGGCCCAGCCCAAGACAGGCGAAAAGGACCGCCATTCCTGTGAGTGCAATCACCCACCCATAGTGCATTTTACTATTTTCCCGCATTAGATCTCCGTTCACAGGTACCGCTCGCCGTTGAAAACGCTGTTTACAATTTATCCAGACTACCCATCCGTTGCAAACATAATCTATTATTGAAAAAAAATTTCAAAAGTTTTGCATATCACATTTAGATTTCGAAAGGTCAGCAAAAATGTGGGTAGGCCAACCGACCCCATGCAAACATTTTGCAGAGGACTTTTCCGGTTCTCATGATCTGCAAAGGTTTGACTGAGAAGATGCAGTCGCTCGGTTCAATCAGATTTCTTTTCAACGTAGCCGGTATAAAGGGGTACCACCAGAAAACAGAGGACAAAAGCAATGACCCCGCCCCAACCTGCAATCTGGAACGCAAAGCCCGCCCCGGTAATCCCGATCCAGCCGCCGGCATAGTAGAGCAGTGAATAGAGGGCATTGGCCTTGCCATGGCCGCCGGCAAGTTTCCGATTCAGCAGGCCGACCGCGACGGAGTGCACGGTGAAAAACCCGGCACACACGCCTAAAAGTCCGATGATGATCGCGACCACCGAGGGAATCAGCAGCGCAACCAGGGATGCGCCCAGGATACAGGTTCCGCCGATCGGGGTTTTCCCCCCACCATACCGATTGCTGCACTGCCCGGCCAGCGGCCCCATAAAGATCCCCAGGACATACACGAGGTAGATCAGGGTGATCACCTCGGTGGAGAAGTTGAAAGGATCTTCGATCAGTCGATAGGGCAGGTAATTGAAAACCGGTGAAAAGACGAGCAGACCGGTAAGTCCGCAGCCAAAGAACAGGATAAGGTCTCGGCGTTTCAATATATCCAGGAAACCAGCCTCCCCCTCCCGGCTCCCATCTTTCCGAACCTCTGCCCGGGGAAGTACGATCAACGCCAGTATGGTAGTGATTACAATCAGCGCCGCGGCCGTAATAAACGCATTGCGCCAGTGAAACGGTGGATGCATCCAGCCACCGATAAGGCGGCCGCCGAGGCCGCCCAGAACAGTCGCGGACACATAAGACCCCATGATCACATTCAACCGTTCGCCGGGCAGCGTCCGGGCCAGCCAGGCGGCCAGGCTGGTGGTGAGCGCCGGTATGAAGATGCCCTGAAAAAGCCGGGCTGCGACCAGGACGCGGAAATCGTTTGAATAAGCGGCTACCACGCCGCCGGCTGCCACACAGACCCCGCCTGCTAGTATAATCGGGCGAATGGATACCCGATCCGTTAACAGCCCGAAAAGCAGGTTGGACAGGACAATCCCCAGGATCACGGCCGAAACGGTAAATGAGACCGTGACCGGGGTTACAGCGAATTCTTCCTGGAGAACCGGCAGGATTGGCTGGGGGAGGTAGATATTGGTGAAACTCGCCGATACAAGCGCGAAGACAGCAAACTGAAGCTTCAAAATTCCTTTATCTGCCACCGGATCAATTCACCTTGCGAGGGAAGAAGATTTGCATCATTTAGCAAAAAAGTCATAAAGCGTAAAGAATCCTGACCCAGAGGGCCGGGTTTCGGGTTGCCCCTAAAAGGGGCCTCACTGTAAAAACACAAAATTAAAACTTTGCATCGCGCAGAGGCGCAAAGACGCGGAGAAAGGCAGAACAGATTTTAGACGCGCTATCGCGCGAAAATCGTTTCAAGCTTCAAGCTCAATGGATCTTTTGGTTTTCACCGGCGAAGCCGGATATATGCATGGGTTCTCTGCGTCACTGCGTCTCTGCGCGAGGATCTTGTTTTATGGCTTAGCCACGGGCCTCTAACCGGAGCCTGCGGACCAGGTTTTTAATAGCTGAATAAAAATCAATTTCCCACCGTTTTTGCGCAAACCGAGACCCATTGTCAGTCGGGTCGTTTACGTTTCAACACCTTGAGTCCATAGGGGCAAACCGCCGAACAGATGCCACAGTTGTGCCCTTGGTGGAATTGATAATAGTTTTCCTTTTTCCACTGATCACACTTTTGCACATCCAGAATCTCTTCACGGGGCAATCCCGGGTACCAGGCCCTGCCCTGCAGGGCACCGGCCGGACAGGCTTCCACACAACGCTGGCAGCGGCCGCAGAAGTCCTTGTCCACCGGTGGGCCGCAGGGCAGATCAAGGTCAGTGAACACCGTCCCCAGGCGAATCCAGGAACCATGCGGACGCGTGACCAACTGGCAATGGCGCCCTATCCACCCCAACCCGGCCCGGGTGGCAGCCGTTTTGTGGGGGAAATCACCTTTGATATTGACCGGATCGGAGCGGACCGAAGCGGCCAGCGGCGCTGCCTGGAATTTCCGTTGCCCGAATTCGACGGCCAGTTCTGCCGACAGGGTGTTGATCTGGGCATTCACCCGGGCATACTCGTCGGCATAGGCCTGGTTCGGCCCGCTTTGAATACTCGCCATGATGTGTGGATTCATGGGGACGGTAAACGAGATAGCCCGGGGGAAACGATTTCCGGTGGCATCCAAGGGTGTGGAAAACCCTTTTAGATCGGCGACACCCCAAAGGGTGATATGATGAGCGGCCATCCAATCTAGCACCCATCCGGGATATCTACTATTGGCAGCTGACAGTTCCATCTATCCCATTTCTCATCTGATTGATCAGCGGCTATCTGATCCTACGGTTGCCGCTGCAGGCGGTCCCCAATCAGGCTTCCCAGCCGGGCGGCCTCATTCCACACCTGAGCCTGATCCTCCACCCGGGAATAACCAATATCAGCGGTCTTCGCATCGGGACCGTACATCAACTGGAGACCGCTCATCTCGCACTCGTCACCTTCACCGCAGGTCAAACAGGGTAGGTTCCCCTGGACAGACAACTGTCCCACCAGTTCCATATTCTCGTAATCGCGCATCTCGGTGGCCAGGGCCTGATTGATGGCATCCATGGCCCGGGGATCAATGCCGGTCATCACGGTGGCGCACAGCTTGCCCTTGAGCAGGTTGTTCACATGGCGAAAAGACCAGAACCTTTCGAGCAGAGCCTTGGTAAACCCGTCGATCTGGCCGTAAGGCGGGTAGGCACCGATGACCATTGCCCGGGCCGCTTTAATTTTCTCGGCCAGGGCCTGGAAATCGTCCGGCACCTTGCAGATGTTGTCGGATACGCATTGTTTGCAGGCAAAACAGGGGCGGACATTGATCCGGCTGAGTTTCACGAATTCAGTTTCCTGCCCGGTAGCCTCTAAGATCGCATTCACCAGGCGATCGGTATTGCTGTTTTTTACGGGACTTCCGGAAATTCCTAAAACTGTCGCAGCCATTTTTTGTGCCTTTCGCTCCAGATCTACAGGTCAACCCAGGATACCGGCAAGCCGGTCGCGGACAATTTGCTCGGCCTCGGCCATGATACGGTCGAGCAGTTCCCGGCAGGTGGGGATATCATGGATCAGGCCGGCGACCATGCCGCAGGACCAGGCCCCGGCATCAACTTCCCCCTCTTCCATGACCCGCGGATACACCCCGACCACTTCTTCGAATATGTCTTCGAACTGAAGATCTTCACCCATAGTTTTTTCTTTCGCCAGCAAACGCTCCACGGCCACATTGTTCAGCACCCGCTCAGTGTTTCTCAAAGGACGCATAACCAGGCGGGTGTCTAACTCGCTGGCCGCCACGATAGCCTGTTTCACTTTTGCATGCACCGGTGCTTCCCGGGTAGCGATGAACCGGGTGCCCATATTGATGCCGTCAGCCCCCAGGGCCAGCGAGGCCACCAGGCTGCGGGCATCCGCCTGGCCGCCCGAAGCGACGAAAGGTATCTGCAGTTCTTCGGCCGCCCGCGGCAGCAGGATCATGTTGGGGATGTCGTCCTCGCCCGGGTGACCGCCGCACTCGAACCCGTCCACCGACGCGGCATCACAGCCGATCTTTTCTGCCTTGAGGGCATGGCGCACGGACGTGCATTTATGGATGACTTTGATACCGGCATCTTTCAGGTAAGGCAGGAAGGGTTCCGGATTGCGGCCGGCAGTTTCGACGATTTTGACTCCGCCTTCGATGATGGCCTTGATATACCCCGGATAATCCGGAGCGGTGACCGTGGGCAGAAAGGTCAGGTTGACGCCGAAGGGTTTGTCCGTCATCTCCCGGCAGCGCTCGATTTCGGCGGCCAGATCTTCAGGGGTCTTGAGCGTCAAAGCGGTTATGATCCCGAGTCCCCCGGCATTCGATACAGCTGCCGCCAGATCCGCCAGTCCCACGTAATGCATCCCGCCCTGGATAATAGGATGCTGGATGCCGAATAGTTCGGTTATACGAGTTTGCATGTTTCATCTCCCTGTTATCAACTAATTTACAAGAAATACTACGTTTCTAAGAATTTGGGTACCCCCAATTGCAACCCTTTTTCCGGCAGTACCATGAGCGTGGAGGTGCCGTGGGCAATGAGGTTTTCGCTTTCATCGTAAACACTGGCTTCGGAATAACTGATGGAACGGCCGGGCCGCAAGCAGCTACCACGGGCAATCAGTTTTCCACTGACAATCGATTTTAAATAATTCAGTTTCAAATCTACGTTAACAAGGCCGTCTGCTTCGGGCAGCCGCAGAAAGGCGGCCCAAAAGGTGGCTGTGTCGATAACGGTGGCCACCACCCCGCCATGCACAATACCATAAGGCTGCAAGTGGCATTCGTCTAACTGAATAACGACCTCGGCCTGGTCTAACTCAACGTGGTCCAGGGTCATGCGCATATGGGTGGGATACGGGCTGTTTTTGACTGTGGCTTTCAGGGTTTCCACGAAAGCCGGATTGACTGTTTGCATAACACCTCCGTACGGGCGAACATAGCGCGCTTCAAAATTAATTGTATACGAGCTATTTTCATAAAATGTTTTTGCTAGCCCAGTTTTTTAAGCAAAGATTTTAAAATCAAGCCTTCCTCCGGCGTCAAGGCGGATAGGAATGCCTGATTCTCAATTTCGACGATCGCCTGGATCCGGCCGGCAATCTTCTCACCCTGTTCGGTCAGACACACCAGGATGGCCCGCCGGTCGTCGGGGTTCGGTCGTCTTTCGACCAACCCAGAGCTTGCCAGACGGTCAAGCAGACCGGCTAGTGTCGCGCTATCCAGCTCTGTCTGCTCGCCTATATGCCTGGATTTCACTTGATCTTTTTCCGACAACGAAAGCAACACCAGCGCCTGAGCAGACGTGACGCCATAGGGCGCTACCTTCTGTTGCCAAAACCGTGCCCCGGCCCGACTGGCCCGAGACAACTGAAAAAAGATACAGTCCTGTGTTTTCATGCTCCCTCGCATCCTAACATTTAACTTGTATACGAGCTAAATGCGCGATCATCGTTTGTTTGTCAAGCATAGATCCAATTGAGACAGAATGAGGATGAGAAGCGTTCGCAAGGACACCTGCGGGCGCTCTTAAAAAGATGAGTTGACGGCCGGACGTAAAAGAAACTATGAATATCAGGCAGCCGGCCGGCCTGTTCGGCGACATCATACCTTTAGTTTAAAGCGAGCCTGCGACAACCCTTTGAGGAGGTAAAGCGCAATGAACAAAGCTATAGTCGGCATCCTGATCACAGCCCTGATATTGACTTTCGCGGGGCCCTCCCCGGCCGCCGAATGGACGGTCTACGGTTCGGCCCGGATGGCGACCTTTTCCAGCGATGTTGACCCCCAGGTGGCGGGTGTCAGTTCCGATACCGACACCCTGTGGGCACTCCAGGGCAACAGCCGCATCGGTGCAAATGTCACGGCCGGTGATGTGGGCGGCCGGTTCGAATATGGCTCGGGTCCCAATCTCCGGCACCTTTACGGGACTTGGAATTTCGGGCCCGGCATCATTCTGGTCGGTCAGGCTTACACGCCTTTAAATGAATTTTATTCCAACCAGGTATATGAGGCTGATAACGACCTGAATAAGGAAGGCATGATATTCCACGGCCGTCGGGCGCAAATCCAAGTGCGTTTCAGTAAGTTTGAACTGGCCCTGGTTGAGCCAAACACCCAGGTCACCCTGCTGAACAGCGCCGGGGCCACGGTAACATCCACCGATAGCGACGCTGCGCTGCCGCAGATCATGATGTCCTACCACTATACCTCCGGCCTGTTCACCATAGACCCCTTTCTGGGCTGGGCGACCTATGATTTCACCACCGGCGTTACCTCCGCAACCCAGCAGGAATCGGTCGATTCCCTGGTGTACGGTTTTGCCGGTAAAGTCTACCTCGGGCCGGCCTTTTTCGGAGCAGGCCTGGTTGCGGGCAGCAATGTCGGCAACATGGGCATCACGACCCGTACCCTCAGCAATACCGTTATCAACGCCGCCGATGGGAAACTGGCCGATAATGATACCCTGGCCTATGCCGCCGTGCTCGGATACAAGGCGAATGATATTTTTAAATTCGAAGGCGGTTATGGCTATATCAGTTCCGAGGTGGATGTGGCCGGGGTAAAGACCGAAGATACCGGCTTTTCATACTATATACAGAGTACCGTTACCCTGGCACCGGGTGTTATTGTTGTCCCCGAAGTGGGCATCGTAAGCAATGATGAGATCAAAACAGGAGGAGTGGCCACCAAGCAAAGCGAGACCACTTACTTGGGGGCCAAGTGGCAGATCAATTTTTAGTCTGAACAGGAGAAAAGAAGTGCTGACAGAAGACCCGGGGCAAGGCCCCGGGTCTTTTTCGTTGTGTTCCGTGAGCTACTGCTTGATGACTTGCATGCCCTCTTTGCCGTCCTGGACAATGTAGCCCATGGCCTGGATCTCGTCGCGGATCCGGTCCGATTCCGCCCAGTTTTTTTCAGCCCGGGCTGTTTTGCGCATTGCCATCAAACCCAGAACCTCCTGGGGAAGCGGCGCAGCCTCTTCTACCCGGTCCAGTTCCAGGCCGAGGATGGCCGTATCAAACTCGCGGACGGTGGCCAACTTGACGGCCTCGCTTTCGCCTGACTTTAAAAGCTCCTGCAAGACGGCCAGCGCCCGGGGCATGTTCAGGTCGTCATTCAGCTGGGCCATGAATTTTTCCTTGAACCCGGCGTGCACCGCGGCCTGCTCATCGCCGGTGCTGTCAATCAGGCGCGCTACCTGACTACGCAGGTTGCGCAGCCCATTCTGGGCCGCGGCCACGGAATCATCGCTGTAATCCATGGGCTTGCGGTAGTGGCTGTGAAAAGTGGCGTAGCGATAGACCAGCGGGTCCACATCGTTTTTGATAAAAGCATTCTCCAGGGTCAAAAAATTGCCTTCGCTCTTGGCCATTTTCTTGCCGCCCTGGATATTCAGAAATTCGCCGTGCATCCAGAAATTGAAAAACTTGTGCCCGGTAGCCGCCTCTGACTGGGCAATCTCGTTGGTGTGATGCACGTCGATATGGTCGGTCCCGCCGCAGTGGATATCCAGCTGCTTGCCCAGAAATTTCATGCTCATGGCGGAACACTCAATGTGCCAGCCGGGAAACCCGATGCCCCAGGGTGAATCCCACTCCATCTGGCGCTGGGTGTCGGCGGGTGAGAATTTCCAGAGGGCAAAATCCGTGGGGTTGCGCTTTTCAACGTTTTTCTCCACCCGGGCACCTTCCTGGAGCGCTTCCCGATTTTGCCGCGACAGCTGGGCATAGCCATCAAATTTCGATGTATCGAAGTAGATTCCATCGCTGGTCCGGTATGTGAACCCTTTGTTTTCGAGGGTTTCAATCAGGGTGATCTGCTCGGGAATCGTGTCGGTCGCTTTGCACCAGATGTCCGGGTCGACGATATTCAGATGGGCCAGATCTTCCTTGAAGGCCGCGGTGTAATGCGCGGCGATTTCCCAGGCCGTCCGCCCCTCCCGCTGGGCACCGGTTTCCATCTTGTCCTCGCCCATATCCCGATCGCCGGTCAGGTGCCCCACGTCCGTGATGTTCATGACATGTTTTACGATCAACCCATTGTAGACCATGACACGCTTGAGGATATCTTCGAAAACGTATGTTCGCAGGTTGCCGATATGGGCATAGTTGTAAACCGTCGGCCCGCAGGTATACAAACCCACCGAACCGGCCTGGATAGGCGTGAAACGTTCTTTGGTGCGGGTAAGCGTGTTGTACAAATATAGATCCATAAAAATCCCTGGCCTTTTCTGGCTGCTCCGCTCAGCTTACCGGATTCCGGTATCGGCAGGTGGACACATAGCATTTAGTTGCCTGTTTTTTCAAGGCCAATGTCTGGCTGCGCGGCCGCCCCTTGTCATCACCATGAATTAGGTATAAGAATTGGATTTGATTTTGAATTGTCAATGCTAAAACCTGATGGTTCCGGGATCAGCGTTCCCCGTTCCGGGTTGAAAACATAATTTTTGCATCCGAACCTCTGAACCTTTGAGTCCTATGCCCTACTTCACCACTCAAGATCATTGTCGCCTTTATTACACTTTGACGGAACCTTCTCCGCGCGCACCGGCTGTCATTTTTTTGAACGGCCTGGCCCAGACAACCACCTACTGGCACAGCCAGACCAGGTTTTTTGCTGAAGACTACCGGGTCCTGCGCTATGACGGCCGTGCCCAGGGCCGCAGTGACATCGGTGGTGAACCGCTGACAGAGGACCGGCACGTGGCCGACCTGCGAACCCTCTGTGATCATCTGGGGATTGAATCAGCCAACCTGGTAGGCCTCAGCCATGGAGCCTACATTGCGGCGGCATTTGCAGTACGGCATCCGGAAAGGATGGCCAGGCTCGTGGTTTGCAACCTGCGGGCCGGCCGTTATGGGGATTCGGCTATCGTAAATCGGTGGCTCCAGAAGCTTACCGGGGAAGGCCTGGCCGCCTATGCCCAGGACGTCATCCGGGCCGCTACCGGGCGCACGTTTCGATCTGAGCACGCTCATTTGATCGAGATGATGGCCAAGGCGGTGGCCGCCCGCAACAGCCAAGCCGGATTGATTCGGCAGTTGGAAGCCATGCAGGCCTATCCGCCGGCCGATGAGATCACACCCCGGGTCAAGATCCCAACCCTGGTTATCAACGGCGGGGAAGACGAAATCGTCCCGGCCGCAGATGCAGACATCCTGGCGCGCAGCCTGAAAGCCGCGACGGCCACGATCAAAAAGGCGGGGCATTCTCTGCCCGTGGAGGCTCCGGAAGATTTTAACTTGATGGTCCGAGACTTTCTGAATCCAACCACCTGACTGCTGTCGTGTCGAACAGGACGGCCACCTCTCGGCCGGGGACCAGTTGATCGGCTGCGATCTTTTCAGGCGCCACTTTGGTGGTAAATGTGGAACGCCCGGCTACGACCGTAACGATCAACAGCCCCGTACTTTTTTCCAGAAGCAAACGCGTCACGGTACCACGCACCGCATTCACCTCGCCCGAAGGCTCAGCCGGCAGCCGGCTGACCTTGATAGTATCTGAAGCCACCAGCGCAAGTGCCCCTGCCTGCGGTGGCCGTTCGGCTTGAATAATCTGGCCGTCGGCCATCTTTTTAACAACCACGTTTCCATCCGCCGGCTCCCAGGGACCGGCAATGAATGACACCATGCGGGTTCGAAAAACCCGCCCCGCAAAAAAGTGAAGTACACCGTCACAAATCTCATACAACCAGTGCCAGTCATGGCTGGCAATCACGAGGGTCGTGCCCCACTCCTTTCTGGCCTTGAGCGATGCGTCTTTGATCAGCCAGGCACTGTCAGCATCTACGTTAGCCGTCGGCTCATCGAGCAGGAGCACCCGGGGTTTGAGGACCAGCCGCGCAGCCAAGGCCACCCGCTGGGCCTCTCCACCGGAAAGTTCGTACCAGGGCCTTTTCAAAAAGGCACCTGCTTCCAACCCAACCCAGTTCAGGGCCTGCGCGACCCTGTCGGTAAGTTGCTCTGTTTCTCCCCTGATTTTCAAGCCGTAGGCTATGTTGTCGGCCACAGAGCGCTTCAACAGGTAAGGCTCCTGGGTCAACATTGTAATCCGGTCGCGGCGGACGGCATCCGCAAACGGCTGCAACGGTGCGTCGCGGTAAACGATACGGCCTGCTGTCGGCGACTCAATGAAGGCCAACAGCTTTAAAAAGGTACTTTTCCCGCTGCCGTTGGGACCGATCAGACCGGTGATGGACGCCGGACGGATAAGCAGTTCTTCGATGGACAGTACCGGGTGCCGGTTATAGCGGTGCTCCAGGTCCGATATGTGGTATGCCGGTTGCTTCATGTCCGGGCCCTCTTGCGCAGGGCACTGACGGAAAGATTGACGGCAAAGGCGATGGCCAGCAACACAAGCCCTAAGGCGATCCCCATGGCAAATTCACCTTTGTTGGTTTCCAGCGCAATTGCGGTGGTAATCGTGCGCGTATGCCATTTGATATTGCCGCCAACCATCATGGAGATCCCGACCTCGGTCATGACGCGCCCGTAGGCGGTTACGGCCGCCGCCAAAATCCCGTGACGGATTTCCCACAGGCTGCTGAGCACCAATTGACGGCGGTCTGCCCCGAGGGTGATCAGCGTCGGTCGCAGCTGCCGGTCAAGGCCTTCTATGGCGGCGGTTGTCAGGGCAATTACGATGGGCAGCGCCAGGACAGTCTGACCAATGGCAATGCCGGTCAGGGTAAAAAGCAGGCCGGCCTCGCCAAAGGGACCGGACCGGGACAGAAAGGCGTACACCAACAGACCGATGAACACCGTGGGCAGGGCCAGCAGGGTATCGACAATGGTCCGAACCTGGCGACGGCCGGGAAAGTTAAAATAGCCCAATGCAAAGCCCAGGGGAATCCCGATGACCAGACTGGCCAGCATGGAACCGCCGGACACGGTGACCGTGGCGTAGACCGCCGAGTAGGTCTGCCCGTCACCGGTGAGCAGCAGTACGAAAGCCTGCTGTATGCCCTCTATTAAAAAATTCATGGATACAAGTTTATGGCACCTGAACGAATCAGGTTTTAGAAATTCGGTCGCCTATGTCTCTATAAGCTATCTCAAAAAAAGGATTTTGGTTCAAGCTGCGGCGGACGCTACATTCGAACCGGAGGTGCCAGCGCAGCCAATGCCCATCGTGGTAAATACTATTGTATTTCGAGGATTTGGTCCGCCCTACAATGAGTAGTATTCCTTACGGAGGCGATCTACTCGCCAATTTTGTGTCCAACGCCGAGATTGGGCCAACCGACTTTTTTGAAACAGCTTCTAATCCCTGGCCAAAACAAATCCGGGGGACGTGCGGGCCCCCCGGAAAAGATGTGCATGCATGCTGTAAGGGTCAACGGGCATTGGGGGTAAACAACTGTTTGCCCATTAGCCGGAAGGCCCCGATTTTCTTCTGGGCCGCCGGACCGGTAATCCAATCCGCAAATCTCCGGGCGGATTCAACGTTGACGTTTTTGCAGTTCCCCGGGTTGACGGTCATGACGCTGTACTGGTTCACCAAAATGGCATCACCTTCCACCAGAATCTTTAAAGGCGGATTACCCTTCTGATTGGCCTCGTACTTGATATAGGTACCGCGATCGGTCATCGTATAGCCACCCCTTTCCGCGGCCACGTTAATGGTGGACAGCATGCCCTGACCGGTCTGGATGTACCAGCGCTCTTTTTCCGGCTGCACAATGGCGGCCGTTTTCCAGAGCAGTTTTTCCTTTTTGTTCGTTCCGGAATTATCCCCCCGGCTGACAAAAATCGCCTGTTTGCCTTTTATAGCCGCGAGTGCAGCGTTGATTTTTATCCCTATAATCCCGGCTGGATCGGCAGACGGTCCGATGATCACAAAATCATTATACATGATGTCCCGCCGGTCCATGCCGAACCCTTTAGCGACGAACTTCTTTTCGGCCGGGGGCGCGTGCACCATCAAGACATCCACATCGCATTTCTGACCCAGCTTGAGGGCCTTACCGGTTCCGGTGGCGACCCACCTCAGTTCTATCCCCGTATCTTGCGTAAACGCCGGGATCAGATAATCCAACAATCCGGTGTTGTCCGTGCTGGTGGTGGTCGCCATCATCAATTGTCCGCTGCCGGCCCAGGCCGATGTTGCCAGAAATAGGACCGCAATGGTCAGGATCAGTGCTGTGCGGGATTTACGTGCCAAACGCATGGTACCTCCGTATTCAATAACAATTGTTTTCGACGTGCCATAGCCAAAGAATTGGCCAATGGAATAGAATGGAGGCTCCATAGGGTGCGATTCAATAACCCGTCAATTTTTATTGGAAAATATGGGCAAATTTAAACGCGGAATGACTCAAAGCAACCAAGACTAACACCTTCGGCCCCATTTAAGGCGTAACGGCAGGCCAAGGCCAAGCCCCTGAACCCGCGTGGTCGGGCCTATCTTTGAAAAACCATCTTCCCGCTCGTGCTGACGTCATATCCGGCGATGCCCATGGCCAATTGTTGGAATTCAGGTTCCTGCAGCAGGCTCATGAAAGCCTGGACCGCCTTGTCGAAAAACCGCACCTTGGTCACGAGCAGGTCATACCGCTCCCAGCGCAGAGGCAGGAAATCAAGGCCAAGCAGGGCCGCAACCGGTTTGATAGCCGGCCCGGCGTCGGCCCGCCCGGCCAGCACCTCCAGGCCGACGTCCATGTGACGCGCCAGTTCATTATCATATCCGACCACCTTTTCGCCCTTTATCCCCGCCTGTTTGAGCTCCCGATCCAACAGCAGCCGGGTGCCGGTGCCCAGGGGACGGTTGACGATGCGAAAGCCGGGCCGGGAAAAGTCCTGAATACTTTTTATCTTGCGCGGGTTTCCTTTGGGCAGGACAAACCCCTGTTCCCGGCGACAAAAATTGACCACTACCGGCATACGGTCGAGTTCCCGGTCCGCGAACTCGAAATTGTATTCGTCGCCATCGCCCTGCACCAGGTGTGAGGATGCCACGTGGCAGAGTTCCTTTTTCAAGGCCTGGATACCGCCCAGACTGCCCAGATTGCCAAACACCGCTATTTGATCCGACTGACTGCTGTTGAAAAGCGAAATGGTTTTATCCAGCAGTGGATCATTGCTGCCGGCGATGATCAGGACGTCGGTGTAGGGTGGCAGTAAATTGGGTATCTCCGGGTAATTGATGCTGTTGTTTTCGATCCACTGCTCGACCAGGTGAACGGGGAAAAACCATTTCCCGGTCACTTTACTGGCCGGCAGTCCTTTCTCCGCGATAAGGCTGTACACCATCTTTTCATTCACCCCCAGAAAACCGGCCACTTCTCGAGTTGTCATCATTTTTTTCATTTTATCGGCCCTTCTTAAAGATTGCCCGCCTGTCGTTCCTGTTCGTTTCGCTCAGCCATATAGCTATCACGTCAGCACTTGTCAACAATTACCACAAATCCTGAAATTACGGACCATAAATTACCAATAATTACATTTTACAACATATTCGATGGTTGCCCGAATTTTTAATTCAGTGTTGATTATTGCTAAATCGTTAATATTATGTATAAAAAGAAAATAGCGGTTCCCCCCCGCGGAACCGAGCGACAATTCCCTTCAACACGGGTACCAACCAGTACAGTGGTGCTGCAAAGACCCATAGGAGCGATCATGCTGACAGCCAAAGAAAAACTGGATGAACTCCTTTCGCTGGGAATCGAACTGAACCAACTCAACGACCTGGACATCCTGCTGGAAAAAATCCTGCGTGACGCACGCCGTTTCGTAAATGCCGATGCCGGCTCAATCTACATCTGCCGCAAAGACATACTAGATTTCACCTATACCCAGAACGATACCCTGCAAAGAAGGCTGCCCACCGGCGAGAAACTGATTTACTCTACCTTTTCCATGCCCATCAACACGGACAGCATTGCCGGATATGTGGCCACAACCGGTGAACTTCTTAATATCCCCGATGTTTACCAGCTGTCACCGGACGTTCCCTACAGCTTTAGCAAAAAATTCGACGAGTCGGCCGGCTATACCACCCGGTCCATGGTGACCCTGCCCCTGAAGAATACCCGCGGCGACATTCTGGGCATTCTCCAGATCATCAATGCCCAAGACGAAAACGGTGACGTCATCCCCTTTGCTACAGATGATGAGACCCTTATGCTGCATTTTGCCAGCATCGCGGCCGTCGCCCTTGAGCGTGCCCAGATGACCCGGGCAATTTTGCTGCGTATGATCCGCATGGCGGAAATGCGCGATCCCAAGGAAACCGGCGCCCACGTTAACCGGGTCGGCGGCTACTCAATTGAAATATTTGAAAAATGGGCCGAACGGCATGGCCTGGACGAAAAAGAGATCGAAAGCGGCCGTGACAGCCTGAGGATGGCGGCCATGCTGCACGATGTCGGCAAAGTAGCCATCTCCGACCTTATCCTCAAAAAACCTGGCAAATTCAGCAGTGATGAACGCGAACTCATGAAGCAGCACACTGTCCTGGGGGCGCAACTTTTTCTACAGGCCCAATCGAATTTTGATGAAGCGGCCCGCGAGGTGGCCTTCAACCACCACGAGCGCTGGGACGGTGACGGCTATCCCGGTCATGTGGATATTGCCACCGGAGAGCCCCTGCCCGATCGCCAACGCCATGACGGCACAGCCCGGGGTAAAAAAGGCGAAGAGATACCGCTGTTCGGTCGCATCGTGGCCCTGGCAGATGTCTACGACGCCCTCTCATCCGCCCGGGTTTACAAGGAGGTCTGGAGTGAAGCGGACGTGCTGGAGACCATCAAGGCCGAAGCCGGTGCCAAATTCGATCCTGAAATAGTAGACATATTTCTGTCCCGTATCGATGTCCTGCGCGCCATTCAGGAAAGGTACTCGGAGGCGTAATGCCCAATCGTGGTTGGATTTTTGTGCTGGCTCTGGCGGCGATCCTGGTATCTCACGGCTGTGCCCCGAAGATGGTAAAAACGGTCGCCATCGGCGACCCCCGGGCCGCGCTGCGAGTATTGATCGCCAGCGAATCCAGTGATTTCAAGCAGGCGGTCATAGAGCAGGTGGTGGCCGGCTATGATAAGAGGGATCTGTATTTTAGAATCACGGACCTGCAAAACCTGGCGGATGAGACTGCCGCCGACTATACGGCCGTCATCATCATCAACAGCTGCGTGGCCTGGCAGCTCAACCCCAGGGCAAATGCCTTTATTAACCAAGCCGGCTCACTGGAGAGAATAATCCTGCTGACGACCGCCGGGAACCAGGACTGGCAGGCAGGCGTTGCCGGCGTAGATGCGATCACCGCCGCCTCCCTTCCCGCCGACATTGAACAGACTGCAGACAAACTAAAAGCAAAGCTAGGCGCCCTTATTCATGCAGCCGGATAAAGAGCGATCCACCGAAAAGCCCCAGACATTGAAGAACCGGTTGATCATCAGCCTGGCCGCTTGCCTGGTGCGGAGCTGATTCTCCACCTGCCGGGTGAAAATTGTCGGCCGGCGGTATTATAAGCGTTATTTCGTCGACGACGAACCGGCTGTCGGGGCCACCTGGCATAGAGGCGCGGTTTTTTTAGTCTGGTTCTTCGGCCGTTTTCAGCCTGTGGTCATGTTCAGTAAATCTGCCGATGGCGATCTGCTCGCCGGCTTTGCAGCCAAGATGGGCGTCATTCCCGTCCGGGGATCTTCTTCCCGGGGCGGTCGGGAAGCCCTGACCACCATGGCCAGATTTTTAAACCAGCACAGACGCGGGGTGGCCGCCACGGTACTGGACGGCCCCCAGGGCCCCCGGTTCGTTGCCAAGTCCGGCATGGTCGCCCTGGCCAAGCTGACCCGGAATCCGCTTTTACCGGTCATGATGTCTGCCTGGCCGGCCATCACCATCAAGGCCGCATGGGATCGCACCCTGATTCCCCTGCCTTTTGCCCGGGTCACCATCAGCCTTGCGAAACCCTGGGACGTTCCGGCAGACTGCGGTATGGCCGAAATTGAAAATATACGCGGCGCAGTGGAAGAAAAGCTTAACCGGATGATGTACGCGGCCGATGCCCAAACTGGTTATCTGCGAAAGTGGCCGAATGTCTACGGTAGTCATTCTGATCCACGCGTCAGGGAGAGCATTCCGACCTAACGCCGGGGTGGAGATATGTATACACCATGAACATTCATTATGCCTGGTCGACCTTCACGGATTTAGCGCTGCATGACCTCCATGACATCCTGCAGTTGCGCCAACAGGTTTTCATTCTCGAGCAGGCGTCCTTCTATCCGGACATTGACGGTAACGATCCCGTGGCGCTGCACCTGACCGCCCGCGACGACGACGGTACGCTGCGCGGATGCCTGCGGCTGTTGCCGCCGGGAACGACCAATCGCAGGCCTGCCATCGGACGGCTGGCCATTTCTAAATCATCACGCGGTCTCCGACTGGGCAACCGCATGATGGCGGAAGGCATTCGCAAGGCCCGCCGGCTGTATGCCGACCGCACTGTCTATATATCCGCCCAACAGCACCTGGTTCCGTTTTACACCGAACTCGGCTTTACCCCCCGGGGTGAACCTTATGATGAAGACGGTATCCTGCACGTCGATATGCTTCTCCCCGCGCGGGATACCGTAGCAGGTGGAACGCAACCTGAATCAAGGGCACGAATGGAAAAAAAGTAACCAGGAGATAATTGAATGTCGCACGAACCAACGAATGCCGGTAAATGGCGGCATACCCTGCACGAGATCATTTTCGAGGCAGATACACCGGCAGGCAAAGTCTTTGATATCCTGCTGCTGGTTTTGATTCTGCTCAGTACGGTGGCAGTTATCCTGGAAAGTGTGCCGAGTATCCGGCAGGCCGTCGGACCGGCTTTACGCATCGTCGAATGGGCTATCACCATCATCTTCACGGTGGAATATCTCCTCCGCTTGCTGGCAGTCAAACACCCGCTGAGCTACGCCCGCAGCTTCTTCGGGATCGTCGACCTGCTGGCTATTCTACCCACCTGGCTCAGTCTGATTTTTGTCGGTACGCAATCCCTGGTTGTTATCCGGGCGCTGCGACTCCTGCGGGTGTTTCGAATTCTGAAACTGGCCCATTTTCTGCGCGAAGCGCGCCTGCTGAAATCCGCACTTCGGGCCAGTTTGGGCAAAATCGTGGTCTTTCTAATTACCATCTGCACCCTGATAGTTATTATCGGTGCCTTGATGTATCTTATCGAAGGTGAAGAAAATGGTTTTACCAGCATCCCTTTAAGTATCTACTGGGCAATTGTCACCATGACCACTGTCGGCTACGGCGACATCGCCCCGGCCACGGTTCCTGGAAAAATGCTGGCTTCCCTGGTTATGATTATCGGCTATGGGATCCTCGCCGTTCCTACTGGTATTGTTACCGCGGAACTGGTTCGCCCATTAAAAACCGCCGTCAGTACCCAGGCCTGCCCGTCCTGCAGTGCCGAGGGACATGATCCTGATGCAACATATTGTAAATACTGTGGAGATCCGCTATAAGCACCAATGTAGATAACCCATAGAATTGCCGGCGTAAACCGCCGGCATAACAAGGAGACACACAATGAACCTGCCCGATATTCAAATCCGGAAGATATTATACGCCACCGATCTATCTCCGAATGCCTATCACGCTTTCGGCTATGCGGTAAGCCTGGCCAGCCGTTACGACGCCGAGCTTTCCATGATGCACGTGATCGAAGATATCCCGGATTTCGACAGCAGTGTCGTGGGGTACATATCCCAGCAGCGCTGGGACGAGATTAAAAGCCAGCACGAAGATGAAGCCCGCAGCAGCCTCACCGGCAAGCTCATTCAAAACAGGGAGCCGATTGCGGCGCTGTTAGGTCAATTGGGGCATGATGCCCGTGAAAATGCCCCGGGGCAAACCCTGAAAACCGGTGAGATTATTGTCAAACGGGGGAATCCGGTCGAACAGATTCTCGAGCAGGCGAACGCAAAGGATTTCGACCTGATTGTTCTGGGGACGCATGGGCATGGGGCCTTTGCAGATGCCATGATGGGCAGTACCTCCCGGCGGGTGCTGCGCCGCTGCCTGAAACCGGTGCTGGTGGTCCGTCTACCCGACTGAAGCTGCCGTGCAAGGCCTTTTGGTCCAATCTCTGAGTTGCCCGCTTAGATTGAATCCTCGAAATACCCTTTCGTATTCCTCCGGTTCAATCTCAGCGGCCGCCTTGACCTTGAATCAAAGATTCCTGGCTTAGACAGCTTCTAAAATCAAATTGAAGCTGACGCTGGCTCATTGTGGCCATCCGGGCCTTGGTGCCCGGATGGCCTGTTTAGAGCGGGTGTGGCTCTTTACTTTTCCAACTGGATGACCAGGAACCCTGCGTTGGGGCGTTTAACCAGCAGGCTGAACTCATCACCCGTGTCAACCTTGGCAAGCAGCTTTTTATAGGCCTTCAGGCCGTCGACCCGCTTGCGATTGATTTCCTTGATGACATCGGCGGTCCGAATGCCGGCCCGCTCGCCTTTGCCCCCCGGTTCAACTTCCGTCACCAGGACCCCTTTTTCGTCTTCATCGATACCAAGCCGTCGAGCCGTGTCTTTGGTTAACGCCGTGACCTCGATGCCCAGGTCGTCACTTTTTTCCTGTTCGGCCTTGGCAACCCGACTGTCGTCATCACGCTTGGCCAGCTTGACCGATCGGGATATTTCACGGCCATCCCTGAGCAGGGTAACCTTGGTCTCCTGGCCGACGGCCAGGCCCGCTATCATCCTAGAAAGCTGGCGGCTGGTCTTGATATCCTGGTTATCAACCTTGAGGATAATATCACCCACCTTGATGCCCGCCTTGTCGGCCGGGTCTTCTTCAAATACCTGCGAAACCATGACTCCGGCGTTATCACCAAGCTCGTAATATTTTTTCATCTCGGGTGTCAGGTTCTGGATACCGACTCCCAGCCAGCCACGGGTGACGCCCTTGCCGGTCTTGAGTTGGGTGATGATATCCGCGGCCATGTCAATGGGTATGGCAAAACCGATCCCCTGCCCTCGAGCCACGATGGCCGTGTTGATCCCGACGACCTCGCCACTCAAATTCAGAAGCGGGCCGCCGCTGTTGCCCGGGTTGATGGACGCATCGGTCTGGATAAAATCATCATAGGGCCCCGACCCGATGATGCGCCCCTTGGCACTGACAATCCCGGCTGTGACCGTTTGTTCCAATCCAAAGGGACTGCCGATGGCAACCACCCAGCTACCCACTTCCAAGACCTCTGAATCACCAATCTTTAAAGCCGACAAGCCTTTCGCGTCGATCTTGATGAGCGCCAGGTCGGTGTTCGCGTCCCGACCGATCACCTCAGCCTTGTACTCTTTCTCATTGGAAAGTTTGACGGTAATCTCATCCGCATCCTCGATCACGTGATTGTTGGTGACAATATAGCCGGCTTTGTCGATGATGAACCCCGATCCAAGGCTGCGCTGCTTGAAATCCCGCTGGGGGCCTTTGCCCTGGGGCCCAAAAAAATCATGGAACGGATTGTTCTCGCCAAACGGATTGCCGGGGCCGAAAGGGTTGCCGAAAAAGTGTCGGAAAACTCGCCCCCCGCCCTTGATCGTCTTGACGGTACGAATATTCACCACCGCTGGTCGGGCCTGTTTTGCCAGCAGGCTGAAGTTGGCCGGAACCATTTGTACAGCTGCATTCGGTTTGGCTATTGAAGCCACCGGTCCGCCAGCAACCAGAAAGCCAACCGCAATACTAAATATAAGAGATGCCATCCAGATAGACTTTTTACGCATTTAGAACCTCCTCGGGTTAACATTCTTTTGACTGATAGGACTGTAATACACGAAGTTAACCGCAAGATGACCGGAAGATTACTATTTGGTAATGTTCACCTCATGGACGGAAAACAATCAATATGCAGATTACCGGAAGAACGGGAATCCGGGTAAGAGGGTGTCTAACCAGGGGAGGGTATCACGATCTTGAACGTACTGCCTTCTCCCGGCGTGCTGGAGACCAGTATTTCCCCGCCATGTACCCGGGCAACAGCCCTGGCAAGGCTCAGTCCCAAACCGGTGCCCGGCAAAGAACGGCTCTGGTCGCACCGGTAAAAGCGTTTGAAAATCAAGGGCAGATCTGCGGGGCTGATTCCGTGGCCGGTATCCTGAACAATAACACATATCTGGTTGGCATCATTCATTTTATCAGCCGAGACCCGCACCTGCCCCCCGGTATTGGTATATTTGATGGCATTGTCGAGGAGGTTTGCGATCATCCGCTGCATCATCTTCAAGTCCCCGGTGAACATAAGCGGCTGCGGCGTGTGGCCGGTCAGGATGATCTGCCGGTCTTCAGCCATGGGGCTGAATAGCGCACAGGCTTCGGACACGATTGCCGCCAGGTCGAGGACTTCCAATTGCATCTGCCCGACGCCAGCTTCTGTTTTTGAAATCAGGAGCATGGTGTTGATCATGTCCAGCAGCCGGTCACACTCTTCGATGGTATCACCGGCCAGGGTCTCGTAGTCAGTCGGTGCCGCGTCGGTAGTCAGGGTAACCTCAGCCAGACCACGAATCCGGGTGATCGGACTGCGTAAATCGTGTGCAATGTTGTCACTCATCTCGCGCATCCCGGTCACCAGGTCTTCGATCCGGTCAAGCATGGTGTTGAAAGCCGCCGCTAACTGGTCGATCTCGTCACCGTGCCCCTTGGCGACAATTACCCGCTCCCGGAGAGATTCGCTTGAGATGCTTCTGGCTGTGTGGGTCACAGCCGCCACGCCGGCCAATGCCCGCCTGGAAAGGAGCCAGCCTATAACCACGGCCACGACGAGTAAGCCGGCCATCGCCGCTGCGAAAATCCGAACCAAGGCGGCCAAAAATCGCTTGTTACCGGCCACAGATTGACCATATTGCATGATAATGCCCGGACCGATAAAAGCATAGATGATCCGAACATCACGCCCCGGATTCTGCAAAGTCACGGTCTCCTTTACGGTTAGGTCACCTTCCAGCAGGCGCCTGATCGATTTCGTATTTACGTCAAGATCACGCCAGTGGGACATGGAGGAGGTAAGAAAAGCCTCTCCGCTGGGCAGCAGCAAGCGGATAAAGACATCCTTTTCACCAGCCGCCTGGGTCTCGATCAAAGCGGCCTCTTTCACACTTTCCAGGTCCTTTATGGCCAGCATGGCGGTGAAATGGTCGATTTGACGCTCCAGGGCCCTATCCGTCCGTTCGCTGAATTCTAAAGAGAGCAAAAAATATATGATGGTAAATGCCAGGCACAGCGTGGCCACAAAGAGCACCGCGTACCAGAGTGTCAACCGAAAGGCCAGCGATCGGCTGAATTTACTCTCCGGTTTTGAGAACATAGCCTACTCCGCGTACGGTATGAATCATCTTTTCCTGAAATTCTTTGTCAACCTTGTCCCGCAACCTGCAAATCCGAGCCTCGACGACGTTCGTCTGGGGATCGAAATTATAGTCCCACACATGTTCCATAATCATTGTTTTTGAGACAACTTTGTCTCGATTTCTCAGAAGATATTCCAACAGTGCGAATTCGCGTGGCTGCAGCTCTATATGGCGATCACCGCGCATCACTTTCCTGGTGAGCAAATCCACGGACAGGTTTCCGGCAACCAGGCGCGACGGCTCACCGGCGTTGCTCTGCCTGCGGATCAAAGCCTGTACCCGGGCCAACAGTTCCGAAAAAGCAAACGGCTTGGTTAAATAATCATCGCCGCCAATCTGCAGTCCCTTTACCCGATCTTCGATCGAATCTTTAGCACTCAGGATAATCACCGGTGTCATCCCTTTTTCCCTGCGCAGGGCCTCAATAACGGCCAGGCCATTCTTTTCCGGGAGCATAATATCTACAATAACAGTATCATACGGCTCATAAAGGGCCAGATCCAAACCCTCACGGCCGTTGGCGGCATGGTCAACGGCATAACCTGCCGACCGAAAGCCTTTTCTAATAAAGGAGGCAATTTTCAGATCGTCTTCAATTAATAGCAGTCGCACGGTTCACTCCCGTTCCCTTTTAAAAATAACTGTTATTCCTAATTCTTAAGTGTCAAAATTTTGACACAATTATTTAATTCGCCCATATTCAATGGATATTACACCAATTAGTCAATGAATGAAATTGCATTTATCACTATTGATTTACAACCTTTATGAGAAAAACCCGGTTGCCGATCTGCTTTTTTCAGTCTTGTAAAACTATCCAACCAGCCACACATTTTAGACCACCAAACATTGTAGATTGAATACGGCCTGCTACATATTATGAAGCAATATCCCTCTGCATGGAGGAACATAAAGCCCATCTGCCTGATATCAGAGCCCTGAAAGCAGATTATTTTTCAGTTTCTGGTACCATATCCTGAAAATACCTGCAAAATAATCATCAAAAAGCGAACTTCATAATTTTTAGGTATAATAATTGCGTTATTTTACTATCAGCTACCCTGGGGGTAGTCAGATACCCAGATAAAAATCTACTGCCCCAATCCTGAACATCGAACATTTTGCTCTCTGGAGGCTAAAATGGAAAAAAGACCCCCGACATGTGCCACTTTTGATTTTGAAATCGGCAATCTTATAGAAAGCCCCTGCAAACGATGTCACAAACAGGCGTTGCTACCTAAATGCGCCGCTAAATGCAAACTGATTGACGATGTCCAGAAAATTCTGGCCGGCGGTATATCCAGCGTGAAAAACTTCTCGCCGGCGGAGTCGTTTACGATCCTCATCAGTGAGTAGTCGTTTCGTTAAATTGCCGATCAGGCAGTATGGTTGTTTTAAGCAACTGTAAATAAAAACTATTCGTGCTAAATCAAAGCAGGAGCACGAATTAGGAGCCCCGCTCTGATAACCGATAGAGTGGGGCTTTGGTTTTTAACCCGCCACATCCGTGATTTAGCGATAAGTTCTCTAATTTGTGACAGTTAGACCAGAACGGCTTGCTAATTGGCGCTTGAAAACGTCTGGTTTTGATTTCATTCTTGACTTTACCATTAATATACTTATTATACCGACAATCAACCAGTAAACGGCTTTACGAGGTAAGCAATGCCTGTGTATGAATTTGAATGTGAAAGCGGTCATGTAACCGAGGGCCTGGTAAAACTCGGCACCAAGGAAGTGGACTGCCCCAAATGCAATCAAAAGGCCAAAAAGATCATATCCCTGTGTGCCTTCGAACTAAAAGGTGGTGGGTGGTACGCAGACGGCTATTCTTCCAGTAAAAAGTAACCTGGAGTTCATGTTCACCATTGCATCGCCAACAGCAGACCACCCTGCCTGGACATTTCTCCCCCAGCCTTATTACCCACTCAGTTTGCAGCCTTAGGACCAGCAACTGCTTACGGATTCTCTGAAACTGGAGATGGTGGCGTTTGCCAAAATGACACCAGGGCATTTTCCAGTTCCGCATTGTTTTTGATATTCCGGGGCTGCCAGTAGACGGGCAGCAAAGACCGGTAGCCTCGGCGCGCGTAACGTTGATCCACCAGCAGGACCACCCCCCTGTCATGCGCAGAACGAATCACCCGGCCAGCCCCCTGCAAAACCCGATTAAACCCCGGATATTGATACGCATATTGAAAACCGGCCCCTTCAACCTTATCGAAATAAGTCTTAATCAAATCATTTTCGAAGGAAATTGCCGGGAGCCCGACGCCGACCACGGCTGCTCCGGACAATTTATCCCCTTCCAGATCGATGCCCTCACCGAATATCCCTCCCAGAACAGCAAAACCAACCAGGGTACGCTTGGGTCGGAATCGGAACTGTTCCAAAAAAGTGGTTTTTTCGGCCCGTGTCATTTCAGGTCTCTGAGCAATGGTGCTCGGGCCCGGGCAATCCCGAACGACCGCCGCATGCGTCATGGCCAGGTAATCATAGGAAGGAAAGAAAAACAGGTAGTTCCCCTTTTGCGAAGTCACCAACGCCAACAATATCTCACTAAGGGCCGGCAGGGTTTCCCCGCGCTGTCGATACAGGGTCGAAATGCGGTCCGCTATGAACACGCCCAGGTGCGCAGACCGAAATGGCGACCCGATTTGTAAACTTGCCGTGTCTGCGGGACAGCCAAACAGGCGCAGGAAATACGATGCCGGTGTCAAGGTGGCGGAGAAGAAAACAGCGGCCGCGCTATTTTCCATCACGGCCTTCAAGCGTTGGGCCGGATCAAGACAGAACAGCTTAACCCGCAGGTTCTCATCAGACAGTTCGATTATAGTGACATACTCATCGCCGTATTGATCCGCTGTTTTTAAAAAATTGACCGCCGCAAAGTAAAATGCCAACACATCCTCGCGGGGCGTTGCAGTCGGATTTGCCAGCAGCCACCTTTCCGCCTTGCGTACATAATCGGTTAGACGCGTCAGCAGTTCTAGCGGCGCCTGATCCTGGACGAAGGCCCTTTCCGGTAGATCCCGGCACTGTTTCCGGGCCGCAACCATCCAACTGTTGATTTTCCCCAAACACCTGTAAAGCGTTGGACGCCGCTTGCCGAAAGCACGCCTTAGGTCCAGAACAGCCCGCTTTTCCAACTGGGCAGAAAACATGTCACGGGCACGATCCACCAGGTTATGCGCTTCATCCACAAGACATATACAATCACGCTCACCTTCGGATAACAGCCGCTTGAGCGAAACCCGTGGATCAAACACGTAATTGTAATCGCCGACCAGGCAGTCCGCCCAGTAAACCAGTTCCAGGGAGAATTCAAACGGGCAGATAACGTACTCGCGGGCAGTTGCCTCTATCCGGCTGCGGGAAAAATTATCGTTTCTGCAAATTGACCGGACTGCCGCGGGAAGCCGGTCATAATATCCTTTTGCAAATTCACATTCTTCCGGCGTGCATGACCTTTCATCCAAAAAGCAGATCTTGTCCTTGGCTGTTAAGAATAGGCTCCTGAGCTTGAGCCCCCTGCTCCGCAATGTCTCTAAAGCTTTGTCGGCTGCCAGTCGGCCGGTGGTGCGGGCGGTCAGGTAAAGAATCAACGGGTTTTCGAAATCGGCCATGGCTTTTATGGCCGGAAAGAGGGTCCCCACGGTTTTGCCGATACCGGTAGCAGCCTGTACCAGGAACTGCTGCCGGTCGCGAATCGTGCGGTACACGTGGATTGCCATGTCCCGCTGGCCGGCCCGAAACTCGGAAAAAGGGAATTCAAGCACCTCGATAGAGGCATTGCGACCGGCCTGCCACTCAAGACCCGCCGTTAACAATGCCAGGTAACGGGCGGCCATGTCGTCAAAACGCATCTTCAATTCAGACAACCGGTACATACGTGCCCAGGTTGCCGTCTCCAGGCTTTCTACCTGGCAATAGGTCACCTGGACCTCGACCTGCTCCAGCTTTTGGCCGACCGCGAACAGGTAGGCATAGCACAGGGCTTGCCCAAGATGAATCGGATCCGGCGCAACGCTAAATTGTTCCAGGGATTGGGCCGTGGTTTTGATCTCTTCAATTGCACAGCCGTCGGTGCCCTGGTAAACCCCGTCAATACGACCACTTACCAGCAATTCGATGTCGTTGGTCGCCACTGTCAGGCTGACCGGGACCTCCGCCGCATAGTGGGCCGGCCGCTTTTTTTGCAATCGGCGATGTATGCGAATACCATCTCTGGCCCGGTGGGGCCCGGAGAATGCAACCCGTAGATCACCTGATCGCAGCACCCGGCTTACCATGTTTTTAACCGCCACCTTATGTGTGACAACCAAATCCTGCCTCCCGCCTTTTCAGTCGACCGCAACCCAAGCCGACGCAGATCACCTCAAACAAACGCTCGGATTCAAAACAACACCCCAGGCAGCGTACCGTTTCGGGCCAGGCATTCTGTCGTTAAGCCTCCCCGGCCGCAAATCCAGCCATATTCCGGCAATACCGGTGGCATATTGCGCGCCGGCCGGACAGCGGCCGTCGGTGGTCGATCTTGCCTAACATTTCAAAAGGTAATGGGCCAGAAAAAAGTCTGGCCGTTTCCGTCCGATTTTCCAGAATTGACACCACCGGATAATTCACCTATGATGCAAGGTCGTTCGAGTATCGAAATAAGTCGATAAAATTGCTGACATAACAGCAAGATACCTTATGTCTAAACTCGGATGTGGGCCAGGCTGCCCCCTGGCGATCAGCCGCCCGGAAATGCGGCCGAGGAGCTGAAGGGACACTTACAGACAAGTTACAGGTACCCGCTACCCTATGCGCCATAAGCCCGATAGTGTATTCAAGTCGATCAACACCAGGGTCGCTGCAAAGTTCAACGGATTGATCATTCTGGCGGTCCTCGTTTCGGTGCTCACCTCATCAACCTTCATCACCGGTTATCTGATGCATCGCTACAGCAAGGATGTAATTGCAAAGGACCGGCTGCACAACAAAGGACTGGCCCATGCCGTCAAGGGTTTTGTGGACTACGCCTACAGCTTGAATGACCAGCTGTCCCGCCACCCGACAATCGTTGCCGCTCTTAACAACGCCGCCCCCCAGTGGAACCGGCGGGTGGCCCACTATCAGGCCGCCGTAGCAGCCGATGACAACACAGTTAACGCCGCCGGTCTGCCATTATTGGCCGAAATGCAGGCCAGATATCGTTTCGCCGATCTATTCTTTCTCCAGGATGCCAAAGGTGACCAGGTTGCCCGTAGTTTCGGTCCGCTGGGCCGCCGTGGCCACCGGTGGTGGTTTAAACAGATGACCGCCGACGGGAAATACCGACCGTTCTTTTCAAAATCTTATTTTTCAGTCACCGGCAATAAACCGGTCGCCTCAGCTTTTCATCCGGTGTTTCAGGAGAACCGTTTCGCCGGTATTATGGGTACCGACATCAATTTCGACCATCTGCAGGATATGATCTCGGGATACCTGGATTCGAAAGACCTCTACGCCATGGTCATCGATAACGAAGGGGTCATCATCGCGCATCCCGATCGACAAATCCTCAAGGAGCTCTACAATCTCAAAAAGCTGACCCGCCAGGTTCTCGCCAAGGACGATACCGGTCGGACACTACTCGATAAAGCCGGCAACCACATGACCGCCCAACAGCCCCTCGAATGGGACCCCGCGGTGGCCCGGCTGGCCGATCACGCCCTGCGTGGGCAGCCGGGATATGTCGAGAATATCGAGTTTAACGGGGCCCGCTGTACGTTTTATTATGATCCTATCCCCCTACCCGGCGATTCGGGGAAGTATTACGCCACCATCCTGATTCGAAACGCAGCCACCTTGAAACAGACCCGCTTCACCCTGCTGGCGTTTACGTTTTTTCTATCCGGCGCAATCATTTTCCTGCTCATCATTCTGTTTCGCCATCAATTCAGACGACTGGTCATCAAACCCCTTGAAGAGGTGAACAGCGCCATCAAGCGCCTGGAAGTCGATTCAGAAATACCTGCTCAGGTTGAATCCACGGACGAGTTCCAGGTCCTGGTCCACACCTATACCGACATGTGGCAAAGACTGGCCACAGTCAACCGTGAACTCTCCGACATCAATGCAGAGCTCGAACAGCGGGTGGCCAAACGGACCGTGGCTCTTGAAAAAATAAACAAGGCCCTGCGGCGCGACATCGAGCGCCGCAAGAAAGCGGAAAACGACCTGCACGAAGCTGAGTCAATTTACCGGCGTACCGTTCAAGTGTCCCCGAATGCGATTACCATCACCCGTCTGAAGGATGGTCGGTACTACGTGGTCAACGACTCATTTTGCCGCATTACCGGCCATACACGGGAAGAGGTCCTCGGTAAAACCCCCGCTGAGCTGGACCTGTTCGTCGATCCCCGGACGAGAGAAGATCTGGTCACCACCCTGAAAGAAACCGGGGAAGTCAATCATGTCGAAGTGCAGTACCGGTCCCGCCAGGGCACGATCCGCGATACCCTTTTCTCGGCCCGGACCTTAACCTTCAAGGGCGAAGAGTGCCTGGTTTCAGTGGTGATGGATATTTCCAGCCGCAAGAACGCGGAAAACGAGGTCCGGGAACTCAACCGTGAACTTGAGAAAAGGGTGGCCGAACGGACCTCCCAATTGGAAGTCGCCAACAGCTATCTGGAAAAGTCGATGCAACAGGCCACTCGTCTGGCCCGCGATGCCCAGGCCGCCAGTGTTGCCAAAAGCGCTTTTCTGGCCAATATGAGTCACGAAATTCGCACCCCGATGAACGGGATTATCGGGATGTGCAACCTGACCTTGACGACAAACCTGGACCCCAAACAGCAAGAGTACCTGGAAATTATACGTTCCTCCGGAAATGCGCTTTTATCCCTGATCAACGATATCCTGGATTTTTCGAAAATCGAGGCGGGTAAGCTCAGTTTCGAAAGAATCCCTTTTGCGTTGCGCAAGGTGATGGACGAGGCCCTGGATGTGTTCCTGGACAAGATTACCGGCCGGGACATCGAACTGGTTCTAGATGTTTCCGAGGATACGCCCAACCGGTTAATCTCGGATCCCCTGCGGCTGCGCCAGGTTATGATCAATCTGCTTTCGAATGCCTTGAAATTTACCGAACGGGGCGAAATCCACATCTCGGTAAAAATGGAACAGGAGTTTGGCGACAACGTCACGCTGCTGTTTTGCGTCCGGGATACCGGTATCGGAATTGATCCGCAACTGCACGGCAGCCTGTTCGACGTATTTTCACAGGCAGATGGCTCCACCACCCGCAAATACGGCGGCACCGGACTGGGTCTGGCTATCTGCAAACGAATCGTGCACCTGATGGACGGAGACATATGGGTTGAAAGCGAGATCGGAAAAGGCAGCCGCTTCTCTTTCACAGCCACGTTTAAACGACAGCGCGATCAGGTTTCAGTCGATTTCCAGATTCCGCCGGAACTGAAAAACAAAAGCGCCCTGATCGTGGAAGACAACGCGACCACGCGTCTGGTCTTGAACCGCTATATCAAATCGTTCGGATTCAGCACGGAAACTACCGGTAGCGCGGAAAAAGCGATCAACCTCGTAAAGGCGGCCGCCGCCGCCGATCCGTTCAAACTGGTGGTCATGGATGTCAGCTTACCCGGCATGGACGGTATTGCCGCCCTAAAAAAGATGAAGTCCCCCAGCTCGTCGGCTAAAACCTGTTTTATTATCATTAGCGCCTCCGGCCGAGAGGAGGAAGCCGAACGCATGGCCCGCCTGCACGGAGCGCATTTTCTGATGAAACCGGTAAAACAGTCCACCTTGTTTAACACGGTCATGACCGCTTTTGGCCGGGGGGAACGCTACGCAACGGCGTTGCCGGCCGGAGACCAGGCAGCCTCTAATCCGCTCGGTGAATACCGCCTGCTCCTGGTTGAAGACAACCCCGTCAACCAGAAAGTCGCCTTTGAAATTCTAAAGGGAACCGGCGCCAATATCGATATAGCCGCCAATGGTTTAGAAGCGGTGGCCGCCGTCCGATCCAGCACCTATGATATCGTCCTCATGGATGTCCAGATGCCGCAAATGGACGGTATCCAGGCCACCCGAATCATCCGTGAGGAACTGGAACAAACTGCTTTGCCGGTGATCGCCCTGACCGCCCACACCATGGCGGGTGATCGCGAACAGTGCCTGCGGGCCGGAATGAACGACTACGTGGCCAAGCCGATCGATCGAGACGAATTGTTCCGGGTGATAGAGAAAAATCTGCCGCAAACTACCGGTTTCGGCCCGCTCTTTTCAGCAGCGCACTTTGGATCCCCGTCAACGGAATCCCCGCAGGGCAAAAACCTGCCGGGTCTGAATGTGCAAAAAGGACTGGAAAGGATCGGTGGTTCGGTTCAGCTCTATGTCGAAATCATTCAAGAATACTGCGACACGAACGAGAATTTCGTTTTGGAATTCAAGGCGCTGCTCGATAAGGGCCTCCTGGAGGAAGCCAAAATAAAGGCCCACGCCCTCAAAGGCGCGGCCGGGAATATTTCCGCCGAGGAACTGTATACCGCGGCAGCGGCCCTGGAAAAAGCCTGCCTGGACAACGACCGGGAAATGATAGAACCACTGTTGAAAACCGTGGGCCAAGAGCTAGACGTTGTCCTGGAAACCGCCCAACACCTCGATTCGCTTTTGTAGCCGCCGGTCTGCCGTTGCACACCATCTCTATCCTCCAGAAGCGATTTTATCCCGAGCCGACCGGTTCCCGCCCGGCTGAAACCGTGGCACCCGCACTCCCGCAACACGAGCGGCATCATGAAGCCCGCTCACAGGGGATTGACACCCAACTGGAGCTTTGTCTGCCGGGAGACGGCACGTCAGTCGGCTTGGCCAGAGGCCACCTTGGTGAAGTTGGCCTTTGGCGTGAACTGCGCACAACAGCGCGCCTTATCCGCAGTTTTGTTTTTCTCTGCGCCTCTGCGTCTTCGCGCGAGGAAAGGTGTTTGGCGTTTAATATGAAAAGAACCCATGCATCGCGCAGAAACGTCTTCTATACATTAAAATTAAATTGAACAGTCCAGCGCAGCTAAAAATCCAAATTTTGTTCCGATTTTAGAGGTCAAAACCGAAACCCTGTGAGCCAGGTTGTTGACATACCGCATAATATTGGTGCCTTACAACTTGGTCGTCGCCAAACTCAAAAACTCGAATTTCTCTCCGGGTCTTCCACCTGAGGTGGCGGGTTTAGATCAAAACCAAGCTAAACTTGCTATCAGGTTGGGAGCGGTAGGCGCCCCAGCGGTGGAAGACATATTGACTACTGCTCGAAAAAGGAGTAATAATTATTTTTCGAACGGTATTCGAAAATATTACCGCGACCGGATACTCATACCGGCCGCCCTGGAGGAAAGTGTTATGTATGCTGATCTAAAAGGAAAAACAGCTCTGGTGACCGGTTCCGGCAAACGGTCCGGTATCGGGTACGCGATTGCCCGCGCTCTGGCGGAAAACGGCACCAACGTGATCATTGCCGACCTCGGCCAGGCCGGTGCTGAAGAGGCCCAGGTAGCCACCGGCCTGCATGCCGAAATGGAGGCTATCGCCACTGAATTGCAGCACGATTGCGGCATCACCAGCCTGGCGGTGCCCGTCGATGTGGGTTCACCTGAGGCGATTGCGAACATGGTTGCCATGGTCAGTGATCGGTTTGCCGCGATAGACATTCTCTGCAATAATGCCGGGGCCTCCTTCGGAGTACCCAATGCGGTTCATACCTATGACGAGGCAGCCTGGATGAAAACGATCGACATCAACTTGCACAGCGTTTTCCGGGTATCGCGAGCAATTTTGCCTTTGATGATGAAAACCGGCGGAACCATTATCAACACTGCCTCCCGGGCCGGCAAGGTCCCACCGATTTTCAACGGCGCCTACGCGGTCGCCAAGGCCGGCGTGATCATGCTCAGTAAAGTCATGGCTCGGGAACTGGCTGGCATGGGGATCCGGGTCAATGCCATCTGCCCCGGCCAGATCATGACCGACCTCGAAAAGTGGCGCTTCGGACTGGAAGCCCAGTTTTTCGAATCGACCGTCGAGGAACGGGAAGCGGAGATGTGTAAATCCATCCCCCTGGGCAGAATTGGAAAACCGGCTGAAGTCGGCTCTCTGGCGACATTTCTGGCGTCGGAAGCATCATCTTATCTCACCGGGCAGGCTATCAACATTACCGGTGGGCAACTCATGGAACTGTAAAGGAAACTATCATGACAACGGTTACAGGTGGTCAACTAGCGGCCCAGGCCCTCGTCACCAAAGAGGTCGACTATATTTTTACCCTGAGCGGCGGACATATTACGCCCATCTATCAATATCTCGAAAATACGGCCGTCCAATTGTTCGATACCCGCCATGAGCAGGCCGCGGTTTTTATGGCCGAAGCGTGGGGCAAGCTGACCCGCAAACCCGGGGTGGCCATGGTAACCGCCGGGCCGGGGTTTACCAATGCCCTCACCGGAATTGCCAGTGCCTATTTTTCCAACACCCCCCTGGTCCTGATTGCCGGTTGTGTAGGCCTGGATCACAAGGAAAAACTCGACCTCCAGGATATGTCCCAGGAGCCTGTCATTGCCCCTATGGTAAAGAAAACCCTGGTCTGCCAGAAGACCGAGCGGATACCGGAATTTGTCGATCTGGCTTTTCGATTGGCAACCAGCGGCCGGCCCGGGCCGGTCTACCTGGAAATTCCCGTGGATGTACTCAACACCACAATTGAGGAAACCGCGGTCAAGCAGATGCAGACTCGGGTGGCATCCAAACCGGTCGATCGCCGGGGGGCGGCCCAAGCCATCGCCATGCTCCAAAGCAGCGAAAAACCAGTCGTCATCGCCGGCACCGGGGCCTGGCAGGCTGAAGCCGAAGCCGAGTTGACCGCCTTCATCGAAAACGCCGGTGTCCCAGTGTTCACATCGCTTTCGGGCCGCGGAACGGTTCCCGACACCCACCCGCTCTGCTTTGAAGGCTCGCTCGCCATCCGGCCCGGCGGGGCATTTGCCGCCTACCTGGAAACTGACCTGGTCATTGTCCTCGGCACCCGGTTATCCCTGTACTACATGTTTGGAGACGTGTTTAACCCGGCCGCTAAAATGATCCAGGTCGATATCGCGGCCGAAGAAATCGGACGGAACCGGGCCATCGATCTTCCCATAGTGAGCGACGTGCAGGCGTTTCTGGCCGAATGCAATGCCCTCTTAGTGGCGGACAACCTGAAGACGGAACTGACCGGCCGGTTTGCACCCTGGATTGCCAGCCTGGAAGCCGCCGACACAGCGGGCAAAGAGCCCAGTACAGCTGACTGGGAAAGCAACAATACACCTATCCACCCCCTGCGCCTGGCCCGTGAAGTTGACCGCTTCATGGACCGAGAAGATGATATCGTCGTGGCCGATGGCGGCGACACTACCACCTGGATGGGCATGACCCGGACCATTCGACAGCCCGGCCACTACTTGGATTACGGCATTTTCGGGTCCCTTGCGGTGGGACTGCCCTATGCCAATGCGGCCAAACTCAGATACCCTGATAAGCGGGTGCTGCTCATCTCCGGTGACGGCTCGATCGGTTTTAACTTCATGGAATTCGAAAATGCCATTCGAAAAAAACTGCCCATTGTGGTAGTCATCAGCAACGATCTCGGTTGGGGCATGATCCGGCACAGCCAGGAAATAAGAATCGGCCATGCCATCGAGGCCGGCACGTTTATCGGCCGGGTGGATTATCACAAAATGGTGGCCGCCTTGGGCGGTGAAGGGTTTTTGGTCGAAGACCCGGCGGACATCCGGCCGGCTATAGAAGCGGCCTTTGCCTCAGGTAAAACCTGCTGCATCAATGTCATGACGGATCCCACGACCGTGAGCCCCGGCAGCATGGCCCTGGCTAACGTGGGGGCCTATAAGGCTTGATAAGGATTCAAGGGTTCGAGGGTTCAAGTGAAGAGCTGAAAACCTTTTAAATTGAGCCTTAAAAAATAATTGTCTCAACTTTCGGGTTTCAGCCGAAATCGAAATCGCTATCAGGATCGAAATCGGGTCTGAAAACGTCATCCGGGAATCGATTTCGATATTGAACCTTAGTTCTGATAAAACCCGAAAGTTGAATAGGTGACCAACCTTACAGGAGGGCTTATGGATCCGGTAGCCATTGACCAGGTCCGTCTAAATTTTAATCCGCAGGGTTTGATGATCATCAATGCCGCCATCGGGTTGATGATGCTCGGGGTCGCCATCGACCTCAAAGTAGAAGACTTTAAGCGGATAATCGCCTCACCCAAAGCACCCGGTATCGGCCTGTTTGCCCAGTTTTTGCTGTTGCCGGCCTTTACCTTCGGATTGACCCTGCTGATCAGACCGCACCCGTCCATTGCCCTGGGCATGATTCTGGTGGCAGCCTGCCCGGGCGGCAACCTTTCCAATCTCATGACGTACCTGGCCCGGGGAAACTGTGCGGTATCCATCAGTATGACGGCTGTCTCCACGGCTGCGGCCATCGTGATGACACCCTTGAACCTGTCGATCTGGGGCAACCTAAACCCCGATACGGCGCCCATCCTCCAGAAAGTGAGCTTAAGTCCCATGGATGTCTTTACCACGGTATTCATTATCCTGGGCATCCCGCTCATACTGGGGATGACCCTTTCCCGAATGTTCCCCAACCTGGCCGACCGGGTCCGGAAGCCGTTCAAGATCTTCGCCCTGGTTTTTTTCATTCTCATCGTGCTGGGCGCCCTGGCCGCAAATTTTAAAATCTTCCTGCAGGTCATCGGGCTGGTGGTTCTGGCGGTCCTTGTGCACAATGCCCTGGCATTGAACATCGGTTATTGGACCGCGCGTCTGTTTCGGCTGGAAGAAGGCGCCTGCCGGGCCGTTTCCATCGAGGTCGGCATCCAGAATTCGGCCCTGGGCCTGATCCTGGTATTCAATTTTTTCGGCGGAATGGGAGGCATGGCCATTTTGGTTGGGTGGTGGGGAATCTGGCACATTGTCGCCGGATTGATCACCGCCTTTATCTTCACCCGGTTCAAAGACCCGCAGGACCATACCTGCGAGGCCCCCGGGCTTTAGAGACACCCGTTTAGAAGGTATCTCAAAAACGGATTCTGGTTCCATATCAAAGCGGGGGTGATATCTGAACCGGAGGAATACTCCAGTAATTCGATGATTTAAATTTCACGTCCAACGCCGAGATTGAGCCAAAAGACTTTTTTCAGATAGCTTATAGTAGCGTTACGCTGGATTGTTAGGCAAGGAAAGACAACATGGCAACTCGTCCTTTTAAAGATAAAGTGGTCGCCATCACTGGCGCCGCCAGCGGTATCGGCCTCGCGTTGGCCCGTAAATTCGCCGGCGAGGGGGCCGCGGTGGCCTTAATCGATATGGACCCGGCCGCCCTGTCCCGACATGAACAGGCGTTTCGCGACTGCGGCTGGCGGGCCCTGGCGGTTACCTGTAACGTCACCGAGCAAACCATGTGCGCAGATGCCATGGCGGTGGTCATCCGTGAATTCGGCGGGATCGATGTACTGATCAACAATGCCGGGATTACGCAGCGCAGCCGTTTTGCCGACACACAGCTGGATGTGTTCCACAAGGTCATGGCGGTCAATTTCTTCGGTTCGCTCTATTGTACCAAAGCCGCCCTCGACAGCCTGATTGAACGTCGGGGCATGATTATCGTAAACGAGAGCGTAGCCGGGCTTACGCCGCTTTTGGGACGTACCGGCTACAGTGCCAGCAAACACGCGCTGCACGGGTTGTTTACGTCGTTGCGTTGTGAGCTGCGGGAACAAGGCGTCCATGTGCTGATCGTCTGCCCCGGTTTCATTCGTACAAACCTCCAGACCCGCGCACTGGGGGCCGACGGTCAGGTAACCGCACGACCGCAGTCGAAGATCGGCAAAGAGGCCACCCCGGAGAGCGCTGCTGCGGAAATATACCGGGCGGCTGTTCGGAAAAAGTCCCTGCTGATATTGACTTTTATGGGCAAACTCGGGTATTGGATCAGCCGAATCGCTCCCGTGTTTTACGAAAAAATGATGACCAAAAAGTTCAGCAGCGAAATCCAGTGAAGGACCCGATGGGAAGCTACCGCCTGGAATATGGCTATATGCATTGCGTCGGCCGAACCGTTTACACCGCGGGTACAGTTGACAGCGAAGAACAGGCCCGGGCCTGGGTGGCTGCCCGGTCCGGGGCGCCCGCCGGACAACTTTGCACCCCGGAGGCCGACCCCATTCGCTCGTGCCCGGTCCGGCATTGCCACATGAAGCGGCAGCGCCCCTGGTACTCTTTTCGCAAAATATAACCGTTGGCCGGCGACAACTTAAACGAAACCATCATGGGACTTAAAGAGAGAAGGCAAAGAGAAAAACAAGCCCGGCGGAACCAGATTCTGGATGCCGCCCGGGCGTTACTCTTTGACAAGGGCCTGCAGGCCACCTCCATCAACCAGATCGCCAAACAGGCTGAACTGGGGGTCGGCACCATCTATTTCTACTACAAGAATAAAGAGGAGATTTTCGCCGACCTCCAGGAAGAAGGCCTGGAAATACTCTTCGCCCGGATTCTCAAGACCGCCAATCTGGATCTGCCGCCCGATGAAAAACTGCGCCGGATAGGCCGCCAATACGTACGCTTTAGCAAAGAAAACCGGAATTACTACGATATTATCAATTACTTTCTCGCGGCACCCGAAATTTTTTTCGCGCCCAGCCTGAAAAGCAAAGTGGATCGCCACGGCAGCCAGATCATCGGACTGATTGTCGAGATCATCAGCGCGGGTAATCGAACCGGCCTGTTTCACAGCAGGAACTCGCGGCGGGACGCCATCACCTTCTGGGGTACCCTGCACGGTCTGATCCAGTTCAAAAAACTCAAGGATACCGTGCTCGCCGGTGATAGTCACCAAAGCCTGCTCGATCATGCCGTAGAGCATTTTATCGGCGGCCTGCAGGGCAACTGAGAGCAAGCGCCTGCGAACCGGCTTGCCTCTCCCGGCCCGGCTTGCTTAGAATCGCATGCGTGTTTGATCATACCGCAAATACCGCCTGCATATCGTGATAAAAATATCCCCAGCGTAAATGCGAGCAGAGCAAAACCCCAAACCCGGAAAGGAAGTTTAGGCACCATGGATAAATCCGTTCATACCGTCATCGATCCCGACCTCTGTATCGGCTGCGGCGAATGTATCCGCGTCTGCCCCAAAGAAACCATCAGCCTGCAAGGCGACAAAGCAGTGGTAACCGGAAATGAATCCATCGCTTGTGGTCATTGTGTTGCGGCGTGTCCCACGCGAGCGGTTACCGTCACCAGCCTCGCCGCCGACGGTATGCAGCTCGCATCCGTACCCAACGACAATCGCTGGCTGCCCCATGGTGAATTCGATCCCGCCCAGCTTTTCCGGCTCATGCGGTCACGGCGTTCCTGCCGGAACTACCTGGATAAACCGGTGCCTTTGAGCGTCCTGCAAGACCTGGTAAAAATAGGGACCAGTGCCCCTTCCGGGTCGAATTGCCAACAATGGACCTTCACACTCGTCCCCACCCGCCCGGCGGTTTTGGAACTGGGCAAGGCCGTGGGTGCCTTTTTCAGGAAACTGAATCAAACCGCCGCCAACCCGCTGCTGCGCAACCTGTTGGCCCTGTGCGGGCGTGGTGAGCTAAAAACCTACTATCTTAATTATTATCAAGAAGTTAAAGAAAAAATTCTCGAGTTTGATACAATTGGAAAGGACTTTCTATTCTGGCAGGCACCGGCCTTGATTATCATTGCGACGACCCCGGGGGCCTCCTGCCCCAAAGAAGATGCCCTGATGGCGGCCCAGAATATACTGCTGGGTGCGCACAGCCTGGGATTGGGAACCTGTCCGATCGGGTTCGCGGTCGCGGCCATGAATCGGGATCGCGCCATACAAGCGAAAATCGGAATGCCGGCCGCCGAATCTGTCCATGCGGTCTTGACAGTCGGCTACCCGGACGAGACCTGGCAGGCGCTGGCCGACCGGAAGGCAGTGGCCCCCCGGATTGTTGGCGGTTGAACCCGCAGATACAGGCTTGACTTGCGCCTCGGGGGTGCTATGTTAGCGCACAAGTTTAGATGCAATCAGGCTCTCATGGCCGCCAGGAGATATGCAATGCCGATTTATGAATACCGCTGTAACCAATGCGGTCACGATTTTGAAGAACTGACCTTTTCCACCAGCGGCTCCGCCCCGGATTGCCCGGAATGCTGCCACAAAGATGTGGTCAAGCTGATGTCGGCCGGTGCCATCCGTCCCAACGGGGTGCCTAGCGGATCGGGCGGATTCACTCCGCCGGCCTGTAAAACAGCGCACGGGGGCGGCTGAAAGCACTGATGCAGGCCTTAGGTTAAGGCTAAAAGCCATCTCAAAAAAGTCTTTTGTCCCAATCTCGGCGTTGGGCGCTAAATTTAGCACGGAGGGCCGGTTTTCAAGCCGTCAGGCGCAACCTTTAGCGCTATCCTCGAAATACTGGAGTACTACTCCGGTTCACATGCAGCGCCCGCCTTGATGTTGAACCAAAATCCGTTTTTTGAGATAGCTTCTATTACATGAAAGTACGGAAAGTCGTCTGGCCTGCAGTTCAGCGAGATGACGCGATTATCCCGCGCACAATCTGACAACAGGGCCCATGGTTGCGCCAGGCCTGATCGCCAGGCATGCGCCCAAGTTTGAGAACCTTTAAACCCGGAACGTGCAGGCCATGGCCACCCTGAACTGGAAGATATTTGGGGTCCTCTTTTTCTCTCTGTTCACCGCTGTGACCGGTGTCGGCATCGTGGTTCCGCTGCTGCCGGTATACGCCCATGAACTGGGTGCCGGGGGCTTTGCCATCGGCCTCATCTTCGGTTCCTTCTCCCTTTCCCGAACGTTCAGTCTCTCCTATTTCGGTAAAAAGTCGGATGAACACGGTCGTCGGCCTTACATCGTATCGGGATTGCTGGCCTACACCCTTATTTCACTGGCGTTCATGCTTTCGAGTTCCGTGACCGCCCTGATCGTCATTCGCTTTTTTCAGGGGATCGCTTCCGCCATGATGATGCCGGTCATCCAAGCCTACGTGGGCGACATTACCCCGCCGGGCCGGGAAGGCACCACCATGGGGCTGTTCAATGTGGCCATGTTCTTCGGTCTCAGCATCGGGCCGGTACTGGGCGGATACATCCATGATCTTTTCAGCCTGGATACGGCCTTTTTCTGTATGGGCCTGCTTGCCGGAGCAAGTTTTTTATTGAGTGTCTGCCTGCTGCCCCCCACCCGCTCCGAAAAAGTGGTCGTGGTGGCCGCCCAAATCGTTCCCTGGCGGCGCCTGATGGCCGATCGCGATATAATCGGCCAGTTTGCCATCCGGTTTGCCTACGCGGCCTGCATTGGCGTCATTTGGGGCTTTCTACCGATTCTGGCCACAACCAATCTCAACCTGTCCAGTTCAACGGTCGGTTTTTTGGTCATGATCGGCATATTCATCAGCGGTGTCCTGCACTTTCCCATGGGCACCCTGGCTGACCGGACCAATAAGAACGTCCTGGTCATCATCGGCGGTCTGGTGGGCGCCCTGGGGGTCTTTCTTTTCAACTGGGCCGAAAGTTTTCAAGCCCTCCTGGCGGCCAACATTCTCTTCGGGGTGGGCGGCGGCATTGCAACCCCGGCACTGATGGCCCTGGTCGTCATCAAAGGGAACGAACACCGTGCCATGGGATCCATCATGAGCCTGCTGACCATGGGGCACAGCCTGGGCATGCTGACGGGATCTATGGCCGCGGGTCTTATGATGGATATTGCCGGGCTCAGGCAGGCATTTTTGCTTGGCGGGGTCCTTATGACGGCGGCCGTGGTTCTCTTCGTGCTCTGCGTTGAAAAGACTGGGTCCAGCGATTCTCGCGTCTTGCCGGAGCGAAATTTTCCATCCGAGTAGAAGCTATCTCAAATAGCGGATTCTGGTTCAACATCAAGACGGGCGCCACATGTGAACCGGAGTAATACTCCAGGATTCCGAGGATAGTGCTAAAGGTTGCGCCTCACGGCTTGAAAACCGGCCCTCCGTGCTACATTTTGCGCCCAACGCCGAGATTGGGGCCAAAGACTTTTTTGAGATAACTTCTAATATGTCCCGGTGGGGAAAATACAGAATTGCACGACACCCCCCCATTGAGCAGGGGCCTGCGGCTGTGGAACAGTCGGTCAACCGGCGTTTTTCTTTAACTGGATCGCATTGGCAAACAACTGCTCTAGGGCTTGATTCACATCTTCCAACCGGACCCGCGCCCGGGCAAGGTTCCCCTCCAGACAGGCAGTTTCCAGTGATTCGGCCGCCAGCTTCAAGTCAACGGCGGAAATATTCCCGGCGGCCCCTTTGAGTGAATGGGCCTTTTTCCGGGCGGCCGCCGCATCAGCCTGGTCGAGCAGGCTGTTAAACTCCGAGATTATGTCCTGATAATAGTCGCAGTATTCGTTCATTATTTCCAGGTACAGCTCCTCGGAGCCACCGACCCGCGCCAAGCCTTCTGCGAGATCCAGGCCGGGCAGATCGTCCTGGTGGAGGCCTTCATCTTCCTGATCCTCGTCAGGAGTGGACAATGATACCTTACCGTAACCGCCGCCTTCGACAGCATTGCCAATGGCCTGAAACAACAGTTCGGGGTCAATGGGTTTGGAGATATAATCATTCATCCCGACGGCCAGGCATTTTTCCCGGTCACCGGCCATGGTATGGGCGGTCATGGCAATAATCGGCAGATCAGCCAGACCGAGTTCATTACGGATAACGGTGGTCGCTTCCCGACCGTCCATTTCAGGCATCTGAATATCCATCAGCACCAGGTCAAACTCTCCGGTTCGCACCGCGGCAACCGCTTTGGCTCCGTTCTCGGCGACTTCCGGATCGATGCCCCCCAGCTTCAATATCTCCCGGGCCACCTTCTGGTTGATCAGATTATCCTCGACCAGCAGGACCCGCAGCTCGTTAAAATGATCGGGTGTCACCAGCCGCGTCTGCGGCGCCGGCCGGCGGTTCTGCTTAAATCCCAGCACTTCAACCATGGCATCGAAAAGTCCCGAATGCTTAACCGGTTTCACAAGATAATGTTCGATACCGGCCTCGCTGGCCCGCCGCATTTCCTTTTCGCTTCCGATTGCGCTGATGATGATAACCGGCATCTGGTGGCCGTCGTTCAGTTCCCAGATGCGTTTTACGGTGGTTATGCCGTCCATCCCCGGCAGACCAATATCCATGAGCACCAGGTCCATGGGATCGTCATCCAGAGTTCCGGAAAATAAGGTCAGGGCCTCCTCGCCGGAACCTGCAATCACGGCACGGCAGCCGAAGGACTCGACCAACCTTTTGATCACATGCAAGGTGATCCGATTGTCATCGACGATCAGCACACGGGCATTGCGCATGGAATCCGGTACTACCAGCCTGCGCTCAGTATCATCATCGGCCACTTCGAAAAGGGCGGTAAACCAGAATGAGCTGCCCTCGCCGGGTTCACTCTCGACCCAAATTTCACCGCCCAACATATTTACGATCCGTTTGCAGATGGCCAACCCCAGGCCAGTCCCGCCATATTTACGGGTAGTGGATCCGTCGGCCTGAGTGAACACATCGAAGAGTTTTTCTATCAATTCAGGCGGTATGCCGATGCCGGTGTCCCGGACACAAAAAAGCAGTTCAACCGAGTCGGCTTCTTGTCCCTTTACTTCTACCGAAATGCAGATCTCGCCTCTCTGGGTAAACTTCAACGCATTTGAAACCAGGTTCATGATCACCTGTCTGGTGCGCAGCGGATCGGAAATCAGCCTATCCGGAACATCGTCCGCAATGTCGGTAATCATTTCCAACTGCTTGCGGGACATGCGCTCGATAAAAACTTCGGGGATTTCTCCCATCATCGTGCGCAATGAAAAGGGAATGCTTTCAAATTTCATTTTATCCGCCTCGATTTTGGAAAAATCGAGGATGTCGTTGATCAGCTCCAGCAGTGATTGGCCGGAGGATTCAATGATTTTGAGGTATTCAATCTGCTTACGATCGAGGCGGGTATTCATGATCAGGTCGCACATGCCGATAATCCCGTTCATAGGCGTGCGGATCTCATGGCTCATGTTGGCCAGAAACTCACTTTTAGCCACGCTGGCAGCTTCCGCTTCGGCCGCTAATTTGCGGGCCTTTTCTATGGAGGCTTCAAGCATGGCAGTCCGATCGGCAATGTGCAATTCCAGTTCTTCGTTCAACTGGCGCAGCTGGGCTTCCGCGTTTTTCCGCTCGGTGATATCTTCATGAATACCTTCAATCCACTTGATCTTGCCATGCGCATCATATTTAACTTTGGCGGTACACTGGGTGTAAATGATGGTTCCGTCCCGCCTGGTAAGTTTGAGTTCCAATCCCTCAACGCGACCCTTCTCGGCTACCGCCGTCATGAAAATCGAACGGTCTTGCGGATTCTTATAAAACTTTTTGACCGAAAGGCCGATCACATCGTCGGCCGAATCATAACCGAACATTTCAGCAAAACCGGCATTGGCCCTGATGATGCGTCCTTCCGCCCCCCCGTCAACCCTGTAAAGGCTGATGTTCAAATCACCGATCAAGGTGCGGTATTCCTCCTCCGTCTCTTTGAGCTCCTGTGATTTTTTGGTGACCAGCTGGCGCAGCCGCAGGTTCCCCAGCCATGCCAGCAGAACCATCAATGCCAGCACGACAATGACAAGACCAAAATAGAATAGAAATCCCTGGGCGGGACCGCTGCGCTCAGCGGCACCCACCGGATCGGGTGTACCCCAGATCAATACGAGGACTCCTGTTGTCAGGTGTAATCTATTCATCTCAAAGCTCTTCGGGGATAAAACTCACAACATCATCTATCCGGGCGGTATCGGCAATCAACATGACCAGCCGATCAATTCCCAGCGCATTGCCGGCCGCCGCCGGCATGTCGGCCAAGGTTGCCAGAAAAGTCTCCGGCTGCCGATAACGGGTCTTGCCCTCCGCGGCCCGCTGGTCGAGCACTTGTTTAAAACGGGCACGCTGTTCAACCGGGTCGCGCAATTCACTGAAGGCGTTACACAGCTCTAATCCGGCGATATACAGCTCAAAGCGTTCGGCAATATCCGGGTCCGTCGCCTTGCGCCTGGCCAACGCAGCACATTGGGCCGGATAGTCATACAGGAACACCGGCTGGGCGTTACCCAGGGCCGGTTCAATTTCCAACCCCATGATCTCATCGAAACGGCCGGTTTCAAGTGCGCGGCTGACCGACTGGGAGCCGTATCGCGCAAATGCCTCCGCTACCGTCAAGCGCGGCCAGGATCCTTCCAGATCAATCGCCGATCCCTGATAATGCAGTCCAGAGAGTCCCAAGTAAGTGATAACGTGCTTGAGCAGCTGCTCGCAATGCACCATCATATCCCGGTAATCCGCATGGGCGGTGTACCATTCCAACAGGGTCATTTCCGGCAGGTGCCGTTCCCCCCGCTCGCCGGCCCGGAAACAGGGGCAAATTTGATATATTTTGTCGTAACCGGCGGCCAGCAGTCGTTTCATGCACAGCTCCGGGGAAGCCTGTAAAAACCAATCCCCGGCGGGCGGCGGTTCTATATGTGCTTCCGGTGCCGGCGCTGGTATTCTGATCGGGGTCTCGACTTCGAGGTACCCGGCCCCTTGGAAAAACTCGCGTACCGCCCTTAAGACCTGCGCGCGAATTTCAAGCTGCCGCCTTATCCGATTCTGCCTGTATGGGTTCAAGCCCCTCCCCTGTTGCTATACACGGGCGTCATAAGTACATCGGCCAACCGGGATATGGTCTGGACCGGTACCTTTCAGCAGCCACCGGCTCACCGCTGAAGTTTAGAAGCGCTCGCCGATGCCGGGCCGCAACTTCTTTTCGAGGAACTGGTCTGCGACGCGATCCTGCAGGTAGACCCGGTCGCAGGTATACGCGTCCATGCTTTCATACCACTGGTGCCCGCGCGCTTGACAGCGGGGGCAGGCCTTGCGCGGGATGTGGATGGCCGTGATGCGGTTATAGTTGCCGGCGTTGGAATCAATGCGCAGGGCCCCGCTGCAATCCGGACAGATGGTTATCCGATCTTGCTGCTTCTCCATGATCTGATCCGTATCATAGAAAATATTGCGACCCCGGACAAGATATTCCCGCTCGCCGCATACGGTATCCCGGATATGCGCGCGCTGCTGCCAGATGCTCAAGACCGTTTCACCCACCTTCTCGATATAGGTGGTAATGTCCGGGCTCTGCCGAATCCCCTCAGGATCATAATCCGGTTCCCGCACGTGGGCATAATCCATCCCGGCCATGGCCAGAACAATCCCCAGGTTTACATACGGCAGGGCCCCTTCAATGGAATAGCCGCCCTCCAGTACGGCGATATCCGGTTTCAGCAGTTTCGTCAGGTCGGCGTAGCCCTGGGCGCAGAAGTTCATGTTGGTAATGGGGTCGGAATAATGGTTGTCCTGGCCGGCTGAATTGACAATCAAATCCGGCTTGAAGTCCGCGAGGATCGGCAGCACAATATGTTCAACAGCGTATAAGAAACCTTCGGCGGATGTCTGCGGCGGAAGGGGAATGTTCAAAGTGGTACCGATGGCATGGCCGCCCCCCATCTCGCCGGTGGCGCCCGATCCGGGGTACAGGGTCCGGCCGTCTTGGTGAATGGAGATAAACAGCGTGTCCGGATCGTACCAGTAGATATCCTGGGTGCCGTCTCCATGGTGGCAGTCCGTATCGATGATTGCCACCTTATCCACCTGATAGGCCTGGCGCAGGTATTCGATCATGATGGCTTCGATATTGACGGTGCAAAAACCTCGGCCGCCATGCACGACCCGCATGGCGTGGTGTCCCGGGGGCCGGACAAGCGCAAACCCCCTTTCAACCTGCTTTTCCATGATGGCCATACCAATTGTTTTGGCCCCTCCGGCACTGATGAAATGCGACTGGGTCATCACTTCCCACGGATCGGGGACGCAAAAATGTACCCGGCGGACATCATCGAGCGTGACCAGGTCAGGCTTAAATTCGGTAATGCCGGCAATGTCCAACAGTCCTTCTTCCCGGATCTGATCCTGGGTATAGAGCAGGCGCTCTTCCCGCTCCGGGTGGCTGGCACTGATGGCCCAGTCATAAGCGGGGAAAAAAACAAGTCCGGTTTTATGTTTGGCCTCCAGCATCTTTACAGCAGCGCTCCTGCTATCGGGTCGTATCCATGAATCAGTCCCGGTTTGATCTGGGCCTTCACGTCCATGGTCTTGCCGGTCGTATTGAACCCACGGACCATATTGAACTCGCTTTCATCCACGATTTCCATCTCCAGATGCCCTGGATTGGCCCCCAGCGCAAGGGCTTTGGCTTTCAACAGCTCCAGTGTCTGTTGTCGTGCCTTTTCCAGGTTGAAGCTGTTGCTGATGCGCTTGTGAAAATGTTCCTCGGGCGCCATCGCCACCCCTTGTTGCGTATCGACCCTTAACGCTACTTCGGTGGTTGTGCGGGCCAGGGCGGCCCCGATGGCATTGGCTACCTCCCAGCGGGGCACGACCCCCACTTTCCAACCGGATAGTTCTTCAAGCCGGCCTGCAAATCCGGCGGCCGGCCCGCCCAGGACCAGTATTTTCTCAGGGTTCACGCTGTGACCTTCCAGCATTTCGTGGACCGTATACACCGGCTGGCTGTTAATCCGGGTAATCATTTGCCGGGCCTGTGCCAGAATTTTTTCACAGGTATGATTAAAAATTTTTTCGGCCGCCACCGTCACGGACAACCCCAGTCCAGCGGCCAACCCGGCCAACCCCTCCCGGGCGGTTGCTTGGCCGGCGCCCTTGATGATCCCCAGCACCAACATGGCATCCGTCGGGGTGGGCGCGGGCCCACCGTAGGCCATGGCTGGGCCCCTGCGCTCAGGCCCCACCTGCAGCTCCCCCGCGACAACCTGAACAACGCTGTCACCGCCCACACCGATGGAATGCGTTTTCAAAGATCTGACCAGCGTTTTCAAGGGTTGTATATCGGTGCCCTTGGGATCGAGCAGGGGGGCGTTTTTGACCATCACCGCCATATCCGTGGTGGTGCCCCCGATATCCATAACCAGGCACTCTTCTTCATCGGGGGCAAATGCCAAAGAGCCCATGACACTCGCGGCGGGTCCGGAGAGAATCGTCTGGGCCGGGAAATCGATGGACACCTCCAGATTCATATTCCCGCCGTCGGCTTTCAGGATCCGAATGGGGACTGCCAGGCCTTTGCTTTCCAGGGATCTTTTAACGGCTGTAAAAAACTCGCGGTGGATGGGATAGACAGCGGTGTTGAGATAGGTGGTCGCGATTCGGCGGGGAAAACCGAGGTTGCCCGAAACCCGGTGCCCCAGGAATATTTTTTTAAACCGGGAGTCGATCAGCCTGGCAATCGCCACTTCATGGGCCGGGTTCCGCGTCGAGAATTTTCCAACCACACCGACCAGTTCGATGCCCTTGTCCAGCATCCGGGAGGCGATGGCTTCGACCTGGGCGGAATCGATCGCAGCGGTTTCGCGGCCCCGGTGGTCGATGGCGCCGGTCACGACATGGTAATCGTCACAGGTCCGGTAGAGGTTAGGGTCTATCCCCGGACCGGCTGCGACCAGCATACCGACCCTGGGGATCTTCCCCTGAACCACGGCATTGGTCGTCAGGGTGGTGCTCAGTACGAGGCGCTGGATGGTTTCCGGGGAGATACCGCTGGTAATCTGATCGATGCCGTCCAGGACCGTCTGGAAAAGGTCTCCGGTGTTGGTTGCGATCTTGACGGACCCAACCAGTCCTTCATTTCCCAAAAGCACCACATCCGTGTGGGTACCGCCGACATCCAGACCGATTATCATGAAGCTCCCCAGGCCTGCGTAACTGGTTATCCAGGGCCCATCCACAAACGGCATCTTTTGGTCCAGAGCGGCGTTTTCGCTCTTTTGAATTCCTCGGAATAGCGCACTATGCCTGCGGTTTCCAAATCGCTCAAGCCTTGCTATGCCCCAATACCTACCATTTGTGGACAGACACTATTTATAAATAAATGCAGGGTTTATGCTAAACCATATGACCCCCGGATGTCAATCTTTCAACAAGCGCGACAGGCCCTGGTCAGCTAAGGACGCGGCCGGTGTTACGCTGGCATATTGGGCCACTGGGTGAGTTTACCCTGGTAATTTTTCAGAGTGTACTCTTTTTCATCCTTGCCCATGATGTAGTAATCTGGCATCAGCGGAATCTTGCCGATATTGGTGGCGATCACGTACATGGGCTGGGCCAGGCCGGTGGTATGGCCGCGGATGGCATCCCGGATCAATTCGGCGCCCTTTTCCACGGTCGTCCGAAAGTGGTCGATGCCGGGTGCCGGTTCACAATAGAACACATAGTAGGGCCGTATGCGCACCTGTAGCAACTTCTGGTGCAACTGCCGGAAGGTTTCAGGATCGTCATTGATCCCCTTGAGCAGGACCGCCTGATTGCCCACGTTAACACCGCAGGTGAGCAGGTCGAAAACCGCGCGGGCGGTTTCCGCGGTTATCTCCCTGGGGTGGTTGCACTGGGTATTAATCCAGAGCGGAATCTTATGGTAGGGGCTGAGGATTCTTTTAAGCGCCGGAGTGATTCTCTGGGGCAGGACGATAGGGGTACGGGTACCGAAACGAATCATTTCCAGGTGGTCGAGCTCCCGCAATTTGCGGATCAGGTATTCGATCTTTTCGTCGGCAAGGATAAAGGGATCTCCCCCGGTAATCAGTACGTCCCGCACCTCTGTATGCTCCTTAATCCAGGCCAGGCCCTCTTCCAGGTCCATACGGAACTGAATATCACGGTCCACGACCAGCTCCTTGCGGAAACAGTGCCGGCAGTAATTGGCACATACATCGGTGACGGTAAAAGCCACCCGGTCGTGGTACTGGCGGGCGATACTGTCAGGCCGCACCTCATCGGTGCTGCGGTTTTCTTTCCACATCAGGTAGTTGTCGACACCATACTCATTGACATTTTCCTCCAGGGAAGGCAACACCTGCCTGCGGATCGGGCAATTGGGGTCCTTGGGATCCATCAAGGCGGCAAAATAGGGAGTCGTGCCCCACTTGGTATTCAAGGTGGTTATGGCCTTTTCCTCTGCGGGGGTGACCTCGATATAGTCCTTCAGACGTTCAAGGGTATTGACACTATTTTGAAGTTGTTCGACCCAGGCTTCCATTGATCTTCTCCTTACCAGAGGCTATCTCAAAAATGTCTTTTGGCCCAATCTCTGCGTTGGGCGATCGGTTCCAATCCTCGAAATACTCGAGTATTCCTCCGGTTGAAACCTCACGTCCGCCTTGACCTTGAACCAAAATCCTATTTTTGAAATTGCCTCTAATCATGCAGTTAGTCAGGACGTTAGGCCCCGCCGCGTAAGCGCCGGGCACTAACGGCTTAAATATTTACTGTGTTCTCTGGGTGTCACGTGGGTGCGGTGCTCCTCCCAGTCACTTACCTTGAGGGCCATGTAGTTGCTGTAAATTCGCTCACCAAGCGTCTCTTTGAGAAATTTGCTACGCTCGGCTTCGACAAGCGCCTCGTACATGCACTTGGGCAGAAACCGCCGATCCCAAACCTTCATTTTCCAGTTCTTGCGGTACGTGCTGCCGGATATGGGCGGCCCGGCATCGAGCTGTTCCCGAATGCCGGCCAGTCCCATGGCAATCAGCACCGCTATCTGCAGATAGGGATTCCCGCAGGGGTCCGGACTGCGCAACTCGAGACGGGTGCTCTGCGGGTTGAGCGCATGTGGGATCCGAACCATGGAACTGCGATTGCTAAAACCCCAGTTGCGAACCACGGGGGCTTCCCGTTCAATCACATAGGCTTTATAGGAATTGAGCGTAGAGGCCATGATGATGGAGGTTTCACGCGCGTATTTCAGGATCCCCGCGATAAACTGCCGGGCGATTTTGCCGATATGCTTGGGCGCCGCGGGATCGTAAAACACATTGTTGCCTTTACCATCCTGCATCGAAAGATGGATATGAAACGCATTGCGGTTGTACCCGTCAAACGGTTTGGGCATGAAAGCGGCATGGTAGCCGGATTCGGCCGCCACTTTCTGGGTCACATAATTGAAAAGCACGGTCCGGTCGGCACCGTTTAGAGGGTCCGTGCACTCGAGGTTGATCTCATGCTGGGAGGGGGTTACCTCATGGTGCGATTTTTCAAATGTGATGCCGCATTCCGCCAGCACGGCTATGATCCGGTCGCGAACCGCCTCGCCCTTGTCATGGGGACTGGCTTGAAAATAACCACCGTTATCGGTATGGGAGTCCGCGTCGAAGGTATCCCCTTTCAACAAAAAAAACTCGTGCTCCGGCCCCACCGTAAAGGTGTATCCAAACGTCTTGTCGGCTTCTGTCAGCACATTCTCCAAAACAGCCCTGGGATCGGCCTGGGCGCGCTGGCCCGCTTCATTGTAGACATCCCCGATGAAGAAACCGACCTTCTCATCCGTGAATTTTACCGAGCGATAACTTTCTGGGACCGGTTTAAGAATGCGGTCGCTTTTTTCCACGGCCGCAAAACCAGCGATGGAGCTACCGTCGAAACCGATACCCGTTTCGCAGATGGATTCCATGTTTTCCGGATTCACCGGCAGACTCATAATACGACCGTGCAGATCGGTGAAAAAAATCTTGGTTGAATCCATCGCTTTCAATGTGTCCAAAGTAGCCTGAAAATCGCCCATTCCCACGCCCCCATTTCGCTCCGGTATCCGATGGCTTTTGTAGTTGGCTAAGCCGCCCGAATACCGTCACAGTGTTTTTGGCCCCGATTTATAAGTTTCACTTAATCCAGATGCCCATAGCAATCCCCCTTTGAAAATGCAATTGTTTTGTCCACGCTTGATTGAAGTTTGAATTGAAAATTATGCCGATACGTGGGATATTTGCGCCAACTTTTGAACCCTTCTGACTGAGTGGTAAGATGATCCCTGACAGCCTGCCCACATACATCCGGCAACACACCCCCGCCATGTTGGCCCTGTTGAAAGACTTGGTCCTGATCCAGAGTTCCAGCTATAACAAGGCCGGGGTTGACCAGGTGGCTGCCCGGATTGCAGCGGCTTTCGAAGGTGATGCCATTGCCTGTGAAACCATGACCCAGACCGTAGCAGGCAATCACCTTGTTGCCCGTTCAAGCGCAGCCCAACGCGGTGATCAGCAAATCTTGCTCAGTGGCCATATGGATACGGTTTTCCCGATTGATACCGATTTCAATTGGTATAAAGAAGACGCTGCGCACTGTTTGGGACCAGGCGTTGCCGATATGAAGGGCGGCCTGGTGGCCGGGATCTTCGCCTTGAAGGCTCTAGCTGCCGTCGGGCTGCTGGACACGATCCCGGTAACCTTCGTTTTCAATTCCGATGAAGAGATCGGCTCCGGGTCTTCCCGGGAACTCATCCGCGCCGAAGCGCGTCGGAGTCTATTTGCCCTGGTGCTTGAGTGCGGCGGTCTGAACGGTGAAGTCGTGACCGGCCGCAAAGGAAATATTGCCCTCAACCTGTCGGTCCGGGGGCAGGCCGGGCATGCGGCCTATGCCGGACCTGACAAGGGCAGTGCAATTTTAGAACTGGCCCGCAAAACAATTGCCTTTGAAACGCTGAATGATCCGGATAAGGGCATTACGGTAAACGTAGGACTTGTGGCGGGCGGCATCGGTTCCAATACGGTAGCGGAAAGCGCGTCCGCCAAGATTGACTTTCGCTTCGCAGCTCAGCAAGACGACGCCATTTTGCAAGAGAAGATCGACCGGCTGGCGAGGCACTGCAGCGTACCCAATACCTCGGCCAGCTACGAGATCACCAGCACGCGTCCACCCATGCCGGCGGGTAGAGACAATGAAGCGCTTTTTGAGGTGATCGCAATGGCGGCGACCGAATTGGGGATTGATGTGGCGGCTGAACACCGCCAGGGGGTTTCGGATGCAAACCTGATCGCCGCCGAAAAGGTACCGGTGGTCGATGGGCTGGGCCCCATCGGCGACAGGGACCACAGCGCCGATGAATACATCCGCAGGGAAAGCCTCCCTCAAAGGGCGCTGCTGATCGCCGGGTCCATTCTGGCCGGTTGGCGCCAACTGGGCGGCTGACAGTTAGAGGCTATCTCAAAGATGTCCTTTGGCCCAACCTCGGCGTTGGGTGCTCGCTTCCGGCACGGCGTGCCGGTTTTCAAGCCGTTAGGCGCAACCTTGAGCCGAATTCCTATTTTTTGAAATAGCCGCTAGTGGTTTTCACCACCGGCCTGCTTTTCTTCGATTTTGGGCTTGTCTGTCACCTGACAGTCAGGTTTCATTCAGGTGGGAACGCCCATCCGCGGTAAAATCACCGCCTGCAGCAGGTACCAGACACCAATAACACCGATAGCAATCAGGATATCACTCATTAAAGACCTCGTTTTAGCGTTGTTTTGCGGCAACGGCTCTCGCCACAGTCCAGGATCGCTTGGTCGCCCAGCAAAATCCAGTTACGCCCAGTAGCAGCATCACCGCAGGAAGTGGCTGCTATCAAGCAATATGATGAAACCCGGCGGCAGGATGAAACCCGCCAGATTGCGCCACACCAGCAACATGCGGGCGGCTCTGCCAGCAACCCCAAAAAGCTCAGGCACACACTACCGGATACCGTTAAGATAATGCTGTTTTTATCGTGTGCAAGATAACGCGCAATCATATAAACGGCAATGGCCAACCGGACCCTGCCGACCTGGCCTGTGGACCGGCTGGCCGGACATAGAACGGCTAACGTCTCAACAATTGCTGTTCGATAAAGTCAGCGATTGGATCAACTTCGTCAAGCCCGAACACCGGCAGGGGGGTCTCAATCGCCACATCGGCCACCAGGGCCAGCAAGTGCGGGTCGTCAAGACACACCGGTTGGCCGCCGGCAGCTTTTCTGAAAATCTCAATCTTGGGACACCGGCCGCCCTTGAAACCCTCCACCAGGACAATGTCCCGATCTTCCAAAAACGGCAGGGCCGCTTCCAGAGAATCCAGCGTTGATGTTTTAACGATAGCGATTCGCCGGGGTGAAACCGCCACAACGGTGTCCGCTCCGGCCACCTGGTGACGAAATGTATCCTTGCCCTCCTGGTCCATGGTAAATCCATGGTGGGTATGTTTCACCGTCCCGACGGTGTAGCCCCTCTTCTTCAAATTCGGGACCAGCTTCTCAATCAAGGTAGTTTTCCCTGTGTCGGAATTTCCTACGATAGCAACAAGTGGCGGCATAAGCAGTCCAATATCTATTGGTTTTAGCGGGTTCGGTGTTCAATCTCTTATTGACTGGCAATTTACGCCCGGCACCCATGGTTGTCAAGCCCGTGCGGTGGAAAGCGAATGAAAGCGTTGACACAGCCTGAAAACTGCCTATGATAACGGAATTATGAATCTTTTCGGCAGCCCCCTCTGCAACTGAGGCCACGATGGAGCCGCAACAGGAGAGCGCGAATGACAACGGTACTCCAGGTTAAGGATCTGGCCAAACACTACGGCGCCCTCAAGGCGGTTGCCGGGGTTAGTTTTGGCGTGGACGGGGGAACCTGTTTTGGGTTGCTGGGCCCCAATGGCGCCGGTAAAACAACCACCATCGAAATGATCGAGGATATAACCGCGCCCACATCAGGTGAAATATATTACAAGGAGAATCGGCGGGCCGGATCGTTTCGTGAAGAAGTCGGCATCCAGTTTCAACACACCGCCCTGTTGGGATTTCTAACCGTTCGTGAAACCCTGCAGACGTTTGCGGACCTTTACACCCGCCCCCACGAGCTGGATGACCTGATCGGCATGTGCCAGCTTGAAGACATCCAGGACCGGTACAATGACAAGATTTCGGGTGGTCAACGCCAGCGTCTGCTGCTGGCAATGGCCCTGGTGAACCGACCCGAATTGCTGTTTCTGGACGAACCTTCCACCGGCCTGGACCCCCATGCCCGCCATGAACTGTGGAAAATCGTCGAAGAGGTAAAAGCACAGGGCAAGACCATCATTCTGACGACCCACTACATGGAGGAAGCGGCCAAACTGTGTGACCAGATAGCCATCATGGACTTCGGTAAAATCATCGCGCGGGGTACGCCGGAGGCCCTCATCCACCAATACTGCGGCGGCCCGTCGCTGACCCTGCCCAAACAATTACTGGAAACCGTCAAGCCGCACCTGCAGTACAGTTACCGGGAAAGCGGCGATAAGCTGGAGATATTCCCGGAAGATACCAATGAATGTTTGGCCCGGCTGATCGAGATGGGCGTGGACCTTTCGGACATGACCGTCCGCTCGCCCAACCTGGAAGATGTGTTTCTAACGCTCACCGGACGCCAACTGCGAGACTGATCGACCTATGAATGTTAAAAGATTCTGGGCCATGTTCATCGCCCGCAACCGCGAATTTTTCAGGGACCGCTCGGCCTTTGGATGGAACTTTTTGTTTCCCTTCCTGCTGGTCGCCGGGTTCGGTATCATTTTTGACGGCAAGGTCTACAAAGATTACAAAGTGGGCGTTTTCCCCGCAGAGCGCACCCTGCCGGTTATTGCGACCGGGGATCTGCCGGTCAGGTTCCAACACTTGCAGCCGGTCGAATTGATCGGGTTCAAGTCGCTTGCGGAAGGACTGGACAAACTGCGCCATCACAAAGTCGATTTTTTGGTGGAACTGGGTCCCCGCCCTTACCGCTACTGGGTGAATGAAAGCTCACCGAAAGGGTATGTTCTCGAAAGGTTATTCGAAGGCAGCCTGGCCCCGCCGGTGGCTGGTAACAGTGCCCGCCGGATTCCAATCGAAGGGCTTGAAATTCGTTATATAGACTGGCTCTTTCCCGGCATTCTGGGTATGAACATGATGTTCAGCGCGCTGTGGGGTGTCGGTTACGTGGTCGTCCGGTATCGTAAAAATGGCGTTCTAAAACGACTCAAGGCCACCCCGCTCACCGCGCTGGAGTATCTCAGTGCGCAAATGCTTTCGCGGCTTTTTCTTCTGATGTTCACCCTGGTGGTGGTCTGGACGGGCTGCCATCTGATATTCTCTTTTAACATGGTTGGTTCCTACCTGCACCTGGCCCTGGTCTTTTTCCTGGGCAGCCTGAGCCTGACCGCACTTGGGTTGATCCTGGCATCCAGGGGTACCAGTGAGGAGCTAACCACCGGCATTCTCAATTTCATTTCGTGGCCCATGATGTTTCTCTCGGAAGTCTGGTTTTCGATTGAAGGGGCCCCCCGCTGGGTGCAATGGTTCGCCCAGGCGTTTCCCTTGACCCACCTGCTGACAGCCGCCCGCAAAATTATGAGCGACGGTGCCGGTCTGGTGGCCATCCTCCCTGAAATTACGGTCCTGGCAGTCATGAGTGTTGTGTTTTTGGCTATCGGCGCCTGCTTGTTTTCGTGGACCCGCTAGGCCATGATAAATTTGACATTCTACCTCTAAAAAACATATGATGACTGGTCACCGGGCGTCCTGCTGCGATCTTGCAGTGACGATCCCGAGGTTCATTGGGCCCCCAATCGAGGCTATCTCAAAAAAAGGATTTTGGTTCAAGGTGCGGCGGCCGTGAGGTTCCCCTGCGTTGCGGGACTTCCTGCTGTTGTAATTCTCGATTGTGGGTCGCAACCGGAGGTGCCAGCGAAACTATTGCCTTGCGTGGTAGATACTAAAGTATTTCGAGGCTTGGAACCAAACGCCCAACACCGAGATTGGGCCGAATGACATTTTTGAGATTGCCTCTCGATATCCACGGAGACACATGTCCCACGTCGGAAAAAAATGGCCCCAGCCTGTTGCCGCCGCATGCCCGGTCTCCGGGCTGCCGGTTACCCGCCGACCGGAATGGACGGACATAGATCTGGGCAATGGTTATTCAGTTTCCTTTGAGTTTATCGGCGACCGGATTCTCCTCTCAGGATCAAAGGGCTGGAAACATGCCAATCGGCAAACCATCAAACAGCTGTTCCGAAAGCGCCGTGAAATTCTCGACCAGATGCTGGATAAGAACGAAACCTTTGTGGAGTTGAGAGATTACGGCCACTTCAAGGGCATCTCCTCCCGGGAAGCCCGCGATCAGTTTATCGCGGAAATGAGAAAAGACAGGCACCGGATTGAGGCCTTTATCGGCTTCAACGCCCCCCGGGCCATCAAAATCGGTTTCAGTGTCTGGGGTCGCCTGTTCCGGGCTCCCTTTCCGGTCTTAATCGAAAAGGACTATGCGGCCGCCCTCCAGAAAGCCTTGGCCGCTGCAAGTGACCACATATCCATCGACGGCTGGCCGGACCGTAAAGTCGTCAAGCAGCCCCGGGCAACGTATGCAAGTGATGCGTACCGGGTTGAATATGAAATCATCGATAGTCGCATCGTCCATTCTGCCGGCAAAGGGCTTTATACCAGCCGGGATGTTGCGCCCACCATGGAATGCTTTCGAAGCGTCTGCGCCAAGGTCATCGAAAACCCGCGGGGCTGCTATCACATCAACGGTCTAAGTAAAACCGGCCGGGCCTCCCGCAAGGCACGTTTGCTCTACCTGGATGCCATCAAACAGTGGCATGCGGACTTTCCGCACTTTCGAATGATCATTTTCTACGGTGCCAATCGCTGGATGAAAGCGGGTATCCACCTGGCCAAGCACCTGGTGCCTTTCAAAGTTAAGATTGTGGATGATCTGGAAAGCGCCCTGGCTTATATAAAAGTGCTGGATTCGTCCGGCCAGCGCCCCTCGGAGCCCACACCCGCAGATACCGCGGAAACTGGGTCGAATCTGCCCCCCTATCCCGGCCCGCCCCATGAGATCCTGGAGTTTTTGGGAAACATCAGTTGGGGCTCTGGTGAACCGGGCATCCCCGATCCGCCGTCAGAGGCAGATACCCAATTCCAGCCGGTTTTTGACGCCATATCTTTGATCAAAATGGATCTGGACGAACTGGAGGAGGACCGCCGCAAGGGTGAAAACGAAAGGCAGATCCTGGCCACCGCCATTGAACAGTCGACGGACAGCATCACCATAACCGATAACGCCGGCATTATCCTGTACATGAATCCCGCCTTCAGTCGGATTACCGGATACACAGCAGCCGAAGCTGTCGGACGGCACATCTCATTTATTTCACAGGATCGGGAAACCATCGCGCGATTCGATACCCTGTGGCAGTCAGTGAGCCTAGATCAAGCCGTCACACAGAAAATGACCTGTCACCAAAAGAATGGGGTCCCGTATCTGGCAAAGACCACCATTTCACAGATCGTCAGCCGTGACGGCCGCAACCGGAACTATGTGACGGTACAGCGCGATGTCACCCACGAAGTTCAACTTGAAGCACAGCTGAAGCAGATTCACAAAATGGAAGCCATCGGCACCCTGGCCGGCGGCATTGCCCATGATTTTAACAATATCCTCTTCCCGATCATCGGCTACACCGAAATGTCGCTGGATGAGGCCCCGGCCGATAGCCAGTTGGCCCAGAACCTGACCGAAATACTGCAGGCCGCCAACCGTGCCAAGCAGCTGGTAAAACAAATTCTCACCTTCAGCAAACAGGACAGCTCCACCCGCAAACCCATTGACCTGGTGCCCGTGATCAAGGAAGCTGCCTCCCTGCTCAGGGCCTCCATCCCGGCTACCGTTGATATCCAGCAGATCTATCAAAAAGGTGGCGGGCGTGCCCTGGCAGACCCCACCCAGATTCACCAGGTTATCGTCAACCTGGGTTCCAACGCCTTTCACGCCATGCGCGAAACGGGCGGCACCATGACGATTGCGCTGGCCAAAACCACGGTCACGGAAAACCCGAGCGAAACGGCCGGTCGGTCGCTGAACCTGCCGACCGGAGACTACCTGAAACTGAGTGTCAGCGATACCGGGCACGGGATGCCGCCGGAAATCAGTGAACGGATATTTGATCCTTTTTTTACAACCAAGGAGATGGCCACCAACACCGGGATGGGGCTCTCCATGATCCACGGCATCATCACCGGTCATGACGGCCGCATCATGGTGGCCAGTGAACTGGGAAAGGGAACCACCTTTGATATTTACCTGCCGGAGATCAAAATCCCGCCACACCCGGAAGAGGACCTGGCCGAGGAGCACGTCATTTCTCTGCAAACCGGGCGGGGGCACATTCTGATTGTAGACGATGAAATACAAAGTTACAAAATCATACGAAAAATAGTGAGTGGCCTGGGCTAGGACACGACTTGTTTCAAAGACAGCGACAAGGCCCTGGCCTACTTCGATGAATGCCACAAAAGTGTCGACTTGGTCATTACCGACCTGGTCATGCCCGGTATGACCGGCGATGTTATGGCCACGGAAATGACGAAAATAAAGCCGGAAATCCCAGTAATCATTTGCACCGGTCACAGGGAAATGCTAAATAATACGGATACGACCAAATTTCGGGAAATCTTGATCAAACCCGTCTCGCGCAACGATCTTGCCCAGGCCGCCCGGCGTGCCCTGACAAGTACCATGGATGCGTAAGGAAGGAGCGCACATCATGGCTCGAATTCTGATCATCGACGATGACGAAATCATCAGAAGAATGCTGTCGCTCATGCTCACCAAGGCCGGCTATGAGGTCTTGGCGGCCGCCGATGGGAAAGAGGGAATTGATCTGTTTCGGCAAAATGAAGTTGACCTGGTCATCACCGATCTCATCATGCCTGAAAAAGAGGGGATTGAGATGATTATGGAGTTGAAAAATGATTTTCCCGACGTCAAAATCATTGCAATGTCGGGCGGTGCCCAGATGGGACCCGAAGGATACCTTCAATTGGCTGATGCCCTGGGTGCCCAGCGGACGCTGAAAAAGCCCATTGCCAGGGATGACCTGCTCGGCACCATTGCCGAAATTCTGGCCTGACATCAAGATCCCGGACTTATCACACCGCCCATCCGGGGAAGCGGCAAAATTCAAACGATAACAGCACCATAATCCCTGGTTTCGCGCCAGGCCGAAAGCCCGCAGCGACCTGATTGCCGGGTATCTATCATTCCGCTTCCGAAAATTGCTTTTCCAGCATAATCTTGAGGATCGTCCGGTCCGTCTCAATCATTCCCTCGGTACTGAGGGTGCCCACATTTTTCATGGTTTGCTCAGGTGACAGTCCGACAATACCGTCCGTTGGCTGTACATTAACGCCCTGGAGGGCAAAAAGTGCCGACTGAACCGCCGTTCCAGCAGCGGTCGCCAGTTTCAGGGCACAGCCGGCCTTGGCGCCATCACAGATAACCCCGGCCAAATCCATGGTCAGGTTTTTAATCGACCCGGCAATTTGCGCCTGGTTGCCACCCAGCAGGTAGGCAACCCCGGCCGCCGCGCCGGCCCCGGCCGCTACCGAGCACCCGCAAACCGCTGTCAAGCGCCCGGTGTGGGCTTTCACGTAGGCGGTAATCAAGTGGCTCAAGCCGATGGCCTTCAGAGCAGTGCGCTCGGTACAATCCACCCAGGTGCGCACGGCCCAGATCGGCAGGATCGCTGTCAGGCCGTGATTCCCGCTGCCGGCCGAACTCATGGCCGGCAGTTTAACTCCGGCCATTCTAGCATCAGAGGCGGCCGAGGCCAGAATGCGGGCATCCAGGATCATATCGCGGGTGACCAATTTCTGGCGTGCCAACCGCTCCAGGGCCAAACCGATCCCCAATCCGGGTCCATATTTCAGACCGTGGTTGGCCAGGGCCATATTGGTATCCACGCCGTCTTGCAAAAAAGCCAGGTCCTCATCATCCAGATCGTCGAGCAGTTTCAGCAGCTGCCCCAGTGAAAGGGTCTTCAACCAGGTTTCCAGTTCTGATACCGGCGAGGCACTCTGGTCGTCAATCGTTGTAGATAAAAGCGGGCTATCCTCCACCGGTTGTCCATTAAAGGATATGCTCACGATATTGTCGTGCAGGTCACAAATCAGGGCCTCCGCCCAATCACCAGCAGCGCTCACCCGGGTTTTGATGTACAGTCCCCGGTGATCGGCCAGTAGGTGAACTTTCACTTTACCTTCTTTGATCAACTGTTTGGCCCGCGGAACCGCACTTTCATCCACACTCTCGAGGACTTCCAGTTTCAAGGCCGGATCCCCGGCACAGGCACCAATGGCGGCGGCCATGTCCAGGCCGGACAGGCCGCCCGTACCCGGAATAGAAACGGCGAGGCCGTTTTTGTAGATGTTGGGATCGACCGACACTTCAATCAGGTCAATTTTCTGTTTATCCAGCAAAGACGCTGCTGCTGCCGCGCCCAGGGCAATGGCCACGGGCTCGGTACACCCCAATGCCGGGGCAACCTGCAGGTTCAGGATATCTTTAACGGTATAGTTCATGGCTATCACTCCAGTGGTCCAGGTTTTTGTTGAACAGTGGCTGGCGTATGCCTATACTCTAGTTAGCAACCCGAGTTCAAGACCATTGTGGGTAAGGTCAAATTTGCTACCGGCGCTAAGCCAGCAATCTAATGGAGGCTATCTCAAATGATTACGACAGCGGAAATCATGTCCCGAGAGGTGATCACATTGACCCCGGGGATGGAAATTGGGGAAGCCACCCGGCTGCTGCTGGACAATCACATCAACGGTGCCCCGGTGATAGACAGCCAGGGCCAATTGGTGGGCATTCTCTGCCAGAGCGACCTGATCGCCCAGCAAAAGAAATTGCCGATTCCGTCTCTGTTCACCTTCCTGGACGGCCTCATTCCCCTTTCATCAGCGAAACAGCTGGAAAAAGAGGTGCGCAAAATTGCGGCCACCACTGTTTCTCAGGCCATGACCGGCAACCCGGTCACAGTCTCCCCGGAAACCGGCATAGAAGCCTTGGCTGCATTGATGGTGGATAACAATTTCCACACCCTGCCGGTGGTCGCGGGCGGCAAACTGGTCGGTATCGTGGGCAAGGAAGATGTACTCAGAACCCTGATCGCTGCCCCCCCCCCCACCCAGCTGAGCACCTGAATACGGAACGCCGGTTGCAGGCCCGGGAAACAAGTGTGCCCCTCAAGACAAGGGCCGGTTGGCTCAAGGGTCCTTTTCGATCAGCATCCAAATCGATAAACGCGTCGCCTGCTCACGCTTCCCACTGTCGATGACGGCCTGGATGGCATCATTGCGCTGCCCGGCCACCTGGCCGATATCCACCCAGCGGCCCAGGGGGACCCGAATCTGTGTAGCCGCATCGACAAACCGGATGATACCGGCCGCGTATGTGCTTATACGGGGTGTCAAGCTGACCAGGGCCATGCGACCGCGCACTATCGGCAGCACCTCGAAACCGGTGGCCACCCGTTTGTAGGTGGTCTGCCGCCGACAGCCGCCATATGTACGGCAGACCCGGGACCACCGGGTTGTAAAGGGGATGTCGCTGCCGGTGGCGATATAGGCCGGTTGCCCGGATTGTCCTTTCAGGACATACTCAGACAGTTGCCTGTTTCCAGCCTTTGACTTGTCGAGCGTTACATCCACCCCGTCTTCGGTGTAACCCGGCGTACCCAGTGACCAGCCCGGACCGGAAATGCGGCCTGCAACGGTCAGCTCATCTTCCGCGTCTGTTCGCAGTTGTCTCATCTTGACCCGGATGGTCAGAGCGGGGGCGGGCTGGTCGAGCTGCCGTACCAGATCACGTACCTGGGCTATTACCTGCGGGGTGTCGTTCACAATCAGGGCGTGGGTCCGGCGATCGAAAGAGAGTCGTCCCGCCGGCGAGAGTAGGACGGATACGGCCCGGGAAATGTCATCCGGGTCAGCGTGGTCTATCTGGATGACGGCCAGCGCACCCCGGCAATCGGGGACATAGGCCGGGACCCATTGCATGCCTGTAAAAAGCACGCCCAGCAAAACAGCGCTATAAATTTTGTCCAGGGGCATGTCGGGGCCTTTCCGGCTGCCGGTTCCCAACCGGGACGACCAGCCAGACCCGGTTTCGCAGCCAAGATTCGATCTTGCCAACTACCAAGGGTAGGTATAAAGAGTATAGCATCAGCAACCATCCTGCAACCCGTGGACGAATCTGGAGAGAATGAAATGAAACTGGGCATCATCGGACTGCCGCGATCAGGCAAAGCAACCATCTTCGACGCTCTCACCCGCAGCAGTGCCCCGCCCGGCAATCGCGCGGAGGACCGCATCGGCACCATTGTGGTCCCGGACAAACGGATAGATGTCCTCAGCGATATGTATAACCCGCAAAAGACCATATACGCCCAGGTGGAATACTTCCTGCCCGGTGCCAAAGGCGGCCCGGACAAAGGTGACCAAACTGCCTGGACACCGGTTCGGGATGCAGACGCATTGATTCACGTGGTTCGGAATTTCAGCGGTTACGGTTTTGATGCGCCGACCCTGGCTGAAGATTTTCTCGCAATCGAGCAGGATCTGATCCTGACCGATCAAGTTTCAGTCGAAAAAAGGCTGGAAAGACTGGTCCTGGAAAAAAAACGCGGCCGCAGTATTCATCCCGAAGAGCCAGGCCTGCTTGAAAAGTGCCTGGAGGCATTGGAACGCGAACAACCCCTGCGGCGGATTCCCGAGATTGCCCTGTCCCCCCTTTTAAAAGGGTTTGCCTTCTTGTCGGCCAAGCCGAAACTGGTCCTTTTCAACAACGAGGATGAGGATGATCAGTCGCCGGAGACGGCCACGGTGTTTGCCGCCGAAGAAACGATGGTCATCCGCGCCAAACTGGAACAGGAGCTGGGACAGATGTCTGAGGAAGAGGCGGACGAATTCCTGGCAGAGTTTAACGTGACCGCCTCGGCCATGGACCGAGTCATCAAAAGATCCTACGCCCTCCAGGGGCTGATTTCTTTCTTTACGGTCGGTGAAGACGAGGTCCGGGCCTGGACCATCCGAGCGGGTACCCCGGCTTTGGATGCCGCCGACGTTATTCACTCCGACATCAAAAAGGGTTTCATTCGGGCCGAGGTTGTCTCCTACAATGATCTGATGGCCGCCGGTTCCCATGCCCAGGCCCGCAAACAGGGTACTGTCCGGCTGGAGGGAAAAACCTATCCGGTGTCAGATGGTGATATCATCAATTTTCGCTTCAACGTGTAGGGACCCGGGGCGACACTTCTGACCGCCGTGCGCCGCCGAGTCCGCTAGCCGAAAACGATCGCTCGGATCACCTGGTAGTTGTCTCGAATTTGACACCCCTTTCCAAAACCCTTACAATCCAGACATACGTCATTTTGACGCGCCCTGACGTCAGAGCTATCCCCTGTGACGGCAACATTGCGCAACCTGAGGCTGAGGATGAACCCAGCAGCTGAAAATAGGAAACGCATCGCGGAGCTCGAGACCCAGTTGGCCCGGAAAGCCAAGGAACTCAGCGATGCCAATGAGAGCTTTCGGAAGCAGATCAATGACCGGCTGCAGACCGAGAAGGCCTTGCGGAAAAGTGAAGAGAAATATCGCCGAATATTCGAAAGCATCCAGGATGTATACGTTGAAACCTCGTTGGAAGGCGAAATCCTGGAGATCAGTCCATCGGTGGAGAAGATTTTCCAGTATAAGCGCGCCGATCTTATCGGGGCTTCCCTGAACCAGTTTTTCGCATCTGCAGAAAACCGACGGGCAATTGTGGATGCCATCCTGGCCGACGACCATATTTACAACCGGGAGATTGCCCTGCTGGACAAGGCCGGCCATATGGCCCACTGCCTCTTGAACTCCGTCCTCGTAAGGGATGATCAGCTACAGCCCTACAAGGTCATCTCTTCCCTGCGGGATATCACCGAGACTAAAAAAACGGCGGCTGCGCTCGAACAGGCCCGTACCGACCTCTACCAAGCTCAAAAAATGAAGGCCCTGGGCACGCTGGTTTCCGGGGTAGCCCACGAAATTAACAACCCCACCAACCTGATCATGCTGAACATCCACCTTTTCAAAGGCCTCTGGCAGGACCTGCTGCCCCTGCTCACCGAATTGACCACCAGCAATCCGGAACGTAAGTTTGGAGGCTTGCCGGTCAACTATCTCGAGGAGAACCTGCACCTGCTTATTAACGATACTGAAATGGCGGTCACCCGGATCGCCGAGATTGTAAAGAGCCTTAAGGAATTCTACAGCCGTTCCAGCGTCTCCGACAAAGTCCCCCTTGATATCAACGCCGCGGTGAACAATGCCCAGAAACTCACCAAGACAATGCTCCGCAAGTCCGGGACCGAACTGCTCACCGACCTGGCTCCCAACCTGCCCAAAATCAATGCCAACCTCCAGAGCATCGAACAGATACTGATGAACATGATCATCAATGCCGGGGAAGCCATCGAGCACGTTGACGGACAGGTCACCGTAAAAACCGCCCTGGACGCAGAGGACCGCATCTTGATAAGCGTGGCCGATAACGGCAAGGGCATCGCGCCGGATATGTTTGACAGCCTGTTTGATCCGTTTGTAACCAACAAGCAGGAAGCCGGTGGAACCGGTCTGGGTCTTTCCGTAACATATAGCCTGGTCCAGGCACATAACGGACGAATTCGATTTCGCAACCTTCCGGCCGGCGGGGCCGAGTTCGCCGTATCTTTTCCAGCCACCGCTCGCACCGATGCCCCGCGGGTCCTGGTCGTGGACGACGATGACATGTTTTTGCAGCTCATCAACGAGGCCCTTGAGCGCGAAGATGCGTACCATGTACAAACTGCAGCGAGTGGCGTGGACGCCTGCGCCCGGCTCGGCGAATTCCAGCCGGATGTGGTGATCCTGGATGTGTTCATGCCGGAAGTCGATGGTGTGGAAGTTTGCCGGACGATTCAGGATGACCCCCTTTTTGCGGACATAAGCGTCATCGTGGTTTCGGGCGTCCCGGACCACCCCAAGATAGCGGAAATCCGCCAGATGGGCTTCGCTACTATTTTTCCCAAGCCGCTGCCGATGGCTGAATTTCTGGCAGCGGTCCGGCAAAAAGCCGGTCTGCCGGCCGAGCCGCTGGAGGCAACGCCGGGCTGATGATGACTTGGGCCGTCGGCGGCTGACAATCAGAAACCCCAAACTGGATGCTGACATGCAGTATTTTCCGACCCATCCCACCCCGATCCTGATTGTGGATGATGACATCGGGTTGTTGACCAGTCTCAAAACCACCCTCGTAAGTGCCGGCCTCAGCGAGCCCGCCCTAATTTCCAAGAGCAGCACGGTAATCCCGTGCTTGAACGAACAACGGTTTCAGCTGATTATCCTGGACCTGATGATGCCCGACATGGACGGGATCGAATTGCTCCAGAAAATAAAAACACATCACCCCCAGACCGAATGTATCCTGCTCACCGCCATTGACGACACCTCCGCGGCTGTCCGGGCCATTAAATACGGGGCCTACGACTATCTGGTCAAACCGGTAGACCGGGAAAAACTGGTCCTGACAATAAACCGTGCCCTGGAAAGATACAGCCTGAAACAGGGGCTGCGGCTAATGGGTTCCGAAAATTCATTTGCCGATCTCAACGACCCCGATGCTTTCAAGGACATTATCGCCGGGGACGAAGAGATGGCGCGCGTCTTTCACCAGGTCGAAACCGTGGCCCCAACCGACTACAGCGTGGTGATCACCGGAGAATCCGGCACCGGTAAGGAGATGATCGCCCGTGTCATTCATGGCCTCAGCAAACGCAACACGTTTCCGTTCGTCGCCGTCAATATGGCCGCCTTCAGCAATTCGCTGTTCGAAGACGAATTCTTCGGCCACGCCAAAGGTGCTTTTACAGATGCCCGGGAGGATAAACACGGTTTCTTCGAACAGGCGCAGGAAGGGACGATCTTCCTGGATGAAATCGCTGATCTGGCGCCGACCCTGCAAGTAAAATTGCTGCGGGTGCTTCAGGAGGGCGAGCTTTACCGGATCGGCAGCACCCGGGCCCGGGCAATCGATGTTCGCATCATCTGCGCCACAAACCAGAATATTGCGACCCGCATAAACGCCGGGCATTTTCGGGCGGACCTCTTTCACCGCCTGAACGCCTACAGCATTCATCTCCAACCCCTGCGCCGGCGCAAGAAAGACATCCTGCCGCTGGCAGCTCACTTTCTGAAGCGCCATGCTGCGGCCAACGAAAAACAGATCGCATCCATCGCCCCGGACCTGGAACGCGTCCTCACGGCATACGCCTATCCCGGCAATGTGCGCGAATTGGAGAATCTGATCGCGGCCGCTGTGCTGGCTGAAAAATCCCGGACATTGACCCTGGCCTCTTTACAGGCCCCGGAATTCGCCCATGGTGCCCCCGGGACTGTCAGCACCGATACCACCCACACGTTGGCGTTCGTCCAGAGACAGCATATCCTGCGGGTGCTGGAAGATTCCAAAGGCAATCGGACCCAGGCAGCCATAACCCTGGGCATTGGTCTGCGCACCCTGCAGCGTAAACTCAAAGAATACGAACAGTCCGCAGATACGTCAGAGTGACACGCGGTGCGCCAAATTGGCGCTCTATTCATAAATTATTGTATTTTTTATATAAATCTTCCTGATCCGCCTTCCGAATGTCAGTTTGACACCTTTCCCCATTTGACTTGATTTTAACCCTTCCAAACATATCATGTTTAATTACAGACCGTTATAGATTTTTAGGCAGTGTGCAGATTTAGGCACAGAATATGTAGAACAGATGTATGAGCCCGCGACCAACCACACCATCATTGGCGTTTGGCGAATCATCGGATGAAACGAGCATAACCAGTTGCTTCTATAGGCAGTGGACGTGAACATCATAATTGTAGACGATGACCGTGGTAATCTAAACGCGCTGAAAGCCCATTTGGCGCGCTATGGACACCAGGTAGAGACCGCTGATCGGGGTCAAACAGCGCTGGCAGCGATTGCCCGGGCCCACCGTGCCGGTACACCTCTGGATTTGCTGGTGACCGACCTGAAGATGCCCGGCATGGACGGGATGGAGCTGCTCCGGTCGGTCAACACCCGGTGGCCGCAGATGGCCAAGGTGTTGATGACCGCCTACGGGGGGCACCGAATTAGAGCGTCCGCACTGAGTTTCAGTGCCGAATATATCGAAAAGCCATTTTCACCGGATCTGCTAATCCAGAAAATGGAGGCATTTCAGAACCTCAAAGGAGGAAACCATGTTGAAGAAATTTAAACTGTCAACCCGCATTCTGGCATTGGGTGTGGTTATCATGCTTTGTTTCATTTTGTTCTTTGCCTGGTTGTACCCGCGGATTCGGTCCAATACGTATGATGCCAAGTATGTGAAGACCAGACACCTTGTCGAGGCCGCCTGGAACGTGATCAACCACCAGGCAGCCCTGGCCAAAGCCGGAACGGTAACTGAAACCGAAGCCAAACAGGCCGCCATACAGACCATCAAAGCGATGCGCTACGACGGTAAAGAGTACTTCTGGATCAATGACACCCGGCCGCATATGGTCATGCACCCCATTAAACCCAAGCTGGACGGCAAAGACCTTTCCGGCGTGAAGGACCCCAACGGTAAATACCTGTTTATGGAATTTGTAAAGGCCGTCAAAGCCGGCGGTGCCGGTTTCGTCGACTATTACTGGCCCAAACCGGGATCTCCGGAACCCGTGCATAAAATCTCCTATGTTAAACTGCATCTCGGCTGGGGCTGGATTGTCGGTTCCGGCGTCTACATCGATGACGTCGAAGAAGAGATCCGGGCCCTCTTTACCATTATTTTTGTGGTAACAGCGGTAATTACCGTTTTTGGCCTGTTCCTTTCCTGGTTGATGGCACGTAGTATTTCCCGGCCTATCAGCACCATCATCAAAGGCTTGAACGAGGCCTCCAGCCAGATTGCCTCCGCTTCCGGCCAGGTAGCCGTGTCCGGTCAGTCGCTGGCGGAAGGGTCATCCGAGCAGGCCGCCTCCATCGAAGAAACCTCCGCGTCTCTGGAGGAGATGGCCTCCATGACCAAGCAGAACGCGGATCACAGCCGGCAGGCGGATTCCCTGATGCAGGAAACCAACAGTGTGGTTCAGCATGCCAATGAAGCCATGACCGAGCTGACCGAATCGATGGAATCCATCACCAAGGCCAGTGAAGAAACGTCCAAAATCATCAAGACGATCGATGAAATCGCCTTTCAGACCAATCTCCTGGCCCTGAATGCGGCCGTGGAAGCCGCCCGGGCAGGTGAGGCCGGGGCCGGGTTTGCCGTTGTAGCCGACGAGGTCCGTAACCTGGCCATGCGCGCCGCCGACGCCGCCAAGAACACATCCGAGCTTATTGAAAATACGGTCAAAAAGATCCATGACGGTTCCCAGCTCGTAGACAGCACTTCCGGTTCATTCGCCGAAGTGGCCACCAATGCCGGCAAGGTGGGCGAACTGGTGGGCGAGATTGCAGCCGCCTCCAGCGAACAGGCCCAGGGGATCGATCAGGTCAACACCGCGGTTGTAGAGATGGACAAGGTAACCCAGCAAAACGCCGCTGGAGCAGAAGAATCGGCCTCTGCCGCCGAAGAAATGAGTGCCCAGGCGGAACAGATGAAATACATGGTGGGTGAACTGGTGACCGTGGTCGGCGGCAGCAATTCCAAACTGACCCGCCCGGACGGGGCCAAACCAGCGGTGCCGGCTAAAAGGCAACGCAAAGCCCCTGCCCGTGAGTTGCCGGCGGCAAAACCGGGGCCATCCAAATCAGCACCGGAAGCGGTGATTCCTTTCGATGATGAGGACTTTGCCGATTTTTAGCCTGTAAGCCTCAAACATCAAAAAACAGAGCCGGCTCCCGCAAAGGGGGCCGGCTCTGCTATTTCTATAAGTCGGGTTCACGCTCGCTTTTTTCCTTCAGCCGGGCTGAAGCTCTTCCTTGAGCAGGCAACAGGCAATCCGGGTCACGCCCTGCACCCCCGGGCCAGCATCTATATTATCCGGTTGTATGAGCCTGTTCATCACACAACCCTCCGGGATCGATAATTTGAAAAAATCACGCTCATTGAGCCGATCGGCCGCAACCAGGCGGTCCGTTTCAAAACGTAGGCTGTGAACCGGAAAGTCTTCGCACAGGGGGCAGCGATATACCCGTCCATTGGGAAAGATAAAATAGTTGTCGGCCACCAATCCCGCACATTCGAATATCTCATCGGATTCGAGGAAGACTTTAGGATAGGTCACCGTCAGGCCGCGATCAGCAGCTGCCCGCGCCACCGGCGGTACGCGTTCAAGCCACTCGGCCCGGGTCAATTGGGGGTTGTCGCCGGCGACCGTACTGAGTCCACCACCGGCTGACCGGCCCCGCAGGCCGATCACCTGGATGAAGAACCGTTCTACACCCAGTTGCTGCAAAAGCGCCGGCATCCGATCCAGCTCGGATGCATTGGCCCGGCTGACGGTATAGATGAGACTGGTGGCGAACCCTTTGGCGACGGTCGCTTTAATACCACGGATACACTGATCGAAAGATCCTTTGCCGCGGAGGCGGTCATTGGTTCTGGCCGTGGCGCCATCGAGACTGAAGCTGAAGAAATCGACGTCGTCCGGGGTAACTTTAGCGAGGATGTCATGAAACAGGTAGCCGTTGGTGTCCACCGTTATCGAGGCATAACCCAGCTGTCGGGCGTACTTGATGGCCGCGGCCAGATCCGGGTGCAAGGTCGGTTCGCCACCCAGGAAAATGACATTGGCCTTCCGGCTCTGCGCGGCAAACGGTTTCAGCCAGGCCTTGATGGTTTCTAGCGCCAGCGTCTGATGGCCATGCTGCTCGGGGTTGATATAGCAATGGCGGCAGGCCAGATTGCACTTGGTCAGGATGTGGAAGAATACGTTGGCGGAATTCTTTGAAAAAGCGACTGTTTCTTTCATGAATGCGTCGGCTCCGGATTGCCGAGCTGTTTTTACGAAGTGCTGAGTTTGTGCTTCAGCAGTTCCACCTGGTTCTTGGCCTTGACCAGTTCATCGTTGGTCAGCCGCAACCGCATGGAAACGTATTCCGAGGTAACCTGGTAAAGCATCAGGAGGAAGTTGCCGGCATCACCGGCCGAGGTAAGGCGCGTCGTCCCGGTCGTGTTGACCGCCAGGCAGACTGTCGGGCCGACCGCCACTACGGAGGTCGAACGGCTGAGATTGTCCAGAAACCGCATCTCGCCAAACATTTCCCCCTGCCGGTTCATCTTGGTAATGGCGTGGTTGTCCTTCACGATGCTGATTTCACCGGACAGCAGAAAATACAGCCAGGGGTCGGTATCCCCCTCTTGAATAATGATCTCCCCGTCCTCGTATTGACGCACCTTGCTCAGTTTGATCAGGCGGGAAAGGCTTTTGGTTTCAAACCCCTTCAATGCCGGGATGACGAAAAGTTTCTGTATATTCTGGATATTATCCTGAAGGTATTTGGACTCTTTCATATGCTCTCCATCAGCTTGATTTTAATTGCGCCTGCAATCGCGGTTTTTACTGAACTTAACAATCCATGCAGTCTTTGGACAGGCCCTCATCGAATTGAACCGGATAGTCGCCGTCAAAACAGGCTTTGCAAAAATAGCGGCGGGGATCCTCTACCCCCGATGAATCCAACATACCGTCAATGCTCAAATAATGCAGAGTATCCAGGCCCAGAAACTCCCGCAGTTCATCAACGGACAGACGCGCGGCGATCAATTCACCCTTGGTCGAAAAATCGATTCCGTAATGGCAGGGAAAGCGGTGCGGCGGGCAGCTGATCCGCATATGTACATTCCTCACCCCCAGCTCACGCAGGGCCTTTACCCTGGTTTTGGCGGTGGTGCCCCGGATTATCGAATCTTCTATTATAATGATGTCTTTACCCTTTAGCAATTCCTTAATCGGGTTAAGTTTCACCCGCGTGGCAAAATCCCGCATGCTCTGGGTGGGTTGTATGAACGTACGACCCACGTAATGATTGCGGATCATACCCATTTCAAAAGGAATACCCGATGCTTCCGAATACCCGATTGCCGCATACATCCCCGAATCGGGAAAGGGCATGACCAGGTCTGCATCCACCGGGGCCTCCCGCGCCAGTTGCCGCCCGTGGGCCTTGCGCATTTCGTAGACATTCAGGCCGCCGATGGTGCTGTCGGGCCGGGCAAAATAGATATACTCGAAGATACACAGCGACTGCGGCCGGGGGGGTACGTCGGGCCGTATGCTCTTGAGCCCGTTTTCACTGATGATGAGGATCTCCCCGGGGTCCAGTTCCCGAATAAATTCGGCATTGACCAGGTCGAGGGCACACGTTTCCGATGCCAGGACATAGTTGCCGTTCGCCTGCCCCAGGCAAAGCGGCCGAAATCCATTTGGATCCTTAATGCCGATAATCTCGCCCCGACTGGTTAGCACAACAAAAGAGAAAGCACCTTTGAGCTGCTGTACGGTTTTAACAACCGCTTGTTCAAGTCCGCCCTTGAGGCTCTTTACCAGCAAATGCAGAAACACTTCCGTGTCCATGGTAGTTTGAAAAATAGACCCGGATGCTTCAAGCTCTGATTTTAATTCATGGGCATTTACCAGATTGCCGTTATGAGCCACGGCATAGGATTTTCCCCGGTGGCGCACGGCAAACGGCTGGGCATTCACCAGCTTGGAACTACCGGTGGTGGAGTAGCGGACATGGCCGATGGCGCTGCCGCCGCCCAGCTCGGCCAGCAGCCGATCATCGAATATTTCGGGGACCAGCCCCATGGCTTTGTGGGTGATTATTTCACCGTCGCGGAAAACCGCGATGCCGGCGCTTTCCTGCCCCCGGTGCTGGAGGGCGTAGAGGCCAAAATAGGTTAAAGCCGCTGCTTCAGGGTGGCTATAAATCCCAAAGACACCGCAGGCCTCACGTGGTTTGTCGGAATCACTCAAAGCGATTACCTCTTTTTAATGGTGATATTCCTGAACCGTTTTTACGCCCAATTCCTTGCCGGCCATATTGGCAATCCCCCGACTCATGGCCATGGCGCCGGCAATCGTAGTGGCATAGGGGATGGAATACTTGATGGCGGCCCGGCGAATTTCGAACCCGTCCCGTACGGTTTCGCCGCCGGAACCGGTATTGATTACCAGTTGAATCTTGCTGTTTTTAATGGCGTCAAGGACATTCGGCCTTCCCAGTGAAACCTTTTTAACGATGCTGGTGCGAATGCCGTGGGTTTCCAGGAAGGTGGCCGTCCCGCTGGTGGCGATAATGCGATAGCCGATGTCGTGAAACTGACGGGCCACGGGCAGAACCGCTTCCTTGTCACGATCCCGGACGCTGATAAACACACCCCCGTCCGTCGCCAGTTTGTGACCTGCGCCCAGTTGGGCCTTGGCATAAGCGGCGCCGAATTTTTCGTCCATCCCCATCACTTCACCGGTTGATTTCATTTCCGGCCCCAGCAAGGTATCGACCCCGGGGAAACGGTCAAACGGCAGAACGGCCTCTTTGACCGAAACGTGCGCCGGCACGATCTCCGTGGTCAGTCCCAGTTCCTCCAGGGTCTGCCCCAGCATCACCTTGGTAGCCAGTTTGGCCAGGGGTACGCCGGTGGCTTTGCTTACAAACGGAATGGTGCGCGATGCCCGGGGATTGACTTCGATTACATACAGCTGATCGTCCTTGACGGCATACTGCACGTTCATCAGGCCAATGACTCCCAGCTCCCGGGCCATGGATTTGGTTGCCGCGGTGATTTGAACGATCATGTCCGGGGAGACGCTTTGGGGGGGCAACACACAGGCCGAATCACCGGAGTGGATACCGGCTTCCTCGATATGCTCCATGATCCCGCCGATGATCGTCTGCTGTCCGTCCGAGATGGCGTCCACGTCGAATTCAACGGCATTATCCAGGAATTGATCGATCAGAATCGGGTGTCCCGGCGAGGCATCGATGGCTTCGCGGGCGAAATTTTCCAGATCCTTGCTATCATAAACGATTTTCATAGCCCGGCCGCCCAGCACATAGGAAGGCCTGACGATGACCGGATACCCGATGCGTTCAGCTTCTTCTTCTGCACCGGCTATGGTCAGGGAGGTCCCGTTGTCGGGCTGCTGCAGGTCGAGTTTTTTCAACATGGCCTGAAACAGTTCCCGGTCCTCGGCCCGGTCGATACTTTCCGGCGGGGTCCCCAGAATCGGCACACCGGCTTGGGCGAGGGCACTCGAAAGATTCAACGGCGTCTGCCCGCCAAATTGGACAATCACGCCCAGCGGCTTTTCCGACGCAGCGATGTGAATGACATCTTCACCCGTCAGGGGTTCGAAATAGAGTTTGTCGGAGGTATCGTAGTCAGTGCTGACCGTTTCCGGGTTGCTGTTGACCATGATGCTCTCCACCCCCATTTCCCGCAGGGCAAACGAGGCGTGCACGCAGCAGTAGTCGAACTCGATCCCTTGCCCGATACGATTGGGACCGCCGCCCAGGATCATCACCTTGCGTCGGTCGCTCACCCGGGCTTCGTCTTCTTCTTCGTAAGTGGAGTAATAATAAGGGGTGGCGGCTTTGAACTCCGCCGCGCAGGTATCCACGAGCTTGTAAACCGGGGTGATGCCGAGTTTGGCCCGCAGGTCGCGGACCTGTAGTTCATCGCTGCCGGTGAGGTGGGCGACCTGGACATCGGAGAAACCCCAGGATTTAGCCTTTTTGAAAAGATCGGTATCCAGCTCGCCAGCCTGCTCGGCCAGCCGGATTTCCATATCGACAATTTGGCGTATCTGATAGAGAAACCAGGGGTCGATCCCGGTCAGCTCATAAATCGCTTCAATGCCCATATCCGCCAGCAGGGCGTAGCGCAGGTAGAAAATTCGCTTGCTGTTGGGTGTTGCCAGATGCTGCTCGATTTCCGCCCGGGTGGGCGCCCCGCTGTCTTCCCCGGTCAACTCCTTACCATCGGCGCCCAGGCCAAAACGCCCGATTTCAAGGCTGCGCAGGCCCTTTTGCAGCGCCTCCTTGAAGGTGCGACCGATGGACATGGCCTCGCCCACCGATTTCATGGCCGTGGTCAACACATCCGGTGTTTCCGGGAATTTTTCAAACGCCCACCGCGGGATTTTGACCACGCAGTAATCCAGCGTCGGTTCAAAAGAGGCCATGGTTTCGCCGGTAATGTCGTTGGGGATCTCATCCAGGGTGTAGCCTACGGCCAGCTTAGCGGCAATCTTGGCAATCGGGTAGCCGGTGGCCTTTGAGGCCAAAGCGCTGCTGCGCGAAACCCGCGGGTTCATCTCAACCACGATCAGCTCCCCGGTGCCGGGATGGACGGCAAACTGTACATTGCTGCCGCCGGTGTCCACCCCGATTTCACGCATAATGGCAATGGAAGCATCCCGCAACACCTGGTATTCCCGGTCAGTCAAGGTTTGGGCCGGCGCCACGGTAATGCTCTCTCCGGTGTGCACGCCCATGGGGTCCAAATTTTCAATGGAACAAATGATGACCACGTTGTCCTTATTGTCCCGCATCACCTCGAGTTCATACTCTTTCCAACCCAGCACCGATTCTTCCAACATCACCTGGGTAATCAGGCTGGCATCGAGTCCTGCTTTGGCCAGCCTTTCCAGCTCTTCCGGATTGTAGGCCACTCCGCCACCGGTGCCGCCGAGGGTGAAGCTGGGCCGGACAATAATGGGAAAACCGATCTCTTGGGCAATGCTGTGGACCTGGTCCAGGTCGGTGGCAATCCCACTATTGGGAATGCGCAGTCCAATTCTGTGCATGGCGTTGCGGAACAGGTCCCGGTCTTCGGCCTTGTTGATCGATTCGGTGGTCGCGCCGATCATCTCAACCCCGTACTCATTCAGGACCCCCATACGGTCGACTTCAATGGCCGTATTGAGGCCGGTCTGACCGCCCAGGGTCGGCAGCAACGCATCCGGCCGTTCCCGCGCAATGATCTTGGCCACCGTCTGGGGCGTAACCGGTTCGATGTAGGTTCGCGGCGCCATCTCGGGGTCCGTCATGATCGTAGCCGGATTGGAATTGACCAGGACGATCTCGTACCCCTCTTCTTTAAGCGCCTTGCAAGCCTGCGTCCCCGAGTAGTCGAATTCACAGGCCTGACTGATAATGATCGGCCCCGCGCCGATAATCATAATTTTGTGGATGTCGGTGCGCTTAGGCATGGCTCTGGTGGTCTTTAATGAGGTTGATGAAGTTCGCAAACAGGTAGTGGGCATCGTGCGGACCGGGAGACGCTTCCGGATGGTACTGAACGGCAAACAGGGGCAGCTCTTTGTGTCGGAATCCTTCTAAGGTGCCGTCATTGAGATTCACATGGGTTATCTCGACGGCCTGGTGCTTCAGGCTATCGATATCGACAACGAAGCCGTGGTTCTGGGACGTTACCTCGATCTTGCCGTTGTCCAAATTCTGGACCGGCTGGTTGATACCCCGGTGTCCAAATTTTAATTTATACGTGGTGCCGCCCAAGGCCAGGCCTAAAATCTGGTGTCCGAGGCAGATGCCGAACATGGGGAACTCGCCTAACAGGTCGCGGATGGTCGCGACAACATGGGTGACCGGCTCCGGGTCGCCCGGTCCGTTGGACAGGAACAAGCCGTCGGGAGCCATGGCGCGGATCGTCCGGGCGTCGGTGGCAGCAGGGACCACCACCACTTCACAGCCGGCATTTTCCAGACACCTGATAATGTTATATTTTATTCCAAAATCAAACGCTACCACCGTGAACCGCCCATTTCCATTGGTCCAGAGACCATGATCCAGCGGACAATCGCTTTCCAAAAAAACCGGCTGCCCGTCGCGCCAGCGGTATGCGGTCGGCGTGGTCACCCGGCTGGCCAGGTCCTGGCCCTCCATAGTGGGCAATTCCCGGGCTTTTTGCACGCACACCTCCGGGTCCAGGACCCGGGTGGAGAGAAACCCTCGCATAGCGCCGGTATTGCGCAGGTGCCGGGTCAAGGCCCGGGTATCCAGGTCTTCGACCCCCATGATGTTATGTGCTTTGAGATAATCTCGCAGGGATTGCGTGGCCCGGTAGTTGCTGTAGGCCGCCTGGTATTCACGGACCAGGAAAGCCGCCACCTGGACCCGATCGGATTCCACATCTTCGGTATTCACCCCGTAGTTACCTACCAGCGGGTAGGTCATTGTTACCATCTGCCCGCTGTAGGAAGGATCGGTGAGAACCTCCTGGTAACCACTCATGCCGGTGTTGAAGACTACCTCGGCACCGGCTTCACCGCCCCCGGTGAAACTTCTGCATTTAAATACCCGGCCGTCTTCGAGCACTAGAATCGCCTTCATAAATCCCACGTACTGCTCATCGGTTATGGTATCCGTCTTGTCCGGAAATTAACTCAAAAATGAATTTTGGTTCAAGGTGCGGCGGCCGCGAGATTCAAACCGGAGGAAATACCTATTGGTATTTCGAGGATAGCGCTATAGCTGCACTCCGTGCTGAAACGAGCGCCCAACGCCGAGATTGGGCCAAAAGGCTTTTTTGAGTTCGCTTCTATTTAAACGGTGTCCCATAACACAGGTTATCCGATCCAAAAACCCAAAATTGTGCTCGGCCGGTATCAAATATCTGCGGTGTTGGGAACCATGTTCCAGACCCCGCAGGGGCAAGCCCCGGCGCAGAATCCGCACCCGATGCATTTATCGGCAGCTACCGCATATTCGTATCCGACAGCACCGCTGTCCAGGCGGCTGATGGCGGCCTGGGGGCATACCGCCACGCAGATGCCGCAGTCGCGGCAAGTGCCGCAGGAGGCACAATTGTCGCCGCACTGCTCGACATCATCGTAGCCGCTTATCCGGGGATCAAAGTATTCCAGTGAAACCCGGTTGATGTCGATGACTTCCGACATCGGATCAGCCGGTTCCCGCCGGGCCAGGAGACTATCAATCGCCTCGGCCGCCCGCCGCCCGGATCCAATGGCGTCGGTCAGCAGGCCGGGACGGACAGCATCGCCGATGGCAAAGATCGTGGGATCCGCAGTACGGCCGACAGCGTCCGTCTGGATGTAACCGTGAACGGTGGTCACTTCCGGGGGCAAAAAATCAAGATCAGGGGCATCCCCGATGGAAATGAATACCGAATCGGCCGGCAACAGTTCGCCGGTGGTCAACATGACCCCTTCGGGGGTAATTTCCTGGGTAAAACAGGGCCATTTGAACTGGGCCCCGATCTTCTCGGCTTCCTCGCGCTCCTTGCCAAACGAGGCCGGTTCTTGCACGTCGATGAGCAGAACTTCCTCGGCTCCCAGCCGGTGTGTTTCAGCGGCCACATCGCAGCCCACATTCCCGGCGCCGATCACCACCACTTTTTTGCCCACGGAGGCCATATTGGTCCTGGCCTTGGCCAGAAAGTCCAGGGCCGGCATCATCCGCTCAGCCCCAGGGACCGGCAGGGTCCGCGGTTTCCAGGCCCCGGTGGCAATGACCACGTATTCATACTCAACGGCCAAATTCCGCACATCTTTCGGTGTCAGGGCCTCTTTGAGCTGCTCATGGTCGAGGACCTCGCGTACCCGGTCCAGTTCGCTGTCGACAACTTCGGCGGGAATACGTGCTTCGGGAATGACGGCCGGTATCTTCCCGCCGAGGGTTTCAGCCAGATCAAATATGGTGGCCGCATGACCTTTTAAGCGCAGCTGCCAGGCCGTAGATATGCCGGCCGGCCCGCCGCCGATGACGGCGATCTTGTGGCCGGAAAGCTCCGGTAGATCCGGCGTGCGGGCCTCTATACTGGCTTTGCCGATGACGGCCGTGTCCACCGGTGCAATGAGCGCCGACTGGCGGGTACAGGCCTCCATACAGGGATTGGGGCACAGATACCCGCATACGGTCGCCGGGAAAGGCGTGTATTGCAGCGCCAGATCGACGGCTTCGTCTACCAGACCGTCCCGAATCAACTGCCATCGCTGGCGAACCGGAATGCCGCTCGGGCAGGTGGCTTCACAGGGCGCCAGGAATTTTCCGTTTTCCCACATGGGCACCGCCCGCCGGAGATCACCGGTGGGAATCAGCGATATCGGGCTGCGATCGATCTCCATGAGGTCGCCGATCAAGCCGCCCTGGCCCAGCTCGGCCTCCCACACATCCCGGTGGAACGTTTCCATGGAGCGCCGCTTGCTTGAGATCTTTTCCTGGGGCGTCCGCGCAGCAATCACCTGCCACTGCTCCCGTTCGGCAAGGGTCTCGAACAACTCCGGTTTTTGGACCGCGTCCAGAAACTGCTTCAGGTTCTCGGTAAGCCAAGCCCAATCGCCATCGGTGAGCGCCACCAGTTTGGCATCCGTCTGGCTGTAACCCTTGTGCGGACCCCGGAAAAAGGCCCGACCGCCCACCATGCCGATAAACGGCCGGTGCCCCAGAACATTGTCCGGATCCTGCGGATCAATGCCGCAGACCACCGCAACGCCACCGGCCATGAATTCGCCGAAATAGTCTCCCACGGAGCCCAGTACCCACAATTCAGGCCTCGTAAACCGGGGGTTGAACTTGGTCATGGTCATGCCCCGGGCACCAATATTCCCGCCGACCTGCACCTTGCCCTGGGCCATGGCGTTGGCGACCCCGTTGCCGGCATTGCCGTGGATTACGATCTCGGCGCCGGCATTCAGCCAGCCCACATCATCCGAGGCCGGGCCCATCACCTCGATCCGCGTGCCGGGAAAGCCCATGGACCCCAAACGCTGTCCGGCCGGCCCTTCCACCGTGACCTGGATGGGGCGCTTATCTTCCGACCAAAGGCGGCCGCCGATGCCGTGCTGGCCAAAGGCCTTGACATTGAGCTGCCGGAATCCGGATGTGATTACCTTTTGGATTTCTTCTTCGAGTATACGGGAGCTGACACGGGCCCCCATCTCCCTGCCGTGTATGATGGCAATGTGCTGGTCGTTCATTCTATTTCTCCGCATTTTTTCCGGCGCCGGCTCATTGCCGGCGCTGGGTTCCCCGATCTGGGGGGCTTGCAGCCTGCGGCTGCATTTGCGTCCGGCCTTTGCTAAACCACATACCGGATCGCCAGACGTTCCGCGGCAGCTTTATCGTTGATGCCCAGGGCATCGGACATCCCAATGGGCAGTGACGTCGAGCGTCCCAGCGGGGCCACGATTTTTTTGAGTTCGGTGTCGAAACTGAGAAAGACGTCTACCACGCGCTCGGCCACCTGATCCACATCCAGCCGCCGATAAAGGCGCGGATCCTGAGAGGTGATGCCTTTGGGGCAATTGCCAATGTTGCAGATGTTGCAGCGATCCGACTCCGACCCAAGGCAACCCGCCGCCGCCTGCATGATGTATTTCCCGATCTGGACACCGCTGGCGCCCAGCATGATCAGCGCCGCAGCGTTGGCGGCCAGGTTGCCGTTGCGGCCAATGCCACCGCCGGCAAACAGGGGCACCTCGTTCTGTTTGCCGGTTTTGACCAGATCCAGGTAGCAATCCCGGATGTTGCTGGCAATGGGATGCCCCATATGATCCAGCGAAACACTATAGGCGGCCCCGGTGCCGCCATCCTCACCGTCAATCGCGAGGCCGGCCGCATAGCTGTTGCGGGTGATGTTGTTCAGAACCGCGGTGGCCGTTGTGGTTCCCGAAATTTTGGGATAGACCGGCACCCGGAATCCCCAGGCCATGTACATGGATTGGGTCATCTTGGCCACGGCTTCCTCGATGGAATACTTGGTCTGGTGGGTCGGTGGACTGGGCAGGCTGACGCCCGGCGGCACACCCCGGATCGCCGCGATCAGCTTGTTGACCTTGTGCCACATGAGCAGACCGCCGTCCCCCGGCTTGGCGCCCTGGCCATATTTGATCTCCACGGCGCAAGGATCGACCTTCATCTCCGGAATGGCGTGGATGATCTCGTCCCAACCGAAATACCCACTGGCGATTTGGAGAATGACGTATTGTAAAAACCGGCTGCGCAGCAGGCGCGGGGGGCACCCGCCCTCTCCGGTGCAGATCCGCACAGGCAGGCCCAGCTCCTCGTTCAGATAGGTGACACCCAGTTGCAAGCCTTCCCACATGTTCGGTGAGAGGGCCCCGAATGACATGCCCCCGATGATCAGGGGGTAAATTTCACGGACCGGCGGTATCCAGCCTCTCTCATTGTAAAACCGGATGCTGTCTTCCGGCGGTAACACCCTGCCAAGCAGGGAGCGCAGCTCAAACTCATGCCGGCCGGCATCCAGGGCCGGGTCGGTGAGCATCGAAATGCGGATAAACTTGATCTGGTCCAATAACCCCGCCGCCAGATTACGGCGACCGCCGCGGCTGCGGGGAATACCACCCTGGTTGATGTGAAAGCGCAATTTATCCGCCTCGTCCGAACGACAGGGGGTAATGGCATCATTGGGACAGACCAGGGTACACATGGCGCAGCCGACACATTTAAAACTGGGATCGGTCTTCTGCCGAATGCCGTGCCAGGTCCCAAAGGTGCTGGCATTCTCTTCAGGGCGGAGCAGGCTGGTCTGCAGGGCGCGTTTGCGGAACACCCCCAGTTCAATGGCATTGACCGGACAAACCGCCGTACAACTGCCGCACAGGGTGCACTTATCTTTGTCCCAGGCGATCTGCCAGGGCAGATCCTTCACACTTAGCGAGGAAGGGGCAATGGGTCTGTTTGACGGCATATGGATACCTCCTGACGATCCGGACCGACAATCACGGTGTCCAGATGCATCGGTTGAAAATCTTGCGTTTTGTCGCGATAGGGAATGGCGGCGTCCAGGCCGCAGATCTCTGATGAAAAGGCATAACAGCCGGGCCGGCCGCCCACCACCCCGGGCCGCAGCTTTTTTCGGTCCTGGACCATAAACAGGCTGTGGTCGATCAGGCTGCCGATGACGCAGTTGGGGCCGTCGATGATCAACCGTCGGCAGGACTGCTTGAGCTGTTTCAGAAATCCGGCGTTGGGATGTGTTTCGATATCATCGTGCTGCAGCGGTGTGATGATATGCTTGTAGGTCTCCAGACCGAGGCCGAGATGCTGGATCGTGTAGTGCAGGATATGGGTAAAGACCTCGGAATCGGACTGATACCCGCTGTAGCCGTTGATTCCCCGGGACATCAGATAATCCTTTATGGGAATAAACGCCGTATTTTCACCGTTGGTCATGGTCGAAAACCCCTCGATGAAAAATGGATGGCAGGCGTAGAGGTTAATAGCATAATTGGTATTCTGGCGCCCCTGGGCCATGATGATGCGCGCCATGAGCTCTTTGCGGTCCAGCCCGAGGTGCCGGGCCACGGCCAGCGGGTCGCCGATTTCCTTGATTAAAATCGCATCCGGCCAGAAGGAGTAGACGATCATGTCTTCCTCCGCTTCACCCATCTGCCGCAGGGTGAGCCGGATGTTCAACAGCCGGGCCATCCGCTCGGAACTGGAAAACTCGTCCCATTCTTCCGGGTATTCATACGCCCGCACCAGGTAGATATCCCTTTTGGGAACGCCCGGCGGTGGCTTCTTCGGTAGCTTGATGCTTACCTTGAACTTGGTGGTAAACCCGATATCCATCATGAAACGGTCCAGCCGCTTCAAGCCCTTGTCGGTGAAGATCCCGGACAGAATCGGAGCATCTTTCATCTCCTCGAAAGGACCGGACAAATCACGTAGGAAAAGTCCCACGCCGGAACCGTCATGCCCTTCCCGCATAACATCCAACGCCTCCAGGGCCACCATGGGGGACAAAGGCTCTTCGCTGGTTATTGCAAATAATCTGCACATGGCACGTTCATCTCCTGTTTTATTAAAAAAAGGGTAATGTTTTATTCCGCAAATTCCATACCAGAAATCTAAAGGCCGCCAATGAGCTGATATTATATTTATTTCATAATATGGGCGGGTTGCTGCTACATGAAAAGCAATTACGTTTTTGTAATAACCCTGAAAAAACCATTTCATTTTTGTATTTATTGTCGCAGGTCGGCGGGGAATTGGCGCGCTGGGCCCGGCCATCCGGAGACACCTGGCGCCGGTTTCCAGCCGTCCGGCAACCCGGGTCCGAGAGTCCGCTCAGATTGTTCGCTTGACACTAACTGGTGGCTTTTCTATGTTTTTAAATAATGTTGACTCAATTTGTATTAGGAGCAGATATGGCCCTGTATTGCAACCCGAAAACAACCTTGGACGGCCTCACGCGCCGGGATTTCATCCAACTGTCCACCCTGGCTGCGGCCGGTCTGTTGACCGGTTGTGCCGCCAACCCGGTCACTGGCCGTAAACAGCTCATGCTGGTTTCGGAAGATGAAGAGATCCAGATAGATAAAAAGAACTCCCCCTATCAATTTTCAGCCGATTACGGTACCGTACGCGACCCCCAGCTGGCCGCCTACATGGAGCGCATCGGCAAGCGCGTAGCGGCCAAAACCCATCGTCCCCACATGCCCTATGATTTCAAAGTGGTCAACGCAACCTACATCAACGCGTATGCCTTTCCCGGCGGCAGCATCGCCGCCACGCGCGGTATACTACTGACAATGCAGAACGAAGCCGAACTGGCGTCCCTCTTGGGACATGAACTCGGTCACGTCAATGCCCGCCATACAGCCGAACAGATGTCCAAGGGTAAACTCACCCAAGGTGTGGTTGGGGGCCTGGCCGTCATTGCCGGCACCCAGGGACGCTTATATGGCGACATCGTCGCCCAGGTCGGCGCCATCGGAGCCGGCGCCCTGCTGGCGTCCTACAGCCGGGAAAACGAACACGAAGCCGACAGTCTCGGGCTCACTTACATGGTCCAGGCCGGCTATGGTTCCAAGGGTTTCGTTGGCTTGATGGACATGCTCAACAATCTCAACAAGCACAAGACCAGCACCCTGGCTTTGCTGTTTGCCACCCACCCCATGAGCTCGGAACGCTACCGCATCGCCGTGGGGCGGGTCCAGCAATCGTACCAGTACGCGGCCGACAAACCACTGCACCGTGAACGGTACATGGACCACCTGGCCGGCTTGCGTAAAATTGAACCGGCTATCAAGAAATTACAGGCCGGCGAAAGAGCCATGGCCAAGAAACAGTTCCCCCAGGCCGAAAAGGAGTATGACGCGGCGCTCAAACTGGCCCCGGAGGATTATGCCGGCCTGGTCATGATGGCCAAGTGCCAACTCGTTCAGAAAAAGTACCCCGCCGCCCAACGGTATGCCGACCGGGCCAAGGCGGTATATCCCGAAGAAGCCCAGGGGTATCACCTGGCCGGATATGCCAAAATCAAGGAAAAGAAATTCGAAGCAGCCCTGGCCGACTTCAACAGCTATGACCGCATTCTTCCGGGCAACCCCGGAACTGTCTTTTTGAAGGGCGTCTCCTACGAAGGCATGCAAAACCGGGAGCAGGCTGCACGCCAGTATTACAACTACCTGCAGGTTGTCCGGCAGGGCGAGAGTGCCAAATATGCCTATAAGCGCTTAGTGGATTGGGGCTATATCAAGTAAGCGCCAGCGCCTTTCATCTTTGGAGATGGCGCCCAGAAAGGGTTTTCCATTTGAAGGCTGACACCCCGGCAGCATTGCCCGGATCCCTGCACAGGGAGGCAGACCTGCGCTGGAACGCTTTTTTGCAGGCGGCCCGGGAAAAAAAGCTGTCCCCCGACTTCACCCCGCCGGTCGCGGCCACCATCCGCCGCGCCTTTGTCCTCTCCGATTTCATCTACCAGGTCTGTACCCGGCAGCCGAACCTGCTGATCGAACTGGCCGCCAGCCGGGACCTCAACCGGCCCTATCCACCCGACGGCTACACCGCTGCAATTGCCGCCGACCTGGCCCCCATCGACTCGGTTGATGCGCTTTCCTCGGTCTTGCGTCGTCGCCGCACCCGGGAAATGGTGCGGATTGCCTACCGGGATATCTCCGGACAGGCCGACCTGGACGAAACAATGACCGATCTTTCGGCATTTGCGGATGCCTGCCTCCAGGCCGCCCTGGACAGACTGGATGCCTGGCAGTGCGATAAACTCGGCACACCATGTGACAGCGCGGGTAATAAGCTTTCCCTGATTGTGGTGGGCATGGGCAAGCTGGGGGCCCGTGAGCTAAATTTCTCTTCCGATATTGATCTCATCTTTGCATACCCGGAAGCCGGCACCATCCACGACGGTCAATCCGACCTGGCGGGCGAAGACTTTTTCGCACGCCTGGCCCGGGATTTAATCAAGGTTATTGGAACCAACACCTTCGAAGGTTTTGTTTTTCGCGTCGATGCCCGCCTGCGACCCTATGGAGAGAACGGCCCCATCGTGATGAGCTTCGATGCCATGGAAGACTATTACCAGTCCCAGGGGCGGGAATGGGAACGTTATGCTTGGATAAAAGCCCGTCCGGTGGCCGGTGAGCCCACAACCGGCGAAGACCTGATGAAAAGATTGCAGCCGTTTATCTACCGCCGTTATCTGGATTACGGCGTTTTCGATTCACTCCGGCAAATGAAACAGAAAATTGCCCTGGAGGTTCGGCGTAAAGGCCTTGAATACAACATAAAGACCGGGGCCGGCGGTATCCGGGAAATCGAGTTTTTCGGCCAGATGTTCCAGCTGATGCGCGGCGGGGTCATCCCGCGCCTGCGGGCCAGGCGGATCCTTACCATTCTGAACGTCCTGGTATCCGAAGCGTTTATCGAACCCGCCACCCGCGATGAACTGACGACGGCGTATCTGTTCTTGCGCAACACGGAACATCGCATACAGGAGCTGGCGGACAGACAAACCCATGAACTGCCGCAGAAAGCAGAGGACCGCCTGAAACTGGCAGCCGGAATGGGTTTCACTGACTGGGAACCGTTCCTAAACGCTTTGACAGACCACCGCAATATCGTCCATGGCCATTTCAGCAGTCTGCTGGAAACAGCCGAAGAACAGGACCGGTCGGCCGGCACGGATGTCGCGGAAGAAAACCTGGCCACCGTCTGGCTGGACATATTTGCGGATGAAGATCACCAGAGCACCCTCTCGCGGGCGGGTTTTCAGGATCCGCGGCAGGCGACCCGATTGCTCAAAGATCTGCAGTTGGACCAGACCACCCGGTCCTTGAGCGCAAATGGTCGCCAGCGCCTGGATCGACTGATGCCGGATCTTCTGACGGCCATCGGTCAGTCCGCGGAGCCGGAATTGGTGTTGGGCCGCATAACGGACCTGCTCAAGGCCATCCAGCAGCGCACCAACTATCTCGCCTTACTGCTGGAAAACCCATCGGTTCTAAAACACCTGGTTCGGCTGGCCAGTGAAAGCCCATGGATCATCGCCTTTCTATCCAAACACCCCGTTTTGCTGGATGAGCTGCTCGATCCACGCACGCTTTACAGCCCTCCGGAAAAAGCCGATCTGGAGCTGGATATCGACCGGCGTCTGGCCCGGATCGATGTCGATGATCTCGAGTACCAGATTGAAGAACTGTGTATTTTCAAACAGATCAATACGTTAAAAGTTGCCGCGGCCGATATAACCGGCGCCATACCCTTGATGCGCACCAGCGACCACCTGACCCATATCGCGGAGGTGGTTGTCGACCGGGTAGTGAATCTCTCCTGGCACCATTTGGAAAAGAAGCATGGGCGGCCCAGCTGCGACCCGGCCGGCCGTGGTTTTGTCGTCATTGCCTATGGCAAACTGGGCGGCATAGAACTCGGCTACGGTAGCGACCTCGACCTGGTATTTCTGCACGCCGGTCGGCGCGGGGAAATGTCCGGCGGTGAAAAAGCAATTGACAATGCCCAGTTTTTCGCGCGCCTGGGCCAGCGGGTCGTCCACATCCTCACGGCCCATGCCCGCGCGGGCCGGCTCTATGAAACCGACACCCGCTTACGGCCGTCCGGCATATCCGGGCTGCTGGTCAACCATATAGATGCGTTCCGTACCTATCAAGCCAAGGAGGCCTGGACCTGGGAGCATCAGGCGCTGGTTCGGGCACGCATTATCAGTGGTGATGAATCTTTGGTGGATACCTTCAACCGGATCCGGCACGAAATCATTGCCCGCCGCCGGGATGCTCAAACCCTGCGTGATGAAGTGGTTTCCATGCGCCAGAAAATGCGCCGCAATCTTTTCAAACCCCGGCCGGGAACCTTTGACCTCAAACAGGGCAACGGCGGGATTGTGGACATTGAATTTATGGTGCAATACCTGGTCCTCCGGTATGCCCACCGGCATCCCCAGCTTACCACCTGGTCGGATAATGTCCGCCTGTTGGAAACCCTGGCCGAATGCGGCCTCATCACCGCCGCCACAGCCGAATTTATTAAATCGGCTTATCTTACTTTTCGGGCGGAGGTACACAAACGCAACCTGCTGGAGAAACCGGGCCGGGTGCCCGATACCAAATACGGTGACCTGCAAAACCGGGTTTCCGCCCTTTGGAAAGAAATCATGTTGTAAAGGGTGGTCCTGCGATTGAGTGAGACTTTAAAATGTGATACGTGAAAGGGGCTCTTCCGCGGCACCATCTGCAGACTCACAATCATCACCATGAAAGGACACCATGTCAGACTCCAAAGACGTCCCCCGGCCCCAGGACCTAGCCGGAAAACCCTTTGAAACACATGCAGACAGCCCACGCGATGAACAGCCCGCGGACGGCGCCCAACGCCGCATGATAGCCAATGCCTCCCAGGCGGTAAAAGAACACATCAGCCGTCAGCCGCATGTCCAGCACCTTTTCAGTTTCATGCCCACCTTGATGACCCGGGTCTCGCCTTTTCACTTCCGCAATCGCAACCTGTACAAAGATTGGCCGCTGGTGCGCCTCGATTCGGGGGAGACCAATGCCTGGGGACAGATGTCGGTGGTGGGTGAACTGTTGATCATCTTTGACGAAACGGTTCTATTCTGCCTGCTGGCACTCATGAAGCAGTATCGCCACGAGGCTTTTGAAACCGATAAAACAGAAATCTGCACCCTGGCCGCGGTGCCTGATAGCCAGGCCAATCGCAATTCGATCTGGCGCAGTATTCAGCGCCTTTCCGGAACAAGGATCGACCTGGCCCTCCTGACCGGCAAAGGCAAAAAGCGCAAGGCTGTCCGCCAGATGACCGGATCAATCCTGACGTTTTGCGATCGCGATACCGAATCCGGCCGGATCAGGGTTGCAGTCAACCCCTATTTTCTTGAAATGTACGGGGAAAGTTTTGTCACCAATATCGATCTGCACTTCCGGGCGGAACTCAAAGACGATGTCGCCAAGGCCCTTTATCGGTTTCTGCAAGGACAGATCGAAACAACCTTGTCGCTGGCCCTCATGCGGCTGGCCCGGGCAATCAACCTGGACCACAGCAATGACAAGCAGTCTATCCGGCGAAAAACCCGCACAGGCCTCAAAGAGCTAAAGACTCGAAATTACTTGGAAGATTTCAATATTACCCGGGGTGACCGCGTCGAGATCATCAAGGGCAGTCCCGCCGAACTCAACCCTGCCAACTTTATTCTTGACAGGTCGACATCAATTACATAAAGTTAGAAGTTCCTTCCAGATGGTCTTCAGTCGGGCGAAACAAACACCAAGGGGGAGGTGCCACCATGTTTGTTTCGTTAACCAGCGAAAAATTTCGGCGTCTATTTCTTACCTTTATCACGCTGTCGTGTCTATTGCCGGTATTGATAATGATATTCATTATTTATCATTATACAGCACCCATACTCGAACCGTACCAGCTGGATGCCTTGCGGGGAATTTTCAATATCGGTATCCTCTGCATGCTGCTTGTCCAGGGGCTGGGCTCCCTGCTGCTGCTCATGTGGGTCAATTCCTTTGAAGACCTAACCCGGGAAATGGAGTATCTTTCCAGCAGTCACCTCCAGGAAGGCAGCGACGCGGTTGAAAAAAGCGGCAACGAACTCACCAAGCTCAACACAATCTTCAATCGCCTGACGAATGAACTCCAGAGCAAAATTCAGCAAGTCAACGAACACGCTACGGAAATGCAGAAAGTGACCGCACAGGTCAATGCCATTGCCTGCACCGACGATCTGACCGGCCTGTACAATCGTCGTCATTTCAAACAGAAGCTGGCCGAAGCTTCGCGGCGGGCGGACAAGCTGGAGCATGCCGTCTGGCTGATGCGCTTTGAAGTCAAAGATTTTCGCCAGCACACGGAAACACGCGCTGACCTGCTGCTGGAACAGATCGGGAAAGTTGCCCGCGAGAACCTCAACGGCGAGGCCCTGCCGTTTCGTATCGGGCGTAACGATTTTGCCATCATTCTGTCGGATTGCGACGGCAAGACCACCGCACGGACGGCAAGCCGCCTGTCGAGTGCGATCAACGCCCACGAGTTCAAGGATAATACCGGTTTGAGCCTGGGCGACATTACCATTTCATGCGGAATTGCCAACTACCGCAATAATCTGCAGGTTCTTTTCAACGATGCTTCCAAGGCAATGGCAATGGCCCAGAAAACCGGCGAGCAGATAGCGGTGGCCCCGACGATTTAACGGCCCGACTTCTGCTGCCCGCTACCCTATTGGTGTGCAAGGCAGAGCAACGTGTAAAATGGAATGAAGCGGGGCGGGATGTGGGATCCCCGAAACCCCAACCAATGATATTACAGGCTGCGCATCCAGGCTCGGTTCGCGCCGGTTCAGGATGGGCAGCCTGTTTTCGTTTGCGGGGTGGTTCGAAGTATTTTGGTATTTGACAAACAGGTTGCCGAAAGCTATCTAGCGTTGCGCGTATAAACCCATAGAGGAACACCCAAGATGATTGATCCCCAGATCGCAGCCTTTGCCGGCCTGGCCGCCCTGTTAACCATATCTCCGGGTGCGGATACCATGTTGGTGATCCGCAGCGTTATCTCCCGCGGACCGGCCGCGGGTCTATTGACCACGGCCGGGATCTGCTCAGGTCTTTTCGTACACGCTTCGCTCTCTGCAGCCGGCCTGTCGTTAATTCTTTTAAAGTCGGCCCTGGCTTTTGAAATTTTGAAAACCGCCGGAGCCTGCTATCTATTGTTTCTGGGCTTTCAATCTATCCGGCAATTGTTTAACAATGGTAAAGTCGCCGTTGATCCGACTGCACCCGGCGGTCCTCACGCGGGCCGCAAGAGTGCCCGGCGCGCTTTCATCGAAGGCCTGCTCAACAACATCCTGAACCCCAAACCGGCTGTATTTTACCTGGCCCTGCTGCCCCAATTTATCGGACCATCCGATCCGGTTTTTATAAAGTCTATCCTGTTGGCCGGGATTCACTTTGTGATGGGCATCATCTGGCTTTCGGCCATTTCCCTCTTCTTCGGCAAGATGCGCTCTTTTTTAGCCAGTCCGCGGGTCCACCGCTGGCTGGAGGCGTCCAGCGGCGTTATCCTGATCGGTCTGGGAATCAGGCTGGCCATGGAAAAGCGCTAGCGTGGATGCAACCACAGAATAGAGGCGTTTGCAGGTTTAACTTCCCCGCTTTGCCAAATCCCGACGTTGCCAATGTCCCTAAAACAGAGACACCCTGCTCTTTTGCTATGTTTTGACAACCTAATTATTTAAAGATAAAGAACAACCGGTGTTAAATAGCAGGCATCTGTAATTGATGAAGGCGTGGATTACAGCAGATAATCCACGCCTTTTTGCTTAACCATACAACTAAGGATTAATGGTCGTGGTTATGATGTGTTTGAGATAACTCAGGGTTTTCAGCCTTATGATATATGCGGGGTCATAGCAGTTGTCACCAGTTGATCGCCCATTTGTACTAACTTAGTCTACCACCACATATCGCGGTATCCTCAAAACCAAAAAGAATTGGATCGAACAGACCGCATACGGGATGTATAGAATAAGTGACGGCCTGATGCTGAATCTTGACTATTGTTTCCCAATTACTGTCCACCGTCGCCCACAACGATAAACGGCGCCCAGAAAATGGGATGTGCATAGCTGGCAATGGTCTCTTGCGTAGCGATATCTTTAAGCACCTGATTGCCCATCAAGTCCAGAGCGGATTTCCGTAGGGCCTGGGCACGGGTCAGGGCCCTGTCTTCTTTCTGAAGTCTAAACAATCCTGTTGTTAAAGCCTTGGCAGAGGTCGTCTCCACCGGCCACATCGTCACAAGCAAGGCCCGGGTCCCGGCGTAGAAAAAGGCCTGCCCCAGGCCGGACAGTGCCTCGGCACCAGCCCCTTCGGCCGCCCCGGTGTTGCAGGCGGACAGGACCACCCATTCTGCGTTGAGCCTCAATCGTAATACTTCCTCCATGGTCAACAGACCATCACCCGCATCACCAGTGACATCCGGTGCTGAGAGGGCAATGGCCGGTTGATACAATCCATCCAGATCGCCGGGTATTAAGGCGTGGGTGGCAAACATGATGACTCGGTGCTTATCCAGGGGCATGTTTTTGACCTGCTTTTCAGATGCCAGTTTTCCTGTAAAGACAGAATCCGCAGGGTCTGCCTGCAATGCCGCAGCAATGCTTTCGATCTCTTCTCGGGTATCGGGCAACCGGCTGAGTATGCCGATATCGGCAGAGGCAATATCACCTTTGTCTAAGCCGCCGCTCTCGGTTACCCGTATGCCGCGTACTCGAATCCGCCCCCTGCTCGCCACACGGTCGTTATTAGTTTTTTCGGCTTCCGCCTGTGCTATCTGTGCAGTATTGAAGATTGGATCTCCGAAACCGGCAAAGGCCACACGTGCTTTTTCATCCGACTCAAGCGCCCGGAGGGCAACCAGGGCGGTGCCCGAAGGAATACGGGTAACAGATGCTTTTTTAATCAACCATGGAATTTGCTTATAGCTGCTGAATAGTGGTCGGGAGGCTTTGTCTATTACTGCTGGGGCTGTCGGCAAAATCCCCAGCGGAATGGTTGCTAGGGGACCGGATACAACGGCCACCAGGTCGGTAGCAGTTTCCCATCCATTTCTAACCGGCAGCAGCAGTTGCTCGTATAGCGCATAGGCTTTTTCCAGATCGAGGTCCGGTATATCCCCAAACCGCTCGGGATCAGGATCAAGCGCCTGGCGCAATGCGCCGACAGTGTTGACCTGGTCCGCAACACCTATATCGGCGATTGCGAACGCAGGACTCCCGTTTTGGGGAATAGCCCAGGTAAATGTATAGTCAGCAGTTGGGTAAAGAATAATCATGGCCTCGCCGGGTAACAGGCTCGTTTGGATGGTGTCCATGGAGACCGGCTTTGGATCGGTAAAGTCGGCATACCTGGGAAAGCGGCCTTTGATTTCTACCTGTAAGGTTTGCTGTGCTTCACCAAGAGCGGTAATAGACGCTTTAAGTGACTGGAGTGTGTCCGGATTCTGCTCAGCCGCCGGGAGGGCCAGTACACCGGACAAGGCCATTTGCAGTGCCAGGATCTGTTTTTGGGCATCCTGCTCTCTACGGACCAGGTCGGCCAACTCAGGATCGCTGGCCGCCGCCCTTGCCCCGCTGGCTCCCAGAGCCTTTTGTACCCGGCCGGCTCCCATACTTTCGACCTGTTTAAAGGCGGCTTCCGCCACATTCACACCTAAATCCGAGGCCTTTTTGTCCCGGTGTATTTGCCGTAAAAGGTCCAGATAAGCCTCGGCTATGATCTTTTGGTGCTGTTTGTTGACAAAACCGGTCCCGGCGTCCGAGTGCCTGTCCAAAAGGGCCGGCATGGCGGCTTTGAAATCCGCAAGGGCCTCTGCCGGCTGCTTTAGGTTAGCGTATGCCATGGCCCGTATACCCAATACCTTGGCAGTGCGGTAATCATCTGCACCCATGTTGCGATGGGAGCTATCCCAGGTGCTATCAATAACGGGCAGGATGTCTGCTGCCGCTCCGGTTTTGATATGGGTTATCATCACATCCGGATTGCGCAGAATGTTTTTCTCGTAAATGTACCGGTTCTCTTGAAGTCCTGTTTTGGCGCGCTCAAAATGACCCCGGGCCGCGCTGAAATCCAACTGGGCTACCGCAACCGAACCAAGAACCATCCGGTTTCGGCCCATGATCATCGAACCATCCGACAGTCCGGACGCTTTAAGGATACGGCCACCGGTCGCAATCAGCCTATCCGCTTCATCCAGGCGCCCCTGGGCCATGAGGATCTGGCCGAGAACTTCAATAGTTTCGGCGACAGCAACCGCATCTTTACCGCCGTGGCCGATGGCCTCTTTCAGGGTTGCCCGTGCTTCTACTTCCGCCTCTACCAGTTTGCCCTGGTGGAGTAACGCCCGAACGAGCATATTCCGATTCACAAAGTATATGTAAGGCGCCATGGCCTTTATTTCGCGCTCCATTTTCTTTAACGTTTCCCGGCGGTATTCCACAGACTTGGCATAGTCGCCTTTGTAATAAAACAGCTGGGCGTTGATCCGGTCGTAATCAATACGGAACCAGGTGGCCCCGACTTTACTCATATTGTGAACCCCAGATCGATGTTTCATCCAGGTGCTGATCCCACTTTTACTTGCCATTTCACCGGCTTCAAAATCACCGGAGTCAAAATCCAGCCAGGCTTTAATATAATAATTCGATGAAAACTTTCCCATTTTTAGCAAACGTCTGCTTAGTTCCTTGGCTTTTATAAAATTACCCGCCCAGGCTTCCGCAGAGACGGCCGCGGCAATGATTTTCTGGTGTTTAATTTTTTCTGGTGGCACTTTTTGCATGTATTCTAAGGCGCGTCTCGAATCACTCAGATATTGGCTGAATCGGCCTACGGCGCGAGCATTTGTACTGCGCTCATAGTAAAACCACATCAATGCATCCGGGTCGGTGGTGTCCGGCAGGACGGCATCGGCCTTGGCTGTAACAGCAGCGGTAATTGTTGGATCAAACTGCCCCGGTTGTTCCAATATCGACAGAATATCGTCAATCTTACGCGGCGGGGGTATGAAAGCCGCAGACTGCATGGAGGCGGAGATCTGCTTGGCGTCTTCTACCGTCATTTTCTTCTCTACGCAGGACGCGGTCAGAAACATCAAAAACAACAAGATGGTAAATCCCCAACCTGAGATGCAAAAAAAAGAATGGTTCCTGGAAAACATGTCTGTACTCCCTTTATTAATGTTCTGATCCTGAATTTGCGATATATCTCCCCGAACGAACGTTTTCTAAACTGGCCTTCACCTACTTAGTAATTGCCATTATGCAAAATAGCAACTTCATCTGAATAGATTTATTACTATGCTAGTGAATGAACGACCTGAACCCCTCTCACTCCGGCAGCTGTTAATACCGGCTCGCCCAGCATGATTTTGAGACCCTCTCTCAGAGTTATCAGCTCGTTGTTGCCATTAAACGCAGTATAGCCGCTCAAGTCCTACCGACAAATCAACAAAAGTACTTCCTTGCTTATTGATAAGGGTGCCTTGGGTAAGTGCATCCGGGCCAGATGCTACCGGTTTTTCTTTGGCAAGATATCCAATAGTCCCAGTTAGAGATTATATGTGAAACACATGCTGGATTGCCTCTAACCTATGATTATCCGCGACCACAGTATATGAATACGCTAGGATTCTAAGACAGCACTATTTTGATTTACGCTATGTTGCCACTATCACAAATCCGTTAAAATTGCATGAATATATAGGATATCTGAACCGAGCACTCTACTATGTGCCATGTCAAATCAAATCTGACGGTATTTCAATCGAACCCAACC